>Ga0187848_10003902_pt1 | contig 10649 bp, 13 predicted proteins | sample June2016WEW_4_40_FD_132424 | JGI IMG/M metagenome (GOLD analysis project Ga0187848, IMG submission 132424) | Peatland microbial communities from SPRUCE experiment site at the Marcell Experimental Forest, Minnesota, USA - June2016WEW_4_40 | ecosystem: Environmental > Terrestrial > Soil >... | reverse complement strand
TGAAATTTGAAATAAAGCGCGTCGCTGGCTGTGTCATCCCGCTTCACCGCACCGCCCAGAATGTCCAGCCCCTTCCACGCGCCTGTGTTGTGAATAAGCCGGGCGTTCTTGTCGCTCCACAAAACAGCCGCATGCGCCTGAACGGCGAGTAGTTGCTTGACAACAAAAAACAACACAAAGACTCGCAAAATGGCGGCGATTGGCCGAGGCATGGCGGGAATATACGCAGAGTTGGACGCCGAGACAAGCGGCGGAATCATTCTCCCCCCGATGGAAAGGGGAAAGTCAACACCCCCCATGCGCAAGTGCCGGTAAAACTCATTGTCCGGCTCGTTTGGGCTTCGCTCTATTTGTCACGGCGCAGGCCGGTCAAGTTCTGCCGGTGTGATGCCATTTTCAGCATGCAATTGCACTGTCCTCCGTGACGGTGACGTTTACTTGTTCGATGAGCCACGGATGTGAAACCAGGCTCCGCACTCGATCAGACATTTGCCAGAGGGGGCGGACTGCCGCCCGGGTGTGCCTGTGCGAAAGGGATGCACTCGCCGCCCCGCCGTCCGCAAACCCCGCCAGCCGCGACTCCTTCGCCCGCACAGCAGCGAGCCTCTCGCTCCTCCTGGTTGCGTCCGTAATGGCCCGCCATCCATTACAAGGAGAAGCGCGCCATCACGTTGGAGGAACACCAGAAAATCATCGCTGCTGAGGTGAACCCGGAGCGGAGAACCCTTTGCCAGTTGTGCTGGCATTTAGTCCCCTGACCGCCGTAAAACGACCAAGCCCTGAATGGGCGAACCGGGGGTTCCTGTGCGTCCATGCCAGCCCTTTGGGGGTCTGGACCCGTTAACCCGTTAGGGTTGTTGGCAATCAAGGACTTGCGTATGGTCAGACCCGTTAGAATACCCGTTAGGAACCCGTTAGGGACCCGTTAAGTGGGAAAGGCTGAATTATAAATTATGAATGATAAATGAAGAAGCGCTTTTGAACAGGAGGCCACTGAGGCAACGGAGGGGGATATGCAAAATGATAAATGCTAATTCGCGGGTAGGGACTGCGAAGGGAATTCCAGGGTTTCCCGGCGCGATGGAGAATCGCCCTGTGCAAGGCGCTGTACATCAACATGTTAAAAGCCATTTTCCTTACGCAATGGCCATTCATGTGGGACGCATTTGAACAATCTCATTAACTGATCCGCTTGCCAACAGAAGGCAACGAAGCCAACGAATCCCGATTCACAATCGGGAGTCTTCGTTTCCTTCGTTTGCTTCTGTTCCAAAAAAGTGCTCATGGGGGGCAAAACTGGGCGGGCGCCAATCCGCAAGAGTCTGAGCGGCGAACTGCGCCACAGGATCCGTTTTCGGGCGGGCCTGCGCGGCGTAAAAGTGACAAAGTTATGGTTTGAGACCGCCGATGAATCATTCAGGTGCAAGCGTCCACAGGTCGAGCACTAGAAAACTTTGAAAATCCCTAATCTGCTCACGCAACCGATCATTTGTCAGCATATCCGGGCGGGGATCAACGTAATAAACGCCGTCCAATTTGTTCAACGCAACCGTGTAGCCGAGGAAGTGGTTGGTCTTAAATGTGGAATTGATGCCAAAAATGCTTTCACCTCGTTTCGCGCGTTGAACGTCGTGGAGAAAAATTGCCACCACGGGAATGTCGCGACCAAGAAGTCTAGTCAGGAGAAACTTGTCGAGAAAAACCTTATCTATACGGTCTTTGCTGGTTGTTTTCACCGATCCGACTACTTCTGCTGTGTGGATATGCTTCGTTTCGGAGGCGATGATGGCCTTGTTGCGCGAGAACACCAGATCAAGTTCGTAGGACATTTCACGGCCGGCGTATCCCGGAATTGGAATATTGATAACACGGGGTTCGCAAGTGACGCCGACGCCCTTGATGATGAGTTTCACCAGTGACTCAAAAAGCTGGCCGATGCGTTTGCGCGATTGATTTTCGTTCTCGAACGAATCCCCGACGCAGCCGACAGACCGCTGCAACGTATAAACCACACGATTGATTTCCTTGGATTCCAAATACTGCTTGCGGCTTTTGCCTTCGGCTGCGCCCTGCTTGTGCTTTTTCAAATCACCCAAAAATTGAACGAAGCGCTCAAATGCGGCAGACAGTTCCTCACTCGATTCGAAAAACAACCGTGTATTGAGCGGGCGAGTGATTTTGTTTCTGTTTGCCTTGCCGTATTGGTAAAAAACGTAGTGCTCATTGGAAGGGGAAGGAGAAACGATTCGCGTGGGCCGTTCCATTTCCACCAGCGCCAGAAATGTTGAGCAAAACTTTACGTAGTCGTCCAGTTGTTTGAAGCCTGACTTGTCCGCCAGACTTTCCTGCAAGTCACCCAAGGTCGCCTTTTTCATCGTATGGATTTTCGCCTTTCGGCATTTTGCTCATCGTAGCGCAGCCACTTTTCCAGAGGCCAGTCTTCGACCAACTCCATTCGATCCGCCGCCCACTGGCAGTATTCGGCGCTTAAATCGCAGCCCTTCCATTGCCGCTTCAACTGCTCCGCCACCGCCACCGTCGTGCCGGAGCCAAGAAAAGGATCCACTATCATGTTGCCGGGACTGGACGATGCCAACACGATCTTCCGCAGCAACTCCTCCGGCTTCTGCGTCGGGTGCGGCGTCTTCTCGTGCATACCATTGCAAGTCGTCGGGATTTCCAGCACGTCTTTCGGCTTGGCGCCAAGCGGATGCGGATGCCAGATGCGATCTTTATTCGCGGCCTTACCGTATTGGCTCGTTTCGGCCTGCGGGTGCGCTGGATATTTCAACGTATGTTCGCCATACGGAATCCGAACATCATCCACGTTGAAAGTGAAATCGAGGCTCTTGCGGAAATGTAAAATGCTTTCGTGTGAACGCCCCCAATCGTCGCCAAGATTCGCCTTGTTCTTGTAATGCCACACCAGCCAGCGGCAGCCCTTGAAAAATCGCGATGCCGGCAATCGCAAGTCAGCGAGGATTTCCGAAAAGCCGCAGACGTAAAGTGTTCCTTCCGGCTTCAAGATCCGTGACGCCTGTTCAATCCAGCGAACCGACCACGACACATAGTCTTGCTGCGACTCGAACGTGTCCCACTCCGCCTTTTTGATGTTGTAGGGCGGGTCAGCAAAAACGAGGTCAACCGAGCCTGATTCGAGGCTGCGCAGCCATTCTATCGAATCGCCCAGCCAGATTTCGCCGTGCTGATGCGAATAAAACAAGCGCGGTGAATTGTTACCGACCGATACATCAACAGGCAGCCTTTCACCCTTCTTTATCTGCTGTCCGAAGAATTCCGGGATTTCGCGGTTGCGAACAAAATAACTTGCCGAGGGTTCTTTCAGTTCCATCGGGGTCATTGGAATGGCAATGGACCGGGCCAGCTTTTTTGAAGGAGCCTTTGGGTTGCGTTTGGATTTATAATTGGCAGGCATGGGTGATTAATCCACTTCAAAAGAAGTGAGGCAGGCCATGATGTCGTTCCCGCCAAGGAAGCGGCGGAGCACCATCATCATCTCGGGTACGGAGGCATCGGGCGCTTGAACCAGTTCGCCAAACTCTCGCTCGGCCTGTTCGCCCCCCTGCCACGCGTCTTCTAACGCTGTAATCTGCCCATCGCTTTCGTAGCCTTTGGGCGATTTGAACACGGGATTGTAATTGCGATTGGAGTTGAAGGGCGGGTCAATGTAGATGAGGTCAACGCTGGCGTCGGGGAGTTTGGCGAGGGGCTCCAGGTTGTCGCCGCAGTAGATGACGCGGGTGTCCACCAGCGAGGAGGGGCGGTGGGCAACGGGCGATGGGCTTGGGTCCGCGCCCTGGGGAACGGCCTGTTCTTCCACAGCCGGGGTTTTCTTGGCCATGTGTGGACATTAAAATGGACAATGGGCGCGGTAAAGAGAAATCCGGGGCGGAAGCCAGCCCGAAGCAGAATGGGGTCAAGTTGTTATCTAAGCGCAAAGAGCGCAAAGAGAAGAACTTATGTGCTTTTTGGAGCACCAAACTTTACCACCTTCCGCGTGAATGAATGAACAACTCTGCATTCTCTAAACGTTCTGCCTTTGTGATCTTTGTGACCTTTGCGGTTATTTCAGTTGCAGTTTTTAGGTTCAAATGGTTTTTCAGCCTTCATCTGCGTCAATCCGCGTGATCTGCGGGCAAAAATTCCCCCGTTTTGAACAGAAGGGCGCGGAGGCATCCGCCGTCGCTCCGCTATGGCGCGACAAGTCGGCGAGGGAAATGAGGAACTTCTCATCTCTGTTATCTCTGCGTTCTCCTGTTCCAACCAGTTTACTGCGTCGCCAGACCCACTTTGGTGATGTCCAACTGTTGCAGCACGTCCAGCACCTTGATCATGCCCTGGTAATCCACCTCGTCCGAACCCTTGACCACGATCTTGGGGTCCGGGTCGGCGGCCTTCAATGCGGCCAGCTTTTCCTTGATCTTGTCGTCGGGCACCGATTCATCGTTGAGGAACACCTGCCCTTTCTCATCCACCACGATACGGTTGATCTTGGGTTTCGGCGCGTCCGCATTCTGCGGCGGCGGTTTGCCCGAAGGCAGCGCCATCTCCAGGCTGTTGACCATCTGCGGGGTGGTGATGATGAAGATGACCAGCAGCACGAACACCAGATCCAGCAGGGGCGTGATGTTCAACTCATTCAACGTGCTGTGGCCGCGCCGGCTGGTTTTTTTCATGGTTTAAGGAGCCACCGGCTCGGAAGCGATGACATCAAAACGAACCACCACGCGGGATGGAAAATTGGTGGGCGGCGCGCGGTTCACGCTTTGCGTCCTGGCAATCGCCTGGCGCACCGTATCGTCCCAGCGCTTGTCGCCGGAACTTTTTTTCCAGACCGGATTGGCGATTTGCCCGGCATGGTCCACCGCCACCTCCACCTCCGCCACGAAAGACCGGTCCTCCATGTCCTCCGGGCGGTCCCAGCGGGAACGCAAGGAGTATTCGAGCAATCCCTTGTAAAGTTGCACCGGGTCGGAACTGGATTCGACCGCCTTTCCGCCCTCGAACACAAAAGCCGGCACCTCCGTGGCCGGGGGCGCGACGGCCGGCGGAGCGGCCATGGTGGCGGGCGGCGGCGGAGCTTGGGCGACGGCCTTGGGCGCTTCCATCTTGGGGGCCTCGGCCAGCTTGGGCGTTTCGACCGGTTGCTCCTTTGGTTTCTCCGGCTCCTTCGGTTTTTCCGGCGGCTTTTCCTTGACCATTTCGACGGCGATTTTCCGCAACTGCTTGCCCAGCAACCCCTCCCGCGCGGCAAAATAGAACACCGCCAGCACCAGCAGGCTGTGCATCGTCAGCGAAATGAACAAATTCACCTTCGATGAATTGCGCGGTTTGCGTTTTTGCGTGCCGGGTAACATGGTGGCGCCTGGTTATTTCTTATCCGCCTTTTTGTCGGCCGCCTCGGTGGCCAGGTCCACTTTCGCCACATTGGCTTGCTGGCAGACATCCAGCACCGCGCGGATTTGCTTGTACTTGGTCTTGGCGTCGCCGCGCACGATCACGCTCAAGTCCGGGTCGCCGATGCGCATGGCCACCAGCAATTCCTGCAATCCGGCAAAGTCCGCCGGCGTCTTGTTTAAAAATACTTTGCCATCCTCCTGCACCGTAATGTAAGTCGCCTTGCGCGGCGGGTCCTTCTGGTGCTTGGAGGCGGCGGGCAGCTTCAGGTCCAGGTCGTTCGCCAGCGGCGTGGTGGTGATAATGAAAATGACCAGCAAGACGAAGGCCAGGTCCAGCAGCGGAGTGATGTTCAACTCCGTGAGCGTGTGATGCGCCGAATGAGAGCACTTTTTCATGCCGGCCTGACGCCTAAGCGCCCACCCTGAATTCGGCCAGTTCCCGGGCCGCCGGCCCATCGCGCCTCAAGGCCTCCACGATGCGCGTGGCCAGCGCCTCGTTGGCTTCCTTGATCTCCTCCGCCAGCGGGCGGTTGACCACGTAACGATGTTCAATCTGGTTGGCGTAGCGGGCGGCGAATCCATCCAGTTCCTGGGTGATGGCCCGGATGCTCGTGACCATAAAGTTGTAACTGAACATCGCGGGAATGGCCACCAGCAGCCCGATGACCGTGCAGATCAAAGCCCCCGCCACCCCCGGCGCCATGGCATTGAGGCTGGCCCCGCCGGCGTTGGCGATCCCGGCAAAAGTTTCCATCACCCCCCAAACCGTGCCCAGCAATCCGATGAACGGCCCCCCCGCCACCGCGGTGGAAAGCACGATCATCCCCTTTTCCAGCCCCATCGCTTCCGCCGCCGCCGCCTCTTCCATCACCACTTTGATCGCCTCGTAGGACGCCACGCTCACCCGCGTCGTCGTCGCGCGGGCAAAATGGTCCGTGTTGCCATGCCCCAGAGCGGGGTCGTGGTTGATGATGTTGAGGCCGCTGACCGCGACCGGATTGTTTTTCAGGTGGTAATCCAGTTCATCAGCCCCGCGGATGTAAAGCTGGTAAGCCGGCGCGCCGGTGAACTCCTCGTCCCGCCGTTTGATGTCCAGCGGATCCCGGGTGGCGGCATAGGCGGCCAGGAATTTTTTGGTCCATTTCCGCGCGATGGTGATCTGGCGCGCCTTGGAGATGATGATCGTCCAACTGAACAGCGACAGAATCAGCAGGGCGGTCATGGTCGTTTTGCCTTCGGGCGTCGCCATTTTGATCGCGAAGGAAAGGGCGTTTGCGGCCAGGAGGGGAATAGGGTGAAAGGGATGCATGATGTTTAATGTAAAAACCTGCTATTTTGGCAAAGAATGCATTTCAAGTCCTGTGATCCAGCGGCCGACCGGCCCATCTTCGGAAGATAGCCGGCTCGAACGACAATGCTCCCGCTGACCACATCGGGGGGAGACTACACAACGATTGTGACGAACAGTTGACGAATTGGAAACGATCCTGTGAATTCACCCGCCGCCAACCCTGGCGCGGGCTGCACTGAAGTCACTTGACCACCAGGGTGCAGGCCTGGCTGCGGGTGTCGGATTGCAAGCAGGTGCGCATGAAGTCAACGATTTGGTCGCTCAAATTCTCGCAACGCGGGCTCCAGCGGTTGGCGCCGGCCAGTTGTTTGACGCAGGGGCGCAGGCCGTTGAAGCGCACGATTTGCGGGGATTCCCCGAGCTGGCGTTTGAGTTCCTGGCGCAATTGGGGGAAGAAGAACAGTTCGCAGTTTTCGCCGGCGCTTTTCATCAGTTCGGGCAACTGGGAATCGAGCACGCGCAGGCAGGCCTTGTCCGCTTCGGCGAAAATGTTCAGTCCCACGGCGCGCAAGGCGCGTTCCAAGGCGGCGGCAAATTCGGCCACGGTGACGAACTGGCGGTGCAACTCATGCTTGAAATAATGCAGGACGGCGGCGGCGGCGTGGCGGATCAGTTCCTGGTCAACCAAATCGGCGGTGTCGCCGATCAATTCCAGGCTGACCCACTCGGCCGAACAGGGTATTTGCTGGCCGCAGTTGGTCTGGAAAATCAAACAATCTTTTTTAAGTTGAGTCATGTTGTGCCTCCAGGTTTTTGACCTCGCGGACAAACTCGGTGGCTTCCTCGAACCGCCGATAGACGCTGGCAAAACGCACGTAGGCCACAGGGTCAATTTTGCGCAAGCCCTCCATGACGCGTTCGCCGATGGCCATGCCGGGAACTTCCCGGTCGTATTTGTCCGTCACTTCGTCCACGATTTGCTCGACCAAATCGGCGATGACTTTTGGGCTGATGAGCCGCTTTTGACAGGCTTTCTTGAGGCCGGAGAGGAGTTTGTCCCTGGAAAACTCCTCGCGGCGGCCGTCGCGCTTGACCACGACCAGGCCTTCGTGCTCGATTTCCTCATAGGTGGTGAAACGATGCTGGCACTTCAAGCACTGCCGGCGGCGGCGAATGGTTGAGCCTTCGCGCGAGGCGCGCGAATCAATCACCTTGTCATCCTGATTAGCACATTTTGGGCAACGCATAAGCGCACTTGAACCACTAGGTAATGTGTCTGCTCCGTTGGTAGCAACAAAGGGTTGTGGCGTCAAGCCTCTATTTTTCAGGAAATTCGTGCTTTTTTCAGCAATTCGGGCCGGTTTGGCTGGACTTGGCGGCAACAGGGCGGTTTAATGGGGGTGGCAACTCGGGACGAAGACATGGCTGTTTCTTTCCAGATTGGAAAGGAGGCGCCATGAAATCAACGAGGGCCGGGCCAACGTCCGGCAGCAGTAGTATGGAACGAAGTCTGCTTGCGGGAAAACGAGGAGGCCGCCATGCGCGCCTCCTTATGAACGCGAAAGTACTGAAAATGAAACTATATAAAAGCGCGGCAAAGGCCGCCCTGAAACCGAACGAGAAAGTAACCGTAACAACAAAAACACCGGGCGCCCCCGCGCCGACTGCCGCCGTGGCGGCTTCGGCCGTGACAAGACCCGCCGTGGCGGCTTCGGCCGTGACGAAACCCGGCGTGACAAGCGCGGCCTTGACCACCATCGACGTCAAACGGGATGTCGGTTTTGGCAATGCTGTGTTCATGAGAGGCCAGGGCGCCGGCTTGACCTGGGAACGTGGATTGCCGCTGGTCTGTGTGGACGCCCAAACGTGGCGTTGGTCGGGGATGGCGAAAGACCCGATCACGTTCAAGGTGCTGATTAACGATAAGATCTGGTCCGCCGGCAACGATCTGACGATCGCGCCGGGCCAAAAAATAGAGGTGGCGCCGGAGTTCGCCTAAGCCAAATACCGGCCACAATCGGGCAGGCGGCAACGACTATTCCCCCTCGCGCCATCGCGAGGGGGAAAGGGTGGGTTGTTGTCTGACATCCAAGTTTGACTTTCATCCGTGGCAATGCGATATCTGTCGCGTGAAAGCTGCCAAAGCCATCATTGAAAGAAAAACGCGCGGCACCATTGCCGTGGAAAAGCATTGGCCTGCGATGAACAAGTTGACCAGCGCGACCCGACGTCGTTTGCGTCAACGTGCGGCAGAACTGCTTTACGGGCATGAAACTGGCGCGCTTTTCCCGGTACTGGACTTGGAACAGGATACCCCGGAATTGGCGGCGCTCATGCGGCAGTCGAGGAGCGGCCGCAACGTTTTGCACAGAAAGGGCGACATTCGGAAAGTGCTGGCAAAAGTACAATCAGGTCTTGGACAATGATTGTTCCTGCATTTAAGGGGATTCCTGCATTCTGCATTCTGCATTTTTCATTGGAACTGCGGATGTTGTTGCAGCTTTTCCCAAGTGGCCGGCGTGAGCGGGGCCTGGCGATAAACCGGCTCCCGCATCGGTTCGGCGCTCCTGGATTTGCGGGCCCGTTGCAGCCAGGCGCGGGGCAGCGGCTGATCCAACAAGGCCGGCGTGTTGGCGGCGAGCGTCGTTTCCTCTTTTTCCCCGGTGGCGTGGCCGATGCCGACAAAAAAACCGGCCAGGAGCAGCGTGACCCGCAACATGGTGCTGCGGGAATAGGTGGGCATGGCGCAGGGACGCCGCGGATCGAGCCAGCGAAACAAATCCGCAAATAACGGCGCGCTCCACATGGCCGGATTTTTCGCCGGCGAAAACGCATCAAACATGATGGCGTGCGGCGCGGGCAGGGACGGGGCGCGGCGCAGGAAACTGGGAAAATCGCCGAGTTGCAGTTCCCAGCGCGCGCATTGCGCGCCGTTGCGGAAGATGGCGCGGCCGTTTTTCAAAAAATCCTGCGCCGGCCCGCGGTAAGACTCGAGGTAGCCGAGAGCCGCGGCATTTTCCAGGGCAAAATGCAGCGGTTCGGTGGTGCGGTCAAAACTCACCACGCGCAGCGGGCAGGCGAGATCTGCCGTCGCGCGGAAGACGGCGAGCACGTTGCCGCCAGCCCCCAAACCGACGTCCCAGATGACGAACTCGCCGGCGTGGTCTTGCAGACGCTGCCGCAGCTTCAATTGATGGATGTAGAGCGCCTGCGCCTCGGCCACCGGTCCGACCACGGGATGAAATGTCTCTTTTTCCGCCAGGGAATGAATGCTGAAGGTCCCGTTGGCGAGGCGGACGAGTTTGTAATTGGAATTCGGCATGGCGCTGCGGCCCATTGTGAATCCGAAATCGCCAATCCGAAATGTAAAATTGCGAATTGTTCTTTTGCTTGGGGCGGGATGATGGCAGGATGGCGGCATGGATCCATTGCTCAAACTTTTGCACGAAAATGCCTCCATCAAACCGGGGCAGTTGGCCAAAATGCTCAACCGCCCCGAAGCGGAGGTGGCCGCCAAAATCAAGGACTACGAAAGCAGCCAGGTGATCCTGGGCTATCGCGCCATATTGAACGATGAAAAAATCAGCGGCGACTTTGTGCGCGCCGTCATTGAGGTCAAGATCACGCCGGAACGGGGCGGTGGTTTTGACCGGCTGGCGGAGCGGATCGCCAAACACAGCGAGGTGCGGTCGTGTTATTTGATGTCGGGCGGCTATGATTTGCTGGTGGTGGTGGAAGGGGCCAATCTGCGGGACGTGGCCTCGTTTGTTTCGCAGAAATTGTCCACAATCCAGGGAGTCATTTCGACGGCGACGCATTTCATGCTCCGGATTTACAAGGAGCAGGGAATGCTCGCGAGCGGCAAGGAGCAGGAGGAGCGGCTGGCGGTCACGCCGTGACGAAGGCGGGGGGAGATCTGGATTTAACGTCCTGCCGAT
>Ga0187848_10003900_pt1 | contig 10649 bp, 6 predicted proteins | sample June2016WEW_4_40_FD_132424 | JGI IMG/M metagenome (GOLD analysis project Ga0187848, IMG submission 132424) | Peatland microbial communities from SPRUCE experiment site at the Marcell Experimental Forest, Minnesota, USA - June2016WEW_4_40 | ecosystem: Environmental > Terrestrial > Soil > Wetlands... | reverse complement strand
GGAGCGATGAGCAAATCTTCGTCGTCAGCACCAAAACGCGAACCCAAACGCGAACCCAGAGGCCCTGTTTGGCTTCAGCGGTCTTTAGCGGTCTTGAACACGCCTGAACACGGGGGTACAGGTTTAGGGGGTCAATCACCCCGTCCGGCCCCCAATTCCGACCCCCTGTGGGTGGCAGAAATTCCGTCGGGAATCGAAATGATTGAGTGGGGGGGTGCGACCAAGCTGTGCTGGCTATTACATCCAGAGCGGAAGGCGAGAATCTGGCTGGGGCACGAAATAGTTCAACAACCTGTTAATCCACTTTTGAAAAAGTCACCAAACGTGCTTGAAATGCCTGATTTTGTTGGTTGTTTGCGATTTTCCGCATTCTGATCCAATTGGATAAACAGACCTCAAATTTCCCGTAAAAGTGTACTGCACAGTACTGCATTTTGGCGAAGGCCTAGGAGCAGATTGTGCCCTGTTTTCTGGGCAACAGTGGAGCTTGAACGGAGCCTGGGAGATATTTTCCTGATTTCCCCATGTTTTGTCACTCCGCGAGCCGCTGCGCGCGATGGGCGGGATTGAGTGAACTTGAGCGGATTGGTGCAATCCACCAGCACCTTGTCCTTGAGGCTGCCGCACGCGGAAAGGGCCGCTTGAGTCGCGTCCCACGGTGTGGCCAGTGCGAGCACTTCGCCAAAGGCGGCAGCTTCGGCGGTGGTCCCGGCGGTGGCATTCCCGCCGCAGGCGACCAGCAAAGCGCGGTGCTTCGGATCGCCGGGCTCGCGCACGCCAAATTTCACTTGATGACCGGCCTTCACCCAGCTCGTGCCAAGTGCGCCGCCAACGTTTTCGGCTCCGATAATTCCAATTTTCATAGCTTTCGACTGTTTGATCAGGTTTTGCCTTCCCGGTTGGATACCGCGAAGCTTGCTTCGTTCAATTTCCGTTTTCTCATACTGCAATGCCCCGGAGCTTGCTCCGGGGATCTTTACGGCTTTGTCTCCTTGGAAGTGCTGGCTGCGTTCGACGAAGTTTGTTTAGTAAGAACAACGTGCAAGGCTGCCGGGCTGCTGACGTGTTCCGAAATCTTGTAGCCCAGCTCCAACAAATTGATGCCGGCCAACAGGCTTTCGCCCGAACCCAGCAGAACCGGTGAAACCGCCAGGTGAATGTGATCAACCAACCCGGCCTGAAGGTATTGGCGGATAGTGGCCGGCCCGCCGCCAAGCCCCACAACCGAGGAATCGTATTTGTGCATGGGGTGTATGGGACGATTTCTTGCATTTTTCTTCGCAAGAATCATAAACCTTGCTAAACTTACAACCGCCAGCAAAGAAGAAATGGTTATCAAATTCACTTGAGTTAATTCTCCGAATAAGAGCGGCTTAGTGTAGCACGTCTCCAGAGGGCGCATCCGCCCAATCCGGCCCTGAGAAATCGGAACCCAAAAAACTAAACCAAATATGAACCCATTTTTAAAGGTTTTACTCTCCCTCGAAGCCTGCGCTTGTTTGATCTTCCCCCGAGCCGCCGATGCCGATGGCACCAATCGCATTGGGGTTCTCACAGTCAGTTACGTCATGACCAGTGACGGCTCCGGCGAATGGTACTGGTATAGTCCGGGCATTTACGGATTTTCTGGCGATGATTCGATTCAGCTTTCCATTGCCGGCAAGGTCCAATACGCGGTGATGCAGTCAGAAACCAATCTGTTCATCGGCGAAGTCATCAGCGCAACCCAACAACAAAGCGCAGCGGGAAGTGACGCCACGCAAAGCTGGGATCCACCTCCCACAACAGATGGCACCGATACGTTTACCAGCGATCCCAGTTTCATCCAAACAAACATATGCGTCACCTTGACCAACACCACGGCCGGCACCAACCTCTTTCTGGGCGTGTGCGAGAAGGTCTCTTTTGGCGCCATCCAGGGCGGCGTGTTCTACACATGGGACAAAGTCTGGCAACCTGACGACGTGGCCTGGCCTCCCTTCTACGACGTCGGGACAATGTGCGCCATCCAAGGCATGGATAATGTCCGGCTTTTCCAGTTTACGCTGACCAACAGCGCGCTGCCGTGGACGCAAACTCTCACCACCAACTCAGCGGTCAGCACGGCCTATTCAGATGGGGACGGATCGGCCACCGGCAGCTCCTCGGCCGCACGAACTGTCGTGCTGCAATTTGCCCCCGACCAGTTGACGTTCGAATACGACGCCACCCCAACCAACGGCACGGCGCCGCTAACCGTCACCTTCACCGCGCCCAAAACCAACAGCTCGGGGAGCCGCTTCCTGAGCGCGCGGTGGGATTTCGGCGATGGGGGAACCGACACCAGCCACTTTAAAATTGCGCATTGCTATACCAACGCGGGCGACTTCACGGTCGGCGTGGTCTTCACCAATGAAGAAGGGCAAGCCTATACCGGCATCGGCCCGCAATTGGTCCACGTGGTGCCGCTGACTTTCACCGCCAGTCCGACCAATGGCCCGACTCCGCTAACGGTTCAGTTTTCCTGTCCGACTGCGGAACATGGTGCCAGCGACGTTACGGAATGGCAGTGGGACTTTGGCGACGGCACGGGCAGCGAAGCCCAGAACCCAACCCACACTTACTCTGAAGTCAACAATTACGAGGTGAGCCTGACGGTGGCAAACGAGGATGACATTTCAACCGAGGGCAGCGGTCCGGCCACCATCGCGGTGGAGGCACCCACGGTTCTATTTGCCGCGAGCCCCGCGATCGGCGCGGAGCCACTCCCGGTTCTCTTCATCTGCCCTAGCGAGGACAACACCGGCAGCAGGCTAACTTCCTGGAGCTGGAACTTTGGCGATGGCGGAACAAGCACGGCCCAAAATCCCGCGCACATTTACTTGAGCGGCGGGCAATTCTCCCCGACTCTGAGCGCCATCAATTCCCGGGGCGACACGGTCGAGGGCAGCGGCCCTTTGCTGACCGTCGCCTCCCGGTCAGGCTTGGTCATCAATGGCGATTTTGAAACCGGTAATCTATTCGCCTGGACCGACGATCCAATGAGTTTTGACAACGTCAGCGGCGATTCCCGGTACGCCCACGCGGGAGACTACGGCCTGGAATTGGCACAGGATATGGGGACATCCAGTTACCTCTCCCAGGCGCTGGCCACAGCACCCGGGACCACCTACTTGCTCTCCTTTTGGTTGGACAGCATTGCTGGGATCGCGGATTTTTCAGCCTCCTGGGGTGACACACCCATCTGGAGCGCGACCAACATCCCCGCCGTGGGTTGGACCAATGTCCAGGTGATCACTACCGCGACCACCACCAACACGCTCCTTAAGTTCACCTTCGGTGGCATGGATCCTCTGGGCTTGGACGATGTAGACGTGGAAAATGTGTTCGTCCAATTCACGGCAACGCCGGCCGGCGGCGCCGCGCCGCTTCCTGTCAATTTCGCTTGCCCATCGGTTGATGACAACGGCCATGCCCTAACCGGCTGGAATTGGCATTTTGGCGACGGTTCGACTAGCGCATCCCAGAATCCATCCCACCTTTACACTCTCGGCGGCACTTTCACGGTCGGCTTGATCGCCACCAATAGTCAAGGCGGCACGGTCATTGGCTTTGGCCCGGCCATCACCGTTTCCGTGCCAGATATTCAATTCACAGCCAGTCCCACAACGGGAGGAGTTCCCTTGAGCGTGCAATTCAATTGCCCGAATAAAGACAGCGCCAGCAACGCGCTAACGTCTTGGTTCTGGAGTTTTGGCGATGGTTCGACCAGTCTTTCCCAAAACCCGGTCCACATCTATGGGAGTCCCGGCTCCTTCACCCCAACCCTCCTGGCCACTAACAGCCAGGCGGTGCAAGTTTCCGCGACCGGGCCAACCGTCACGGCGGCTGCTTGGGTCGGCCTGGTCGTCAACGGCGGATTTGAAACCGGCAATTTTACCGGCTGGAGCACCGGCGGCAATTTCACCTGGTGTGATGTTGACGGTGCCTCCGATGTTGCCCGCTCGGGAAATTTCGGTGCCTATTTGGGTGCAATGGGACATCTGGGCTACCTTTACCAGACCCTCGTTACGACACCTGGCGCCGCCTATCGCATCTCCTTCTGGTTGGATAATCCCACCTTTGACCCACCCAACGAGTTTGTCGTCTCGTGGAATGGAACAACTTTGCTGGACTGGTCGAATGCCCCTGCATTTGCTTGGACGAATATCCAATTCAACGTTACCGCCCCTGGCTCCAGTGCCCTTTTGCAGTTCGGATTCAAGAACTATGGGGATTTTGGACTCGACCAGATCGCCGTCTTGCCAGGCGTTATGAGCCCGCCAAGCTTGGGTCGCGTTTGTTGGTCGGGACGAAACCTAGTCATGAATACTGTGGCCGGACTCGGTGGAGCCACCTACCATCTTCTCACCAGCACCAATCTGGCGCTGCCCAATAGCCAATGGACTCCCGTCGCCACGTACTCTCCAGATGCCAACGGCGCTTTTACGATCGTTGTCACCAACGCTTTCGATCCGCTTATCGCCGGGCGCTTCTACATCCTCAAAACGCCCTAGGGCATGACGGCGCGGTAGAAGCGTCGCGCGTGGCCAACACCCAAAGCGTCGTTTGCGTCAATGATGCCATCCGGCCCGGCAATCACTGTGGCGATGGTGGTCCAGGCACCCGTGCCCAAATCGTCGCTGGCTTGGATTCTCCAAGTTTGTCCCGAAGAGGCATGGAAGCGGATCATCGAAGAGAGGGAGGGATTGCCGAGGAGTATTATTTGATTGGGTTGAGGACATCGGCCAGATGCCAGGTTCAGCACCTGGACTTGATTGGTAGCCAGACCGCCGTGGTAATCGGTGATGATGCAGGAAAAGCTGTCATTGGCAGGGAGAGTGGAGCCGTTAGCCTGGTAGATGAGGTTGCCGGCATTGCGGCGAAGCGTGGCCGCTCCTGAAACCGGCTGGGTGGTGGTAAGCAGGAACAAGGGGTCGCCATCGGCATCGGTCGCCTTGGCAAGAACAGAGCTGATGGGAAAGACCAGCGTACTGGAGGCGTTGGTGAGGGAGAGAACGCCCGTTGAGACAGGCGCATGGTTGCCCGCCAGAGGCAGGCGGGTTGCCAGGAAGGCGTGTTGCTGTTCGTTGGCCGTGGGACCGTCGCCGGCGATGGAGCCTGCTTCGTTAATGCCGCAGCCTATGACCTGATTAAGACCAACAAAGCCGACCATGCCTCCAGGGAGAAGGTCGTCCAGATCAAAAGACGCATGGTCGGAGTAATCGGGCCGACCATCTGCGAAGTGGGCGGGCATTCCGGCGTTGGTGCTGCAGAACAGGGCAAAACCGAAGTACGGATAGGCTTCGAACTCGATCGAGCGAATCACATCACCGTGATCGTTGAAGCCGACGGGGATGGAGTTCCAGCCTTCCGCGAGAAAGGAAAGGTTCGTGCCGGAAATCAGGTAGGCGGCCATGACGCCGCCGTAGTCCGACCGAAGGCAGGACCCCAGGACATCGCCATAATCATTGATGTAGCTGGCGGAACTGGAGTCCACCATAAGATCGGCGGGAAGATTCGTCAGGGGATAGTCGGCCTGCAGGTTTTCCCGGCAGGAACCGTTGTAAATCCAGGCTATTGACGAGAAATCACTGGTTCCCGGCAAGGTATATCTGCTGTCGCCGGCGATGAGGCCGAGGCTGTTAATACTAAAACCGTAGGCGTCGGAAGGAGCGTTGGTCCAAAGAGGAATCGCACCTCCCAATGGCGTCAGTACGCCCTGCCGCCAAAGGTATGCGCGCCGGTTGCCGGCCTCGTAGAAACCGCCGTCGGTGGTGGAGAAAGCAATGTCCCCAGCATTGTTGATGGCTTGGGCAAAACCAAACGGCCAGCCCGCGCGGCCGAGATCGTTCACCGTGTAGCCGCTGCCGGTCTTGCGCCAGAGAATGGCGTCGTAATTTGTCGTGCCGGGGACGCGCGCGGTCCCGACGATGTCGCCCTGGTCGTTGATGCCGTAGGCTTTGCTGTCACCCCCGCCCAAGGCATCTCCCAAATCGGTCATGACGCCGGCGGACCAAACCCAGGCGCGTCCAACATCGTTGTTGGTAACGCAATAGCCAACGACATCATTGAAGTTGTTCAGCCCGCATGTGTAAGTAGAGTATTCTCCCGGCCAGAGAGCGCCGAGGTCGGTCACTTGGTAAAAGAGAGGGGCGACGACGATTTTGGTTGAGTTGGAAACGGTCGCATCAGGGTTTGAGACCAGGAGAGTGTAGGTGCCGGCATTGGTGTAGGAGGCGGTGAGGGGGCCATAGCCGTTGGTGGTTCCTCCGGGAATGGGGTTGCTATTGAGATACCATTGGAAGCCGGTCAAGGGAGCGCCGCCGCTCACGGAAGAGGTGATCGCGAAGGTCTGCCCGGGGAATTTCCATTGTTGAGGCGAAATGGAAACAGTGGGCAAGGAGGGGGCGGAGGAGGTGAAAGTCACATCCCCCACCCAACCGGCATCCGCTCCTGCGCTTCCGCTGGCGTCCTTTTGGTAAACCCATTGCACGGTATAACTTCCGGCAGGAATATCCACTGACCGCTGCGTCCAAGTCCCTCCCCAATTAGCGATCCCCTCCCCCCAACAACCTAGAACGTCCCCATTGTCGGAATCCACCGTCCACCAATAGGTGAGAGTGCCGGGGCCTGTGACGGTGGTTTGAAGCCACGAGGATTGATTGTCGCCGATGTGCCCGCTCTGCAAAGCTGATACTCCATCCTGGGTTTTGGTGTACTCAACAAACCACGGGGCGTCGCCCCCGGTGGTGAAGACCAAGTTTGTGGCTCCAGCACCCTGCGCCAGCGTCATGGGGGGCAGAATGGCCAGCGCGCCAATGGACGTTTGCGCGGTGTCGTTGCCGGTGGTTTGGCCCGCAGTCTGGTCATAATCCAGCTCCACATAGACAGTGTAGCTCCCGGCGGTCACGGAGGCGGGAATGGGAAAACTGACTTGTTCGTTCAGCGATGCTCCCGCCGCGATTTTCGGCGTGTTGTGTATGGTGTCCACCGCTGAAGTGCTGGAGGAGCCAAGCATGACTTGGATGCGGGTGTGGGAGACGGGACAAGAAGCCCCTCCCTTGTTTGTAACCGAGTAGCTGACCGTCAATGTCGTTCCGGCATAAACTGGATTCGGGCTGACGGACACCGCGCTGTTGACCGTCAAATCCGGCGTGCTGGAGGCGTTTGTCACTGTCAACTGCGCGCTGCGGCTGTAGAGGAAAATGCCGCTGAAGTTGTCGGTGACTCTCACACGGTAGCTCCCGGACTGACTGACATCCAAGCCCGGTCCGAGGGTGAGCGTGTCCGAGGCCGAGTTGCCGGCCAGGTCATTGCCGTCAAATTGCCACTGATACGAAAGGGACACGGGGGCGGAATTGGTCACTGTGACGTTGAAGGTGGCGCTGGCGTTTTCGCCGGCCGTGAGGTCTTGGGGTTGCTGGGCAATGCCGAATGACGGGAGGTAGTTCTGGGGACTCCAATTCACATCCGCCCTCTCCTCGAGAGTGTTCAGATCTGTGAGTGCCTGACTGCCGTCGGAAAAATCGAGGTAATTGAAGGAGGCGCCTAGCCACGCCAGAGCGGCGAGGTTGGTCAATGGGTGAATGCTGGTCAGGATGTTGCCCCATAGGTCGAGCGACTGCAACTGGCTTAAGGCGGCTAGAGGTTCGACGTCGCCCACATTGTCCTGTTCGAGATACAAGGTGTTGAGGTTGGTCAGATTCGCAAGCGGGGTGAGATCGGAGAGACCGCTGTAGGAGGCGTTGAGACCGCTCAGGGCGGGGAGCTGGGAGAGAGCGAGGCAGTTGGTGAGGCCCGATCCCGGGCTTTGGTTGTAAACTGAGTTGTAGGAGATATCGAGGGTCTGCAAATTGGTCGCTCCGGCAAGGCCATCCAGGGTTGTCAGCGGATTTTGGCTAAGGTCCAACTCGGTGAGGTTCGTAAGCCCGGCCACCTGCGGCGGATTTGTGAAGTAATTGTTGTTCAAAACCAGAGTCTCGAGGTAGGCCAGGCCGGACAATTGAGGAAGACTGGTCAGGAAATTTTCGGTCAGGTCGAGATACTGGAGGGGGGATGAGGCGTTCAAGAAGCCTGCGTCGGTCGGTTCGGTGTAAGCGAGATTGAGGTAGGTCAGGCTCGGGAACCGCGCCAGATTGGGCATGTTTGACAGGACGGTTCCGCCGTTCCCCTCCAGCGAGAGATGTTGCAGATTGGTCAATCCGCCGAGGCAGGCGGCATCGGTCAGGCCGCAGTTTTCCGCCTCAAGCCAGGAAAGTCCAACAAGATTGCTGATGGTAGCGGTGTTTGTTGCCGGATTGTTGTCGAAAGTGAGCGAGGTGAGGTTGGTCAGCATGGTGAGGGGCGCCACGTCTTTGACGCCGCAACCGCTTGCGTTAACCCCCGCCAACTGCCACAACAACCCCAGCGGCGAAAGGTCCGGGGCCGGGTTTTGCTCGATCTGAAGGTCGAGGATGTTGGTCAACCCGCCTAACGGGGACCAGTTCGTAATGGAGTTGTCATAAAGCTCCAAGCTCTGCAACTGGAACAAGCCTGAGATGGGGGCGACGTTGGTAATTCTATTGAGTCCTAGCTGCAGCCAATTCAGATTAGTCAGGGTGGAGAGAGCGGAGATGTTGGTCACGCCACAGTCCAAAAGGGAGAGTATCTCCAGATTTGTCAGGCCCGCAATGCCGCTCAGGTTGGTCGGGTTGTTGCCGCCCAAGTCCAGAATGCCCAAGTTCCAGGCGTTCTCCAAGCCCGTGGTATCCCCAATGCTGTCCCAATTGGCGTAAAAATACGTCAGGGTCTGCATCTCTGCGGGTGTGATCTGGTCGGCGGGGACCCCAAGCCACCTGCCGACCGCGGCAGCCAGGTTGGCATCGGGGAACTGCACATACTGAGCCTGGAGGCGGATTGAACCGCCGAGGAGGGTGGCGGCCAGAGCGGCCAGGGTGAATAGGCGCCTGCCGGCGGACATGATTTCTGGAGTTCTTGGGGTCGGTTGTGGGTTTTTCATTGGCAAGCGGAATGTTGACAGGCGAAACATGGCTCGGCAGCACCGCGAAGCGAGTGTCGCAGAGCCAGCGTCTGATTGGTTTTGATAAGGCGGCATAATGCCGGAGAAAGAAGCTCATCTTCTTTTCCAGCCTGTGGAGTGTAGCAGATTAGATGGGGGGCAGGTCAATGGGTAAAAGCGATTGAGTCCTGGCGGGGGCGTGAGACAAAATTCTCCAAGTTGAGCGAAAGGGCCTGCTCCACGGGCAAAGCGGAACTGCGTTCCGCACTCCACGGCGCTTCGCGCGCAAGCCATGCGGCCGCCATGCCGCTTTGCAGTGCGGCGAGCCAGCGCCGCTGTTCCACTGGCCCCGGCCGTTTTATCTGGGAAGGCCCTGATGCGCGGCCTGCCGGCCGAGGGGACTTGCGAAAGCTTACGCACTCATGGCGCCAGGGCGGCCAGTCTTCGACGATTTGAGACGGTGTGAGGGAGTGGACCCACCTTCGCCAGGCTATGGCGCGGCAAGTATGGAAGCGCGGGCCGGAGGAGCGGTTATCTGGCTATCCGGGGCATATGACCGAAGGCGAGTTTAAGGACAAGACCTCCGCAGCGATCCAGAATTGAGACATCAGGCAAGAAGCCCAACCGGAAAAGGAGTGCCGCAGCACGGGCACAGAAGGCGGCGGCGGCCAGGGCCAGATGGAAAAAGGCAAAAGCGGCCGGCAAAAACACACTTTGCGCGGCGCCGCGTTGGACTGAATTGTCCAGTTTCTGGTCCGGCATTCACTTGGATCGCAATCGGTGCGCTTCCAGCACGTTCAGAACGGCGGGGCCCGCCTTACCATGCACACATAGGGGTGGCTGCCGTCGCAAGGGCCAAGGACAGCCCGCAGGTTCAGAACTTCCTCACTTGATGTCCGACGGCGTCGCGCCAGGAATGTGAAATCAAGGGCAAGGAACTTCCCGTAGCTCACAAGCTGGCTCGGCATTCGGCCGTCAAGTGCAGCATCAATCTCCTGCACCAAAGCGCCCACCAGATAATATCCCTCATCATCATCGGCCACGTTCGGCACAGTATATTTTCCAAGCAGTTCCGGATGAACACGCATGGCGAAGACGGCGTCCCACTGCCGGGCGGTTTTAGTGACGTCCGTCAATGATGCTGATAAAGAACGCCGCCGGCATTCCGGGCGCTCGAAGATTCGATTTTGGGGCATAAACTCGGGAATCGTGGTTGAGAGGTACTGTTGGAGGTTGATGGGTTTCTCCCAACCTCGTTTTTGTACTGCGGTCCAGATTGGCCAGCGGAACAAGTCACCGCACAAATCCGGACGTCCGCGTCAGATTTCGCGCTCCAGGTGAGGGGTGACCGCGTTCGGCTCGCATGAATTGGCTGTGCCGCCTGTGGGTTCGGCGTTCAAAACGGCGGCCTGCCGTCGGCTTCCCCACCCGCCAGAGCCGTCGCGTGTTCTCGCTCGTCCACGTCGTTGGGCTTCGACGGATTTTGTGGCCGCGGTTCTGGGACAACAAACAGCACGGAATCGCACACCAGAATGAGTTGCGAGCGTGATGTGCCCTCATTATTCCAGGTCTCGGTGCGCAGGCGGCCCTCCACCATGACCATGTCTCCTTTCTGGTGACGCGCCAGCGC
>Ga0187848_10003899_pt1 | contig 10651 bp, 10 predicted proteins | sample June2016WEW_4_40_FD_132424 | JGI IMG/M metagenome (GOLD analysis project Ga0187848, IMG submission 132424) | Peatland microbial communities from SPRUCE experiment site at the Marcell Experimental Forest, Minnesota, USA - June2016WEW_4_40 | ecosystem: Environmental > Terrestrial > Soil >... | reverse complement strand
TGAAAGAGTCGGACGCCTACCCCGCCATGGCGGAGAGGGGCTACGGCTGGGAAAAACTCATCTCCGAGATGTTCTGCCAGGAATACTGGGCGGAGCGCGGCTTGAAGACCTTCATCGCCCGCTTCCACAACGTCTACGGTCCCAACGGCACTTGGGACGGCGGGCGAGAAAAGGCTCCTGCGGCCATTTGCCGGAAGGTCATCGAAGCCAAGGATACCGGCAAGAACGAAATCGTAGTCTGGGGTGATGGCACGCGGACCCGCAGCTTCATGTACATCGATGACTGCACCAAGGGCATTCACATGATCACACACTGCGAGGATCTGATCGCAACACCCATCAACCTCGGTTCCAATGAGCTCATTTCGGTCAACGACCTGGTCAGCATCGCGGAAGAAATTGGCGGGATAAAGCTCCAGCGCAAATACGACCTTGCTGCGCCCAAGGGAGTCACCGGCCGAAACAGTGACAACACCATGATTAAGAACATCCTGAACTGGGAGCCCAGGACCCCATTTCGTGAGGGACTGGCGAAGACCTACGCCTGGATCGAACAGCAGTATCAGGACCGAAAGGCCGGCAAAGTCACGGTGCGAGAAAACTATCAAGCGGCGTAAGTCCATGCGCACACAACAGGTGATTGAAATCACTTCGATCATCAGCGAAATTCCCTACCGAATGGCATTTGCCGGCGGTTGGATCGATCAACCCTTCGTTTCGAAACTGAACCCCACTCCACCGGGTTCCATGGTGGTGGTCGGTTTGGAGCCCACTTTCCGGTACATGGATCGCTGCGGAATGGCAACCAGTACGCGCGAGGTTGCGCGCAAGCTGTGGAACGGCAAACTGCCGAATGGAGATCCCAGGGAGCTTACCCGCGAGCTGTATGAGGCAGAAAACAAGGGCAAGCCGGAGCCCTCCGGTTCGCAGGACATGGCGGGCTTGATTTACCCCGGAGTGAACAGGCTGGACTATGACTACAGCTACGAGGGCGGCCACTTCCCCGTGCACGTCGAATCCAACAATGATCCGGACGTCGCCCACTGGTTGGAGGACGTGGTGCACATGGTGCCGGTCGCGCAGCGTCCTGCCGACTACAATCCCCTCGGGAAAAGGAACCTCGACCCGAAGTGGATCCAGAGGCTGGGCGCGACGGGAAAGCAGTGCTTTGATGCCATCGTGACGAAAGACTGCAAGGCGCTGGGCGCCTCCATGAATGAGTGCATGGAGTGCTGGGAGACGATTCTGCCCCACACCGTAAGGCACCCGACCGTCACCGTGGACTTGGCGGGAATCCTGGGTTACTACCAGTCCCGGTATGCCGGAGCCATGTACTCCGGGTGTGGTGGCGGATATCTCTACGTTGTGTCGGACGAGCCGGTGCCTGGGGGAATCCGCGTGAAGGTCAGGTACTCAAAGAAGAATGGCTGACGCGAAGACAGTTGTGGTGACCGGTGGTTTTGACGATTTCAAGTCCCAGCACGTTCGCTTTCTCGAGGAGGCTTCGAAGCTCGGGGGCGTGCGCGTTCTCCTTTGGTCGGACGAGACAGTGCGCGCCCTAGAAGGCCACCCCCCGCAGTTTCCTCAAGAGGAGCGGTTATATCTTCTCCAGGCTAACAGGTATGTCAAAGATGTAAGGCTGGTGACGGGGCAGGTGGACCAAGACTCCATACCACAGGTCGGCGGAATCAATCCTGAAATCTGGGTTGTGGAGGAGGCGAGCGACAATCCTCGGAAGCGGGCCTACGGCGAGTCACACGGTGTTGAATATCGTGTTTTCAAGAAGACAGACCTGGGAGGCTTCCCGGCGTTGCCGTTCGATCCTAAGGGTGAGCGGTCGTCAACAAAGCGCGTGGTTGTGACCGGTTGCTACGATTGGTTTCACTCGGGCCACGTAAAGTTTTTCGAGGAGGTCTCCGGGTTGGGCGACCTCTACGTCGTGGTGGGGCATGACGCCAACATCAAGCTGCTGAAGGGCGAAGGTCACCCGATGTTTCCACAGGACGAGCGGCGCTATATGATTCAGTCCGTGCGTTTCGTCAAGGTTGCCCTGGTATCTTCAGGACGTGGCTGGATGGATGCCGAACCGGAGGTCGCCCTCATCAAGCCGGACATATACGCGGTGAACGAAGATGGTGATGTGCCGGAAAAGCGCGCCTTTTGCAAAGAGCACGGCATTGAATACGTCGTTTTGAAACGGACCCCCAAAGAAGGCCTGCCCAAACGGCAGAGCACCAACCTGCGGGGATTCTGAAGGTCCGTGTGAGTGAGCGGAAGGCGCCCCACCGGAGCGCGGGCAGCAGCCCTGGAGGAGGAACTCGATGCGAAGCAAGGTTCTTATCGGTGCGTGTTTTGTTGCCACAGCAGCGAGCGTGATTCTAGCTCTGATGAGTATGAGCGGATGTTCTCGCCAGGCTTCCCCTGGCGTGGTTCAACAGTGGGTGCAACATAATCGAAACGCGCCACAACCCCCCGTTATCACCCCTGGAGTGGAAAGTACACAAGAGCAACCGGGAAAGCCTCCGTCAGACGCCGTTATTCTTTTCAACGGCAAAGATCTGGCCGGCTGGGAATCGGTCAAAGGCGGGCCTGCCCTATGGAAAGTTGAGAAGGGTTATTTCGAGGTAGCTCCGCACACGGGAGACATCAAAACCAAGCAGGTCTTTGGCGACTGCCAACTGCACGTGGAATGGGCAGCGCCTAACCCGCCTCACGGCCAAGATCAGGATCGCGGAAATAGTGGGGTCTACCTGATGAGCCTTTATGAAGTCCAGGTCCTTGATTCCTATGAAAGCAAAACCTACCCGGACGGACAGGCAGCGGCAATCTACGGCCAGTATGCGCCCTTGGTCAATGCGTGCCGGCCTCCCGGCAGTGGCAGAGCTACGACATTATTTTCCATGGTCCGCGGTTTGACACGGCAGGGAAAATCGTCCGGCCCGCGACTTTCACGGTGCTGCATAACGGCGTGCTGGTCCAGGACCACGTCACCGTCCTCGGTCTGACAGATGGTGAGCATGAGCCCTACAGGCAAACCCCAACCAAATTGCCTGTGAAACTGCAAGACCACAACCACCCGGTCCGCTTCCGAAATATCTGGATTCGGGAGCTTGTTGAGGCCCAAAAATAAGCGCGCGCCGGCTGACCAAAGAGGGAAGGGGCCAATACCGACGCCGGCTGGCGCAGAGCGAAGCTCTGCGACTGGAGTCCAGAAGGAACTCAAATCAGCTTATCCATGCTCAAGAGGGATGAATCATTAAGTTAGTAGAACCTGAAGCTCGACCAGGGCCATTCCTCCGGCGAATGCACCAAGCCCCTCTTCACCGGATTGTTGTGCATATAGCTCAGCTTTTCCAGGCGTTTCTTCTCGCTATAAACACCATAGGGATAGAAACGGCGCTGCCAGACACGATAGCGCGAGTCGCTGTGAACGGTGGGCGGCAGCCGCACGCCGGTCAACATCTTGCGGCACCAGGAAAGCGTTTGATTCTCAGTCAAGACCGAGACAATCCCTTGCGCGGTTCGTTTCTTCAGCTCTTGCATGAGGCGGCTGGTGCTCTCAGCCGGTTCGGGCTTGATCAGTAGGTGAAAGTGCTCTGGCATCAGAACCCAGCCGACGAGTAGAAAGCCCGCCTCCCGCCGAAATTGCCGCAGAACCTCAACGAAGTCGCAGCGGAAGCGGTGACTATCAAAGAGCTTCGTGCGACGATAGGTGCTAGAAGTGATAAACTGCAACTGGCCGGGTGCGAAATGGCGTCTGGAGACAGGCATAGCAAGGGCAGTATACCGTATTGGAAGCTGAAACGCCCCGATCTATCGGGGCGCCAGCCGGCGGTCCCTCCATTTCGGGACCCGGGGTCGCCCTCAGCCGCAGCCGGGGAGCATGTGGTCCGGCCCCGTGGTAAGACAGCGCGCAGGAACTGCAAATCGACCCGGGCTGTGGTGGAAGAGGGAGGTCAAACTGTAAATGAGCACTTGGCTTGCGGTTGCCGGAATGTTCGTTTTAGGCGCGTTGGCTGCGGTATATGGAATGTTGATGTTGATCTCACCGACCAAGTGGCAGAACCTAACGGACCGCGCTAGCTTGGCAGGCACGTGGTCGTCCCCGCGGCGTTCGCTGAAACGCGGGGAAAGCATCGAAATTCGGGTGGCCGGCCTGCTCATGGGAGCGGTCGGAGTCTTTTTTGTTGTAACAGTCTTGCACGGGCTGCTAACCCCTAACGCTCGGCGACACAAGGCGGCAACACCTCTGCCCAACAATGAGGCGGCTGCGCAATCCCACTCCTGGTTTGGGTTGACCGTGCCCGCCGTTGTAACTTTGCTGGGCCTCTATCTGCTCTTACTCCCCGAGTCATTTCTACGGTGGTCGGCCGGAAGAATGTACCCTCCGCGTGAGATTAAGGCCTCGGCATTGCCGTTGTTGAAACTCTTCATCCGCGCAATGGGCGCGTTTGCCATCCTCGGGGGGGCATCAGGCGTCTACAATTGGCTTCGTGCTGTTTGGTAGCAGCAGCTAGCGCATCTATCTAAGGTTGTCGGCCCCGTCAGGGAGAATTCTCTTCTCGGGCTTGGTTGATGGCTCGCGTCGGTTGGGCGCACCGCGGCCATCGGCCCAATCACGGCTGCCAAGATGTGGAGTGGTAGCCCGCCATTCCCCAGCGGTATCAGTAGGGTACTGAGCGGGTGGTCAGCCAATGGCGGAATCAACACCGCCGGCTGGCGCAGAGCGAAGCTCTGCGACTGGAGTCTCGAAGGAACTCAAGCGAGCTTGTCCATGCTCAAGAGGGATGAATCATTAAGGTAGTAGAACCTGAAGCTCGACCAGGGCCATTCCTCCGGCGAATGCACCAAGCCTCTGAAAGTGCTCTGGCATCAGAACCCAACCGACCAGCAGAAAGCCCGTCTCCCGCCGAAATTGCCGTAGAACCTCAACGAAGTCGCAGCGGAAGCGGTGACTATCAAAGAGCATCGTGCGACGATAGGTGCTAGAGGTGATAAACTGCAACTGGCCGGGGGCGAAATGGCGTCTGGAGACAGGCACAGCAGGGGGACTATGCCGTATTGCAAGCGGAAACACAGAGCTACGCTCTGCGCCAGCCAGCGTTTCCCGGTGTCATTCCGAGCGAAGCGAGGAATCTCGCCCTGGGCCAAGGCGGATCGGGAGCTCGAGCCGGACTAAAGGTTATGCGGAAGAAAGATCAGAGCAAGATTCCTCGCTGCGCTCGGAATGACACCGTCGCGTGAACTTTTTGGAGAGAAGGCAATCGCCCCACAAGAGCACCGGATCACGCAGGCGCGGGACGGAGGTCCGCGCTACCCCAGCAAGCGGGCGACCTCTTTGGCATAGTAGGTCAGGATGATATCCGCGCCGGCCCTTCGGATTGAGGTGAGGGTTTCTATCATCGTGCGTTCGCGGTCGATCCATCCCATCCTGGCCGCGGCCTCGATGAGGGAGAATTCGCCGCTCACCTGGTAGGCGGCGATGGGGACATCGAACTCGCGGCGGGCGAGTGCGATAATATCGAGGTAAGGAAGCGCGGGTTTCACCATGATGATGTCCGCGCCTTCCTCCACATCCAGGGCAATCTCGCGCATGGCTTCGCGTTGGTTGGCGGGATCCATTTGGTAGGCCTTGCGGTCCCCAAACTTCGGCGCCGAGTCTGCGGCCTCACGAAAGGGTCCGTAGAACGCCGAAGCGTATTTGGCTGAATAAGCCAAAATAGGTGTCTGGGTAAAGCCGCGGGCGTCCAACTCCCGGCGAATGCGCCCCACGCGCCCGTCCATCATATCGGAGGGTGCCACGATGTCGGCGCCGGCCTCGACCTGGGTCAAGGCTGTCTTTGCCAGAAGTGGAAGCGTGGAATCGTTGTCAACTTCACCGTTCTTGATCAGGCCGCAGTGACCGTGGCTCGTATATTCGTCCAGGCACACGTCGCATATCACCAGCAAATCCGGCAATTCTCTCTTGATCGCCCGCACGGCCCGTTGCACGATGCCATTGGGGTCGTAGGCGCCTGAGCCCACTTCGTCCTTGCTTTCCGGGATGCCGAACAGGATTACGGCAGGAACGCCCAGGTCATGTGCCGACTTGCATTCGCCCACCAGCCCATCGACCGACCAGCGGTAGTTTCCTGGCATGGACTTGATTTCGTCCTTAACCTTCGATCCGGGACAAACAAAGAGCGGATAGACAAGAGAGCGAGCGTTGAGCTGGTTCTCGCGCACCAGGCTGCGCAGGGTCTCGGTGCGCCGCAACCTGCGGGGTCGATGGATTGGGAAAGACATGGCATGCTCCTTCGTCCGTGGCCTGGAATTCGTTGCCGTGAGTTTTTCACGGAACTTGAAATCCATGTCATCCTGAGCCCCGACTTGTCGGGGCGAAGGACCTCTGCAGTTGCTTTTTGGGGTCAGCAGCCTACGACGAACTGCAGAGATGCTTCTCCCGCAGGGCGGGATCAGCATGACAGCGTGGCGCATTCGCGCCGATCTTCTGACATCGCGGATAGCGGTCTTCGGCTATACGTGCTCCGGGTGACAGGCAGCTCCAACTTCGGAATTCGGGCTAATACAGTCTGTCACGCGGTTTAAAGTCTCCAAACGTCCCGATGTTGGCTAACGAGATTGCCACCCGGAAGACGTTTTCTTTCCTAATGGTTACGGTCGTCGTTCCTAATGAAAACCGCTGATACTCAACATTTATCCCGAAGCATCCAAAATTATAGCTGAGTTGGCCGACTCCGCCAGCCGCAATCTTCTGAACAAGATTGTAGTTCACGCCAAACGCGCCACTCAACCCTTTGCGGTTGAAGTCCCCATAGGTTGCGAGGAGGTTCAAAAGGTGGTAGGAGGAAGTGGAAGTCGTTGTTGTTGAGGGGGAGCTTGTGGACCCGCTCAGAAGGTTAGGATACGAATTCTTATTGATGAAGAAGTCGGTGAAGGCCAGCCCATAAACGCCGCGCCTGACATGAGAGGTAATGCCAGCGTCAAGGATACCTCCACCGTTCGGGCTTAAATCAAGTTTCAGCTCGGTGTCGTAAAACGAGAAGGGAGCGATCTTCAGGTCAGAAACGACCGGCGACAAACGTTTGCCGGGAATGAAGTGAAATCCCGTGAGCGAGAGCGTCGGCTCCCAAACAATGGGGTTGTTTGGTCCCCGGACACCGCCGAACGTGGGGTCAAAATAATACTTCTCCGAGATGCGCCAGGAAACCAACTCCTGAGCCTGCGGCGTATCCGCTGTTCCCGCAGGAACGTCTTTGCGGGCCAGGATAGTGTTGGTCAGCGAATACTCAACTTCATTGGTTTGGGAGAGGATGTCCAGATCATCGTACCGAACAACGTTGGCAAGCTCTTCCGGATCCCTGGCTTTGACCAGACGATAGACTATGTCCGGCTCAATAACATGCTTAAGGCGCCGGCCCCACAAGGACCGTGCGAGGACTTTTTCGAGGGAAGGCGGCCGGAGATCGAGCGCGAAGTCGCCCAGCAGCCTGGTGAGGGGGTCGTGGTTCGGGTCCAGGCTGGTGCCGTACCGGGCCGCATCGACTCCCGCCGAAGGGGTGAGGTGAAAGCCCCAGAATTCCTTGAGGCGGAGTGTGACCTCCGGGTGAAAGTCCAGTCGCTCCGAGAGTGAGGGAAGGTCAAGTCCTGGTTCCGTGCGCCCGAGGGCGCCAGCAGAGGTCCCGAACGAAAAGTAGAAGGGGCTCTCACCCACCTGCTTGTCCGTTCCGTAAAACGAGAATTCGGGCGTTTGCCGGATGACAATGGAGGGTGCCGGCACCAAATGGCACTCGCTTCCTTGGCACTGATACGGCAGTTGTGCGGAGAGAAAGTCCTGATAGCGGGATGCGTAGATGTTGAAGCTGTAAGCGCCGAAATCCTTGGTTGCGAAACCGATTTGGTGGGCTTCGGAATTGACCGCTTCGGTGAAAGTTGGCGAATAAACTTCGCGGAAAGCCAGCGAGGAAACGTAGTCCACGTCCGCGACGCCGCGAAATCCGTCGAAAAAATCCTCAGCGTCCCCGACCGCCTTGAGGCTCTGGCCGGGAGCGCGATTTGCCTTAACCGTGTCCTTGTCATTTACCCCGAAATAGTCCACCCTGAGCTTGGTGCTATCGCTGGGTGTCGCCCGGAACTGTGCCCTTCGGGCAACCCCTCGGAGGCTGTAATCCTCCAGACCCAGCAACAGGTCCATGCTGGGACTGATAGCCCAGAAAAACCCTGCGCCGACGACGGTCCCCTTCTGCGAAGAAGTCCCAACGTGTGGAAGCAAGAAGCCGGTATGGCGAGGCTTGCGGGCGATGGAGGTACCCATGAAGGGGAGGTAGAAAAGAGGGACACCCAGGAAACGGATGACCGAACCACGCGCTATGACCTTGTCGTCCAACTCCACCTTGGCGTCGCTGGCGGAAAAGGACCAACCCTTGGCTTCGCAATCGCAAGTCGTAAACCTGCCATGTTTCACCGTGTACGTATTCTCATCCAGGCGCTCAATTTCCTCACCCTGGATGTAAAAGGGATTCTCCGAATAAAGCACCTTAGACCGGTCAGTCTGGATGTAATAGGGATTCTCCGTGTTAGGCGCCTTAGGCCGGGCGCGCGTGGTGTGGATGTAGCCGCGGCCGTTTGAAAACCATCCCTTCTGTGTTCGGGTATTGTAGTGGACCTCGTCGGCCGCAATATGGCTACGAGGATCGATGAAAAGCACATGCCCCGTGCCCACGACTTCTCCTGACACTCCGTCGTAGGTAACCTCGTCTGCCGTGAGCTTCATGCCACGGTAAGTCACCTCCACATGCCCGCGAAAACGGTCAATATCCTTGTCTTTCTCCTGGGAATCGGCGCGGAGGGTGATGATTTTGTCGGGATTCCCTAATTCCAGCGGCACGGAGGGTTGCTGTTGCGCCGATGAGATCAAGGCCATGCCCAGTGCAACGAACAACCCCAAAGGAACAGGCGCGCTACTTTTCCGGCGGGAGAAGGAAACGTTCACAGAGTTCATGAGCAAGCACAGACGCCTTATTTTACCCGAAGCAGCTTTGCTCGAACGAATCAATTTGCTAAGATGCGTTAGAGAGCGTATAACGCTGCCCGGAGGATTTTAAGCACCCGGTGAAGTGCCCTAAGTGCGGCTTTGTCAGTTACCACGGACTCGCACAATGTAAGAAGTGCGGCGCCAGTTTTGTGCCCGCGCCGCAGCCGCCATCTGTCGCCACTAAAACGACCATCATCGCCCAGGCTGGGCCTGCGCCGCAACTCGAGGAAGAAGCTACAGGTGCGCCGCCCGCCAATATGGACCCAGCTCAGAGCGGAGCCACCAAAGAACCCCCGCAAGACAAGGGACCTCGGACCATGCCAGATAACACCGAACTTGAATTCGTGAGGAATCTTCGCGAACCCTTGGCAGAGAAAGCAACCTCCCCCGTAGCGGAAGAAGCTGCGCCCTGGAGGCAAGAGCTTTCAGAGCGTGTCCAGAGCTTTCGCCAGCGTCGCGCCCGTCTACGAAACGAACCTGGCCGGGAGGAGTCCCTCGACTTTGAATTCGAGCCGAGAGAAGCGAGCCCGCCTCCGGAGCCGGGCGTGGAAGAGATCTTGGAATTCCCGCAGAACGTTCTTGCCGTTGACGCGGAAATTACCCCCCCTGCGGCGCTTGAGGATGACGTGAAACACTCGGACGCGGAAAACCTGGAAAAAGGTGACGAGGGATTGGAGATTCTCGATTCTGCGCTGGCTCAAGCAGACGAATTCGCCATCGAACCGGCATCGCCGGCAGGCAATCGTTTGGAGATCGTTGTCGGGCCGCCGGAAGTTGACGCTCCAGCGGCTGCCTCACAACTAGAACTCCAAGCCCTTCCCGTGGCGCCCCTGGGCCGCAGGTTCCTGGCGGGCTTGGTGGATGGACTGGTTCTCCTGCTTGGGGCGGCACTTTTCGCGCTCATTTTTTGGAGGGCCGGCGGCCATCTGACTCCGGTCCCTCTGAACCTTGCCATCGTCGCGCTTATCGCGGTCATTTTCGTTTGGGCATATTTTGGGTTGTTCACGGCCCTCACCTTCTCTACGCCCGGCCTGATCTGGATGGGTATTGAAGTTCGGAACATGGAAGGTTGGCCACCCGGACCCCGGGAATCCCTCTTGCGCGCTTTTGGTTACTTAGTGTCGATCTCGGCCTTGATGATAGGATTCCTCTGGGCACTAGTAGATGGTGAGGGCCTTACCTGGCATGATTGGATATCTGGGACTTTCTTAACTCCCGTGAATCAGGAGGCGCCGAGCGAAGGTGTGGAATCGAAAGCCTAGCGATTCTGTCGATTCTGCCTTCCCGACTTTCACTCGTCATTCCATGAACAAAGGACGCTTCTTGAACCAGAAACTCGGCAAGCGGGCCAGCCGCAAGATTGCCCTTCTCAAATCAAGCCTTTCGGCTATTCGCCAGCCTCTCCGACCGGAAGCCTCGGCCCCACGCTTCCCCAAAAAGGGAGCCTCCCGCGAAAAAGGGCCTGAATCCGAAGTTAGGTCGTAGATAGTAGGTGCTAGTACTACTACGTTAAGTTAGGGTGGACGGTTTCGTTTGCGAATTACGCTGCCACAATACGCGCACTCTCCGGTCCAGGTAAACAACAGGCGTTGGATCTCACGACGCGTCTGTGGCAGG
>Ga0187848_10003896_pt1 | contig 10659 bp, 9 predicted proteins | sample June2016WEW_4_40_FD_132424 | JGI IMG/M metagenome (GOLD analysis project Ga0187848, IMG submission 132424) | Peatland microbial communities from SPRUCE experiment site at the Marcell Experimental Forest, Minnesota, USA - June2016WEW_4_40 | ecosystem: Environmental > Terrestrial > Soil > Wetlands... | reverse complement strand
TGGCAGGCGGCCACTCGGGCGTCGACATTCATCGCGGCCGCGGTAACGCGGTTCGCGTACTCGGCCACGCGCTGCTGGCTCTGATGGATCGTCTGCCCGTCGCTATCGCCGACATCCATGGCGGAAGCAAGCGCAATGCCATCCCGCGCGAGGCGTTCGCCATCGTGATGCTCGATTCCGCCGATGCGCCGCAACTGAAGTCCCTGCTGGCTGCATACACAGTCGAGGCGCAGTGTGATCTGGGCTCCTTCGATCCCGGCCTCCGTATCGACCTCGAAACGGCCGCGCGTCCGGAGCAGGTCATCGCCGATGCCGACGCCGCAGTGATCGTGCGCGTCCTGGCCGGCCAGCATCACGGCGTTCTGGCCATGAGTCCCGACATCCCGGGGCTGGTGCAGACGTCCACCAACCTGGCCACCGTCGCTACCAGCCGGGACGAAGTCGAGATCGCCACCAGCCAGCGCAGTTCTATCGAGAGCAGCAAGCGCGCCGCCGCACGCATGGTCGCCGCAGTGTTCCACTTCGCGGGGTTTGCAGTGGAACAGTCCGGGGACTACCCCGGCTGGAAGCCCGAACCCACCAGCGACATCGTCCGCACGGCCCAGGCCGTCCACCAAGAGGTTCTCGGCAGGAAGCCCGAGTTGATCGCCATGCACGCCGGTCTGGAGTGCGGGGTCATCGGCGAGAAGTACCCCGGAATGCAGATGATCTCATTTGGCCCGCACATCGTCGACGTCCATAGCCCCAGTGAGCGGATCAAGATCTCGTCGGTGGCACCCTTCTATAACTTGCTGACCGGGCTTCTGGAACGGCTGTAACGCCCGCCTCTACGCGCGCGTCGCCGGCAGATGCGGGTTCCGCTCCCCGGCCCAGGTCTGCTGGTGCCAGTTCGGGTAAGGTTCTGCGACTGCACTGACCTCATCGAGGCGTGCCATCTCCTCGGCGCTCAGTTCCCACGCAGCCGAAGCGAGATTGTCCCGCAGTTGTTCCGCGTTGCGTGCGCCGAGGATCACCGTGTCCACACCCGGTTTGCCGCGAACCCAGTTGAGCGCCACCTGCGCCGGCGTGACGCCACGCCCGGCGGCGACCGCCAGCATGACGTCCACGATGCGATAAAGCCGCTCCCATTCCACTTTGATCGGCGCTCCGAGCGCGGCCAGCCGCCCAAAGACCGGTTGCGGCGCATCGCGCCGGATTTTGCCCGAAAGCAGCCCGAACATCAGCGGGCTCCACGCCATCACGCCCACGCCCTGGTCGAGACCCATCGGAATCAGCTCGTATTCGGCGTCGCGGACCAGCAGGGAATATTGGATTTGCTGGCTGATATAGCGCGGCAGGCTGCCACGGTCCGATATGGCGACCGCCTTCATCGTCTGCCAGGCGGAGAAATTGGAGCAGCCGATGTAACGGACCTTGCCTTGGCGGATGAGCGAATCGAAGGCCTCCAGCGTCTCCTCCATGGGCGTAAGAGAGTCCATCGAGTGCGCCTGGTACAAGTCGATATAATCGGTACCGAGGCGCCGCAGGCTGGCCTCGCAGGCCGATACCAAGTGGTGGCGCGACAACCCAAGGTCGTTCGGTCCGGGCCCCATCCGCGAGAAGGCCTTGGTGGCGATTTGCACATTTTGCCGCCGGCCCTTCAGGGCCGCGCCGAGCACTTCTTCGGCGAGCCCTTCCGAATAGATGTCGGCGGTATCGAACAGTGTGACGCCCTGCTCAATCGCAATATCGACCAGGCGGCCGGCCTGTTCCACATCGAGGGCACCCATGGCCGCGTGCCGGCCCTTGCCTCCGAAAGTCATTGTTCCTAAACTGAGCGACGACACGCTCAAACCGCTTCTGCCAAGAAATCGCTGTTCCATGTCGCTATTATCGGATGGATCGGCCGTACGGCGGCTCACCAACCTTTGAATCTAACCTCGAAATCCATCTCCTGCGTAGCGGGCTGATACTCGCACATCGCCGGATGATAGGTCCACCCGGACACTATGCGCAACGCCTCTTCCGCCAAGTCCGGGCGAGCCGCGTCGAGGACCTGCAGCGAATTCGTCTTTCCGTCCTTGCCGACCCTGCCGTGCAATCTCACCGTAATGGCCTCATTCGACTGCGTCCTCGGTTCCGGCTGCGGAACGCGATCGGCGAAAGCGCGGTGAAACGAGCGGCACGAGTTGGCGATTTTCGCGTCCGGCGGATAGTCGAAGTACTCCGGCGGGTATTCGGTCCGCACCACGACCTTGGCATCGATCTCGATCAGTTTCTCGTTGCCCACCCAGCGCTCGATGTGGCCGGGAAGCGAGGCGTTATTGAACTGGAAGTAGGCCGACTGGCGAATCGTCTCATCGCCTTGCCGCACCGATAACAGGAACCCGCTCTGCGCATCCACGCAAACCTGGCCGGACTGCTGCTCGTCGCCCTTGAGCGTGTCGAAGCCGATACAACGCGCCGACCGCCCGTCCACCGTGGCGTCCTCGATATGGCGGATCATGTCGGCGGGTTCGAACTGCCCGCGAAATACGGGTATCAACCTACGGACCGAGGTCAATGCCGCCGGCTCGGCGCTCTCCGAACGATAGGTGGCGAACTCGCTGCCATTTTGCACACTAATGAACTTGTAAGTGCCGTAAGTGAATTCCCAGCGCTTGTTCACGGGTGTTTTCACGCCGATCTTAATGGCGCCCTCCGAGGCTTCGCCGGGGGCGGGTTCGAGCACCCGAAAATTGAAGAATTCCTCGTTGGCCGGCCACACGGGCGTCGTGAGCATGTCCGCCCGTTCCATCAGCCGCACCGCCTCGGCGCGCACCACGGGATCTTCCGCCGGCGCCGCGTCGGGCCGCAGCGTCGTGGTCTGCGCGAAGCAGGCCGGAAGGACCAGCCACAGATAGCCAAACTTGATTCGCGGCATGAACCGAGTATAAACGAGGAATTATGGCATGGGAAGCATTGAAAGTGGAATCGGTTTACGTGGGCTGCGGCACGGCAATACGCGAACGTGCTTGATCAATTCGCTGACGGCTTCTCTACATGATCGATTACGAGCAGGACAACTTGTTGTTTCTCTGGTACAAGCTTGAGTCCGAGTTGTTCCTGCACAGCCGTGAATATCGAAGGCCCGTTCGCATCGGCTGCGGGGCTGGGGCTCTCATCGCCAGAAGCTGAAAAGTCAATAGCGGCAGCATACGGCGTCCATGCGAGCGACACGTTATACCATCCGGATAGACCTGTCTTGTCCGCCACCGGTACACCCACCTCCTGCCCTAAATAAAACGCAAGCAGTGGCATGGAAGCGCTGGGGCCGGCAAGCTGCCCGGGACTTACCTTTCGGAATGCCCCTCCCTTCGAACCGTCCGGCAATCTTGATTTCAAGAACGTAGCGCCACGCTTTCCCACCACCAATGCAAATCCCTTGACCTCTATCGTTTGGCGGTGAGTCTTCAGTTGAAATCGCTCCTCCAGCAGAGCCCGCATGCGTCCCTGAACTCTCTCCACCGCAAGACTCTGCTCAGCAACCGAGAGACCTGGGTCCCTATCATCTGCTCCGGCGACTGACGGCTTTGCTTCAACATCAAATTTTGCTGAGAAAAGCCACTTCGGCGCGTTGATTATCCGATCTTCGCTAATATCCGGAAAGCAAAATGCAATTAGGACAGCGAGCGGCATGCCTTTTGCGATGATTCCACCATGATGAAACTTAAAATAAACTACCTCATTGCCGTTGAAGGTCTCTGTCGAACCACTCGGCTTTATAGAGGCTACTTCAAACCGATCTGGTACAACTCCAGTTTGGGCAGATGTCAGGCCGACTCCGCCCAGTAACCCAAACGCAAATAAACGGAAAGCGCCTAGACTTTTCATAAGCAGTCAGACGTAGATTCGCACTCGACATTGCGACCGGCTTGGGATTTTGCCGTCCGCATTGGCTCAGGACCTCGGCTGCGTCCGGGCGGCTTGCAGCGCCAAGCGGACCATGGCCTCTAACTCGTCCGGACAGGGGTACCCAGCCACTTCGACCAGGATTTCCTTTTTGCCTCCCCAGCGGTAATATTGTACGCCCAACCGGTTCCATCAGAGCCGTTTATCTCATTTCTCCCATCCCGACCGACCCCGGCAGCCGAGGAAGGGCCACTCGGCTTCGTCGCCATGTGCTTCCGTCCCGCCTGCCTGGCCAGCCTGGCCCGATCGCGCCCTCCGGCTGCCAAGCGGCGGATAATGGTAGATCGAATATGAAAATCACTCGGGTTCTGATAACGCTTTTCCTCAGTTCGCTTGCCGCGATTTGCCAGCCCCCTCCAGGAACGGCTGGAAGACCTGGATCGGAGGCCATCCCGGCCGGCATCCGCATGGAAAAGAGCCTCACCTTCGCCGCGATTGGCGCAAAGGAACTACAACTCGATCTGTTCCTGCCAAACCAGCGGGAAGGCAAGCTGCCCGTTGTGGTTTGGATCTACGGCGGAGCGTTTCGCACAAACAACCGCTTGCAGCAGGAGGGGCAAGCCGCCTGGCTCGCCACAAAGGGCTACGCCGTGGCGGCCATCGACTACCGGCTGAGTTCCGAAGCTCTCTTCCCGGCGCAGATCGAAGACTGCAAGGCAGCCGTACGCTGGCTTCGCGCGAACGCCGGCAAGTACGGTCTCGATCCGGCGCACTTCGGCGCCTGGGGCGAATCTTCGGGTGGCCACCTGGCATCGATGCTGGGCGTTACGGGCGGCGTCAAGGACCTGGAGGGCGGCTCCGGCAACCTCGACCAATCGAGCCGGGTAATGGCTGTCGTGGACTTCTTCGGTCCCACGGATTTTCTGCAGATGGACAAAGCGGCGCTGCCGGGAGGATTGAAGCACGACCCGCCCGATTCACCGGAGTCGCTCGTGATCGGCGGCCCGATTCAGGAGAACCGGGAAAAGGCCGCCCGCGCCAACCCGATCGCCTATGTCACCAAGGAGTGCCCGCCGTTCCTCATCCTCCACGGAGATCGCGACCCCCTGGTGCCGTGCAACCAGAGCGAAATCTTGTTCGAGGCACTGAAGAAGGCCGGCGTGGACGCCTCGTTCTACAAGATCGTCTCCGCCGGGCATGGCGGTCCGCAGTTCCAAACGCCGGTCACCAAGGCGATGGTGCTTGCCTTTTTCGACGAACACCTGAAGTGACGGCCCGCGCTCCAACCCCGCGGCAATTTGGGGGCAGGGAATCGGGCCGCGCGGATAAAAAGAACGCGGGCGCATTTAGGCGATAGGCTGTAGTGCGCCCGCAGTCGTAACGGGGATTTACCTTCTGGACGGTTCAACCCGGCGGCTGGGTTACAAGTTGCGGTTGATAATTCGGTTCACGCAAAGGAAGCACCGTTCGATAGCCCTTAAGAGCCATTGACGCGTTTCCCATGGCTACGGCCGCGGCACGGCAACTCGCGCAGGCTCTGCTCGATCACCGGGCCTGAGCTACAATTGGCTTGCGATGCGATTCGCCGCCCTGATATTGGGGCTGCCGCTCGCCTGCGGGCTGGTATCGCGGGCACAGGACCAGGCGGCGGAACAGCCCACTCCAGCCGCTCCTTTATTGGAGAACCGCGGGAGCCCCATGCGGCTGCCCTTCCGCTGTTCGGGCGAGGACATCCGCTGGGCGGGTCTGAGTTGCAGCGAGGAAGAACCGTGCCCGATCTTCCTGGAGCTTTCCGCGGCCGCGCACTGGGGAGAACGCACGGTAGTGTCCGGCAACATTCACAGTGAATCTGGCACCCTTTATTCTGTGCTGCTCGCGAGCGAGGATGGGGGCCAAAGCTGGGGCGAAGCCCACCCACGCATCCGCGGCGCCGCCATCGATCGCATCCAATACCTGGATTCGGGCTTCGGCTGGATCAGCGGCGAAGAGCAGTTTCCCCTCCCACAGAACCCCTTCCTGCTGCTCACCGAAGATGGTGGCAAGACATGGACCGAGCGGGCCGTGCTGCGGGAGTCGGCGGAAAATCCCTTCGGTGCAGTGCTACAGTTCTTCTTCAGCTCGAAAAGCACGGGCAGCCTGATTCTGGACCGGGGCCAGGGAAGCGGACAGGAACGCTACGCGCTGTTCCAGTCGGAAGACGGCGGTCAAAGCTGGACCATCCGCGAGCAGAGCGATAAGCCGTTTCGGCTGCTACAAACTGTGCCCCCTGCCGGCTGGCGCGTGCGGGTGGATGCAGCTTCGCGGTCCTATCACATCGAGCAACTGCAGGGCCAACGCTGGATCTCGATCGCGGCATTTGCGGTGAATCTCGACACCTGCAAGCCGCCGTCGACGGAGCCGAGCGGTGAGAAAGAGTAGCAGCAAGTGGTGATCGCCCATCTGGTGCTCACCGCAATCTATTGATATCAAATTGTTTGTCGATGATTGCGCGCTTGGAAAAGAGCCATCGATGGCATCCCACGGGGGAGGTGCACTTTTTCATCCGCTCGCACATGCAGTACCGTTCGTTTACAGAACTGCGCTAACCAACGCCATCCTGGTTCGGTTCTGGAGTTGCATAGTATATTGCCAGTGTTATGAGCCTGGAGACCCTGGCCTCTTCCACTAACCCAAACCTCATCATTCTGGAGTCGCGAGGCGCCCAGAAAGCCGCGAACAAACTGCCCGCCGCGCCGAAACCTCCGGCCGCCAGCCTACCCATCGCGGTCGCGCCTAAGACCGACGAGGTTCGCGTCAGGCCAACCATTCCGGACCGGCTGGGCGAACTGGGAATCCCGCGCGCGATGGTCAGCGATCTAGTATTGCGCTTTCTGTGGCTGCACGGCACCGGTACGCTGGCCTTGCTCCACGAGACTTTGAAACTCTCCTTCCCGGTTCTGGAAACCGTGTTTCACGAGTTCCGGCAGCAGCAGTTGCTGGAAGTGAAGGGTATGGTCGGCAACGATTACTCGTTCTCGCTGACCGCCGGGGGCCGGCATTTGGCCACCGCTCGCAGTGAGGTCTGCCAGTACGTGGGACCGGCTCCGGTCTCGATCCAGCAGTACCACGAAGTGGTCAAGGGACAGAACGCCAAACTGCACCTCAGCCGCGACAGCCTGCGCCGGGCGTTTCACGACCTGGTCCTGCCGGATTCGTTGCTGGACTCATTGGGCCCCTCGCTGATCGGGCACCAGTCGCTGTTTCTCTATGGCGGAACGGGCAGCGGCAAGACCAGCATCGCCGAGCGCATTCTGCGAATTTATCAGGACGCCATCGTCGTTCCGTACGCCGTGGAAGTGGACGGGCACATCATTGCGGTCTTCGACCCGATCGTGCACCGGCAGGTCGATGCGGACGACGAGTTTCTCGATCCGCGGTGGGTGCTTTGCCATCGCCCCTGCATCACCATGGGCGGCGAGCTTTCGGCCTCGATGCTGGAACTGCGCCTGGATGAGTCCACGCACGTGTTCATCGCGCCGTGCCAGATGAAGGCCAACAACGGCATTCTGGTGGTCGACGATTTCGGGCGCCAGGTGCTTTCCCCGCAGCAGTTGCTCAACCGCTGGATCGTTCCGCTGGACCGCCGTGTCGACTACCTCACGCTCGCGTCGGGCATGAAATTCCAGGTGCCGTTCGAACTCATGGTGGTTTTCTCGACGAACCTGGACCCGGCCGACCTGGCCGACGAGGCCTTCCTGCGCCGCATCCAAACCAAGGTGCTGGTGGAAGACGTCAGCGACGAGATTTTCGATCTGATCGTCAAGCAGGTGATCACCGTCCACAGCGTGCCCGCCGAGACGGGTTGCGCCGAGTACATGAGGGAGCGCTGCATGGCCGCCGGCGCCACCACGTTACGCGCCTGCTATCCGCTGGACATTCTCAAGCTGGTGAAGGCCATCGCCGAGTACGAAGGACGCGCCGTCCGCCTCACCCGCGCCAACATCGATCGGGCCGTCGGCCTGTACTTCGCCAAGTCTCCGACCCGCAAGTCGACCCTGGCACGGTAGCGGCCTTGTTCGGTAAACGCCGTGCCAGCCAGCCGCTCGGGAGGCGCTAAGAACTCAGTTAAAGCCACGGATTAATACCCGAGGGACACCGATACGACTCTTGACGTCCATCCATGTTCCTTGATGGCCCTCATTACTCTTGTACCGTGCGCGCACGAGGTTTCCGCGTGGAGCGTTTTTCCTTTGCACCGCCGAGTCAATGCGGCTGTTGCGGGTCGCTGCGTGGGTCGCTGCGCGAGTCGCCGCGTTTGATCTGCGCGCGGCGCCGGCCGGTTTCCAGATTGGCGGCGGCCTTCTCTTTGGCGGCATCGCTGAGCTGGATACGGTTGTTGACGGCCAGCGCACCGGCGGCTTTGGCCATGCGGGTGGCGCTGCCCTTGTGTTGAATGACGCCGGTTTTGCCTTCGATAGTGGCCACGCCGCCTTGCACGTGAACCTGGAAATGCTCCTGCGATATCTTCTGCGACTTGGCGAACCGGGCGCGGATGCCGGCCTCCAGTTGTGCGTCGCTCATACGCGGCTGGGCGGTGGGGGCCGTGGTTCTGGTCCGGGTGGTGTTTCCGTTAGCGGGCGGGCGCACGGTCTGCGCGCCGGCGGCAGCGGCGAGCATCGCAAGCGCTGCCAGGACGCGAACGCGGGACATATAATCAGAGTCAAAGCAGCCCGCCATCACTCTCAGGTTTCTGTGCTACAGTTGGTGTTTCTCAAGGCTTAGAGCACTTTTCATGGCCGAACAAATCCTGCTCCAAGGCAAAATCCTGGGCACCGAAGAGTTTCTCTCGGCGGCTGCCGCCGAGGGACGTCCTGCGCGTTCCGCGGGCGAGGATTTGCTTGCCGGGCGGTCGCAGTGGATCACGCTGCTGAGCGAAGTCCTGCCGCGGGCCCTGCTGGCGGAGCTCGGGCTGGCGCGGATACTTTTGGGCTCCAGCGGCGGCGGGCAGTTCCTGCTCGTGCTGCCGGGCGCAGTGCGCGAGACGGCGGAAGATTTCCTGCGCGCGGCGGCGAGGCAGATGGCCGACTTGAGTTCGGGGTACGTCAAGCTGATTTGGGGCGTGACGGATAATCTCGGCGACTGGGCGGTGATCCGGCGCCGGCTGAACGAGGAGTTGGATCGCCAACGCAACCGGCCGCTGGCGGACGCCGGGGAAGGCGCGTTCCGGCCTTCCACGGCCGTTCCCAGTACCGCGGCCGATGCCTACTTCGCCAAGGAGCTGGGCGCCAAGGTTCGCGAGGCTGCGCAGGCCGGCTGGTCTCCCGAGTCGCCGGGGAAAGTGCTGGTCGAGGGCGCCAAACACACCTGGAGCCTGACCGCCAATCTTTCGCCGGACGCCATCCTCCTGGCGCGCCACGCCGCGCTCAGCGACGACGGCAAGCAGACTGCTCCGGTGCAGACGCTGGCACGGCGTTCGCAGGGGCGCGCCATCTGGGGCGTGCTGCGCGGCGATGTGGACAACTTCGGACTGCGTCTGCGGCGCGTCAATTCGATTGAAGAGCACGTGCCGCTTTCGGTGCTCTACAAGCAGTTCTTCGCCGGCGAGCTGGAAGTGCTCTGTTCGCTGCCGGAGTTCTGGCGCAAGGTCAGCATCCTCTATTGCGGCGGCGACGATTTCGCCGTCTACGGGGCGTGGGACGCGCTGATCGCGCTGGCGCGCGAGGTGCAGCGGCTGTTCCACCGTTTCACGGAAGAGAATTTGAAGGAGTATCCGGGCCCCGAGGGCAAGACCATTTCGATGGCGATCGCCCTGGCGCCGGAGTCCTACTATCCGCTCGCCAGCGTGTATGAGGATGCCGGGCGCAATCTGGGTCTGGCGAAATCGGCCGACAAGGATTGTATCTATCTGCTGGGGCGCATTCTAGAATGGCGCCACCTGGCGGACGCGGCGGAACTGAAGGACACGGTGACGCGTCTGATTCACGATTTTCGCATGTCGCGGCAGTTTCTCTATCAGTTGCGCAGTTTCTACCGGCACGAAGCCTATGCCGATGGGCCGGCCGGCCAGGCGGAAACGCAGCGCACCTGGCGTTTCCAGCGCCGTTTCAACCGTATCCTGAGCGGCACGCGCGACCGCGAATTTCAAAAGCTGCGCACCCATTTGATTAATGAAATGACCGGCCGGAAATCCGCCGAAGTGAAGATGCGGCCCGCCGGGCTGGTGGCCCTGGAGTGGGCCAGATTGGTGACCGAGGTTTAGCACATGACACAAGAGAACGAGCAGCGGACACGGGAGGCACGCCCACCGCGTGAAGGGCGCCCGCCGCAAGGCGACCGCGGGCCGCGCCCCGATCGCGGCGACCGGGGAGACCGTGGCGACCGCCGCGGTGGTCCCGACCGCGGGCGATTCGAAGCCCCACCCGAAATCGAGCTCGAGAAGCTCATTCACGACAGCCTTTATCTGGATAACCAGGCGCACGCCGTCGTCAGCCGCATGCGCGACATGGATTCCGGCACCAAGAGCCAGTTGCGCCGCCTCTATGGCGCGGTGCGACGCGCCGTGCGCGCGCCCGAAAGCGGACGCCAGCACGAGTTTGTGATGCTCCGTGCGCGCCTGGCCTACACCATCGCGCGCCACGGATTGCGCAGCCTGGACCAGTTGGAGAAACTGCTGCTGCAGGTGACGCGGAAGAACGACACCAAGGGTTACGAACGGTTCAAGGACCTGTTCGAGGCCATCGTGGCCTACAACGAGTAAAGCATGAGCGCACACACTTCCCAAACCGAGTTGAAACTCATCGGCAAGCTGAT
>Ga0187848_10003889_pt1 | contig 10671 bp, 9 predicted proteins | sample June2016WEW_4_40_FD_132424 | JGI IMG/M metagenome (GOLD analysis project Ga0187848, IMG submission 132424) | Peatland microbial communities from SPRUCE experiment site at the Marcell Experimental Forest, Minnesota, USA - June2016WEW_4_40 | ecosystem: Environmental > Terrestrial > Soil > Wetlands... | reverse complement strand
TCAACGTGCAGCGAGGCGGTCCGAGCACCGGCCAGCCGACCAAGGTCGAACAGGGCGACCTTCTCGCCGCGATGTTCGGCAGCCACGGCGATGCGCCCAAGGTGGTGATGGCGCCGAGCACGATCGAGGACTGCTTCTATTCGGTCATCACCGCGCGCAAGATCGCCGAGACGTTCAACATGGTGGTGGTGATCCTTTCCGACGCCAGCCTCGCCAGCTCGCAGCAGCCGTTCCGGCGACCGCAATTCAGCGAAGCCTGGGTGGCGCCGCCGATCGACCAGAGCGAGGTGCCCGAGGGGCTCAGACCCTACGACTGGAACGTCGACACCGGTCTCGCCCGCCGCTTCGTTCCCGGCCAACCGGGCGGCATGCACGCCCTGACGGGACTCGCGCACGACGTTGCGAGCCACGTCGCCTACGAGCCCGACATCAACCAGCAGGGCCTGCGGGCCCGCAGCCTGAAGCTCGCCGCGCTCCAGAGGGCGCTCAAGACGCCGTCGGTGTTCGGCGCGCAGAGCGGCGACTTGCTGGTGATCGGCTGGGGAAGCACCAGGGGCGCGATCGAGGAGACGGTGGAAAGCCTGGCGGCGGAGGGCCACAAGATCTCGTCGCTGCACTTGACCTTCCTGCAGCCGATGCCCTCGGGGATCAAGGAGATCATGCAGCGCTTCGGCAAGGTGATGACGATCGAAGGCAATTGGTCCGACAGCCCCAGCGATAAGATCATCGACGAGACGAATCGCCGCTACTCCGCGGTGGCGATGCTGTTGCGCTCGCGCTACCTCATCGACGTCGACTGCTGGAGCGAAGTGCGCGGCCAGCCGATCAAGCCCGCCGCAATCCGTCGGGTGTTGTTGGAAAAGCTGAACGAAGGTCGAGGAGTGCGATCATGACGCTCGCCGCCACGGAATGCCTGCTCCGCATGTATGAGGAGCGCCACGAACTGGAGGACTACCAGGGCGGCTTGGCGCGCTGGTGCACGGGATGCGGGGACGGCGCCATCCTAGCGGCGGTGCAGCGTCTTTGCCGCGACGAGGATCTCCGGCCGGAGAAGACGGTGTTCGTTTCGGGCATCGGCTGCTCGAGCCGGTTCCCCCACTACATGGGGACTTACGGCTTCCACGGCATTCATGGTCGGGCGCTGCCGGTCGCCGAAGGCATCAAGATGGCGCGGCCGGACCTCGACGTGTTCGTCAACACCGGCGACGGCGACTGCTGCAGCATCGGCGCGGCCCACTGGATCCACGCGATCCGCTACAACATGAACATGACCGTCATGCTGCACGACAATCAGATCTACGGACTGACCAAGAAGCAGGCCTCGCCGACCACGCCGCGCGGCACCAAGAGCAACACGACCCCGCGCGGCAGTTATCTGGAGCCGCTTCAGCCGCTGACGGTGACGCTGGGAGTCCAGAACGCTTCCTTCGTCGCGCAGGCGGTCGATTGGATTCCCGAGGTGCTCTACGACATTCTCTCGGCGGCGTTCCACCACAAGGGCTTCTCATTCGTCCGCATCCTCCAGCGCTGCCCCGAGTGGCTGCCGAACCTGTTCGACCCCTTTCTGCGCGATCCGCAGAAGATCATGCTTCTGGGGCATGAGCGCGGCCTTCAGATCAGCCCCGCCGTCGGCAAGATCTATACCAATCAGGAGCGCCACGACCCATCGGACATCAACCGCGCGCGCGAGATCGCGTCGATCCTCGATCCGATTCCGGTCGGCATTCTCTTCCGCAACCCGGACGTCCCTTGTTACGAGGATTTGCGCAACGCCGGGCAGATGCACTCGACGGCGAAGATCAAGGCGGGCCTCGAAGCCGAATTCGACAAGTTCACCGTTTGGCCGCAGGAGCCGAGCGAACGGCCGCTGCCTGCGGCTTGAGGCGCGACCGGCCCGAGGAGAAGCGGCATAAACGAACCAGGACGATCGAGCATGCGAGCGGCAAATCAAGCGCATATCGCCTTTCATGTGATTGGGAGGAGGCCGGAGGGCGCGCCCAACGCGGCCGACGAAATCGACGTGCGTCCGGCGCTGCTCGCCGAATATCGCGATCTCAACGCGCTTCGCTATGATTTTCCGCTCGCGCTGTTGCGCGACGCCGAGGGCTCGGCGTCGGTGCAATCGCTCTCCGGCCTGATCGACGACATCCTCAAGGAGATCGCGGGAGGCCCCGACGGCGAGCGGGTGAAGCGCCACGCCATGCGGTTGGAACGCGAGATCCGGGTGCTGGTCGCGGCGGGCGCGGCGCGATCGCTGTCCGATCTCCTCGACGAAGCCGCAAGCCGGCTGGCGGCGCGCAACAACGAACTGCTCGGCGACAGCTTGAAGCGCATTCGCGCCGCCTTCAAGGCCGACGGCGAAATCGTCGATTGCGACAAGACCATGCCGCTGCGCTTTTTTCATCACGTCTGGAAATCAGCGCAGGACAGCAAGGCCAAGGCTTTCCGGAGAGACCTCAACACGCTGGTCATGAAACTCTCCGACATCCTGCGAGCGGATTTTGTCCGCTCGGAAGAGGGACTGAGTCCGGAGCGGCTCGAGGCCTCGGTCGGAACCACGCATCAAGGGATCTTCGACTTTGCGGTCATGTCGCGGATGCTCGCCGAGACGTCGGCGAGAGCCTCGCTGCCCCAGACCAGGCGTCGGCGGATTCATGGGTTGCTTTCGACGCTCAAGTCGCAGCGGTTCTATCCGCCGGTCGGCGAGGGCGACAAGCGCGCGGGCGGCCCCGAGCCGTATCGCTTCCACTTCGACAACAGCGTCGACGCCGTCGCGGCCTATCGCGAGCGGCTGCCGAAAATGATCGAGCTCGCCAAGGCGATCGCGATCGCCAAGCTCGAGATCGAGGGCTCGTACAACGAATCGAGGCACGACGAATTTTTCGAGGATTTCGGCGCCAATGGTCTCAGTCCGAGCGACGTGGCGCATTTCCCGGATTATCTGATCTGCGTGCGCACGGCCAAGGACCCGGCCCACGACGACTTGATCTTGCGCGCCCTTGCCGCAGGCCTGCCGGCCAAGATTCTGCTTCAGACCGACGATCTCGTGGAGCCATCGCCGCTCGACGACGGATCGTTCGTGTTCGGCTTGCGCAGCAGGCAACTCGTCAGCGCCGCGATCGGCCTCGGGACGATCAACGTCGTGCAGTCGGCGAGCTCCAACCTGTTTCGGTTCCGCGACCAGATTTTCGCCGCGATGGCCTACGCGGGACCGGCGCTGTTCAGCGTCTATTCCGGCGTCCAGGCAAGCGCCATCGGGCTTCCGCCCTATTTGATGGCCGCGGCGGCGATGGAGGCGCGCGCGTTTCCGGCGCTGAGCTACGATCCCGCAGCCGGACCGGATTGGGCGTCGCGGTTCTCGCTTCAGGGCAATCCGCAGCCCGATCGGGACTGGCCGGTCCAGAGCCTCGCCTATGAGGACGACGCGCATCAGCGCAAATGCGAAGATATCGCCTTCACGTTCGTCGATTTCGCCGCTTGCGATCGCCGTTTCACGAGACATTTCGCCAAAGTGCCGCGCGAGAAGTGGAACGGGAACATGGTGTCGGTTTCCGAGTTCGCGGCGTCCGAACCGGACCACGCGGCCACGACCGTACCGTGCCTGCTGACGGTCGACCGCGAGGACCGGCTGCAAAAACTGATCGTCGACGACAAGATGATCAGGGAGGCGCGCCGGTGCATCGAGATGTGGCGCAGCCTTCAGGAGCTCGGCGGTATTCATAATTCGCATGCGGCAAGGCTCGTCGAGCAGGAGCGCATGATCTGGGCGCAGGAGCGGCAGCGAGACGCCGGGTCGCGGGAAACCGTGGTTGACGGCGCAGTCGCGGCGCCGGGCGCGACTACGATCGCGCCGGCGCCTGCGCAGATCGAGCCGACGGTCGAAAGGTCGTCGGACGATCCGTACATCGAGACGTCTCGATGCACCACCTGCAACGAGTGCACGCGGATCAACGACAAGATGTTCGGTTACGACGCCAACAGGCAGGCGTCGATCGTTGACCCGGACGCTGGAACCTATCGGCAACTCGTCGAGGCGGCCGAAAGCTGCCAAGTCTCGATCATTCATCCGGGCAAGCCACGCGATCCGAACGAACCCGGCCTCGAGGAGCTGTTGGCGCGCGCAGAACCCTTCCGCTAAGGCGGCTGGCTTCGTCTGCCGCGAGAACGTGAGCGCGCCGCGACGCGCTTGAACGTCGCCGCCTTGCCGCATAGCGGCGCCAGCGCGATCCTGTGTTGGCGATTGGCGACGCGTCAGATGGGGCCAGCGTGGGAGCGTCATGCTTCCAGCCCGGAAATTGCGCTTCGGGCGAGCCTGTTGCGCGCGAGCTTTGGCGTTCGCCGGTTAATCGCCCCGCCAAGGACCGGCTAAACTTCTCGCGGCTTCGCGCGCTTTGCTCCGCGAACGCTTTCTCGTTGACCGGATGGACGCCGCCGTCCCGGCAAAGTCAGCGACTTATGGACAGATTGGAGCGGGCGAAGGGAATCGAACCCTCGTATGAAGCTTGGGAAGCTTCCGTTCTACCATTGAACTACGCCCGCATTTCCCCTTCCTCGGGGCAGTGCGGAATTGCTTATAGCCCGCCGCGCGCTCGGGCGACAAGCGGGGCGAAGCGGGATTCTTCAGGCCTCGCCGAAGTCGCGAAAATGCTTCGACAGCTTCAGTCCCTGGCCCTGGTAGTTCGAGGTTGCGCCGGCGCCGTAAAGCTCGTCGGCGGCGCCGGCGAGCTCTTCGAAGATCAGGCGGCCGACCGGCTGTCCGTCCTCGATGAGGAAGGGCACGTCGCGGCTGCGCACTTCGAGCACCGCGCGCGCGCTCGGGACGCCGGCGGGCCCATGGCCGAAGCCGGGATCGAAGAAACCGGCGTAATGGACGCGGAATTCGCCGATCGCCGGATCGATCGGCGCCATTTCGGCGGCCAAGTCCGAGGGGATCTGCAACTTTTCTCGGCTGGCGAGGATGTAAAATTCGTCGGGATCGAGAATGAGCCGTTTGTCGGCGCGCGCGCGGATCGGCTCCCAGAAGTCCGCGGCGGCGTAACCGCGCGGCCGGTCGACGTCGATCACATCGCCGTTCTTGATCGCGCGATAGCCGACGATCTCGTCCGCGCCGCCGCTCAGCGCGACGCGCACGATCAGCCCTTCGCGCAGCGCCAACTCGCCGTCGACGAGCGGCGCGACGGCGTGGCGGGCGCGAATCTCGTCGTCCTTCATGGCGAAATCGAACACGCTGAAGTGGCGCGAACTGCGGCTGCGAAAGCGCACCTGATTGAGCCGCGAGCCCTCGCGCACCCGCACGCTGAAGCTGCGCGGCGAGATCTCGAGCCACAATTCGCCGCGATAGCCGAGCGGGACTTCGTCGAACGCTTCCGAGCCGTCGACGATGAGGCGAGTGAAAATGTCGAGCCGCCCGGTCGAGCTCTTCGGATTGGCCGCGCCGGAGAGAGACGGCGGCAGCTCCAATCGCTCCAGCAGCGGCGCGACATAGACGATGCCTTTCTCCAGCACCGCGCCGTCGCCGGCCAGGGAGATGCGCTCGGCGTTGAGGCTTTGCAGCCTTTGACGGACGCCGTGGCCGCGCCCGGGCAGGAAGCTCGCGCGCACGCGGTAGGCTTCCTTGCCGAGCCGCAGGTCGAGGCTCGCGGGCTGGAACTGCGTCTCCTCGATCTCCCGTTCCGCCTGGATCAGTTTGCGCGCGGCCATCGCCTTGATCTTTTGGCGCGAGAACAGGCCGAACGGCGCATCGAAATAGCCGTCCTCGGCGAGGTCGGCCGCTTCGAACAGTTGCGGCGGCGCGTGGCGACGGCGCGCCGCGGTCTTGGGCTCAGTGTTCATGGCGAGCGATTTCGTGCATCGGCGCCAGTATATCGGCTTTCCCGTAGGGCGGGAGTCGCCCCGCGCCGTCGTCAACATGTTGTTGCCGCGGATGGGAGCAGAGCGAGCGCATCGAGCTTGAGGCGGGGCGAAGCCGTCGACAGCTCGACAATTACGTATCTCGACGTAATGTCCCAGGAAGCACGCGGAAGTTACATAACGATTTGAAAACAATAGTAAAAGAGGCAGTCGCCATATTCACTACAGTAAAAGACTGTATTTAATTATTGCGCAAGTCCTCGACAGCGTAGCCGCGCGTCCCGTCCGCGCCGGCCGGACTTTTCCGTCACGGGGGCTTGGCGGCACGGCCCGCGGGTCGGACACAAAAGCGCACTCAAAGCCTTGAAGTCGCTTGGTCGTGGACCGGATTGGCCGGATGCGTTCGACCTTCCGCGGCGTTGCGCCGGCGCCCGCCCGCGACGGCTGACGAGCAAACCGATCCGCATTGACGCGCCGGTCCCGCCGGGGCTAAAGAGGCGCGTTCGTGGTCATTTGAGCCGGTCGGCTTGCCGCCACGTTAAACAACGGGCTAAAAGATCGGGGCTCCACGGAAATCGCGCCCTGTTCTTCAACCCGCGTCCGGACGATCGGTCCGGGCAGGAAAGGAGCGCGCGATGGCCAATCCCCGCAAGACCCGCGATCCCCGGACGTTGCGTCCGGCGACGCAACTCGTCCACGGCGGCTCGCTGCGCTCGCAGTTCGAGGAGACCTCCGAGGCGCTGTTCCTCACCCAGGGCTATCTCTACGACACGATGGAAGAGGCGGAGACGCGCTTCAAGGGCGACGCGCCGGGGTTCATCTACTCGCGCTTCGCCAATCCGACCGTTTCGATGTTCGAGCGCCGCATGGCGCTGTTCGAAGGCGCCGAGGCGGCGCGCGCGACCGCGAGCGGCATGGCGGCGGTCACCGCCGCGCTGATGGGTCAGCTCAAGGCGGGCGATCACGTCGTCGCGGCCAAGGCGCTGTTCGGGTCGTGTCTTTACGTCGTCGAGGAGCTGCTGCCGCGTTTCGGCGTCGCCTCGACGCTGGTCGAGGGCACGGACCTTTCCGCCTGGCGCGCCGCGATGCGCCCCAACACCAAGACCGCCTTTCTCGAAAGCCCGACCAATCCGACGCTCGAAGTGATCGACATCGCGGCCGTGGCGAAGATCGTCCACGAAGGCGGCGCGACGCTGGTGGTCGACAACGTGTTCGCGTCGCCGATGTTGCAGCATCCGCTGAAGCTCGGCGCCGACTGCGTCGTCTATTCCGCCACCAAGCACATCGACGGACAGGGGCGCACGCTCGGCGGCGTCATTCTCGCCTCCGAGGCGTTCATCGCCGAGCACGTCCACAACTTCCTGCGCCAGACCGGCCCTTGTCTTTCGCCGTTCAACGCCTGGGTCATGCTCAAGTCGCTGGAGACCCTGCCGCTCCGCGTCGCCCAGCAGGACCGCTCTGCGGCGCGGATCGCCGATTATCTCGCCGGCCACGCGAAAATCGCGCGCGTCGTCTATCCCGGCCGCGCCGACCACCCGCAAAGGTCCGTCGTCGAACGGCAGATGTCGAGCGGCGGCACCCTGATCGCATTCGAGCTCAAGGGCGGCAAGCGCGAGGCCTTCGCGATGGCCAACGCGCTGTCGATCGTCGGCATTTCCAACAATCTCGGCGACGCCAAGAGCCTGATCACCCATCCCGAGACGACGACGCATCAACGCCTCAAGCCCGAGCAACGCGCCGCGCTGGGCATCGGGCCGGGATTGCTTCGCCTCTCCGTCGGCCTCGAGGACGCGGACGACCTGATGGAGGATTTCGCGCAGGCGCTGGCGGCGACGGGCGTGGGCGGGCGTCGCGCGGCCGAATGAGCCGCCGCCCGCCGCATCGACAACACTAACTGCTTGCATTATTCTGCAATATCCCGCAGAAGTCGTGTATGCGCCTCCCTGGGACCCACCGATTCGCCAGGAAGGGCGCATGCGGCGGCTTCCACCAAGGGGATCGGCGTCATGAACTATCTCAGCTGGCTCGTTCTTGGCCTTATCGCAGGGTTCGTCGGCAGCAAGATCGTCAACAAGTCCGGCGCCGGCCTGATCGAGGACGTCGTGCTCGGCGTCATCGGCGCCGTAGTTTGCGGCTATATCGGCACGCTCGTTGGGATCGGCGGCGTTTCCGGGCTCAACCTCTCCAGCCTGTTCAGCCTGGTGGTCGCGCTCGTTGGGGCGTTGGTCGCCCTGACCGTCTATCGCAGCGTCGCGGCGCGCTCGTAGAAAAAAGCGCCTCAAGGCGAATCGGCTGCGCGCCAGCGCGCCGCCGAGCGATCGTCGCTGGCCTTGGCTTCGATCCAATTTTCGACCGAGCCGTCGGGGCGACGCGCGCGCTTCCAGAACGGCGCTTGCGTCTTCAAATAGTCCATCAGCATTTCCGCCGCCGCGAAGGCCTCGCCGCGATGCGCGGCGGCGACGGCGACGAGGACGATCTGGTCGCCGGGCGCCAGCTCCCCGTAACGATGGATCGCGGTGACGCCGATGAGCGGCCAGCGCGCTTGCGCCGCCGCAACGACGCGCGCGATCTCGGCCTCCGCCATCCCGGGATAATGCTCGATCTCGAGCGCCGTCAGGCGGCCGCCTTCGTCGCGGCAGAGGCCGACGAACGTGACGATTGCGCCGACGTCGAGACGCCCAGCTTTGAGCGCTTGCGCCTCGGCCGCAGCGTCGAAATCTTGCGATTGGACGCGCACCGTGTCCATTGTCTCAGCCGCCCGTCATCGGCGGAAAGAAGGCGATTTCGCGGGCGCCCGCGATTCTTGCGTCGTGCCCGACATGGGCGCGATCGATCGCGGCGCGGATCACGCGAGGCTTCTCAAAGGCGTAGGCGTAACCCTCGCCGCGCGCCGACAGCCAGGCGATGAGGTCGCCGACCGTGGCGACTTCAGCGGGCGGATCGAGCTCTTCCTCGTTCTTGCCCACGCGTTCGCGCACCCAGGCGAAATAGACCGCTTTCATCGGCTCTCAATCGCCTCCGACATGGTCGTAGCTCGCTTTCATATAATCCCAGCCGGTGTAGAGCGTCAGGATCGCTGCGATCCACAGCAGGACGATGCCGATCGTGATCGATCCGGGCAGAACCGCTTCGCCCGCCGAGCCGGCGATGAGGAAGCCGATCGCGATCATCTGCGCCGTCGTCTTCCACTTGGCGACGGCGGTGACGGGAACCGGCACGCGCAACTCGGCCAGATATTCGCGTAAGCCCGAGACGAGGATTTCGCGGCAGAGAATGACGATCGCCGCCCACAGCGAAGGGCCGGAAATGGTGCGGTCGGCGGTGAGCGCGAGCAGCGCCGCGGCGACCAGCAGCTTGTCGGCGATGGGGTCGAGCATGCGGCCGAGCGAGGATTGCTGCGACCACATCCGCGCCAAATAGCCGTCGAAGAAATCGGTGATCGCCGCCGCCGCGTAGATCGCCAGCGCGGTCCAGCGCGCCCACGCCTCCGTCGGCCAGAACAGGAACGCGACGACGAGAGGCACCGCCGCCACCCGACCATAAGTCAGAATGTTCGGCAGATTCCAGGCGCGACTGGCGACTCGGGTAGGGGTATTGGCCATTCGCCCGCCAACAGACATTGAAGGCCGTCTTCCGTCAATAGAACCTTTTCGCGCCGCGCGCTCGCGGCGTTTCGTCACTCGCAATATCTGGGGATGATCAGCTCGTCGACAACGGGCGCGGGCCGACTTGGTCTAATGTCGCGTCCTGTCCGCGTGAGGAGCCCCGCCATGTCCAACGTCCACGTCGTCGATCATCCCCTGGTCCAGCACAAACTGACGCTGATGCGCGACAAGACGGTCTCCACCAAGGGGTTTCGCCAGCTCCTCAACGAGATCGGCATGCTGCTCTGCTACGAGGTGACGCGCGATCTGCCGCTGGAAATGGTCGAAGTCGAGACGCCGCTGGCCAAGACGATGAAGCCGACGATCGCAGGCAAGAAGCTGGTCTTCGCGCCCATCTTACGCGCCGGCGTCGGGTTTCTCGACGGTATGCTCAACCTCGTGCCGAGCGCGCGCGTCGCCCATATCGGGCTCTACCGCGATCCCAAGACGCTCGAGGCGGTCGAGTATTATTTCAAGGCGCCCGCCGACGTCGCAGATCGGCTGGTCATCGTCATGGACCCGATGCTCGCCACCGGCAATTCCGCGGCGGCCGCGATCGAGCGCTTGAAGAGCCGCGGCGTAAAGGACATCCGCTTCGTCTGCCTGCTGGCCGCTCCCGAAGGCATCGCGCACCTGACCAAGGCCCATCCCGACGTGGAGATCTGGACCGCGGCGATCGACGAAAAGCTCAACGACCACGGCTACATTGTGCCGGGCCTCGGCGACGCGGGCGACCGCATGTTCGGGACGAAGTGACGGCTTTTTGAACGCGTGTGGCGAGCGCATCCGGCGCGTGTGCGCCATGTTCGGTGGGGATCACGGCGGCGGAGACAGGCGCGCTATTCCGCCCGCTTCTGCGTCTCGATACGGAAGGGATGCGCTGGGTAGACGCCGAGGATGCGCAGCTCGCGCGAGAAGAATTCGAGCTCCTCGAGCGCGCGCTTGAGCGGCGGATCGTCGGGATGGCCGTCGACGTCGGCGAGGAATTGCGTCGCCGAGAATTCGCCCTCGACCATGTAGCTCTCGAGCTTGGTCATGTTGACGCCGTTGGTGGCGAAGCCGCCGAGCGCCTTGTAGAGCGCGGCGGGGACGTTGCGGACGCGAAAGACGAAGGTCGTCACCAGCGGCCCGTCGTGCGCCGCCGCCCAGTGCGGCGTCTTCGAGAGCACGACGAAGC
>Ga0187848_10003888_pt1 | contig 10672 bp, 12 predicted proteins | sample June2016WEW_4_40_FD_132424 | JGI IMG/M metagenome (GOLD analysis project Ga0187848, IMG submission 132424) | Peatland microbial communities from SPRUCE experiment site at the Marcell Experimental Forest, Minnesota, USA - June2016WEW_4_40 | ecosystem: Environmental > Terrestrial > Soil >... | reverse complement strand
AAATGTTTCAGAACCGGATGGCACTAACTACAGGTCGTGCGGAACCCGCGACTGGCTCAAGGTCGGCGTTCCGTCCTGTGCCATTGCACACGCCAGACCTCCCGTGGAAATCGAGGCTAGGCCTTGAACACTGATTTGGCGGGAAGAGTTGCCTCGCCAGCTCAATGGAGGCCTATCGGCGGTCAGCCACGATCGGGGTGGCTCAAAGCTGACCTCTAATGAGCTGACAGCGCTATCCCACCAGCACCGTCTCCACCAGCACCAGCGACACCGCGGTATAGATGATATCGAAACCGATCAGCATCTTGAGCCAGTTCTCGTTGTCCGGTCCGATGGGATTTCCCGCCATCAACTGCATAGTCAATTGCATGGCTCCTAGCAGCGCCGGGACCAGAATGGGGTAGGTGAGCATGGGAAGCATGACTTCTCTCAGGCGGATATTCACTGTCAGCGCGCTGGTCATGGTGCCGATCACGGTGATGGCCCAGGTGCCTAATAGGAATACCAGCGCGAGCCAGCCGTATTGGCCCAGCCAGTGCACGTTGTAGAACACGCTGAAGACCGGCAGCGAAACCATCTCCATCCCCAGCAGCAACACATAATTGGCGATGGCTTTGCCGAGGTAGAGCGCCGCACCGGTGACGGGCGAGGCAATCAGCGCATCCAGGCAATCGTTGGGAATCTCGCGCGCGAAGCTGCGGTTCAGGATCAGCGTGCCGGCGAACGCAAAAGCGATCCAGAGCAGGCCGCCGGAAATTTCGCGGGTGGTATCTTCCTGGGCGTCGAAGGCAAAGCTGAAGATCAGAAGGATCACCAGGGCAAAAGCCAGCGACGCGTTGATGGCTTCCTTGGTGCGGAACTCGGCGCGCAGGTCTTTCACCGCGATCACCCAAACGTTGCGGAAAAAGGTCATCAGGCTTCCCCGTAACGCGCGTAGATCAGGGTTGGATCGGCCGCCATCTCGGGCGTCGATTCGCCGTGAAAGGCCAATTGCCCGCGATCGATCAGCGCCACATGGGTGGCGAGCTCCATGGCTTCGCGCAACTGGTGGGTCGACATGACGATAGTCTTGCCGGCGGCCAGGGCTTCGCGCAGCAGGCGCTGCAGCACGGCGATGGCGCGGTCGTCGAGCGCGGTGAACGGCTCGTCGAGCAGCAGCACGCGCGGATCGTGCAGAAAGGCGCGAGCCACGGCCAAACGCTGCCGCATGCCGCGCGAGAATTCGCGCACCAGGCCGTTGGCCGAACGCTCCAGGCCGGTGCGCTCCAGCCAATGGAGCGCCGCGTGCCGCGGATCTTCAAGCGCGTACAGGCGCGCGAACAGCATCAGGTTTTCGAGCGCGCTCAACTCATCGTAAACCGAGATGCCATGGCCGATGAAGCCGATTCGATGCCGCGCGGAGGGTTCGCGCGGCCCTTCACCGAAGATCTTGACCTGGCCCTTGCCCGGACGCGAAAAGCCCGCCACAATGCGCAGCAGCGTAGTCTTCCCCGCGCCGTTGCGTCCGATCAGCGCCAGGCACGACCCGGGTTCGACTGCCAGGCCGATATTGCGCAGAGCCGGGTAGTCGCCGTAGAATTTCCAGACGCCCTCTACGGCAACCGCGCTCATTGGTTGCCCTGGGCGCGATAGAGCAGAGCGAAACCCAGGGCCAGGATGCCCAGCGCGAGGCCAAGAATCAAGCCGGCCCGCGAATAAATGCGCGGCATGATCTGCTCGATCTGCGGGCCGGAGTCCTGCTGGGCAGCAGTATCGTCGGCGGGCGCGGACGACGCCGATGCGGCCTCTTCCACCGCACCGGTCAACTTCACGATATACGAGTCGGAGTTCAAACCGTAGATATGGGCCCCGGTGCGAGGCTCGTTGCCGAGGTCCTGTAACCCAGGGGATTGCATGGTAACGCCCTTGGGGGCGATCAGGTACGTGTTGTCGTCCTTGGTGGCCACGTGGCCGCCATACGCGGCGCCTTCGGTATAGGGCACCGCGTAGTTCAGGTCGATGCGGGTCTCGCCGGGCTTGATTTCGAACTTGGCGGCGTAGGTATCGGGGCGCGCGGTTTTGTCGGAAGGGGCCGGAACGGGCATGCCGTCCGGCGCGGTAGCGGTGACCTCGACTTTTCCCGCGGCCGTTGCCGGCAAGTAGAAGGGCAGCGTTCCCGCGGCCGGATCGAACCACGTGGTTTTGCCCGTGTTATCGATTAAATAGGTTTCGCTCACGGTCATCTGCCCGCCGCCCGGCTGGAACAGAATCATGTGCTTCGAAACCTTGACGTCCGTCGGCTGGCGTTGGGACGCGTTATAGACATCGACGGTGATGCCGGTAGTGGGAGTGCCCGGCGGCATCATGTGGTTGTAAACCACGTGGTCGACTTCCACCCGCACCATGGAGGGACCCTGACCGCCAGCATCTTGCTCCATGCGAAACGCACCGCCCGCATCGGTCTTGGCGGAAGCGACCGGCTCCATGCCGCCCTGGCCGAACTTGTACAGCGTTACCGTGGTGCCGGCCTGGGGCTGGCCGGTGGTGCGGTTCACCACTGTGCCGGAGACTTCGGCGGCTAGCGGCAGGCAAACGAAAACCGGGATCAGTAAAGCGATTTTTTTCATGCGCTGGCCGCCTTCATGGATTTGCCGCACTCGCCACAGAACTTCAGGCTCTTTTCGAATTGCGCGCCGCAGGAAGGGCAGACGAAAACGATGGGCTTGGATTCGGGGGCGCGCTCGGGCTTCTGCTTGGGGACCGGCGGCGCGGCTACCGCTGCCGGCGCGGTCAACTGCCCCTTCAGGCGATCGACTTCGGCCAGCACCGCGGCCAGCTCCTTTTGCAGGTCCTTCTTGGTGTTCTGATAATCGGCGTCGGAAAGTTTGCCCAGCCGGTATTCGAATTGCAAATCGCGCAGGTTTTCGTAGATGGCGGCCTTACGGTCGTCCAAATGGGCGAAGGGGGATTCCGGTTCGGCGGCGGGCAGGTCGCTCGGCCGGATGGTGAGGATGAACGCGATAACGGCGATCGCGAGCACGCATGTAATGACGATGATCACCGCGGAAGCTTCACTCCAAATCGGCCAGATCTTTTTCGATCTGGTCTTTATATTTCGACAGCGCCGGGTCGTCGATTTCGATGGTTCCGACTTCGGCCATGGGGCGCGGTTTGCGATATTTTCGAATGAAAAACCAGATGGCCAGCAACCCTGCGGCCACGGCGGCATAGGGGACCACCCATCCGGCGCTCGATGGCGGGGACAGATAAATACCCGAGCCGTAGTCGCGCACGAAGGCGTCCACGATCTGTTGATCGCTCATCCCCAAGGCCTGCATGCGGGCGATGCGCTCCTTGGCCGGCTTCGAGAACCCGCACTCCAGCATGCTGCAGGTGGCGACGGAATCCTTGCAACCGCACTGGCAGGCCAGGCGCATGCCCACGCGGCGCACGTCCAGGCTCGGTTTTTCGGACGCGGTTTGCGCCAGCGCGGCCAGAACCAAGACCGCGGCCAGGAGAGGCATTTCAAATCTTCGGAGCCAGCTCTTACGCTGCATCTCTTATAAGCCTCCCTTGCGAATGCCCAATGTCACTCAGTACCCGGTTTCGGAAATTCAGTGACGTATTCCAGGGCAACCGCTCCTTGACAGTCGCGGCTCTGACTCGGGGCTCCTTCGCAAACTCGAGCATGTTGGCATCAGGATCGAATGTTCGGGTCAGAGCCGCGACTGTCAAGGAGCGGTTGCCGAATACGTGACCGTAATTGCGAAACCGAATACTCGGTCTTAGCCAAGAGAACGGCGGCCCGGGAAGCTGATTCCAGGGGAGAAGAGCGGGACGAGGGCGTCCCGCGCGGGCCAGGGGGCCCGCCCCACAAGGTTGACCCGCGACTGCCTTTGGAAAGCTAAGTGACATTGGGCACGAGTGCCCGCTCCACGGTTGCGGGCTATGCCTTAACATGTCTTCTCGCCAAGCCCACCACCGTTGTGCGGGCATACTGCATTTTCACTTTGCTGGGAACCAGGCAGACCAGCGTTCCGCCGATCAGCACCAGTCCGCCAAACCAGATCCAGAATACCAGCGGGTTGATATAGGCCTGAATCACGGCGCGCTGGTTGTCGTCCGACATGCCGGCGAAATTCAGATACACGTCTTCGTTGGGCCGCTGGCGAAGGCCGATTTCCGAGGTGCCTTGCCGGCTAGCCTTGTAAAAGCGTTTCTCGGGCTCAAGCGTGCCAAGGTCGTTGCCGTCCTTAATGACTTGGATGATGGCGCGATGCCACTGGTAGTTGGCGTTTTCGCCCTGGTCCATGCGGACCATGTGCAGCGCATAGTGGCCCAGCCGCATGGTGTCGCCCGGCGCCATTTCGCGGGTGTCGCTTTGGTTGAATGCCTTGCCGGTGATGCCGATGAAGATCAGCACGATGCCCATGTGCACCAGGTACCCGCCGTAGCGGCGCGTGTTGCGATGGGTGAGCTCAACCACGGCATGGGGAAAGGAAAAACCGTTCTTGGCCGCGATGGAGCGCGCTCCTTTGGAGAATTCCACGATCACGGTGAGCGCCACGAACAGGCAGAAGCCGAAAGAGACCAGCGCGTAAGGATGGCGCACACCGGCAATCAGCAGCGCGACCACCAGGACCACCGCGGCCAGGCCGGGCCATTGGAAATTGCGGCGCAGGCTTTCGGTCGAAGTGCGGCGCCAGGCGAACAGCGGGCCCACGCCGGTAAGGAACAACAGGAACAGGCCTATGGGCACCATCAGCCGGTTGTACCAATCGGCATCCAGCGAAATCTGGTCGCCGGAAATGGCTTCCGAAATCTTGGGAAACAGGGTGCCCCACAGCACGGCGAAGCAGCTCGCCAGCAAAATCAGGTTATTGAACAGGAAGCTCGATTCGCGCGATAGCACGGCTTCCAGTTGCGCATCGCTCTTCAAATAATCGAGGCGGTCCAAAATCAGGTAAATGGTGCCCGCGATGCCGATGGCCAGAAAGCTGACGAAATACTTGCCGATATCGGAGCGGGCGAAAGCGTGCACCGATTGGACCAGGCCCGAGCGGGTCATCATGGTGCCGAGGATGCACAGGAAAAAGGTGGTCGAAACCAGCACGATGTTCCAGATCTTCATCATGCCCTTCTTTTCCTGCATCATCACCGAATGCAGAAACGCGGTGCCGCTGAGCCAGGGCAGGAGCGAAGCGTTTTCCACCGGGTCCCAACCCCAATACCCGCCCCATCCCAGAACGTGGTAAGCCCAGGCCGCGCCCAGCATAACGCCGGTGCCCTGGAACAGCCAGGTGATCAGAGTCCAGCGGCGGGTCGTATGAATCCAACCTTCGCCCGGCTGCCGCGTGATGAGGGAACCGATAGCGAACGCGAACGGCACGGCGAACCCCACGTAGCCCAGGTACAGCATGGGCGGGTGAATGGCCATCGCCGGATACTGCAGCAACGGGCTCAAGCCGCTGCCATCCGCCACCGGCTGAATGAGCTTATCCACCGCCAGCATCTGAAAGGGATTGGCGACAAAATTATTCATCAGCAGGAAGAAAGTCTGCACCGCCGACAGCACCGCCACCACGTACGGCATCATGTCGCGGTGTTTACGCCGGTTGGTGAAGACCACTACGGCGGCGTAGCTGGCCAGCAGCCAGCTCCAGAACATGAGCGAGCCTTCCTGCCCGCTCCACCAAGCGGCAAATTTATAGACCGTGGGAAGGGAGCGGTTGCTGTGCTCGGCCACGTACGCGAAGCGGAAATCGTCGGTCAGCAGGGCATGCACCAGGACACTCGATGCCAGGGTGATGAGGACCCAGACCGAGTAAACCGCTTTGCGGCCGCTGGCGACCAGAAACGGCTTGGCTTTGACGCGGCCGACCACGGAAGCCACGGCGGCATAAATCGCCACCGCGAAGGCCAAAAGGATGGCCAGGGATCCGAAATTTTCCATATCCCACCTTTAAATGCTGGATTTAGTGCCGCTATTGATGTTGGGTACCTGGCCCGGTTTCAGGCTCGGCTTGGCCTCGTATTTGGAGGCGCACTTGGCTTGAATGTTGGTGGCGTGAAAGGTGCCGTCCCGATCCATCTTGCCTTCCGCCAAAGCCTGAGCGCCATCGCGGAAGGTGTCCGGCAACGGGTCCAGCCCGCTGTAGACCACCTTCAGATCCTGCTTGTCCTGCTTCAGCACAAAAACCACCTGCTTGCCGTGGTGCTCAATCGACCCGGTGGCCACGTCGCCGCCAACCCGCAGCCGCTGGCTGTAGGCCCGGTCCCCCATCTGACTGAGCTCGGCAACCGTCTTGTAATAGGTCTTGGCTCCGCCGGATCCAGCCAACGCGAGCCAGACCATCACGGCCAGGATAATGGCGATCAGAACAGCGAACTTGCCGTATTTTTTCATCCGGTCCCTCTGAAGTCTCAGTATAAACCCAAAGCAAACCTCGATAATCAGGTGTTTTTGACTCTTTTGTGGGAATACGCAACACCCCCCATTTGGAGGGTGTGCAGCGCCCCAAAGACTCATTGTGCCGCTTGTGCATTCTTGTGGATGCGCTTGCAATGGGCGTGGTTTCCTCCGCGTCTTAGGGCATTTCCACGGAATCGGGCGGTATGCTCAAAAGATGCGTCATAGTCTGCCCAGGGTGGGTGTGTTCGGCTGGGGCGTTGTGGCCCCTAAGTCAGCCAATATCAAAGCGTTTGAGGAGAATCTGCTGGGGTCCGAAAGCTGGCTGTCGCCATTTAACGGTTTTGGGCCGGACAATTTCCTGGTGGGAGAACCCGAATTCTGCTTCGAAGATTATCAGCCGTGGATCGGCCAGCGCTTCGCCCCGCGGCAGTATCAGAATCTGAAGGAGAAAATCGATCTGCCGGCGCTGTTCGCGATCGGCGCCTTTATTCAGGCGCTGGAGCAGAACCCCGGATTGGAACAGGAACTCAAGCTGCTTGGCGAACGATGTCACGTCTATGTCGGGACAGGTTTGGGAAGCTTGGGCACAATTTACGACACCAGCGTGGCGCTATACGAGGCGCAGGCGCGTTGGGACCGTTTTTGGGCCCGGCCGGAAAACAATCGCGCGCGGCGGGAGTATGTGGCGCCAGGCGACGGTGGCGTGCCCCCGGATCCGCGCGCGGCTTCTTACGACGATCTCGACGGCGTCGACGAACGGGCAGCCGCCGAACGGAGCTGGAATCGCTACTGGGCCGCTCGTTCTCCGGAGTTGGGCGAGTACCTGGCGGAATTGGCCGAGATCGATGGCTGCGGCATCGAAGGCGGCATTGCCGCCGGCAAGCTCAACAGCATTCGCGACAAGGAAAAGCGGCGCGCCCGGCTGCGTGAAAAATGGCGGGCGCCGGAACCGCCCTGGAAAGTGTCCGCGAATCTGATCTGGAACATTCATAATATGCCGGCGGCGCAGATCTCCATCCTCGGCGGCATTACCGGAATGGCTTTCGCGCCGGTAGCCGCCTGCTCCACCTTCGGCGTGGCGTTGCAACTGGCCATGCGCGCCATCCAGTGCGGCGACGCCAAAGCGGTCATCATGGGCGCCACCGACCCGCCGCCGCATCCGCTCGCGGTTGGCGCGTTCTACAGCGCGCGGGTGATTGCCGCGGACGGGCGCGTATCCACGCCGCTCACCCAACTGAAGGGCACCCACGTGGCCGGCGGTTCGGTGATCTGGATCGTAGGCGACCTGGAATACATGCGCGCGAAGGGCTTCCAGCCGCTGGGCATGGAGCCGGTCGCGGTGGGCGTAACCTCGGATGCGCACCACATCATTACGCCTTCGCTCCCCGGCCCCAGAGCTGCCGTCTTGCGGGCGGTAGCCGAAGCCTCGGCAACGGCCGATGGCGTGGGCACCTGGGACCTGCACGCTACCGCTACGCCGGGCGACTATGCCGAAATGGAAACGGTCCGTTCGCTGCTGCCGCGCGACGTGTTGGTGACCGCGCGCAAGGGTACTTTCGGCCACGGCATGAGCGCCGGCGGCGGCTGGGAGCTGACGGCGCAATACCTCGGCTACCAGCGAGGCAAACTGTTTCCCACTCCGCTGGCCGAAGCCGAAATGCACCCGGCCATCCGCGAATTGCACGACCATGTAGTTTTCGACCAAGCCTGCGCGTTTCCTGATGGGCTTGCCGGAAAGCTTTCCATGGGCATTGGCGGCATCAACGCCTGCGTGATCTCGCGGCCTCTGGAGCGAGGTCTTCCATGATGAACGTCCTCGAATTCTCGCTGATCGTATGCGGAGTTTCCGCGGCGGGAGGCTTCCTGGGAGCGCTAACGGGGCTGGGAGGCGCTGTGATCGTCACTCCCGCGCTCACACTGCTATTGGGCGTAAATCTGCATTACGCCATGGGCGCGGCGTTGGTCTCGGTGATCGCAACCTCGTCGGGCGCGGCGGCGGCGTACGTGAAAGAAGGTTTTTCGAATATCCGCCTGGGCATGTTCCTGGAGATCGCCACCACGGTGGGCGCGATCGTGGGTGCGCACCTGACGTCGGTGATTCCAGCGCCCGCGTTGGCCATCGTCTTCGCGCTGGTGCTGCTCTATTCGGCTTGGCATTCCGTCCACGGGATTCCGGAGGTGTCCGAAACCAAGCCCGACCCGCTGGCCTTGCGCTTTCGCCTGGGAAGCACCTATCCCGGGCCTTTGGGTGCGATCCACTATCAGGTGGGACGGGTCAAAGCGGGTTTCAGCCTGATGTTTTCCGCCGGCCTGCTTTCCGGACTGCTGGGGATTGGCTCGGGCGCCATGAAGGTCATTGCCATGGACCAGGTCATGCGTGTCCCGTTCAAAGTTTCCACCACAACCAGCAACTTCATGATTGGCGTCACGGCAGCGGCCAGCGCGGGCATTTATCTGCACCGGGGTTATATCGACCCGCGCCTGGCCATGCCCGTGATGCTGGGCGTGCTAGCCGGATCGCTCTTGGGCGCCCGCCAACTGATCGGCGCCGGGACGCGCGCGCTGCGTTTGGTTTTCGCCGTGGTGGTGGCAGCGATGGCCGTCGAGATGATTTATAGCGCATCCACGGGAGGGTTCCAATGACCGACCAGCAGCTTGAAGAAAACATGGGCAACCTGCTGCGCTGGGGCGTCATTCTGGCGGCGACGGTAGTGGCCGCGGGCGGCGTCTGGTATCTGGCCACGAACGGCGGCGCGACGCCGGATTATCGGCATTACGCGCCGGGAGCCGAAAGCGTGCGCAAACTGGCTGAGCTGCCGGCGCCGGAGCTCGTGATTCTTGCCGGGTTGTTGCTTTTGATTGCCACTCCCGTGGCGCGAGTGGTGTTCTCGCTGGCGGCCTTCGCCATGGAACCCGACCGGACCTACGTGGTTTGCACGATGATCGTTTTGGGAGTATTGATGTACAGCCTGAGCTCGTCGTGGTGGTAAGGGAACCGACCGCCGCATAATTCTTCTCCAGCGAGAGTATAATTATTGCATGGACGGATATACGCCTGCGCAAGCCGCTGCCCTGACCGGTTTGCCCTTGGCCGCGGTTCATAAGGCGATCGACAGCCGCTTGATTCGCCCCCGCTCGACCCGGTCGGGCGCGACGGTCCGCCGGCTTCTCACCAAGCAACAGCTCGTATTCCTGCAGCTCGAAGCCGAGGGGTTGCGGCTTCTGCCGCTTCGAACCCGGCGGGAGACCGCCGAATTGCTTGAGCGGGATCCGAAGAGTAACCAGTTGCCGGTTGGTGGCGGAACGGCCCTTCGCATCGAAATCAAATCGGCTCGCCAGAAGGTGGAGGGCCAATTGAAACAGTTGGCACGGATGGAGGAAATCGTCATCCGCGACGCGGATATCATGCGCGGAACGCCGGTTTTCAAGGGGACGCGGATTCCCGTGGACCTGGTGGCAGACATGCTTGCGCAAGGTGCGACGGAGGATGAGATTCTTGAGGGCTATCCAAGTTTGGACAGGGACAAAATTGCGATTGCGCCCCTGTACGTGCGCGCCTTTCCGCGGCGGGGGCGCCCCAGCCGGCGCCCATGGCAGGGGAAAAGGCCGCGGCGGCAGAAGGGGTTCCCGTTGGACAGCCTACTCACGACCGCATGAGGTTTTTGATCGACGAATGCCTGCATCAGTCGCTGGTCGGGATTGCTAATGCCGCGGGCTTTGCGGCAATGCACGTCAACCATCTCGGTCTTAGTGGCCAACCCGACTGGGCGTTAGCCGACCGGATCATCCGAGACGAATTCACGTCGGTGACGAACAACGGCGTTGACTTCGTGGGGCTCCTGGGGAATGTGGCCTTGCACCCCGGCCTTGTTGTGATAGTTCCGAACGTGGCGCCGGCCTTACAGCGGTCGCTCTTCCAGGCTGCTATTCAATACCTCGCGAACAGGGACTTGGTCAACACCGTGATTGAGGTAGACCTGGACGGCAAGATGGTAAGCTGCACGGAATATGAGTTGCCAGAGACGTGAGGTTCGCAGGCCAGGGCTGATGCGGAAGCATATGTGTAGCCTCCGCAAAAAGAAAAAGGTTCCAAGTGATCCGATCCTCGACCTGGCTTACCACCGGCATGCGCGGCATTAAGCGTTGCAACGAAGAGCACCGGGCGATTCGCCGCTTAGCTCCACATAGGGCGTTTTCTCCACCCCACGCTTCGCCGCCTTACGGCTCGCCGCAGCCTTTTCCTTCTCTCTCCGCCGGGTCCCTTCGCTCGTAACGGCCTTT
>Ga0187848_10003885_pt1 | contig 10676 bp, 8 predicted proteins | sample June2016WEW_4_40_FD_132424 | JGI IMG/M metagenome (GOLD analysis project Ga0187848, IMG submission 132424) | Peatland microbial communities from SPRUCE experiment site at the Marcell Experimental Forest, Minnesota, USA - June2016WEW_4_40 | ecosystem: Environmental > Terrestrial > Soil > Wetlands... | reverse complement strand
GACGCGAAATCCTGGTGTTCGGAAACCACCACTTTCCCCTGCGCGCGGATCGAGCGGTCGCGATAGATCTGGTATTCGCCCCAGAATCCCGCCGGGCTGTCCAGGTTGACGAAGACGCGGTATCTTCCGTTCGGCAGATCCACCGCCAGGCCGCCCGATTCGATCGCGAGAGAGCGGCGGTAGAGCGGATCCTGATCGAGAGAGTCCACCGCCCGCCAGATGTGTGCATCCTTCAGCCCGTATCCGCGGCCCGGATTGTAGAGCGCGGCGGGCGTGATAGCGGTGAATCCATTCATCGCCGGTCCCATGCCCAAGACGAACGCCAACAGCCCGTCGAACTGGGCCTGCTGGCCGGCCACGTCGCGAACGAGGCGCAGATTGTCGATAAAGAGTGGCGCTGCGGGCGTGTCGCCGAGGGCCACCACCACGCGAGTAATGGCGCTGAGCATCAGGTTGCGGCCGGGGCGGTTCCGCTCGCCGACGGCCAACTCCTGCAAGGGAACGGTCAGCGTGCTCTGGCCCGGCGGCGCGACGGCGTTGTAGTTGACCCTGCTCCAGTAGCCCGTCGTGTTCCGGTCCCAAAATTCGAGTATCAGCGGCAGCGGCTCGGGTGCGTCCGTGTACAGGTCCATTTTGAAAAGGTCGTAACCGGACCAGTCCTGCGGCTGCCGCATTGCGACGTAGTGCTTGTCGATTCGTAGCGCCTTGCGGCCGTCCGTCGCGTGTTCCTCGACCACCGCGCCGCCGGTGAAGGGATTGCTTTCTTCGAAAGAAGTGAGGAGCCTCTCCGCCGGCCCGCTGGTTTCCGCAGGCTTGTCCACAAGAGCGGTGCCGCAGGCGTAGCACCTCTTCCACTCAGGCATGTTCCGGTAGCGGCATTTGGGACACCGGACTTCGCCGCGGCTGATCGGGCCCGGCGGCGCGATGGGCGATTCCTGGTTGCCCCACTGCATGGTGCCGGTCAACCGGACATTGCGGTCCACGCGCTTGATAGAGACGTCGTCGATCCACAGCAGTCCAGGCGCACACAGCGCGAATGACAGCCTGGTCCTGGTGCGTTTCTTGAGTTCGGCGACGTAGGTAAACCGCGTCCAGCCGAAAGTGCCGGTCTTCGCGAGGTCGATGCGCCGGCCGTTGAAGGTGAACTCAATGGCGCGATCCGAGTCGCCGTTTGCAATGTCGAGCCCGCGCAGGTAAGCGCCGATCGAATACCGGCCTGGCGCCAGGTCCCGTTGCTGGCCGAGGCGGATTTCGCCGGCCGCCGCGCAATCGAGCAGCGCCGAGGTCCTGCCGCTGTGCGCCACCAGCCCGACCGCGAACGAGCAGCCGCCCTCGGATTTCGAGGAGTCCCAGTCCGCGAACACTTGGCCGGCCGCGTCCCGCTCCTTGAGGATTTCAAAGGAAGGATTGGCGGCCAGGTTACCGGTGTTATCCCGGCTGGAGTTTTCGGTGGCTAACGGCGCCCAGAGGATGACGATCCAGGCCAACAGCAGGATACGCAGGGCGGCGAGCGCCCCGCGGGCGAGAGACATGCTTCGATTATAAGGTGGGGCATGCTTCAGCTTGCCCGAAAGAAAGAAACGGCAGGCTAAAACATGCCCCACCAAGATCCCCTCTTGACCAACGAACACTTTCGTAGTAATGTCTTCGTAGATGGCAAAATCAACCGATCTGCCGCGGCCTACCGATGCCGAATTGGAAATCCTGACGGTGCTATGGAGCCGCGGACCGGCTACCGTCCGCGACGTTCACTCCACCATTTCCCGCCGCCGCCCGGCGCACTACACCACCGTTTTGAAGCTGATGCAGATCATGGCCGACAAGGGTCTGGTGAAGCGCGACGAAAAGCAGCGGGCGCACATTTATTCCGCCAGCCGGCCGCGCGAATGGACGCAGCGGCAACTGGCCGGCGACCTGCTCGAGCGGGCCTTCGCCGGCTCCGCCAGCAGCTTGCTGGTGGGAGCATTGGCGGCGCGGAAGGCGTCGGCGGCCGAACTGGCCGAGCTGCGCAAGCTGCTTAAAGAATATGAGGAGGAGAAGCGATGAGACTCGATCTCTGGCTGGCTGCGCCGCTGGCGCATGCGCTGGGACGGGCACTGGCGCATTTCCTGTGGCAAGGCGCGTTGCTGGCTGCAGTGCTGCGGGCGGCGCTGTTTCTGGGTGCGCAGCGAAGCTCGCGCTGGCGCCACCAGGCGGCCACGGCTTGCTTGCTCGTTCTGCCGCTCGTGTTCGGTGTAACGGTGGCGCTGTCGCTCGAGGCTGGTCATGCGGGCGCCGTGCTGCCGCCGGCGGCGCCGCGGATGGTCTTCAATCCGGTGATCGCCCAGGGCGCGCCCGCGGTACCGGTCGACCGGCTGGCGTGGCTTGCACAGTTATGGATGGGCGGGGTGATCCTGTTTTATGCCTTCCGCTTGGCGGGATGGGTCCGCGTCGACCGCATGCGCCGGCGCGGTGTGTGCGCTGCTCCGCCCGAGTGGCAACAGCGCCTCCGCACACTGGCGGCGGCAGTGCGCATTTCGCAGCCGGTCGTGTTGCTCGAATCCTGTCTGGCCGGCGTGCCGCTGGCGATCGGCTACTGGCGTCCGGTGATTCTGATGCCGTTGGGAGCGCTCGCCGGTCTGAGTGCGGAACAGGTGGAGGCTATCCTGATCCACGAATTGGCCCACATCCGTCGCGCGGATTACCTGGTCAGCCTGGCGCAGAGTTTGATCGAAGGCTTGTTCTTTTTCCACCCGGCAGTGTGGTGGATTAGCGCGCTGGTGCGCGCCGAGCGCGAGTACGCTTGTGACGATGTAGTGGTGGCGTTGCGGCCCGACGCGCGCGCCTACGCCGCGGCGTTGACCAAATTGGAGCAGAGCCGGTGGCCGGCAATCCAGCCGGCCACGGCGGCCAATGGAGGAAACCTGGTGAGACGCATACGCAGACTGTTGCGTGAACCCGCGCCGGCGCGGGTTCCCAGTACCCGAGCTTCAGCTCTGGCGGGTGCGTTGGTGTTGTTGGCTGCCGTGGCCATAGCCCTGGGGGTGTGGCCGCCCGCCAGGAGTTTGGCGCAGGAACCCGCGGCCGCCGCACCGGCCGCGGGCAAGCAGGAACCGGCTAACGGAATTGAGCCGGCGCGCCGGAACATCGAAGAGGAGAAACGGCTGGCCGATAAGCAGAAGGAACTCCAAGAGGCGGAGCAAACCGTCGAGAAAGCGCAGGAGCTACTCCGGCGCAATGCTGCGGAGATCGACCGCGCGGTCCAGAGCGCCGGCAGGCATCCTCGTGAGCTCGCGCAAGCGCAGGAGCAATTGCGGCAGGCGGAGGCGGCGCTCAAGCAACTGGAGGCGGCGCAGGCGGAAGAATCGCAGAAGCTCCTCGATCAGCAGAGGCGGGCGACGGTCCTCAGGCAACTGGCGGCGCAGCAGGCGGCAAAATCGCAGGAACTCCTCCAGCAGCAGGAGCGGGCGCTCCAGCAAGCTGCGAAGCAGTTGCAGGATCTCAGCAACGGAAAGTTTGATGAAGCGTTCCGACAGCAACAGCAGCAGCTCGCACGGGCAGACCTGGCCCTACAGCAGGCGCGGGCTGCGAATGGCGATAAGTCGCTCGAGGAACTCGAGAAGCAATTGCAGCAGACACAGAAAGACCTCGAACGATTATCGGAGTCGTGGGGCCAGGCGCACGACAGCTTGCGCGCGCAGGCGCAGCCGCCGGAAATGCCGCGGCCACAGGCCACAACTGAATCCGGGTCCGCCTACCAGAAATGGCTGGACGAAGATGTGGCGTACATCGTCACCGATCGGGAGCGGCGCGATTTCGTGGCTTTGAAGACCGGCGTGGAGCGCGAGCAGTTCATCGAGAAGTTCTGGCAACGGCGCGATCCGGCGCTTGGCCACTGGCCGAACGCGTTCAAGCAGGAATACTACCGGCGCATCGCTTATGCGAACGGACATTTTGCATCGAGCGTTCCTGGGTGGAAGACCGATCGCGGCCGCATGTATATCGTGTACGGACCGCCGGATGAGATTGAGGACCAGCGGTCGGAGACTCCCCCGCGCCAGGCCTGGCTTTACCACCACATCGAGGGACTTGGAGTTGGCGTCGTGATAGAGTTCGCCGATCCAGGCAGCACCGGAGACTTCCATATGACTGCAGCGCCGGCGTCGCACGGGTCCTATTGGCAGCTAATGGTCGTCTCCCCTGAGGCAGCGCAAGCCGTTGTCCAATCCCTCAGGGCCAAGGGTTTTCCTGCGCTCGCATGGTCGCTCGATGACGGCAAAGAAGCTTATCGTCGAATCACCGGGGCGCCGCCGATGGGGATTCAGGTAACTTCAGGCAGCAGACATGTGCTGGTGGGACCGTATCCTGATGAGGCTTCGCTCGCCAAGGCGAAGGCTGCGCTCGAAGCAGCGGGTTATCATCCAGTCCGAGCGCAGTAGGTGTTCTCCGTGTAGGGGCCGGGCATGCCTGGCCCGGTCGGCCGCTGGCCACCGGTCCTCCTCCATGGTACCTGACATGTTCGGGAGGCGAACGGCCCGTCATGGCATTTCGCGAGTTCGGATACCCGTTCCGGGACCATCCTCGACACTCGCCTCGAGGCAGGGCCGGGCATGCCCGGCCCCTACAAGCCGCGACGTTCGGCGCTGCGCCTAGCGGGCCTTGCCGGCGCGGTCGAAGTCTTCCTTCAACTGCGAGGTGATCTTCTCCGCCACGTCGGCGCTGGCGCCGTGGAATCTGGCGCCAAGGCTTTCCTGCGTGGTGGACCAGATGACATCGCCATCCTTGTTGACCAGGCGGACGGCCGCCAGTGCCTCGTGGCGCCGCTCGGCCGAGTGATCGGATTCGTTTTCGCCGATTCCCAGGCCGGCTGCGTTGCCCTTGGCGTAATATCCGGTGCCCGCGCGCGTGCTGAGGTTGAGATGCGCGTTGATGCCATCGGATGAGTTGTGCGTTTCGGTGAAGACTAGGTCCTCGGCCGCGCCGCGCAGGACGGCGTCGGCGCGCTCCTCCTTTTCGGTGAGGACGAACAACTTGGAGCCAGCCAGGCTGCTGATGAGGATGTCGCGCATTTGCGCGGCGGTGTCGCCGCCGGTGAGCCGGTCCACGTAAATGCGGTGCACCGCGAGTAACTGCCGTAGATTGCCGGCTTCAATGGCGGCCGTTGCGGCATCCCCGGCGGCACTCACAAAAGGCGCGGCCAACGCCACCAACAGCAGTAGTGGTTTCATCCTTTACCCGCCTTGCGCGCTTCGTCGTCGAGGAACTCGACGCGCCGGCCGGTGCGCGCCTCCAGGCCGGCCAGCACGCTGCGTATGTCGCCCTTATCCACGCGCAGCACCAGCGCCTGTTGCTTGCCCTCCGCGTCGGTAAATCCCAGCGTGACGAAATGCTTGCGCGCCTTGCTCAACAGCAGCACCGGTGAAATCAGCACGGCTGCCGCGTAGCGCCGGCTGACGGTCTGGCCGTATTCGAGCGTATTGACTTTCTGATAGGACACGCGCAGCTCGCTGTTGCCCGCACGCAACAGCATCGTCTCGGTGTCGGAGAGGTCCAGGCGAACGCTTCCCTTGGTGGGGAACTCGCCCGGCGTTCCGCCCACCAGTTCAGCCTTGAAACCCGGCTCGGCGGCCGTCAGCGCCAGCGGCAATCCCAGTGCGGCCAGCGCCACTGCCAGCGTTCGTACCATTGGATGTAAAGCTAGTGCCGCGGCCGCGCGGTGGTTCTCAGGAATAATCTTCGGAAAGCCGTGCGGCCGGCAGCGGTCCACAGCCCTTGGCGGGTCCTGCGATCGTGGTCGCGCGCAGGATGTGTCCACCCCTCTCGGGAGCGGTATCGGCGTGGCTGGGAAAGTAACGTGAGGCGATCTGCCGCGGCCCCAGGTCTTCGACCTCAGAGAACCCGAGGCTGATCAGTTTGGCGCGGAGTTCGAGGGGTTCAAAGTAGCTCATAAAGGGCTCGCCCAGCGCGGTTACCTGCGCCGCGCGCCGCTCGTGACTGGCTCGCATTTCCGGAGACAACGAAGCCGGAGCGTCGCCGTAGTCGAACACTGCGTGCGCGCCATTTGGAAGGCTCGCGACGAAGCCGGCGGTCGCCCACACGGCTTCCTCAGTCAGGTAAGGAACGACTCCAAGCCAGGTGAAGAAGGTCTGCTGCTCTGCATCAAAGTCCGCAGTCCGTAGGCCCTCTGCCAAAGTCTCCCGTTCGAAGTCGATCGGTACAAAGGTCAGCCACTCCGGTAAAGGGATGGCAGCCTCGGCGAGCCGCCCTCGTTTCCACGCCTGCGTGGCTGGATGATCGACCTCGAAAACGCGCAAGCGGTCGCGCCATGGGCTGCGATACGCATAAGTGTCCAGCCCCGCGCCCAGGACCACAAGCTGGCGGACACCGCGCTCAACCGCGGCGGCCAAGGTATCCTCCGCGAAGCGCGTTCTCGCCGCGATGAAGATTCGCATCCCTCGTCCGGATGGGCGCTGTTCAGCTTCCCGAGCGACGGCGGCAGCGTCTTCGCCGAGGATACGCAGGGCCAGCGGATCGGCAAAGATGCGACCGTGTTCCAGCACCTGATGGGCGGCGCGATGGAAGGCTGCCGCTCGGGCCGTCCGGCTCGGCTCTCTGGACAGCATACACCTCCAGTCTAGGCAAGCCGGACCACTCGTGGAGATTACTCCGCCCGCAGCGCTTCCATGGGATCGACGCGGGTGGCGCGGCGTGCGGGGAGCCATGCGGCGGCCAGCGCCAGCCCCACCACGGCAACGGCGCTGAGCCCGTACGAAAGCGGATCGAGCGGCGTTACGCCCAGCAGCATCGAGCCGGCGAGCTGTGCCGCCACTGCCAGGCCGGCGAGCCCGATGGGCACTCCGATCGCGGCCAGGCGCAGCGATTCGCCCAAGACCAGGCGCTCGATCTGGCGCGGCCGCGCACCCAGCGCCACGCGCAGCCCAAATTCGCGCGTGCGGCGGTTGACGGCATAAAGCAGCACTCCGAACAGCCCGGACGCGGTCAGCAAAATCACGCTGACGCCCAGCGCACTGATGGCGGTGGCGGCAAAGCGGTCAGGCGAAAGAGCGGTGTCGAGAGTCTTCCGCAGGGTGGTCGATTCGTATACCCATGCTCCAGGATCGAGACCATGGATCGCGGCACGGGCTGCGCGGTCGAGCGCCCCCGGCTCGCCCGCGGTTTCCACCAGCAAAGTGATATCGCCTCCGACCGCCTGAGCGAATGGGAAAAAGACAAATGGCTCCGGCTGATCGTGCAAGTCATTCGAAGGACCATCTTCGGCCACCCCGACCACCTGGCGCAGTTGGCCATCGACGCGAACCCAGTTGCCGATGGGCGCGGGGTTGCCCAACACGGTGCGGGCAAACGTTTGCGACACCACCACCGCCAGCGGCGCGCCCGCGCCGTCGCGGCTATCGATGCCACGGCCGGCCACCAGGCGGGTGCCCATCAGGCGAAAATAGTTGCCGCCGACCTTGTTCAAATGCACGCCCATCGGCGCCATCCCCGGGATCTCGACCCGCGCCGTGGAGCCGCCGCCGGAGCCGCTCAGCGGAAGCCGCATCGCGTAAGTAGCTCCGCGTGCTCCTGGCAGCGCGGCCAGCCGCTCGACCGCCTGGTCGCACCAGGCAGCGCGCGGGATAGGGAGCGCCGGAGCCACCATCAGTGCCAGCACTTTCTTGTGCGGATCCAAACCGGGCCGGATTTCGGTAGCGTGGTGAAGGCTGGTCAGGAACAACAGCGCGACGCCGAACAGCGCCACGCTCACCGCGATCTGCGATATGACGAGCGCTCTCTGCTGCCAGCCGCGCCGCCGCGTGGTCACGCCCTGAGTCTGTTTCAGCACGTCGGAGATGTTAAGCCGGACCGCGTGGAGCGCGGGCCAAGCACCGGCGACCAGGACGGCGAGGAGGAGCGCGCCAGCCGAAAATGCGAGCACGCGGTAATCCAGCCGGATGCCGAAATCGATGTACGGGCTCATCGCGCTAGCGAACTCGGTGACCTTCTCCGTGAGAATCTGCGCCAGCAGCAGGCCCAACCCGGCGCCGGCCAGGCTGAGCAGAACGGTTTCCAACAGCAGTTGGCGCGCCACCCGCCAGCCGCCTCCACCCAGGGCGATCCGCACGCCCAGTTCCTTGCGGCGCGCTTCGCCCTGTGCCAGCCGCAATTGGGCCACGTTGGCGCAAGCCACGAACAGAACCAACCCGAACACGGCCATCATCCCGCCGCCGAATATCACATCGGCCTTCCAGTTCACGTAGCACTCGATCGTCGTTCCCGCGGCGCCGCGCGGAGCGGGTTTGTGCTTACCAGGACCGCGGATGGCGGCGTCGAGTTCCGCCTCGGCGCGCGCCGCGGTCAGCGGAGCGCGGAATCGGGCCGCGATTTCGAACTGGCCATCGCGCGATTGCTCTTCCTCGCCGGCCCCCAGCGTGTGGAACCAGGCATCCGCGCTCACCCAGACGCCGACCAGAATACCACGCTGAAGGCCGGTGAACGCTTCCGGCATCACGCCGGCCACCAGGAATGGTCTGTGATTCAGTGACACGGTCTTGCCGACGATGTGCGGGTCGCTCGAAAAATGGGTTTGCCATAGCCGGTAGCCCAACACGGTCTCCGGCCTGCCTTCGACTTCACCGATCGACGCGCGCCCCAACGCGGGCTTCACTCCTACCACTTGAAAATAGTTGGGCGAGGCGGGTTGGATGATCACTTGCTGGCTGTTTTCGCCCTCGCCCACCAGGACGCTGCGGCGCTGCGTGGCCACAAGCTGCGCCCGGCCTTCCAGTGCCTTGGCCATATCCAGGTAGTCCGGCCAGCCGTAATTGATCCAGTTGCCGTCGTCGCCGCGCGAATTCACCCGCCACATCTCCTGCGGCTTCTCGACGGGTAAGGGCCGCAACAGGGCGGCATCGCCCACGGCAAACAGACCGGTGGTCAAGCCGATCCCCAGCGCAATCGAAAGCACGGCCAACGCCGTGGCGCCAGGATTCTTCGCGAGCAGGCGAAGAGCCAGCCGCAGGTCGCGGATCCATTCGGTGGGTGACATACGCAGGAATTAACTGCAATTCAGAGGCCAGCCTTGGCCCAATAAAATCAACGGCGTTCCAGCTTTTTATTGGCTGGAATTTGAGCGGGCTGTCCGCTTCTGGGAAAAGGTGGTTTGCCGGCGCTAGCGACGTTACTCCGCGCCGGGGGCTCAGTTCTCAGTTGGAACCCGATCGATGTGGTCGATGATGATGCGGTCCACCGGCGCCTTCCGCAGTTCCAGCTTTAATCCGAGCTGGTCCTGGATGGCATCGAAAAGCGACATGGCAGGAGGCTCGACGGACTGGTCGGGGCTGTCCGTTGGAGTCCAGCTAAGGCTGAAATCGTAGAAACCCGAGAGGCCGGTCTGATCCACAACCGGCGCGTCGAAAAGAGGACGCGACACCCAGTGGGGAAGCTGTTCCGCCAGTTGTGCCATGGTCGTTTTCTTGCACTGGCAGGCGATTTGCGCACCCTGTCGGCCGCACGTCGTCTTGAACTCGCTCTCGGTGGCGGACGGCTGGAGCTTCGGCCCCTTCTTTCCCAGCACCAACGCCCAAACCGGTACCGGCTTCTGGTCGTGGTGGAGGGTCAGGTGGAATCGTTCGGCCAGCAGCTTTTGCACCATCAGCATCAGATCGTCACGGGTTAGGGTTGTGCCGGGCGCGAACGTGGCATCTATGTCGTAGCGCTCGGTATCGAGCCAGTGCGGACCCGCGACCCTGTCGAAGCTTATTGAGTAGGCAAAGGCAATGATCCCCAGCATCGGGTAGTTGTGAAACATGAACCTCCCGTTGTCAACGTTCTCCGTAGACCTGGACTCCCCGGAAGTGTTCACCTTGACCGACGCCACTTCAAAAGCCGGCGCGCTGGTGGCTGTCTGGCCGAAAATCGCGCCGGACAACAGAACGCCAAGGCTGGCAATAGCGGATGCTCGCATCATGTTCGGTTCTCTGAAATCGAGGTGAGGCAATTCAGAGGCCAGCCTTGGCCCAATGAAATCAGCAGCGTTTCAGCGTCTATGCGCTCAGACGCGCGCGGTTTGTCTCAGAACCGGACAGACAGCGGCGCATTTCAGGAATATCGGAGATCAAACACCGCTGATTTGGCTGGGTCGGAGCCGTCGGTTTGTGACATAGGCAGTTCATCAAAGTACACGACTTATTTATGTCCTCGCGTGTTCCTTCGTGGCCAAACCAGCGCCACGATCTTGCCGCCCGGCAGAAAAATGCCGCCCCTGAAACGCACCGCGCGATGGCGCCAAAAGACTTGCCGTCTGGCACCCCACATGCCCGGCACCGGGTGTGACGCTAGGTCCACTCGCCGGTGAATTGGAACGCTACATGGATCTGCTCAGCGCCCGGCAGAAGCTGGTGGCTTCCAACATCGCCAACGCGGATACGCCCGGTTACCAGACGCAGGACATCGACTTTCAAAGCGAATTCCAAAATGCGCTGGGCGCGCCGCAAGCGGTCGCCGTGGCTGGCTTACCCAACAAGAATGACGGCAACAACGTCAGCATCGACCGCGAGTCGCGCCTGCTGGCGGAGAACGCCCTGCGCTTTCAGGCGGCTTCCACCCTGCTGCATTCCGGGATTCAGCAACTGCGCGAGGCGATCAAAGAAGGACAAAGCTCATGAGCCTGTTCTCCGCGCTCTCGGTGGGCGCATCCG
>Ga0187848_10003880_pt1 | contig 10684 bp, 11 predicted proteins | sample June2016WEW_4_40_FD_132424 | JGI IMG/M metagenome (GOLD analysis project Ga0187848, IMG submission 132424) | Peatland microbial communities from SPRUCE experiment site at the Marcell Experimental Forest, Minnesota, USA - June2016WEW_4_40 | ecosystem: Environmental > Terrestrial > Soil >... | reverse complement strand
GCCCTAACAGCCTGTGGTGCAAGTACGATTCGTATCAGGCATGCCTTCAGGTATGCCGTAAGTGCTGCGTTGTGAGGGCGCCTTCAGGCGCTGAGGCCGGAGATTGGAATTTTCTCAGGCCACGAATCCACTCGCATTTCTTCCTTTAAATAGATGGGCCGAGGGCGTGGCCATTGCTGGCACTTCGATGTTGTGCCCACGGCTTGCGAGGTGGCCTACGTTCTCGCGCCGCTGGCGGCTTACCAAGGCCACCACTCCTCAGTAAGCAACCTCCCTCATGCCGAGCTCCTGGTAACTAAGCGTCGACGGCGTAACGGTAGTGCCGCTCGATAACGCAGAATCAAAATACATGCTGGCGTTGCCCGTATCGGTGATGGTGGATCCGATCATCGACCCGTAGAAGGAGGAATTGCCGGTGAGCGAGATGGGAGAGTTAGGGGCGTTTACGATCGCGTAGGCGTTCGAATTCCCGGTAACCGTAATGGGTTGCGTGCCTGGGTAGTTGATCTTGAAGTTCGGGGCCACGCCGCTGGCGTTATCAATTGCGTTGCCGGTCAAATCGAGAGGCTGCGCGGAACCTGTGAAACCCTGTCCGGCGATATTGATAACCACCGCTCCGGCCGGACTAATCTGGATAGTCCCGTTTCCGGTGAGTTGAAGGCTATTGATGTTGTAAACTCCTGGAGCCAGAGTCAAAGTGGCATTTCCTGTGAAACTGAGATTGCCGTAATTGCCGGGAACCAGACTCGTTGAAGTATTGCCAGTGTAGCTAGTGTTAGTGGTAGGCGGCAGAGGATTCGGCAAGGGAGGGGTAGGCTCCGTTACACCGCCAGCAGGATTCGCAACCAACTTTGGAGTCGCCGCCACAGTGATATTGCCGGTCTCAGTGGCACCGTCGGGACAGGCGCCGACGGTCGTGTTCGGCGCTTGAATGTCGCCTCCTATATTGACATTGCCGGTCAAGCTCACGTTACCGTTCGTTCCGATGTTTCCACCGGTAGTCGTGGAGATCGTAAAGGGTGGGTTTCCGCTGGAGCTGGAATAGCTGCCCGTGGACGCGTTTCCCGTCATTGTGAAGGCCCCACAGGCCGTGCTGGTGGCAAAGAAACCAGCGGTGTTGTTCGTCACGACTGTAGGAGGAGGCAGGGCTACATCGGCCTGTATTATCTTTCGCGCTCCGCTAATAGGGTTGACGGCGAGAGCAGTCAAGAGGTAAACCGGACTGGCCGGGGTCGCCATTGCACCGCAAGTGGCTGCCGTCAACAAGACTTCATTGGTGCCGTTATAGCACACGGCGGTACTGCACCCAGCCGCTCCAGTCGTAGCGCAAGTCGCACTATCCACCGGATAGTTTTCTATCGATCCGTTCTCTTTCAAGGCCACGCGCACCCACACATACGGAAGGGCAGCAGTCGTAGCTGCCCACGGAGCGTTGCTGGTCGCGGTCGCATACCATCCCGTGCCCGCGGGTACAGCGCTGCAGTGCACATCGGAGCTCTGGGCGGCTACGATCCCATATCCGTCATGGCATAGCTCATCATCGGTGTAAATCGTGCCCGCCGTCCAGGGAGCTACGGAGGTCGGAGTCGGCCCACCCAGCACGTAGAGGATTGAGTTGTTGGCGCTGGAGGGCAAGCTGGTAGGGAGCGTAAGAGGGGCGGCATTGGAAGTCATCATCCGGTCGCGAACCTCTTCAATGCCCGCCCGGGCGGCGAAGTCGAGCGTCCGCTCTCCCCGATAATTGGCATTGACTCCGGTCTCCGTATTGGTCATCAGCACCAAACTGGCGGCTACGGCTGACAGTAATAGCAGTATGAACAGCGCCGAGATAAGCGCTATTCCGTTTTGCTGGTTTGTTTTGGACCGTTTCATCGAAAGACCCTCCATCGAGAGACACCGGCCTAGTGGATTTTCGCTTCCGTTGACACGGTGAAGTTCGTATAAGCGTGGTTCGTCGGGTTCGGTGACTTGGACTGGACGTTGAGGAGCAGCCCGACGTTCTTGATATTCGCCGTGGCACTCCCGTCCGCGCATGTCGCCGCACCACAGGGCAATGTGGCCGCGTTGCCGGCCTTATCGTAAGCGGTGAATATGTTTAGATTCATCACACCGTCCACTTCCGTGTAGTACGTCGGCGTTGCGCCGCCGGCATAGAGGGCCTTCGAAACCGCCCCACGGCGCAGCGTGCATGGGCATGGCCCCGCGGCGGGCGAGAGCTGCACGAAAACTTCGCTCACACCGGTGCCGTCGACGTCCCCTTCGTACTGAATCGCAGTGCTGCTGATACTGACCAGGCCAGCGGCGTACAGATTTGGATTAGCCGTCGAAGTAGCCGTATCGAACATCGCCAGGCTGGGAAAGCCGGCTTGATGCAGATCCTGCACCACCTGGTCCATGAACTGGCGAGACTCCTGAGTTAGATCGATGTTGACTGCCTGGTTAGTGTTGGATTTCTGCATTTCTGTGACTCCATTCACCACCACGCCAAAGACTATCAGCAAGATAGCTACTGCCATCAGCAACTCCAACAGCGAAAATCCGCGCTGGCCGCCCTCTCGAATTCTTGCGAACTTCCCCATCGCTTTTGACATCACTGTCCTCCGATGCCGCGCAGAGTTATTGGCATAGCGTAAATCGCGCCTCCGAGTTGAGTCGAAGAACTCGTTTGCCGCGCAGAGACCGTGATGAGACGGGTATAGGTGTCCATATTGATCACATTCCAGCGCACGTCGTAGGTGCTCTGCGCGCCTGCCGCGCCACAATCAACGTATTGCATGGCGTAGCCGGGGACGGTGCTGGTTGCGGGCGGAATTGCGCTGTAGGTCTGACTCGGATTTATGCCGCCATAGTTGTAGTCGGTCGCAGTGGTATCCAGAAGCGCCCCAGCCCCAGCCGGCGCGGCGCCTCCCGTGGTGGCAATCGCCCATTGGTTCCCCACACAGTCGGTCAAGTAGATTGTGGCCGTGGAATTCGGACTCTGGGCGGCGATTTGATCGAGCACCAGTTGAGCCAGCAAGGTTGCGGTCGTATTTCTGCTGTTCTTGTTGTTCGAAAGGGCGGCGGAGATGAACAGAGTTGACAATGCTCCCAGACCGGTCGCCAGCACGGCCATGGCGATCACCAACTCGAGCAGAGTCATCCCGGCCTTGCCCCTCCGCGCCCGCGCTAGTTTTCTTGTTGTCCTCAGCATTTGTTTCCTCATTGATTGAAGGGAGCCCAAGTCCCACTCGCGTCGTAGTACCAGGTTTTGATTCTGCCCGCCGGAGTGATTGTGACCGCATCCCATTCCTGGATCGTCGAGGATTGGAAAAAAGCCACATAAGCGACCGGGCCGCCTCCGCTGTTGCAAACCGTACCGGTTCCCCCGGCGGCGATGGCTGGAGTACAAGGCAGCCCATCCGGCCCCCACGTGGGAGCCGTGTTCTTTATGATCGCCGAAGCGCAGGAGCCGCAGAACTGAGTAAACAGATTGCTCGTGTTGGGGGCTGCCGCTTGCGCTTGTGGAACCGCCTCCGATGACAGCGTAACCATGGGATCCGCGGGCGGTCCCGCAGTATAAGAACCGGTCGGAGGCGCCCCTTTGCCCGAAGCCCCATTCACGTTTTGCGGATAAATGTCCACATACGCCATCTGAGGAGCGCTTCCCGCTGCGGCTTGTATATACACAGAATAATATCGGTCGTCGTTCACTGCCCGGGTACGTGCCATCTGCAATAGGTTGGCGTAGTCAGATTCAGATCCCCTAAGCCTAGCCTGTCTTATTGGGGTCATGAAGGCGGGAATCGCGATCGCCGTCATAATCATCATGATCACAACCACGGTCGTCATCTCCAGCAGCGAGAATCCATGCTGGCCTTGTAATCGGTTTGTAGCTTGGAGCTTTGATTTCATTGTGCTTCTCCTGCGCTGAATTGCGGCGCAGCTCGCCGCCTGTTGTCGGCGACGACATTCAACAAGCGAGGTACAGTAATCCCTGCCAAAATCATGATGATGTCAACGACGATCACCATTTCAATCAGGGAAAGCCCCGAGCTTTTCTGTGTCGTGGAACGCAGCATACTAAGTGCGCGCTCTTAGTCAGTTCGGGGTGTGCCCCTGTTGATTCATCGTAGGGGCGCGGTGGGAGATAGGTCAAAGCACTTCAGTGCAATAGCGGCGATCTTTTGTAATTCCTGAGGTTACGATGGTCACTTATATGAGGTTTGCGCTGCCGATGCTTGGATTCGACCGCTGGCCGCGTTAAACCCGAGTTCACTGTTGTGCTGGCCGTCGGGAGGCCCACTCTGCGAAAAGCGCGAAACGAGGGGCATCCTCGCTTTCTTCTCTGCCAGCAGTAATCGGAAGGTGAATTACTTGCGGTTACTCGCAGGCGCTGCGACCGGCGGGTTCGAAGCGATCCATCTGCGCTTCGCGCTGGCCGTTGAAGCGGCCGCCGGCCGTCTTTCCGTACTGCTCTTCGCCCGGACAGTAGTAGAGAGCGGTGTGCGGATCGACCCAGACCTCGATGCCAGGGTCTCCTTGAAAATGGACCGCGGGTGCGGGAGCCTCGGCGATTCCGAGAGTGACGAGCGCTTTTTCCCACGGGTGGAGGGCTGCCCGCCGCGGCGAGCCTGGCGCCGGCCACAGCAGTGCCACCGCGGCCACGCAGATGGCCGCCCCCAGATAGAGGTCGGCGCGCTGAAAGCGCAGCTTCACTCGCAGGTCCCCAAAGCGCTGAATCATGGAACTCGCGCTGGCATCGGCGTCGGTAAGGAAAGAATCGTCGCTCGTGGATAACTGGAATGGCGGGACGGTCAGCTCAGCGTCTGCAGGTGCCAGCTCTTCCGGAGTCAGGTCTGCTGAAGTCGCGTCTTCCGGAGTCAGGCCTTCTGGTGCCCAGTCTTCGGTTGCTTCCGTGATCCATTGGCTTTTCGCTTCGGCTTTGTCGAGTGGCGATGCGTCGAACGCTCGATCGTGAATGGTCCCGGTCTTTTCCTGCGCGATCGTTTCCGCTGCCACCTTTTTGGCAACCGGCGGGACGCCCGTCCGTGGACCTTCGCGTCTCTCGGGAGAGCGCTCGGGCCACAAGCCCTGCTCCTGGCTCCTAAGCCACATCGACGCCCAATTGAGCTGCATGCGTTCCACGGGACGAAACTCATCCAGGCCGCAGCTCCCGCACCGCGATGCCTCTGCCGGCATCCGAGCGCCACAATGCTCGCAAACTCTTCCGGCTTCCGGTTCGGAGTGTGCTTCCGGTTCCGCCTGGGTTTCTCGAGCGGGTGTTTGTCGAGCGAGTTTCTTCCGGTCGTTATGCTCCTGAATGGTGAAGGCAGCGGACAGCAAGCCCTGAAAGGATTGCTCGTCGAGTGTCAGGCTGGGCCGGTTCGCGGACATAGCATCGCGGGGGAGAAAGATCGTCGAAACTGGCACCATTGTAGTGCAAGTCTTGGCAATCTGAAACGAAGAAATGGGAGCGCTTTTGGAACGGGATTCCCGTTTGCGACTTCCAATGTGGAATCGAATCATGAAAACCATCTAAGAGACGGCGAAGGAAAGTAGAACCTGGGAGTGTAACTATATGGTTTTAAACGGCATTATTAAGCAGCGAAGATTTGGCGAACAGCTTGCTTCTATTTACGGCGGGTCGCGACCCCAAGACTGAACTGAAGGAGCAGACGAAAAGCCAAATCCAATGATTAACCTTAATGAGATCAAGATAACGCCCCGTGACCGCCAGGTGCTGCATCTGCTGGTGCAGGGATGCAGTAACAAAGAAATCGCGAGCCAGTTGAACATCAGCCCGCGCACCGTCAAACAGCATCTGCGCACGCTGTTTCTGCGCGCAGGCATCAAAGAAGGCCGGAAGCGAGTGAAACTCGCCACCGCCATGTTTATCAAAGAACAGTTCATCAAGGAGCAGGTGCAACCATGCAACCCCGTGATCGGCTAACCGCCAAGGAAATTCAGGTCGCGACCCTGGTCTGGCAGGGTCTTACCAACAAAGACATTGCTGGGGTGCTCATCACCAGCGAGCAGGTAGTGAAGAACTACCTGCGCACCGCCTTCGACAAGCTGGGAGTGTGGACCCGACTCGAACTCGCGCTCTACGTCGCCAGCCACGGCGGAGCGAACTGGCATGTGCCATTGGGCAATGGGCTATTGTCACCGGCAGCAGGGTGGAGCGCAGCCGGGGACGCGGAAGCCGCTGTGTTCGCGGATGGGGAAAGAAAGAGGGCCGCGGCCTCCGGAGGGACTCGCTAGAAATTGCCGCGTCCCGGCGACTCGCACGCATCGTGGTCAAGCGGATCGCCGTCAGGTGTATTCGGCAGGTCTCATGTTAGGCCTCAGGCGTCATGTGTCAGGTGTCAGGTCTCAGGAGAAATTCGCTCCCGGTGTGGTTTTGCTTTTCCTGAGACCTGAGACCTTTGCTGGGCGGACGGAAACAGATTTCACACTCGTCGCTGTGACCGGGCTATGACTGGCGGTCCCCGCAAGCCTCTCGGTTCGCGGGGCTGCCAGTTCTAACTAACATGTTTTCAGAAGAATAGCCCGCCAGCTTCTCCCAAAAGCAGCCGCCCGGAAAGGTGCGCCGCGCCCCGCAATCCCGGTTATCAAATTGCTCGCTTGCTGGTGGACCCGTTCGATCCGCTTCATCAGTTCGGAGCTTCTTCAATCCCGGCCCAGACTGAGGTAGGTATGGCTTACAAGGACATTTTCTGGATGGCCTGCGACTCAACCGAGCAGTTGCGGGCCGAATACGGGCCGTTTCACACCCGGGAAGAAGCGGAAGTCGAAGCCCGCAAACTTGGCTTTGGATACCTGCTGCGCTACGAGCACATTCTCGGTCCCAACGAAGAAATCGAAGAAGTTCGCTGCGTCTTCCTCGAACTGCGGGACGTGACTCTTCCCAGGGAGGGCGTGATCTTTCACACCCGCTGTGCCAGTTGCGGCGAGGCCGAGACCCACGAGAGAGCGTGGCAGGCGGAAGTCTGGGCCGACATCCACGAATTCGAACATACCCGCCACAAAGTCAGACTGTTCGAGCATGCCCGCGGAGAAGGTCTGAAAGAGATCGCCGACTGGCGCGGCCACGCGGCGTGAGACCAGTTCTCAGCTATCAGTTCTCAGTTCTCAGTTAAACCAAAACCACGTTGGGACGGACGCATTCGTCCGTCCAGTCGGGCGAAGCCCGACAGCGACTGTGGATACAACCGCACCGACCCTTTGTGAGCCTCGCGCAGAATATCTTGCAACAAATTGTCATCCTGACCCTGAGCGGAGCCGAAGGGGAAGGATCTGCTTTCGCCACCAGCGTCAGAAGCCCGAGGTTCCAGGCGAATTCATCGCTTCTACAAGCCCGCTCGTGGAGGGACGGGCGTCCTCGCCCGTCCAAGCCGAGCGAAGCCCGGCAGCTCTGTGTAGAGCGGACACTCCTGTCCGCTGCCTTTGACCTTGAGGTTGATGTTTCCCGTGTACGTACAGTGTTTCACGTGGAACACTTTGTAAGGGCTCTGTTATACGTACATAAATATACATACATTGACTGTATAAAAAGGGGTTCGTGCGATTTTTTAGCGGGGAAGGGGTTTTAAATTGTTGATAATGCTCGGGGTCGTTTGTGGTTAGATGACCACAGTCGTGCAGTTGTTACGCTGTACTTTTTACGCTGGTCGCTTTTGGGGCGGGTCTTCCCGGAGCGGCTTTCGCTACTACTCCGACGGAGAGCGCGGCCCCGGGTTGGTGAACGAGACGCAGAAAGCTGAGCTTCCCCGGCACTTCGCCTGATCCCGATCATCCGGAATCCCAGCCTTCGAAAACCGCGAAGGGTGGGGCAGCCTCAGTCGTGGCGGCTCCCAGGGTGGGTCAGTCTCCAGATATTTTGGCAGCCATACGGGAACATCCAGCCGCACGGGCCCCCTTCGCCTGGGCCACCCGGCACCGCTAGCCCGAATTGTGATTTTCGATTACGGTTGCACCGTCTGCGTGACCGACGCCGAGCTCTCGGCGATGTTCGAGTCTCCGTTGTAGGTTGCCGTGGCCGTGGTTGAGCCGACGGGCAACGTGGAAGTTGTGAACTTGGCCTTGCCGCCGCTGAGTTGCGCCGTTCCCAGCACCGTCTTCCCCGCCGTAAACGTCACTGGCCCGGTTGCCGTGACCGTCGGCGAGGTGATCGTGGCGGTGAACGTCACTGCCTGACCCTGGGTTGACGGATTCGGTGACGAACTGAGCGTGGCCGCGCTGGTGGTTTCCTTTACCACCTGGTTCAGGATGGCGGACTTACTGCTCGCGTTGTTCGCGTCGCCCGAGTACACCGCGGTTAGCGGGTAAGTGTAGACGTTTAGATTTGACTTGGTCAGCGTGGCTACGCCGCTGGCGTTGAGCGTGGCCGTACCGATGCTGTAGCCATCCCACGTAAAGTTCACTGTTCCTGTGGGCGTGACGGAGCCCGAGGTCGTCACCGTCGCCGTCCAGGTTACTTTTTGCCCGTAGATGGACGGGTTCAGGCTGGAGGCGCGCGCCACCGAAGTCGGGCACTTCCCGACGCATGGGCCGGTGTTGTTCAGCAGTACGCTCACTATGCCGGGCGGAGGGTTCGTGCCGCCGGAGCCAAAGTCCCCTAGGACAATGTCCGGCCGGCCGTCGCCAGTAAGATCCGCGACCGCGACCGAGGTTGCTTCGTTCCCGCCCGAGAGGTAGGTCTGCGCCGGCTGGAAAGTGCCGTCGCCGTTGGCCAGCAGTACGCTGCCGGCACCGTTGATCGAATCCGAACTACCCCAGTTCGCGACTACCACATCCTGTTTACCGTCGCCGTTCATATCTGCAATGGCTATCGAGATCGGAGAGTTGCCCGCGGAGTAAGCTACGCCTTGGAGGAAGGTTCCATCGCCGTTTCCTAGCAGAACTCCAACATCACCCCCAGAATTCCCAATGCTACACTCATTGTATCCGCAATTGGATGTGAGGATGTCGAGCTTGCCATCCCCATTCACGTCTGCGAGTGCTATGGAAGCCATGTACACCCCGAACAGGACGTAGTAGGTCACCGCCGGTTGGAAGGTTCCGTCGCCATTGCCCAGCAGAACGCCCGCTACGGAGCTCACGAAGTTCGCCACCACCAAGTCGAGTTTGCCGTCCCCGTTCACATCCCCCACCGCCACCGACCTAGCTGCGTATCCGCCCGAGTCGTAGGTCACCGCCGGTTGGAAGGTTCCGTCGCCATTGCCGAGTAGAACGCCTACCGATCCCTCCCCGAAGCCGTTCGCCACCACCAAGTCAAGTTTTCCGTTACCGTTTACGTCCGCCGCAGCCACGGAAACGGCATAGTAGTCTCCTGAGGAGTACGTCGCCACTGGCTGGAATGTCCCGTCGCCGTTGCCCAGCAGCACGCCCACGTAGCCGTGGATAAAAGGCGCGCCCGCACAGTCCAACGAAGGATCGCAACCGCCGGCCACCACTATGTCCAGCTTGCCATCCCCGTTGACATCGGTGACGATGACTGAGCTCGCATTCCACCCTCCTGCGTCGTAGACGGTCGGTGGCTGGAAGGTGCCGTCGCCGTTGCCTAGCAGCACGCCCACCGACCCCTCCGCCTGGGGGCAGGAGTTGGTGGAACATTGGGCCACGACGAGATCAAGCTTGCCGTCCCCCCTCAGATCCGCAATCGCGACTGAGGAAGGGTTGATCCCGCCCGTCTCGTAGGTCTTCGGCGGCAGGAACGAAACGCTCGCCCCGGCCACGGCGATCGAGAAGTACAGGGTGCTGGAAACGCCGCCGCCCGGGCTGGGGCTGACTACCGTGACCGCGGCTGTGGACGCCGTGGCAATGTCGGATGCAGGGACAGCCGCGGTTAGCTGGGTGCCTTTTATAAAGGTCGTGGCTAGCGGAGAGCCGTTCCAATCCACTGTTGAAGACGAGACAAATCCCGCGCCATTCACCGTCAGAGTAAACCCAGCCCCGCCGGGAGCAGTGGCGTCGGGAACCAGCGGCTGATCAAGGAAGGGCACAGGATTCTGCGCTATGGCCGACCCGGCGAATACTGTTAGAACGGCAATAACGATGACGAACAGAACTGAGGCGCTGAGAATGCGAATCTTGGGGATACGCTGGCGGGTCATGGGAGACCTCCTTAGCTGCGGACAATCGAGGACAGATCAATTCGTCAGGAGATGCGCTTCGGGACGGTTTACAGGCGGGGGAAGCCTGTGGAATGTTTCGCCGTGGTCGAAGGTGAGCACCTCCGGACTCTACGCGCAAAAAACGGAAATTTCCGTGAGCGCCGTCACAGCGGCGGCGTGGATCTTCCCGTGAATAATTTCTTTCTGCGAACCGCTCCAGCCAAGCCAGCCAATCCAGTTCCGAATAATGCGAAAGTGCCTGGCTCGGGAACGGTGCTGATAATCGTATTGCCGCTGCCGAGGGTCCCGTACACTTGGGAAAATTCGTTCGAGCCGACGACAGCGTAACCTTGTATGGTGCTGCCCCCGGAAACATTGCCTGAGATGTCGAAAACCTCGGAGCCGTCGGACAGTGTGCTTGAGTATGCCCAAGTGACCGTGCTGGTGAATGGGCCACTGAAGAGCACGCCGTACGGAACGCCATTGGTGCCGTTGCCGCTGATCGTGAAGCTTCCGCCACTGTTGAACAGAGCATCAGTGGCGAGGCTTCCCGACAGCAGGGAACTCGTGGTGAAGGTTACGCTGCCCAG
>Ga0187848_10003879_pt1 | contig 10685 bp, 11 predicted proteins | sample June2016WEW_4_40_FD_132424 | JGI IMG/M metagenome (GOLD analysis project Ga0187848, IMG submission 132424) | Peatland microbial communities from SPRUCE experiment site at the Marcell Experimental Forest, Minnesota, USA - June2016WEW_4_40 | ecosystem: Environmental > Terrestrial > Soil >... | reverse complement strand
TCCCGGCGGCAATGCCAGTCGCGAGGAGATCGTGAAGGCTCCACGTCAGATGGATGAACCATGAAAACATCAGGTAACCGCCAGCCACGACCGCGGCCAGGGTGCCGGTTTTCAGCGGCGTCGCGGGCGGCGGCGAAATTTCGCCGGCGGCGATGCGCGCCTTCTGGCGGGCAGTGGCCCATTGAATCGCCACGTTGAGGAACGTGATGGTGACGAGCAGGAAGAACCACCAGAAACCGCTCGTCGCCACAAACCGGGTCCGGTCGTTCCATTCAAAATGCCGGGCCAGTGCGCGCAGAGCGGAATCCCCGCACACAGCCATTCCCAGATAAACGACCCAGAAGGCGATGACGATAGCGATTTGTTTGAGCCGTTCCTTGCGGTTGGCGGTCGTGGAGCGGATCATCAGGCATTGCGCACCTGCGCCGGCGGCGATTCCGAACAACGGCACCAGCGGCCACAGCCACACGGCCAGAAAACCCGATTTTGCCGCCGCAGTGCCTTTCGCTCCCGCGCCCACACCGGCTGTGGCCACCGGGCCTGCCGCCAGCGGCAGCATCGCCAGCACCGCTCCCGAAAACGCCTGCCCCGGCGCCGTCCGACGCAAGGCGCCTTCCACGAAAGTTTGCACTTCGTCCTGCAACAATTTGCGTCCGCGCCCCAGCCGTTGTTTCACGGCGTCCTCGGTCAAATCCAACGCCATTGCCACGTCTTCGATGGAATGGTGTTCGCGGTAATACAGGATGAGCGGCTCGCGATACAGTTCGGGGATTTTTTCCAGCGACCGCCACAAAATCGCTTCCTCCTCGCGGCTGATGGCTTGCTCGGACGGCAACGCTCCGACGGCGGGCGAATCGTGCGCGTCGGCCAGCGTTGCGGCATTGCAGGCAGGTTCGTGCCTATCCCGTTCATAACATTTTTGAATCCGGTTGCGGGCGATGCCACATAACCAGGCGCGGAGTTTGGCCGGTTCACGCAAGGCGCGGAGTTGTTGCCACGCGGCAAGGAAAGTTTCCTGGGCCATGTCCTCACTCCGGCTCACGCTGCCGCTGGCGCTATAGGCCAGCGAGCAAATCAGGGTCTGATACCGTTCAACGATCCGGCGAAAGGCCTCGCGGCTTCCGTTCAGGCTGTCGGCTACCAGATCGGCGTCGGTTGGTTCTGCTGCGGGCATGGTCTTGAGTTTCATCATATCACCCTATACGTTCCGGAAAAGGCTGTTTGGGTGACAGAAAATCTTCCCGTTGAGGCCGCTTTTGAAAAGCCGACTCTTTTTTCGCGCCTTGTTTATTGCCGCTGGTGCCGTGCCGTGACGGTGTCAGTGCCGGTGCCGGTGTGCCGGTGTCATGACGGTGTCAGTCCTGAATGGCCCTTGGATAAGGCGTAAACCATTGCAAATCAAAGTGATCTGTGAGTGCTCGGAAACCACCAAAATCCAGACTCGCCTTAAGTCTCCGAGGGAAGCCGCCAAAGCAATTTCCCGGCCTTTCCCGCCCGATAGACAAGCGCCTTATGTAAGGTGCTGTAAACAAACATGTTAAGAGCCAAATTTCTTATCTAAGGGCCATTCGTGTCAGTCCTCACTATTGACACAAATTCCGCCTTATTCCGCCTTCTTGCCTTTGCCTTCCGCCTTTTCCGCTTTTTCCTCCTTCTCATGCTTCTCGTGTTTTTCCGCCTTGGGCGCGCGCGGTTTCCTTTCAGGGCGCGCGCCGGTTTCGGCCGATTCAGGAGCGGCGGTTGCTTCGGAGCGGGTGGTATCGGCGCGGCGATGACCGCGGGATTCGGTCCGGGCGCGCCCTTCCCTGCCTTCCCTGCCTTCGGCGGGCGCGGCCTGCGGCGCGGGCGCGGGCGGCGGCGTGGTGCTTTCAATGCGCACTTTCAAGGGCGCGGTCACATCCGTATGGAGGCGAAGCTCGACGATGTGTTCGCCCAGGGTCTTGATCGGGTGTTCCAGATAAATCTTCCTCTTTTCCAGCACGATGTCGAACTGGGTCTTCAACTGGTCGGCGATCATCCCCGCCGTGACGGCGCCAAACATTTTCCCGTCCTCCCCGGTCTTGACCGCGATGACGGCGATGAGGTTGGACACGCTCTTGGCCAGTTCGGACATGGTGCTGAATTCATGGGCCTCGCGTTCCCCGCGCCGTTTCTTGAGGGCTTCGATGCGCTTTTTGTTGGTGGAATTCAGCGGCACGGCCAGGCCCTGGGGAAACAAGTAATTGCGGGCGTAGCCGGCGGCGACTCTGACCTGGTCGGATTCTCCGCCCAGGCCAACGATGTTTTGAATGAGGATGACTTCAGTTTTTGCCATAAAATTCAGGGGTTGAGGGCCGGAAGCAATGCCAGCGGCCCGTTATTCCGGGGAAAGGGGTTAAAAGGGAACGTCGTCTTCTTCGGGCGGCGCCTCGCCCTCCGGCGGGCCGGCGGCGGCGGCGGGTTTGTCCGGGGTGGCGGGCCGGCGGGCCGGTTCGCCCGAAGGCACTCCGCCGGCCCCGGCGCCGCCTTCGGGAACTTTGGAATCAATGAACGAAAAGGATTCCAAAACGACTTTGAGTTTGGATTGTTTTTGATGGGTGTTTTTGTCCTCCCAAGTGTCCAGTTTGAGCCGGCCCTCCACCAAAAGCGGCCTGCCTTTGCGCATGTATTGGGCGATAACTTCGGCCTGGCGTCCCCAGACATCAACATCCACAAAGGTCACTTCCTCCTTGTTTTCGCCGCTTTCGGATTTCCAGGTGCGGTTGATGGCCATGCCCATCTTGACCACCGCCGTGCCCTTGGGTGTGTAGCGCAGTTCCGGGTCGCGGGTCAGGTTCCCGGCGAGGATGACTTTGTTGAAATTGGCCATAGATCACGTTTATTGCGTTAATTATCTTGTTGCATTAAATCGCATCAGGCTGCGACCGGGATGGTGGCGGGCTTGGGCGCGGCGGCCCGGGTAAAGAGGACGCGAAAAATCTCTTCGTTGTTGACGAAGCGGAGGCGCAGTTTGGCCACGGCGGCGGGTTCGCTCTCGAACAAAATGTTGACGTAATAGCCGGAGCTATGCTTGCGGTCGGCGACGCGGGAGAAGGCTTTTTTATCCATTTTTTGAATAGTTTCGACCTTGCCGCCGGCCGCGGTGATCTCGGCGGCGATTTTATCAATGGTATCCTTGAGCGCTTCTTCGCGGGCGGCGCTGTTTAAGATGAACAGACCTTCGTAACGTTTCACAGTTTTCCTTTTGGCAACGGGGCCGGCGCGGCCCCGTTAAATTGGTTCATTGCTTGTTTCAATCCCGCGCTCAGCCAGCATTCCACCTGCTGGCCGGCGCGGCTCAATACTTCATCCACGGCCGGGCGTTCGGCGGCGGCAAACTGGCCCAGCACATACTGGCTGATCTGCCGGCCATCGTCGTCCCGCCGCCCGATGCCCAGGCGCAAACGCGGATACTCCCGCGTGCCCAAATGCTGCTCGACCGATTCCAATCCATGATGCCCGCCGCTGCTGCCCTCGGCCCGCAGGCGAATCAGCCCCAGGGGCAAATCCGCGTCATCCACCACCACGAGCAACTGCGCGGAGGGCAGGCGGTAAAATCCGCGCAAAGCCGCCACCGCCTCCCCGCTGGCGTTCATGAACGTCTGCGGCTGGCACAAAATGATCCGTTTTCCATCCCGTTCGAGCCGTGCCAGGCGCGAACTGAACTTGTTCTCCCGCACCCACGGCGCGCGCCAGCGGGCGGCCAATTGCGCCACCAGCATAAACCCGATGTTATGCCGTGTGCCGGCGTATTTCCGGCCGGGATTGCCCAATCCCGCAATAAGATATAAATTGTCCATGCGGCGCGCGCTTGCGGCCTGGCAACCCCGACCCGGGGTGTTGCGCCACCCGTAAAATTATTTCCTTCTCTCGGGCCTCTTCTCGCCTCTCTTCTCCGCGGCCTTTTCCGGGGCGGGAGCGGGGGCGGCCTTTTCGCCCGGTTTGAGCGCCGCTCGTTCGCCCGGTTTGAGGGCGGCTTTTTCGCCCGGTTTGAGGGCGGGGGCCTTCTCGCCGGGCTTGGCGGCAGGCTGCTCGCCGGGCTTGCCGGGGGCTTCCGGCTTGACTTCTCCTTCGGCGCCCTCTTCCTTCTTCTCTTTGATCATCTCCACTTCGCCCACGGCGGCGGTGGCGGCTTCGAGGACGGCGGCTTCCTGGGCCTCGGAGATCGGGGCGGCGACGGCCAGGACGGAAATGTGTTTGTCACCCAAGATTTCAACACCCGGAGGGGGTTTGATGTCGCCAATGTGAATGGCCTGGCCGATTTCCAGATGGCTGACATCCACGACGAGGGACTCCGGCAAATCCTTGGGCAAGGCGCGCACTTTCAGTTTGAAGAGAACGTGTTCGAGCGTGCCGCCGCCGGTTTTGACGCCCAGGGCTTCGCCCACGCTGTCCACCGGCACGGTGAGGATGACCTTTTCGTTCTCGGCGACTTCGTGCAAATCAAGGTGGAGGAGCTGGTTGGAGAGGACATGGTGCTGGATTTCCTGGATGATGGCCAGACGGTTGGGCTTGGGGTCACCCTGCACGGTGAGGTTGAGCAGGACGTTTTCCGAGGCGGCGCCGTGGACGACATCGCGGATGTCCTGGAGATTGATTTCCAGGCTTTGGGGCTTGTTGAGTTTGCCGTAAATGACGGCGGGAACGCGGCCGGAGGCACGAAGGGTTCTGGAACCGGCCCGGCGGCCCAAAGTGCGCGGAAACGCGTTTAAAGCAATAGATTTCATCTTTTCAGCATTTTATACTATTTGGCCTGCCAGCGCCAGCATAACCTAACTGGTCCGGCCGCCCTTAAATTCAAACAAGGAAGTGACCGAGGAATTGCAATTAATTCGCTTGATCGCTTCACCCAACAAGCCGGCGACGGAGAGGGTGGTTATTTTCAACCCGTCAATCGCCGGGCGGAGGACGGTATCAGTAGTTACCAATTCGTCAATGCAAGATTTTCGGAGTCTTTGCACGCCGATTTCGTTCAAAATGGCGTGGGAGACGCAGGCGATGATTTTTTTGGCCCCTTTGCGCTTGAGCAAGGTGGCGGCGTTGACGAGGGTTCCGGCGGTTTCGGTCAGGTCGTCCACCAGGAGAACATTGCGGCCGCGGATTTCGCCGATGACGGCCATGGCCTCGGTTTCGGTGGCATTTTTGCGGCGTTTGGCCACGATGGCCAGGCCGGCTTCCAGGACTTGGGAGTAGGCATGGGCCATTTTCAGGCCGCCCACGTCCGGGCTGACGACCACCAAATCGGGGATGCGCATGGGTTTGAGGTACTCGTACATGACGGGCGCGGCATAAAGATGATCCACCGGGATGTCGAAAAAGCCCTGGATTTGCTGGGCGTGGAGGTCCATGGCCAGGATGCGGCTGGCCCCGGCGGCGACCAGGAGATTGGCCACCAGCTTGGCGGTGATGGGCACGCGGGGCTGGTCCTTGCGGTCCTGCCGGGCGTAACCGTAAAAGGGGAGAACGGCGGTGATGCGCGAAGCGCTGGCGCGGCGGACCGCGTCCATCATAATGAACAGCTCCATCAAGTAATGGTTGGTGGGGGGGCTGGTGGACTGGACGATGAAGACATCCTCGCCGCGGACATTTTCCTCGATTTTGACGAAGGTTTCGCCATCGGGAAAGGCGCTGACGGTGCATTTGCCCAGCTCCATGCCGATGGAGGCGGTGATGCTTTTGGCGAGCGGGAGATTGGACGTGCCGCTAAAAATTTTCACAGATTTGGCTTTGCTCAAGAAAATGAAACCACCGCAGCGGTGGCTCGAATGTGGCGGCAATGTAACAAGGGGCGGAAAACCCGCAAGCATTTTGCGCGGAAAAGTGGCGGCGGGGGGTAATGATTAATGATGAATGCAGAATGCAGAATGCAAAAGGAGGGGCCTGGTCACGGCTCGACGGAGTCTGGCCCGACCGGGTGAAAGGTGGCCTGCCATTGGCCAGCGGACCGGCTGGTTCAGCGTGTTGGTGACCCCACCAGGAATTGAACCTGGATCACAAGTTTAGGAAACTCGTGCTCTATCCTTTTGAGCTATGGGGCCGGCCCGCATCCAATTTACCCCCTCCAGCCAGCGCGGCAAGAAGGAAGGTTGGAAATGCAAAATGCCGAATGCAGAATGCAAAATGGGGAGCGGAGCCACGGCTCGACGGAATCGCGCCCTGCCGGGGGGTTGGCGCGTCCGGGCCGACTTGGATTAGGATTAGGAATAAAGTGAAACCCCTCACCCTTGCCCTCTCCCCACTGCGTGGGGCGAGGGAATTGTCAAATCGCGTGGAGGGGCAAGGCGGGGTTGATTTCGTGATTCCATTCCGGCATGCTGGCGGCTGCTCAAAGGCAGAGGGCCGTGGTTTTGGGCGTGCCAGGCGGCACATTAAAAAATAAAAAATACAGTGTGCTGGCAAAGAATACCCCGCGTTTAACAACCTGATGATTCGCGCGCAAAATTTGACCAAAATGTTCGGCCCGCTGGCCGCGGTGCGGGACATTTCCTTTGAAATCAAGGCAGGGGAGATCGTGGCGTTTCTGGGGCCAAACGGCGCCGGCAAGACGACCACGATCAAAATGCTCACCACTTTGTTGAAACCGACCAGCGGGAAGATTGAATTGGACGGGCTGGACCCGGCCCGCCAGCCCAATGAAGTCCGCAAGCGCTTTGGCATCGTCTTTCAAGACCCCAGTCTGGACGATGAGTTGACGGCGCAGGAGAACATGGAGATTCACGGCGCACTCTACAAGGTGGCGCGGCCGATGCGGGCCGGGCGCATCGAAATGCTGCTGAAACTTTTTGAGCTGTGGGATCGGCGGCGGGAACCGGCGAAACGCTTTTCCGGCGGGATGCGCCGGCGGCTGGAAATTGCGCGCAGCCTGCTGCACACGCCCCGGATCCTGTTTCTGGATGAACCGACCCTCGGACTGGATCCGCAAACGCGCAATCAGCTTTGGACGCAGGTCAGGAAGCTCAACGAAGAGGAGCGGGTCACTGTTTTCCTGACGACGCATTACATGGAGGAGGCGGAACGGGTGGCGCAGCGGGTGTTCATCATTGATGGCGGACGCATCATCGCGCAGGGATCGCCGCAGGAACTGAAAGAGCAGACCGGCTCGGCAACCCTGGAACAGGCTTTTCTGGCATTGACCGGCTCGATGATTCGCGAGGAGGAGGCCAATCCGACCGACCGGATGCGGCAGTTGGCCAAGGCTTGGAGGCGGTAATTTTATGAATGTCATCTACATCCTCTGGCTGCGGCAAATGAAACGCTACGTGCGTTCCCGGTCGCGGGTGATAGGCTCGCTGGCCCAACCGCTGCTCTACCTGCTTGGGATGGGCTATGGGCTGGGGCCGGTCTTTCAACGGGCCGGCATGGGCAGCTACGTCCAGTTTATTGCGCCCGGCTTGATCGCCATGACCATCCAATTCACCTCGGTGTTTTCGGGGATCGAGTTGATCATGGACCGGCAGTTCGGTTTTCTGAAGGAGACGCTGGTGGCGCCGGTGCCGCGGCTTTGGATAATATTGGGCCGGATTTTGGGCGGGGCCACGGTGGCCTTCCTCCAGGGATTGATTTTCCTTTTGGTTTGCCTGATCGCGGGATTTCGCTGGCACGACCTGGGCTCACTGCCCCTGGCCTTCCTTTTTATGGCCCTGATTGGGATGGTCTTCACGTCGGTCGGGTCGGCCATTGGTTCGATGATGAGTGATTTTCAAGGTTTTCAGTTTGTCGTCGGTTTCTTTATCATGCCGATCTTTTTTCTTTCGGGCGCGATGTTTCCGCTGACGAACCTGCCGCCGGTTCTAAGCCTGCTCACCAGGCTTGATCCGCTCTCCTATGGAGTGGATGGCCTGCGCCATTGCCTCAATGGGGTGGTTCACTTCGGACTGGGCACGGATGTGGCCGTGCTGGCGGTGGTGGCGGCGCTGATGCTCGCCTTGAGCAGCTACCTGTTCTCAAAGATAGAGCTTTGAGTCAGGCGCCAGTGACGGGAGGCAGGGCGGGCAGTCCCCTGCCGCCGCACCTCCGTAATGCGATGTTGCTTCCTCTGCCAATGGCCGGCGGCGGGCAACGGAGTGCCCGCCCTGCCATTCCCTTTTCCCCCATCACTGACGGGTTGCAGCTTTGACTTGCGGGCAGGGGGGATTGTGGCAAAATGGCCCCATGACAGCACACCGCCAGAGCCGTCGTGAGTTCATCCGCACAACCTCGCTGGCCGCCGCCGCCGCGCCGTGGCTGGCCGCGTTGTCCTCGCGGGCGGGCGCGGTTGACCCCAACCGCAAGATCGGGTTCGCCCTGTGCGGCCTGGGCGGGTTGAGCAGCAGCCAGCTCGCTCCCGCCTTGCAAACGACCAAACATTGCCGTCTGGCCGGCATCGTCACCGGCACGCCGGCCAAGGCCGCCGCCTGGAAGGCAAAATACAACATCCCCGACAAGAACATTTACAACTACGAGACGATGGGCGACATGGCCGGCAACCCGGACATTGACGTCGTTTATGTCGTCACACCCAATGCCTTGCACGGCGACCTGGCCATCAAGGCGGCCAAAGCGGGCAAGCATGTGCTGAGCGAAAAGCCGATGGAAGTGTCGGTGGAAAAATGCCAAAAGATGATTGACGCGTGCAAGGCGGCCAACCGGATGCTGGCCGTGGGCTATCGCAACCGCTTCGAGCCGCACACGATGGAATGCATCCGGCTGGCGCGGGAAAAGGTCTTCGGCCCGGTCAAAACGATTGAGGCCTCCTTCGGTTTCGCCATCGGCGATCCCGACCAATGGCGTCTCAAGCACGCTCTGTCCGGCGGCGGGGCGCTGATGGATGTGGGCATTTACGCGTTGCAAACCGCCCGCTACATCAGCGGCCAGGAGCCGGTGGAGGTTTCGGCGAGAGAGGTGAAAACGGACCCGGTGAAATTCAAGGAAGTGGACGAGACGATGGCCTTTCGGCTCCAATTCCCCGGCGGCGTGACCGCCTCCTGCCAGACGACATTCAGTTTTTTCGGATTGAACAGCTACACTGTCCGCGCGGAGAAGGGGTGGTTTGGGCTGGGTCCGGCCTATGGCTACAACGGGGTGCAGGGGCGGCGCAGCGACGGCCAGGCGATGGATTTTGCGGAGGTGAATCAGTTTGCGGCGGAGATGGATGATTTTTCGCAGTGCATTCTGAACAACAAACCGACCATCGTGCCGGGCGAGGAGGGATTGCGCGACGTGAAAATCATGATGGCGATCTATGAGTCCGCCAAGACGGGCCAGCCGGTGAAGCTGGGATAGGAGGCCGTTTCAAATTGCGGAATGGGGATGGTTCACCCTCCGCCGCGGTTCGGCCGCGAAGGAGGGCGGCTTTCCTCGTTCAGCGTTCTCAATTCCAAACGCAAAATGCTTTTTACTGTCCACTGAACCAGACGCTGGAACTGCCGCCGCGATTGAGCCGGGCGTAGTTGGGAATGGCGAGGAGGGGGCTGGCGTTGGTGTAGGCGCCGGTGATCTCCCAGAAACCGCCGAGCAGGCTGGCGTGCTGGAGGGACAAAGGAGCATTGGAGGCAAGCACCAGGCCGGTGGATTGATCCACACTCTCGATATTGTAGATCAGCGGCCCATACTGCAGGGCCACCAACCCCACATTGGCCGCCACATTGGCGGAACATTTGATTCGCTGAACCGCCATCGGCAACGCCAGGTCCACGCGGTCGCCCGCCGTCCACGACCGGGTGATGACGGCATAGCCATTGGCGACCGCCGGCGAAATGGGCGACCCATTCAAGAGGATGGAGGCCAGGCCGCTGATGGCGGGCGCGGGAGTATAAAGGGCGCTCATGGTCCGGTTCGGCTCGCGGATGAACAAAGTGAAGTTGGCCGGGGAGGAGGGGTTGACGGTGACGGCCACGGTGTTGGTCCAGGGATAATCGGTGGCCTGAACCATCGTCACCGTGGCGCCGGCGATGTTGGAAATGGTCACGCTGCCGCCGAGGAACAGATTGAGATAGATGGCATTGGAGGAGCGGGCATAAATCCAGGTGGGCAGTTCGAAGAGGGTTCTGGCGGCATTGCCATAACAGCAGGGAACACCCGTCCACGAAACGCGCGCCGCGCTGGAATTGAGCGGGTTGGGATAGAAGATGTTGCTGGCCTGGTCGTCAAGGGAGTCGAGGACTTCATTATAGAGGACGTTCTACATGAGGTCGGCATATTTGGCATCCTGATAAGCCAGGTTCATCTTGTGGAAGAAGAACAGCGAGCCGCAGCCGGCGCAGGTTTCGCAATAGGAAGCGTTGGGCAGCGAATAGTTGTTGCCAAAGCCCTCGGAGGTTTCGCCGCTGCCCGCCCCGCCTGTCAGATAGTATTTCTTGTTGACGAAATTATCGAAGAGCGACAGCGCGGCGCTTTCGTCATCCAGGGATTTGGTTTCGATGGCCACATCGGCCACGCCGGAACACAGGTACTGGCTGCGCACGGCGTGCCCCACGACCTCATATTGCTGTTTGACGGGCGACTGGCTCTGGTCGTAGCCGGCGCCGTCGTTTTCCGCCGCGTTGGCGGCAGGAGTGCCCCGGCAATCAATCAGGAACCTGGCCAGGTTGATGTATTTCTGGCCGTTGGTCGGTCCCTCGAATTCATTGACGAAGCGTCCGAGATGCACCAGGGCCTGTTCCATGTTCTCATGTCCGTCGAACCAAATC
>Ga0187848_10003868_pt1 | contig 10711 bp, 5 predicted proteins | sample June2016WEW_4_40_FD_132424 | JGI IMG/M metagenome (GOLD analysis project Ga0187848, IMG submission 132424) | Peatland microbial communities from SPRUCE experiment site at the Marcell Experimental Forest, Minnesota, USA - June2016WEW_4_40 | ecosystem: Environmental > Terrestrial > Soil > Wetlands... | reverse complement strand
GGGAGCGCACGCGCCCCCGCGTGCCGCGGGCCGCGCCTCGCGGCCCGCATCCCCTTCCCCGGCCCGGCCGCTGCCGGCGGGAAACGACCCTGCCGCTCATTCAGAAATCTCATCTTTAAGCAGCGGCTTTTGTGAGGGAAGATTTCCGGGCGAGAGAAATTTCTGAGCCTCTTCAGGGATTTCGATTTTGACTTTCTCAAAGCTATACCTGCTTGTGGCCTTGCTGGATTGTTCAATCAACTGCTCTTTGCCATTCGGGAGAACTATCGTCATCTGCACCGCCGATATCTGGATCGCCTGTAGATGCTGATAGTCGGACTTGCTTATCCAGTGTTTTGAAGAATACTCCAAAACTTTTACGATTGGTCGCTGTGCCGGATTGCCGGAGAAAACTTTGGCTATTCCCTCAATCATCCGTTCCTGGGCAAGAGGAACCGCCGTGTTCCCTTCCGTCTCGATGACAAACGCCTCCTGGCCACCTAATAGTTCCGTTCCCGTCAATTTCCAGGTTGGAGCGTTTTTTTCGGACTCGGGAGTTTCAACCTCACAGACGAAGAGATTCCCCATTTCTTTGGCCATGTTTGCAAAGGGACCTGTGGGGATTTCCCACGGTCCGGCGCCGAGTTTCATGGCGGCCTGCTCCCCCTGCTTCAACATCACAAGACGTTTTCCCTGGATCGCGGCCGTTTGACGAGCCAGAAGATTGGCCCGGTCGATTTCGATTGTCACAACATTCGTTTGCGGCTCTTGGCCGGCTCGCCTGTTGTCAATAATAACCACAGTGGATTGTTCGGTGGTGTCAACACGCCTGATCGCGGGTGCGGACGCCACATAATCGCGGGCTTTGTCCAACAATGCGCGCGCCGATGGTTGTGCCAGTGCCGGCATGGACGCCAGAACGAGGCAGAACGGAAATGTATATCTGAAGACACTTTTCATATAGATAATCCAAGGTGGCAGGAATTCAGTTGCCTTGGTTCAATTTCGTGCGCTTGTTTTTGTGCCGCGACCACCACCAAAACGCCGGAGGCAGCAGCAAGAGCAAATTCAGCCACTGCGCATAACGCATCACAGCCAGAGCGTTCTGAAAGAAAGGGGTGTCGCGGACGAAGGCCTGGGCGGCGGGATCGTTGGCGTGTGGCGCCAATACCACGGAGCCGACAGCGAATGCACGAGCGACAGCCACGCCGCCATCCGCCGCCTGCCAGCCGATGGCGCAGCCGCCAAAGGCCTGCCAGCCAGCGGCAAGTCCGCCGAGCGCCCATGCACCGATACTGAATCCACCGAAAGACACAATTCCAACCGCGAAACCACCAAGGGTCAACAGGCCGGCGGCAAGGCCGCCGAAGCTGATCGGTGCGATGGCCACCGCGCCGAAGGCAAAAATCACACCGATGGCGGAGTCGCCTGCGGCGATCCAAGCCTTGACCGGCCCCCGATCCAGCCCGCCGCGCAGACGGATGTGAACCAACGGCAAGCCAAACAACACGAGTTTGCTGCGATACTCAAACAAAGGAACGAGTAGAGGCGCTGGACGACTAGTAGCGATTTCCTGTTGATGGAGAGTTCTCCGCCGACGCATCATCCACACATTGAGGGTGATCCCAACCAGAAGGTAAGCCGCACCCAATCCGATGAAAAGTCCGGCGAAAAGTGCTGGACGTGACGCGGCCAGCGGCCAGCCACACAGCATCAGCCAGAACATGGCCAACATAAACACGGCGATGCATCCGATGATAATCCGCCATCCTTTGATCACGAAATCACGCATTTGCGGAGAACGCGCGGTGTCGCGGTCCAACTTGTACCAGAAACAAAAACTCAAGAACATCAGGATGGGTCCGAGAACTGCGCTGGCCAAACCTGCCAAACCGGCTGACTTCGCCGCCGCGCTGCCTTTGGCCGCGGTGGCTCCAACAGCAGCTGCCTTGGCCGAAGTTGTCATAAGTGGCAACGCCGCCAATACGCCGAGAGTGAACGCTTTCCCCGGACTCGTGTTCTCCAACGCCCCTTCTACAAACGCCAGAACCTTCTCTTGCAGTAGCTTACGCCCGCGCGACAGCCGTTGCTTCACCGCGTCCGGCGTCAACTCCAGCGCTTCCGCCACCCGCTCCACGGACTGGTGCTCGCGATAAAACAAGACCAGCGGCTCGCGATACGTTTCGGGTATCCGCTCCAACGAACGCCAAAGAATGCCTTCTTCCTCCTGGCTCATGACATGGTCGGGCGCAAGCGGTTCCTGCGATGCAGGTTCATTGGCCTCTTCCAACTGCTCGGCGCCGTGAACCGGTTCGCGACCGTCCCGTCGGAGCGCCTTGCCAATCAGATTCCGCGCGATGCCGCACAACCAGGCCCGCAATTTCGCCGGCTCGCGAAGTTCCGCCAGGTGCTTCCATGCCGTCACAAAGGTTTCCTGCGCCAGGTCTTCGCTCTGGGTCAGGCTGCCGGTGGCGCTGTAAGCCAGCGAACAGATCAGAGACTGGTGGTGAACCACGATCTGCCCAAACGCATCCCGGTTCCCGCCCAGGCTTTCTGTCACCAGCCCGGCCTCGTTGTATTCTGCCGCGGACATCGTCTGTGTTGTCATCATATCACCGCATAAGTACCCGGAAAGGTGAGGAAGGTGACAACGGCGGACGCCGGCCCTACAAAACCGCCGCCCGTTGTTCCCCCGCCCGCATGCCCAGGTTGCCGTAGCGATGGAAATCTATGCTCACGCTCTGCTCCTCCAGATACCACAGCAACTCCACCCGCCCCTCCATCAGCACCGGCCGGGCCGCCACACAAATCCCGCTTTCCCCGGCCGCTTCCAATACAGCCTGCGACACCCGCCCCGGCGCGGCGCAACGCACCCGGTCGGTCTGGCGTTGACGCACCACCTCCGCCAATTCCTCCTCCGTCTCTTCCACAAACTCAATGGCCCCGGCCCAGGATTCAGTAATTTCCTCCAGCAGTTTCAGCGCGGGCGGCGCGAAATCCTTCGGCCCGCTTACCGTCACCCGGCTGCCGGTCGCATGCGCCGCGCACACGCGCGCAAACAAATCGAATGCAGAATCATCCGCATGCACCCGCACCCGCACCTCACGGAACGGCCGGTAACGCCGGAAGTTGTCCTGGCCGACCAACTGGAAATGATCGTGCTCCTGGCCGAACTCCTCCTGAAAACTCCGCTCATAACTCACCGCCGCCACCGCAATCCGGTCAGCCAGGGCGGCGCCCCCGGCGCCAAGTTCCCCGGCGCGTCTTCGCAGCGCTTCGCATAATCCGGCCAGCGCGGCGTCTTGCGGCGTGCGGACCGGCTTCGCCGCAGCGCCGTCTTCCATCTCCATGAACTGCGCCGCGTAATTCGGACCGCCCGCCTTCAGCCCGGGGCCGAAACACGACTTGCCGCTCCCGCCAAAGGGCTGGCGCAGCACCACCGCGCCCGTGGTGACGCGGTTTATGTAGAGATTGCCCGCCCGCACGTTCTCCTTCCAATACTCCCACTCGCGCTCATCCAGACTTTCCAGGCCCGACGTCAGACCGTAGCCGGTTTGATTCACCAAAGCCACCCCTTCGCTCAGTTTGTCAAAACGCATCACCCCCAGCAGCGGTCCGAAAAATTCCGTCAGATGCGTGTAACTGCCGGCTTGCACCCCGTACTTGACTCCGGGCGTCCACAGCCGGGGATTGCCCCCGATGTTCTGCGGCATCACTGCCCATTCTTCCCCAGGCTCCAACACCTTCAGCGCGTTTTCCAAATCCCCCGCCGGCGGGCGGATGAGCGGCCCCATCTTCGTCTCCAGCTTCCAGGCCGATCCGACCGGGATGCTTTGCACCGCCTCGCACAGCGTGCGGCGAAAAGCCCGGTCGTCGTACACTTCCCCTTCCAGCAGCAACAACGACGTCGCCGAACATTTCTGTCCCGCATGGCTGAACGCCGAATGCAAAATATGTTTGATGGCCTGGTCCCGGTCCGCCAGCGCCGTCACTATCGTCGCGTTCTTGCCCCCCGTTTCCGCAAACAGGTTCAACCGCGCATTCTCCCGCAACAGCCCGCGCGCCGTCTCCGTCCCCCCCGTCAGAATCACCGCATTGACCTTCGGATGATGGACCAGCTTCCGGCCTTCCCCGCCCCCGGGGCACGTCACGAATTGCAGCGCGTTCTTCGAAACGCCCCCCCGCCAGAAGCATTGGCACAACTCCCAGGCGGTCAACGCCGTGTCGGAGGCCGGCTTGAGAATGACCGTGTTGCCCGCCGCCAGCCCCGCCGCCATGCCCCCGCACGGGATCGCGATTGGAAAATTCCACGGCGATACCACCACCACCACTCCGCTGCCGCGGCTTTTCAGCGTGGCCATTTCCTGCCACCACCGCCCCGTGCTCCGATAAAACTCCAGGAAGTCCACAGCCTCCGAAACTTCCGGGTCGGACTCCAGAAAGGTTTTGCCGCCCTCAGCCAGGGCGGCGCCCATGAGATCGCCCCGCGCCGCGCGCAACTCTTGCGCCACCTGCCCAAGAATCGCAAACCGTTTCTCCGCCGCCATCGTCCGCCAGCCGTCCGGGTCCGCCGCCGCGCACTCGACGGCGCGGGCGATGTCCTCTCCGGACGCCTGCCGGCAACGGCCCGCCACCACGCCGGGCCGCGACGGGTCGGCGCAATCCCGCACCGTGCCCCCTTCAAAAATATCGCTTCCCCCAATCACCAGCGGAATTTGCGGCGCCTCGGCGTCACACCGCCCCTCCCATTTGGCCATCAACCCCTTCGCCCACTCCCCGTTTTGCCGAAGCGCAAAATCCGTGTCAGGCTCATTGACCAGATTCTGCCAGCCGTGGGCGACGGCGGCGGGCGCCGCCGGCGGCTCCCGGCGATCCTGCGTCCGCCGCGGCGCCTCGCCGGTCGTCGCGATGGCGTCAAACGACTCCAGAAAACCTTGCTCCAGCTTTTGCCACTCGGGATTGCCCACGCTGATCTTGAAGGCGTGCCGCAGAAAATTCTCTGGCCCGGTGTTCTCGTCCAGGCGGCGGATGAGGTAGCCGATGGCGTTGATGAAGTTTTCCTTCTTGCACGCCGGCGCGTAAAGCAGCAGGTGCCGGTTCAATTCAAACAGCGCCCGCCGCTGGTTGTTGGCCATGCCCTCCAGCATTTCGAGTTGCACCTGCTCAAACGCGTTCCGTTCGTGGGTCAGCACCAGCCCGTAAGCCAGGTCAAACAAATTGTGCGACGCGATTCCCACATCCATCGCCGCCAGGTTCTCCGGCTTCATCACCTCGTGAACCATCCGCTTGTAGTTCGCATCCGTTTCCCGTTTGCTCCGGTAGGGCGCCTGCGGCCATCCGCGCACCGACGACTCGGCCCGCTCGCTTTCCATGTTCGCACCCTTGACCAGCCGGATGGTGATCCGCCCGCCGCCCGCCCCGGCCCGTTGCCGCGCCCATTGCTGAATTTGCTGCAGCGTCTGGAATGAATCCGGGATGTAGCTTTGCAGCGCAATCCCCGCCCGCACCTGCTCCAGCCCCCTCCGCTCCAGCGTCCGCATGAACGCTTCCGCCGTCAGCTCCTTGTCCCGGTATTCCTCCATGTCCAGATAGACGAACTTGGGCGCGACCTGGCCGTCCGGCCTCCTGAACTCCATCCGCGCCGCCGTCCGCACCAATCGGTCAATCCGATCGCACAGCACCGCTACTGTGTGCTCCCGGGCCAGCGGCGAAATCTGCGAATACAGCGTCGAAATCTTGATGGACACCACCTCGATTTCCGGCCACTGCAAACCTTGCAAGTATTGTTGCAATCGCCGTTCCGCTTCCGCCTCGCTCAGAATGGCTTCCCCAAGAAAATTCACGTTCATCCGAACCCCTTCCCGGTTCCGTTCCCGCAAGTGCTGCGTCAGCATTTCCCGCTCGCCCGGCAGTATCACGTTGGCCGTCTCTTTCTGCATCTGCCCTTTCACCAGCGGCAGCGCCACCCCGGGCGCGTAACCCCCGAACGACTGGAATCCCTTCATCAGCGTGCGGTCCATCGCGCTGAAAAATCGCGGCACCCCCTGCACGTCCAGAATGTGAACCAGATGCTCCACCGCCCGCGCCGGCACCTGCGTGCGAAACGCCTGGTCCGTCATCTGCGCCAGCGTCGCCTTGTCCGAGGGCGTTTGCAGCATCCGGTCCAGCTCCGCCTGTTGCCGCCGCTCCCCCGCGCTCTGCAATTGCCCGGCCCGTTCCTGCAAGCGGCGCGCCAGGAATATCGCCTTCTGCGCGGAAACGGAATGGGAGGATTTCGGGTCGGGGCTAAAATTCTGGAACAAAGAATCCAATGAGACTGTCATGATTCAGGGATTGGGTTGAGATTGCCGACTGATAACAAAAAGCACTTTGATTTGGTTTAGTTGGGCTTGATTGGACTGATGGGGTGGTGGAGCGTCTATTCCCGGTCAAAGCAAAAAAGTGCTTTGACTCGGTTTGACAGGGTTTGACCGGCCACCTTCTTTAACGATAAAGGTGAATGCTCCTGAATCGTCGCCAAAGATCGCCAGAGGCCACAAAGTTGAGGCGAAATGGCGTTGGCTACATGCCCCCCCCCAGGGCCGGGAAGTGAAACTAGGTGAAACCAGGTGAAATTAGCTGAAATTAGGTGAAAATAACTGAAATTGGTTTTGGCCGCTTCTCGTGTGGGTCGGGAAGTCAAATTATCCCGAATGGTCTCAAAATGTCTCAAATTATCCCGAATGAGCCGCCATCCTTTGAGGACCGGGGCGAATGGAAAGCACCAGAGAAATGTCAGGGGAATGATTGTCAGGGGAATAAAGCAAGGCAGGCGCAAGGCAGACCGCACGATTGGCAGGCCGGGAAAATCATAAACTGCCGTTCTTCCAGCCGGGGATCTCTCCCCGCCCTTTGCGCCCGCGCCGGCCGCGTCCTCCCGGAGGCGCCGTTGGACTGTTCCTCCGTGTCTCACGCTGACGATTCCACCATAGGTTCTAATTTTTGTCAAGCCCCCATTGTTGGAAATGCAAAATGAAGAATGAAGAATGCAGAATGAAGCATCGGTTTGAACAGATGGAGGAGACAGAGCGGAGGGGCTGCCAGTTGCTGCGGAATCCAAAGACGCAGTGGCGCTGTTGAAAAGGGTGGTGTTGGCCAGGCGGGCCAGGCCGTCTTAAGAGTGCGTTTTATGGTTTTCCGCATTGATGTAAATACTTGTAGCGCAATCCATTGCACTTGCAATAGGACAAAGTTATGGTTTGACCCCGTTCCCATGCTAATTCCACCGAAAACAGCGAAGAACCCTGAGCACTCACAGATCGCGTTGATTAGCAATGATTTACGCCTTATCTAAGCGCCATTCTGGTTTGACCCCTTTCCTTGCGCCATGCTATTGGTTGCGTACCTTCGCTTTTTTCCAGAAATTGTCAGGTACTAGCTCTTTTAGTTCATTCAACATCTTATCCAACGATTCCATATGTTCCATTGAATAAGCCCTCTTTGCGTAATGGTCCAAGACCGCCGCGTCATTTGTATTACCGTTAAGAACAATTCTGGTGAATCCGCCGTCTCCCACATCGTGGCGTTGTTTTGTTTGTTTAATCTCGGCATGGGTATCCTCTGCCGCCTTCAGCAATTCATCGAACCGGCTCGAATCGAGGTTGAGCGTCATATAAAACCATTTTCGACCTTCGCCGCTAATTACGTTTAGTTTATGATCATCGGTCAGTAAATAAGTTCGTGAGTTATTCGGATAACCGACTGTGTTAATCAACACCAATTCTTTCGGAGCGGGAGCATCCTTTAAACGCACACACGCCACCAAAAGCAGCAAAATTAATATGGATATAAAAGATGTTCTCATATTCTCACTTTTGTGAAAGGGGTCACCCATACTTTTGCCCAATTATCGCAAGTGGAGTTGGTCGAAAGGCTGACGGTGGCGGTGTTGGTGTTGATCCGCCCGTAAGCATCCCTGGCAATCGCGGTGTAGGTGGTCGTCAACGGCATGGTTTCAGAGCGTGCTGAAAAGGCGGCGCGCTAAAAGCTTTCGTGCTCGGTTCGGGCAATGATTTCTTCCTGCAATTCGGTCGAGATGTCACAAAAGTAGTCGCTGTAGCCCGCCACCCGGATAATCAAATCGCGATGCTCCTCCGGGTTTTGTTGGGCCTTCCGCAGATCCTCCGCCCGCACCACGTTGAATTGCACATGGTGGCCGTCCATCTTGAAATAGCTCCGCACCAACTGCGCCCATTGCTCCAGCCCTTCCTCGGCCGCCACCAGCGCCGGCGTCAATTTCATGTTGAGCAGCGTGCCCCCCGCCTTGAGGTGGTCCATCTTTCCCGCGCTCTTGAAGACGGCGGTCGGCCCGCGCCGGTCCGCCCCCTGCGCCGGCGAAATCCCTTCCGACAGCGGCCGCCGCGCCCGCCGGCCATCCGGCGTCGCCCCAATCAGGCTCCCAAAATACACATGGCATGTCGTCGGCAGCATCTCGATCCGGTAATGGCCCCCTTTGGTATTCGGCCGGCCGTCCAGTTCTTCAAAACAGGTGTTGAATATCTCCACCGTGATGTCATCCGCCTCGTCGTCGTCGTTGCCGTATTTGTGGGTCCGGTTGACCAGCCGCTGCCGCAGAACTTCGTGCCCCGCGAAATCCGCGTCCAGAATCCCCGTCAATTCTCTCAGCCCAAGCCGGCTGCCCGCCGGCGCGCGCTTTCCTTTTCGCCCCGCCGCCCCGTCCCCGTTCCGGCTGTCAAAACAAAACTGCCGCAGCGCGCTCAGGCTGTCCGTCAGGCTCCCCAGGCCCACGAACTGCACGTAGGTGTTGTTGTAACGCGCCCCGCCCGCGTTGTAGTCCAGCCCGCGCTTGACGCAATCGTCCGTCAGCACGCTGAGGAAGGGCGCCGGCATCAGTTGCGCGAACATCCGCTCGATCAGTTGGTTGCCCCGCAGTTTGATTTCCAGGAAATGCCGCACTTGCCGGCGCCAGGCTCCAAAAAGCGCCGGGAATGTTTCAAACGTGTCCGCCTCTCCCGTGCGCAGTCCGATCTGCCGGCCCGTCATCGGATCAACCCCGTTGTGCAGCGTGATCTCCAGCACCTTCACCAGGTTGAAGTAGCCCGTCAGGATGTACGCCTCCTTCCCAAACGCCCCCACCTCCACGCACCCGCTGCATCCCCCCGCCCGCGCGTCCTCCAGCTTCTTGCCCTGCCGCAACTGCTCCAGCACCACCGCGTCCGCGTTAAAAATGGACGGAAAACCATACCCGTGCCGCAGCACCCGCAAGGCATGCTTGAGAAAGGCGTCCGGGCTTTTCCGGGATAGCTGGATGTTGCTGCTCGGTTGCAGCAGATGCATCTCCTCCACGATGTCCAGCAACAGATGCGACACCTCGTTCGACCCTTCCGCTCCATCCGCCAGCAGCCCGCCCAAATTCAGGTTGGCAAAATCGGTGTAGGTCCCGCTTTCCGCCAGCGTCACTCCCACTTTGGGCGGAGCCGGATGGTTGTTGAACTTGATGAAGAAACACTCCAGCAACTCCCGCGCGCTCTCCTCGCTCAGCGTCCCCTCCGCCAGTCCTTTCTTGTAGAACGGCAGCAGGTGCTGGTCCAGATGCCCGGGGCTGAACGAATCCCACCCGTTCAACTCCGTGATCACCGCCAGATGGCAGAACCAGTAGTATTGCAGCGCCTCCTGGAAATTCCGCGGCGCCTGCGCCGGCACCCGCCCGCAAACCTCCGCGATCTTCTCCAACTCCGCCCGCCGCGCCGCCTTCCTTTCCGCCCCCGCCATTTTCCGCGCCAGCTCCGCGTGCCGCTCCGCCAGCCGGATGACCGCGTCGCACGAGATGTCGAACGATCTCAGCGCCTCCCGCTTGTTGTAGGCCTCCGCGTCATGCAGAAAATCCAGCGCCGCCATCGCCTCCGCAATGTCCCGTTTAAAATCCACCATGCCCTTCCCGTAAATCTTTCCGTCCAGCACCGTGTGCCCCGGCGCCCGCTGCTCCATGAACTCCGTGAACAACCCCGCCCCGTAAGCCTCGTGCCATTCCGCCGGCAATTGCGCGAACATCTTGTCCCGCATGGACCGGCCCCGCCAATACGGGATGATCTTCTCTTCATAGACCCGCAGCGTTTCCGCCCCCACGTCGTAATGCGTCTTCGCGCGGCAGTTCAATACCTTCAGGTCCTCCACGCTGTGGCAGGTCAACTCCGGAAACGTCGGCGTCTGTTTCGGCCCCGGCCCGCGCTCCCCCACGATCAGTTCCCCCTCCCCGATGTAAACGGTCTTGTGCTCGCAAAGATGCAAAAACGATTTCGCCCGCGTCACCGCCACCGACTCCCGCCCCTCGTTGGCCTGATAATACTCCGTCAGCAGCACCGCCCGCTCATGCGAGATCGCGGGGCGCGCGGACAGGCTCTCCTGCCGCAGTTTCTCAGTGCGTGGCGTCATGGTCTTTCACATTGGCTGGCGCGGTCACCCGCCTATCTTCACCTCTAAGCCGCGCTCGCGGAATATTCCCGCGGCGCGTTCCATCCGCTCCGGCGTCGGCGGTTCCACGCTTTCCAACGCATAAGCATGCCTCATTCGCCGCGATTTGAAAAGCCCAAATTTGTGATATGGCAAAAGATTCACCCGCCTCACCCCCGCCAATCCCGCCGCCAATCCCGCCGCCGCCTCCCAATCCTCTTCCCGGTCATTGATCCCGGGTATCACCGGCACCCGCAGCCAGATGTTCCCGTGCGCCTGGGCC
>Ga0187848_10003864_pt1 | contig 10714 bp, 11 predicted proteins | sample June2016WEW_4_40_FD_132424 | JGI IMG/M metagenome (GOLD analysis project Ga0187848, IMG submission 132424) | Peatland microbial communities from SPRUCE experiment site at the Marcell Experimental Forest, Minnesota, USA - June2016WEW_4_40 | ecosystem: Environmental > Terrestrial > Soil >... | reverse complement strand
GATATCAGGTCGTTTAAGCTCGTTATTTTCGAGGCCGCGAGCGGGTCGTCGGAGGGCTCGTTCACCCTTTTGCCGGAACTGATACTCTCCTCCAGGCTGGATAGGCCGCTGAGGCTCTGCTGGAGGCCGTTTATCACAGTCGTATTGATGCTGCTTTCCGTGACCCTCATTCCACCACCATGTTTACTATGTCCTGCATCATCTCGTCCGATACGCTCACGAGCTTCGCCGCCGCATCGTATGCCCGCTGATAGGTTATCAGGTTCGTCATCTCCTCGTCCAGCGAGACGCCCGAGACCTGCTGTTGCTGCGCATTCAGGTTGTTCACCTGGGTTTGATGATAATCCTGCATGGAGGAGGCACTGCTGACCGCCTCGCCGACACTGTCCACTATTGAGCTGTAATAATCGGAAAAGGTGTATTTCCCGCCTACGGTAGGCGAGTTCTGAAGGGCCGCCATAGCTTGGGCGTTACTGTTGTCCCCGGGGAGGGCGGCGGACGACTGCGCCGCCGCGATTGCCGAATCGCTCGACTGTACCGCCTGGCTCAGGCCGATGTTCTCGGCCGCGTTTTCCGCCGCGGACACCGTAAACTCGTCCCCGGCGGCCGGCATCCCGCCGGACGTAAGCTGCATCCCCCCGACGTCTATCTCCATGCCGGGGGTAAACGAAACATTGGAGGCGACGACGGCACCGGTCGTCTCGTCCGATATATCGAATGTGTTCGCGTCCGTGAATTTTATATTATAGCTGTCCAGGCTTAGCCCGGAATAATCCGTTATCGGCTCCGGTGTCAGCGTCATGTTACCCTGATTATTGCCCGTCGTCACCTGGGGCGTGAGCGGCGAAAAAAAATCCTGGCCCGTGCTCCCGTCGAGGCCGTAGCCCGAGCTGTTGAGCGAATTGAACTCCTTTGTGAGGGTTCCGGCCAGTTGGTCGAGGTTTCCCTGGAAGCCCGGTATAACAGAGTCCCGCACGTTCAGCTGGCCGCCAAGGTCCCCCGACTGGATATCGCCCGTTATGTCTACCGTCTGGCCGGAGCCTGTTGAAAACCCAACGTTGGTGAAGCCTGGCTCATCACTGCTGCTCATGGCCACGAGCTGATTGGATTGGCCCCCGTCTACCAGCGCCCTGCCGCCCGCCGCTAATACTTCCAGCTGGCCCTGCTGGTTGGAGTATGTGCTGATGCCTATCTTCTGGGAGAGGTCCTGTAAAAGCTGATCTCTGGAGTCCAGCAGGTCGTTCGGGTTCTGGCCGGATGCCTGCGCCTGGCTTATCTGCACGTTGAGCCCGGCTATCTGTGACGTGTCCTGGTTTATCTGGCCTATGTCGCTCTGTATGTTCTGGTCGGCGGACACCCGGGCCGACTGGAGGTTGTTCCAACCCTGCTGGATTAGCGAGGCGAGGTCGGAGGCGTTGCTGGACACTTCTTCCCTCTCGGCCGCCCCGTCGGGCGTATTGGCCAAGTCTTGGAGCGAACTGAAGAAACTGCTCATCGCGTTCGATATGCCGTCACCGTTTGAGTCGTTGAAAACATTCTGGATTGACGATAGCGAGTTCGACTCGGCCGAATACTGCCCTAGTAGCTGCAGTTCGCTGATGGTCTCGTTCTGTATGAAGTTATCGTATGAGCGGGTTATCTTGTCTGCCGACACGCCCGTCCCGACCTGGCCAGGCGAGCCGTACACCGGCTGGGTAGGCTCGAGGGTGACCGTCTGCTCGGAATAACCGGGGGTATTCGCGTTGGTTATGTTCTGGCCGACGACCTGCATTGCGACCTGGCTCGCTATAAGGCCCGACCTCGCTATATCAAGCACCCCCAGGATGCTCATAAGCCCCCTTTATTAAGCCATGCTGGAGATCACGGCCGCGAGACTGTTCTGGACGGACGGGCGCCCGGGCGCATAAAACTCCCGTGGTACATCCGACCCGCCGATGATCCTTAATGCCTTGTCTATGCTGGATAGCTTGCTTGAGATTATCTGTAGGTTTTTCTTGCGTTCCCGTTCGGCCTTCGCTACCGCCCCGGTGAGCTTTTCGCCTTTCTCCTTCAGGCGGGAACGGGTTTCTCCGGAGACGAGACCTGTCAGAAGCCATGTTTCCGGCTTCCGGTTTTTAATCCCCAGGTGCGAACCCAGCATAACGGCCGCCCTTTTCCTGTCCTCCTCGACCTTGCTTATCTTTAATATAAGCTCTTCCTGCCTTGCCGCAGACTCGTAGATCTCCGGCGCCTTCATCTCGATAAGGCCGCGCCTGCCCATCTCGAATTCCTTTGAGAGCGCCTCGAAATGCTCCGCCTCAATCTCTGTTATCCGGATCAGGGCCTCGGCCTTCTCCCGCATAAGCCTCCTTTTTGGCTGCCTTCAAGACAGCTTTTCTGAAACATGGTCCATAAGGACTTCTTTTATAATGCTTTCCGCTACTTTAGCGGGGTCGACGTCATATGTCCCGTTCTCAAGCCTGCTCTTGATATCCTTTATCTTTTCGGCCCTTACCTCCGGCACGGTGAGTGCGGCACCCGCCGCCTTATTCATCGCACAGGCCTTCCCCGAGAGCTCTATTTTATCGGAAGTATCGGAAGTGCTTATACCTGCTTCAGTAGTCCCGCAGGGAGACTTCGAGGCGCCTTTTACCATATTTATATAACCGGCAAGGTCCTGTACTATGCTTTTGTCCGTAATTTTCATGTCCAGCAAGATGTTCGATTTCAAATAGTTTTGGCTTCGCTACCTTATATTATCGATTATCGGCATTTTTTCAGAATACTTTAGAAAAATTTACATTGCCTGCAGTCAAGGTTTCAGGGTCAACATCGTGGTCTCCCTTTCTTACCTCGAAATGCAGGTGCGGGCCGGTGGCGCGGCCCGTCTGCCCGACCAGAGCGACCGTATCGCCTTTTTTTACCGTATCCCCTTTATTTACAATATTTGTCGAATTATGCGCATAGAGGCTTGTCAGCCCGCCCGAGTGCTTTATGACCACGAGGTTCCCGTATCCCTTGCGCTGCCCGCTGAAAGTGACCGTCCCGTCCCCCGCGGCGAATATCCTGCTCCCGGAAGGGGCGGCTATATCCACCCCCCGGTGCATCTTCATTCCGCCCGCGATGGGGTCTTTCCTCATCCCGTAAGGCGAGCTTACACGCCCCTGTTCGACCAGCGCGGCCGGCCCGGAGACAGCGGTCGGGTCCGTTTCGGCGGGGGCATCGGCCACGGCAGCCGCCGCGGTCCCCGCATAAGCGGCCATAGCCTCGTTTATTTTCGGGGCAACACTCTCTACTGATGTCGTGGACTGCCCTTTAGCGGCGCCGCTCGACTTTATTGACTCAAAGAGGAAATGGGGCGAATTTTCCGATGAGGCCATCAGCGTCGATATCTGCTCGTCGAACATGCCGTTTACTATGTCTTCCTCCTCCCCCCCGGAGAAAAGGCCGTCCTTCCCGGTACCCTCCCGCATCGCCTTCAGCATCTCCAGATAGAAGAAGGACTCAAGCTCCCTGGACGCTTTCTTGAGCTTCGCGTCGTCCGTGCGAGGGTCCTGTCTCCCCGCGGAAGCTGCCGTATTTACGGGATTTACCGACATTGCCTCAGATTATCTCCAGGTCGGCCTGCAGCGCCCCCGCAGCCTTCAACGCCTGGAGTATCGCTATCAGGTCCCTGGGCGTCGTTCCTACGGCGTTAAGCGCCTTCACTACCTGCCCCAGGCTAGTCCCGCCTTCCAGGACAATAAGGTGCGCCTTCTGCTCCTTTGCGGTGATGTCGGTCTTTGGCGCAGTGACGGTCTGTCCGGACGATTGCGGCTTGGGCTGGGACACGGTCGTTTCGGTGTTTATCTCAATGGTCAGGTTGCCTTGCGATACTGCAACCTGCGAGAGCCTTACCGTGTCTCCCATTACCACCGTCCCCGTCTTCTCGTTCAACACCACCTTCGCCGGGAAATCAGGCTCGACATCCAGGCCCTCAAGCCCTGCAAGAAACGCGACAATATTGCCCCTGGAGCCGTCGGGCACCCTCAGCTCCACGGTGGATGCGTCGAGCGGGCGGGCGAAGTTCCCATCCAGCTTCCCGTTAAGCACATCCGCCAGCCTCGAAGCTGTTGTGAAGTCCGGGTTCCTGAGTTTATACCTGATTTCGTCCCGGGTAAGAAAAACCGGCTCGATGCCGCGCTCTATTATCGCACCACTTACGACCCGGCCGACCGTCGGATGGTTCTTCTGGACGGAGCCCGAGGCGCCTTCCGCCGAAAACCCGCCGCCTAACGATACCTGGCCCTGCGCTATGGCATAGACCTTCTGGTCCGGCCCCTTCAGCTGCGTCATGAGGAGCGTCCCCCCTTGCAGACTCTGGGAATCGCCCAGCGCGGAGACTACGGCGTCCGCCTTGTCTCCCGGCTTCGAGTAAGGCCCGAGGGTGGCGGTCACCATGACCGCGGCGACGTCCTTGACCTCGATGTTGCCGGTCACCTGAAGACCCATGTTGGCGAGCAGGTTAGTCAGGGTCTGGGTGGTGAATATGGTGCCGGACTTGTCGCCCGTGCCGTTCAGACCCACTACCAGCCCGTAGCCTATGAGCTGGTTGTCCCGCGCCCCTTCGAGCACGGCAAGGTCCTTTATCCTGGCCGCATATGCCAAAGAAGGAATCAGGAGCATTAAAAGGACCGTCAGGGCCGTTTTTTTAAAAGGGCCAGACATTGTCTATTATCCTTGAAAGCCATCCCGGCCCTTGCTTGTCGGAGAGCACCCCCGAACCCTTATAAACGACCCTCGCATCGGCCACCTGGGTGGACAGTATCGAATTATCGGGGGCTATGTCGGCCGGCCTCACGTAGCCGCTTACCACTATGAACTCCTTTTCACGGCTTAAGGAGACTTCCTGTTTCCCGGCTATCACCAGGTTCCCGTTAGGCGTTTTGTCCACGACAAGGACGGAGACCGTCCCGATTATGGACCTTTGCCTGTCGGAGGCACCGGTCCCGGCGTACTGGCTCGTCATCGCGGAATTGACGCCCATGTTCGCCGCATTGCCCTTTCCCCACAGGTTGCTGAGTCCGAGGCTTGCGGGCAGGCCGAAGATGTTGCTCACAAGCGCGCTGAAGCTTGAGTTCGTGCTCGTGGTCGTGTCCGCCTTGTAGGATGCCTGGACCGACTCGACCAGGTTCACCGTGATTATGTCGCCTATGTCCTTGGCCCTGTTGTCGCCGAAAAGCGACCTCTGCCCATCGGCCCATAGCGAGCCTTGCGAGAAGGGTTTCGAGGCCGGGACAGCCGCGGCCGCGGGCTCCGCCGGGACCTTTACCTGGGGCTCGAAAAATGAACAGCCGACAGGGCAAACGGCAAGGATAAAAATTATAAAAAAAAGAAACCTCATCCGCCTCCTAAAACGCCACGTCTACCGTGTCTTCGGACGAGACCTTCCCGATAACCACCTTGCCCGACTTGATGTTCTCCACCCTGATGTTCTCTCCCCGCGCCCCCTCCTCCGTAGCCCGGCCCACCGCCGTAACCGTGAGCGGTCCTGCGCTGGCGATTATCTTTACGGCCTGGCCTTTCTTTACGATAGGGGGCACCTTAAGGCTCTCCGGCCTGATGACCGAGCCGGCGGGTATGGCCTTTACGGCAATATGCCCGGCCACGTGTGAGACGTCAGACAGCCCGCGCGCCGCGTCTGGGCCCTTCATTTCCTTAAGCGAGACATCCCCTTCGCTTACGGTCTCCCCCTTGGCTATCGGGCGTAGGGCTACAAATGACTTCCTGGGTACGGAGGCCGTGCCCCATACCCAGACGGATTTCTGCTCCACGCCGTCGACCAGAACCTCTATCTTCGCGGATAGCTCCCCCCCCGGCTCCACAATGCCCTTTGTGACCCTAAGCTCGACCCTGCCCGCCGGTACGACCACCTCGTCCGGGGCGTGGAATTCGACGATGCCGGTCGCGCCCGTCTCGGGCAGGTTCTTTGAGACGAAGTCGAAAAGGGCCGCCTTGATGCTGTCCTTTGTCACCGTCTGCTGTAAAGAGGCGGCGTCAAGCGGTGGCTGGGCCAGCAAGGGCCAAATAGCCGCCGTAACCGCCAATAATACCTTTAGCGCGCCCATGCCGCCTACTGCTTCATGTTGTTGGCCATCTGCATCATCTGGTCGGCGGACTGGACGACCTTCGAGTTAATCTCGTAGGCCCTCTGGGCCGTTATCATGCCGACCATCTCCTCGACCACGTCCACGTTCGAGAGCTCGATATTGCCCTGAGAAAGGCTGCCGAATCCACCCTGGCCTGGGGTGCCTGTCTGCACCTCTCCCGACGCGTCCGTAGGGGTCGCCAGGTTATTCCCTATGAAGTTCAGGCCCGCCGGGTTCACGAAGTTTGCAAGCTCTATGGCGCCGACCTGGGTGGATGCGGTCTGGCTGGCCTCGAGGGCGGTGACCTTCCCGTCCTCGCCTATGGAGACCGATACCGCGTCGGCGGGGATGGTTATGGCGGGCTCTATCGGGTATCCGTCAGGAGTCACAAGCCTGCCGGTTGAGTCCATACTTAATGACCCCGCCCTGGTATATGCCTTTTCGCCGCTCGGCAGCGTCACCTGAAAGAAACCGTTCCCCTCTATCGCCAAGTCAAGCTGGTTGCCGGTCTGCTGCAGGTCGCCTTCGGTAAAGAGCTTCTGCACGGCGCCGGGGCGCACGCCCAGCCCTATCTGTATGCCCGTCGGCACCTTTGTGGTCTCGGACGAGGAAGACCCCGGCTGGCTCTCCGTCTGGTAGAGCAGTTCCTGGAAATCGGCCCTTCCGGCTTTGTAGCCGGTCGTGTTCGAGTTGGCGAGGTTATTCGCTATGACCTCGATGTTCATCTGTTGGGCCTCCATGCCGGTGGCCGCGGTATATAAAGCCCTTATCATCTTCCCTCCTGGTTTTAGAACTTGCCTATTTCGCTTGTGGCCATGTTGCTGGTGTCCTCGACGCTCCGGATAAATTTCTGGAAGCCTTCATAGGCCCGGAGCGCGGTTATCATCCCCGTCATATCCCGCAGCATGTTCACGTTCGACTGCTCGACCGCCCCTTGCTCCACCTTGTACCCTTCCGCCTGGGCCGGTTCGGACGGGTAAGAGAAATATGAATCTCCCTCCCTGACCGCGTTCGCGGGCACGGGGAATGAGACCACTTTCATCTCGTCCACGAGGTTCCCGCCCTGATATATCTGTCCGGCTTCATTTACCGTAAAATCGCCCGGGGCCAGCGTTATGCCGCCGCTGCCTCCCGCGACCGGGAAACCTTCGCTTGTCACCAGGGCGCCGTCCCGGTTCACGGAGAACTTGCCTTTCCTCGTATACCTGGCCCCCTGGGGAGTATTGACCTGCCAGAGCCCGTTTCCTTCTATTGCAAGGTCAGTCTTGGAACCCGTCCTTTCGACCGCCCCCTGGCTCATATCTATGGCCGCCGCCTCCATCATCGGGTATTGCGGCGTGGAGCCAGCGGCGGGCTCCGGCGCGTCGTCCTGCCCCTGTTCCGGAACTATACTCCTGAATACGGGCGTAGACCTCTTGTACCCGCTGGTACTCGATGAAGCGAGGTTCTGGGCGATCAGGTCCAGGAGCTTCTCGCTCGCCTCCATGCCCGAAAGGGCCACGTACATGCCGTCAGCCATAGTATCTCCTCATGCCCCGAGGTAAGAGCAATTTGCATACCAGAGGGAGCGGCCCGGTTTCTATGAATTATTACGTCGGCTTTTCAAAAGGTTGAGGCGAAAAGAGAAGACCGCGTGAGAGTTAACGCGGCCTCTTCTAAGGCTTGAGAGTGGGAATTATTTTTTTAGTGGGAATTTTTTTCCGCACCTATATCATGCGAAGACCTCCTTTTCCGCCATGTATGCCTCCTTGACCCGGTCTACTACCTCAAACAGCTCATCATTTTTCAGGCCCAGGAACAGCAGCGCCTGGCGGGAGTCCAGGTCCATGCTCCCCTGGTATTCGCCTCCCACCCCCATATTGAGGCTTACCCAATTTGCCATGTTGACTATTGCCGAGAGCTTGGCCAGGAACGGCTCGGACAGCAGGCTGAAATCGTGGTGGTGCCGTATCGCGGTACTGATTTCCTCGGGCAGCTTCCATTTCTTTGCGAGAAGCCCGCCCACGTCCAGGTGCGAATACCCGAAGGTCTCCTTCTCCGCCTCGGCGAAATCTAGGCCTTCGCAGTACACCCTCCTGATTATGTTCTTGTATTGCACCGGATAATTATTGTTTATTACCACCTTGCCGATGTCGTGGAGCAGCCCTGAAAGGAAGGCTTCTTCCGATTTGGCGACTCCGACGACCATGGCTATCTCTCTGGAGGCGATGCCGTTGATTATGGAGTGCTCCCATAGGTACTTCTCCGTATGGCCGAACCTTTTGTATATATTTTTTGTGGAGGCCGCTATCACAACCGCCTTCAGTATAGTGAAGCCCATTATCATTATGGCGGTCGAGAGGGTCGTGATGGAGCCCCGGCACCCGTAAAGCGCCGAGTTGGAAAGCTTCAGCACCCGTCCGGCCAGCGCCTGGTCCTTCTCTATGATGCCCTGGAGGTCGGCCGCGGAGGTCTCCTCCCGGCCGACCATTTCAAGTACCGTGGACGCCACGACCGGGATAGTCGGAAGGTCGCATATATTCCCTGTAAGGAACTCCATCTCGTCCATATTTCACCGTCCTTCAGGCCGCTTCCGGCATCTCGCCGTCGCCCATGCTGACGGCCTTTACGTCCAAGAGCATTATGAGCCTGTCCTCGACCTTGCAGACGCCCTTTATGAGGTCCGGGTCTATTCCGAACGTGAAGGGGGGTGCGGGCTCGATCATCTGCGCGGATATCCTTAAGACCTCCGAGACGGAGTCCACCACCACGCCGCACGTCCTGGGACCCGCCTCGATGACCACAACCCTGGTCCTCGCCGTCCTTTCGGTCTCGGGCAGCCCGAGCTTCTTCTTCAGGTCTATGACCGGAATTACCTTCCCCCTGAGGTTTATAACGCCGTCCACATAGAAAGGAGTCTTAGGCACCTTCGTTATGGGTACGAGCCTGTTTATCTCCCGTACGGAAAGTATATCGACGGCGTACTCCTCATCTCCGAGGCAGAAGGTAACAAGCTGTGAGCCCCCGCCGTCCCCGACTGCAAGGTTCTGTTCATTCCCGTTCATGGGTTCCTCCTCATGCCGCCCTGCGGAAGCGGGCCATTCCATCGATAACCCTCCCCGCCGGCTCCTTCTCTTTGGCCGCGGGGCTGGGCTCCGTCGCGTTTATCCGGAAGCGGGATACGAGCCCCTCCAGCTCCCGTCCGAGGCCGGTAATCTCCTGGGCGGCCTTGGAGGTCTCTTGGGCCGCACCCGCGTTCTGCTTAATCACGCCCGCTATGTTCTCGACGCTTACGGAGATATCCTCGCTTGCCGTACTCTGCTGCTCCGAGGCCGCGGCTATCCTCTGCACCATCTCGGTCACCTTGTTCACCCTCTCCATTATCTTCTCGAGGGAATTGCCCGCCTCCCTCGCTAGGGATACTCCCTCCTCGACCTCGCGGCTGCCTTCGTCCATCGCGGATACCGCTATCTTGGTGTCGTCCTGGATGGACTTAATCATCCCTGCGATCTCCTTGGTGGCCTTGGTGGTACGCTCCGCGAGCTTACGCACCTCGTCCGCCACCACCGCGAAACCCCGCCCCTGTTCGCCCGCGCGCGCGGCCTCTATAGCGGCGTTTAGCGCAAGCAGGTTCGTCTGGTCCGCGATGTCGTTGATTACCGAGACTATCTCGCCTATCTTGTCGGAACTCTGGCCCAGAGCGTCTATATTCCTCGTCGTCTCCATTGTCGTCTTCGCTATCTTCTCTATGCGCTCTATCGTCTTTACCACGATCTCTCCCCCGTTTTTCGCGCTGGCGGCGGCCTCTTTCGCCGCACCCGCGGCCTCCGCGGAATTCCGGGCCACCTCCATCACCGAGGCGCTCATCTCCTCAATCGCAGCGGCCACCTGAGACGCCTGGGAATCCTGGTCGGCCGCCCCCTTGGCGACGTGCTCAGAGGTCACGGAAAGCTGGCTGGAAGAAGACTCCACGTGAGAAGCGCTGTCCATTATTTTCTTCATCGTCCCGCCCAGGCTTTCGGCCATTTCGTTCAAGGCGCTCGCCAGACGGCCGACCTCGTCTTTTCGTTCTATGTCGATGCGTTTTGTCAGGTCCCCTTCTGCCAGTGCCGCGGCGAAATCCACGCCTCTTTTCAGGGGGCCGCTTATAAGGCCTGCAATGTATGTCCCGAGGCAGATATTCGCCAACGTGCCCAAGATCATAAGTGCCACTATGGCAGCCTGGGCAGTGGTGGCCCGCCGGATATTTTCGGCATTTATGGCCTTTGCAGAGCTTGTCTGCATATCCGTGAAGCCGTTAAAAATATCGTTGATTTCGGTAGCGAGCGGCTTATATCTGTCCATAAGCAAAACGGCTTCATTTCTTTTTCCCCTTGTGGCCAGCTTGACTACTTCGGCCATTACAGGCTCATATTTATCGAGGCCTGCCTTAATCAGGTTGACCTCCTTCCTGTCATCATCGATATCGGCTGTTTTATCGAAGTCCGCGAGCAGGGCATTCATTTTCGATTCCAACTCTTCCATCCTGGCGACCGCCGTGCGGGCGCGATCGGCATTGTCGGCCAGTATTACCATGTCCACGTTGACCCTCACCCTGTTGAACAGGTTCGTCGCCAGCCCTATTTTTG
>Ga0187848_10003859_pt1 | contig 10725 bp, 12 predicted proteins | sample June2016WEW_4_40_FD_132424 | JGI IMG/M metagenome (GOLD analysis project Ga0187848, IMG submission 132424) | Peatland microbial communities from SPRUCE experiment site at the Marcell Experimental Forest, Minnesota, USA - June2016WEW_4_40 | ecosystem: Environmental > Terrestrial > Soil >... | reverse complement strand
TTGAAGCTGACATTGAAAATATTAATAGCGCTACGATTGCAATAGCTCCTGTTTTGTTTTTGAAAATTGCCCTTTTTATATTTGACATTTTGTTTTTTTCTCCTTTTCTGTAAGTGACCTTTACTTTTTTTTATTATTTAAAACTTCACAAAATTTATAAAAATGTCAAATAAAATTGCCTTTTTTACAAATAAAAGGCGATAACATAAGTCCTAAAATCATAGCAGGATCCTCTAACATAAACCGCAAAATGCGAATTTGAGTTGCTTAGAAGTGCCAGTGACAATTTTGATTTTGTGAGAAACCTATTAGAAGAGACCAAAGAGAGCTTAGATATTGTTGATTGCTGGATGAGTTTCAAGCATGTCATTGTTGATTATGGGAATGTCTACATGAAACTTAAATCAAACGTCCGATTCATCCCTGACAAACCCTGCGAAGGAGAGACTATACCTAAAATTGTTCAAACCTTGAAGAAAAAGAACACATTTAAACTAAAATTTATAACTGCCCCGCCTCCATCCACATTTGTAATTGTCGATAAGAAGCAACTTAGGGTGGGAATCGAATCAACAAATTATGCCACACGATGCCCTGCTTTAATTTCAAACAATTCAAAGCTAGTCGATCTACTTCAAGACTATTTTGAACTTTTGTGGAGCAACGCAACTGAAGAGAATACGTAACCACTAATCCAAGCACGTATTCAATGTTGTTCGCCTGTTTCGTCTGCTCATCAAGAATGAAGCAGGTTTTGGAAAAGCGCGCGGTAGGTTTTAAGTGGTTACCCAAGAGTTTGAATGTCGACCTGACTAGGGTTTGATGTAGCCCGGGATAGGTTCAAACTCTCATTTATCCACTAAAATTACTTGTTTATAAAATTTAGTTTAAATCTTCATAAAAGAAAAGGTGAACATGATTGGCGCTTTCTTGATCCCAGCGAAGAAAAATGGAGGTTTAGGTTCAAAGATTATTCTTTTCGAACCCCTGTACCTCGACCATCCTCTAAGACTTCCTTTTCTATTATTTTGTGGTGGGCGTGAAGTTCCGGGTAACATTCCGTGCAAACTGGATGGTGAGGCCCCAAACCAAGATTAGTCGCTTGAGAAGTCATTTGAGTTTCTTTTCCACAAGCTTCACACGCGAATGGCTTTTTAAAAAAGTTCAGAACTGTGATTTGCGAGTCGTGCTTTGTCCAAATCAATTCGTTATCTTTTACCTCCAGAAAAGAGGTACACTTCTTTCCCTTAACCTTAACCATACCTAAGACCTTTCCTTTTTTGGTATTGGACCACAGGTAGTTTAGATAGTAGCCGCGTGCTCACGCTGTATTGATGCGTGTTCTATAATGTTCTTTTTGCTCCGCAGTTTGGACAAACAGTGGCCGTATCGTCCATTAAGGCTCCACAGTATTTGCACGGTATCATGACCACTTCTTTCTCCACAGTCATCGGTTGGGCGGAAGCTGCTTGCGCGTGAGGCCCAAACATCCCGACTATGTTTTTTACCACTTCCTGTTGTTCTATCTTTTTTTGCTCTTTGTACCCCACTAAGGCCGCGGGGTTATCGCATGAATCTGTCAGGGCGGCTTCTGCTACGTCCATTGCTTCCCCCGAACCATCAACTTCAAGGGTCAAGTCTTGAGGTGCTCCTTGAAAGTGGATAGTTGCTTTTTCTAAGAAACCTTTTTTCACTTCAAACATAACGCTATTTGTAAATGGAAGAACTTTCTCAACAGTCCATCCTGCTCGTTGAAAATATTCAGGTAAAGTCTTCTGCAGACTTTCCATCCGTGCTCCGACCCCTTGATAACGTGCAAATTTCATCTTAAACCCCTTCGCAAACGCGCTTTTGTTCCACGTTCTTTACAAGAATACGTAGGCTATGCAGATTTAAGACTTATCTCTATAAGTTTCCAGCTTACCGAGACCATTATAGCACCTCAATGTACTCTGTAAATAGCGAAACCTTAACCCTTGAATGTACTCGCTAATAGAAGCACACGCTTTTTGTGTCAAGAAATCTTTACAAGAACTCTTTTATCGTCAACCGTCTCTTGGACTAAGTATGAGTACTATCAGCAAGAGTTTCTCATTGCTTCTTATTGTTATCTTAGCAGTCTCAAGTCTAACCGTAATATTCGCAACTATACCCTTTGGATTAGCTCAAAGTGGCACAAACGTAAGTGGCATAATCGCATCAGATACTACGTGGACGCAGGCAGATAGTCCATACAATCTTACAGGGGATATTTTGATAAGTAGCGGGACAACTCTGACGGTTGGAATGGGAAGCACATTAAACCTTGACGGCTATTACATTATGGTCAATGGTTCACTTATTATTCAGCAAGGTTCAACAATAAACATGGGAAATGCAGATGCCTACATACAGGTTAATGGCGTTTTGTCTGCAATAGGAACAAACAATAACCCAATACAAATAAATGGTAACGTGGCTGGTGTCACAGAGTTTGGTCCCGCATACTATTCATATATTACGTTTTCTGTATCCAGTACAGGATGGAATGATGCAACCAATTCAGGTTCTATAATAGAAAATGCGGTTGTTAACCTTACTGAATTAGACGTAAGCACTTCTGTTAAAGTAAGTAATGACACAATTAGCGGTGGAGAGATGGATATCTTGGGTGGTTCGCCGTTAATTTATGGAAATTCAATTTCGACCTTGGTCTATATTAAGGGTGGTAACTGCTTATTATCAAATAACAATGTAGTAAATGGATTTATTCTATATTCAGGTGAAGATGGTGGGGATGGTGCAACAATCATAAATAACGTTATCTCTAATGCAGAATATGTAAGCGATTTTCGGGACGGTATTTGGTTTAGCGGTGAACCAATCGGGAATGTTTTAATCGAAAACAATCTCATTTCTGATAACATCTATGGAATACAGATTTTTAGCCCAAACGTCAGTGTAATGCCAACGACTTTGACCATACAAAATAATACCATTACTAATAATAACGTGGGAATATGGGTTTCAAACGCTTATCAGCCAACAATAATCGAAAATAACTTCCCAAACAACACTCTTAATATTCAATTGGTAATAACAGGCTATGAAGGTCACTCAAACAATGTTGACGCATCCAATAACTGGTGGGGAACAACCGATGCTCAAGCTATTAATCAAACAATTTATGATTTCAAGAACGATTTCAACTTAGGAACTGTAAACTTTGTTCCCTTCTTAACTGAACCTAATCCAGAAGCATTGCCTAACCAAAATCCTTCAATATCCACAACAATTGCATCACCATCTCCAACACCTATCCAAAACTCAACATCATCCATAACTCCAACAACACAGTCAACGCCTTCAACGATACCAAGCTCAACTCTTTCTCCAACACCTGCACCTACCGTTCCAGAGTTTCCAACTTGGATAATTCTGCCACTATTCGCAGTCGCAATACTACTATCAACCGTATTTATCAGAAAAAGAATACCCAAAAAGAACATTACTTTTTAATTTGACCTTCATGTGTATCCGCTGTTCTTCCACTATCCCATTCCTCATTACTAATTGGCATTTTAATCATCTCAGTTCTATTTCTACGCTTTTCAAATTTAAGACTTATCTACTCTGTAATAGCGAAATTCCTAACCCTTGAGTGTACTTGGTAATAGCCCCAACCGTTTAATGTAAACTTCACGTATGCCGTGGGAAAAGGTCTATTTGCTTTAATTTAATCAGGTTAGACAAAGTCTTTAGAAATTGCTGTTTCTCCAGCAGGTGCAACAACAGTGAAATTGCCGATGTATTCTGTTGATATTAAAACATTACCTGCGGAGGGACCAGAATAGTAGGTTACAGTAACGTTGTAGGTATGTTCATTTATTAAAACAACAGAATAATCTCCGATGGCACTGTTACCACCGATTATTCCAGTTATTGGAGGGTAATTCTTGGAAAAATCTCAAGTCATGGTGCCAGGTCTGAAAAAGTAGCATATAAAGCAATAAAAGAAACACTGGATGAAATCACTAGCTTGGGCGCTGTTTTTGGGGCTGCAGAAATAGAATGGATCAGAATAGAAAATGTTGTTGGAACTGTCAGCTTGAATAAATCAATAGACTTAGAGACACTATACCTCACGCTTCCAGCCTCTTTTTATGAACCAGAACAATTTCCTGGTCTAATATACAAACCCCTTGGCAACTCTATTACCTGCTTAATTTTTTCTACAGGAAAAATGGTCGTTGTTGGCGGCAGAAGCGAAAATCAAATCAAAGAAGCGACGGTGCTTATGCAAAATATACTCTCCAAAGAAGAAGACGTAACAGGGTAGTCGAGAGAAGAATTGCTTGAGATTCTCGAACCCACTAAAAGAAAAGACCTGATAAGAGGTATGAAACATGTTTGAAGAAGAACCGGATGAAGAAGAGGAAGACTGCCCTATACTTGATGAGCCAGACAATCCAGAGAATGAGCCTTAAGCTTTAAACTTAAACACAAGAAAAATAGAAATTTTGTTAATAGAATACTCTATACATGGTCACTAAGTGAGTTTCATGTATGGCCCTCATTATTCCGATAAACCTCCAAAAGTCAGCGGTGACGAATGGGAAGGAACTTAAACAAAGACGCAGATAATACTGAGCGCTGTGAATTGAACTTGAGGCTAAGTAAGATAACATTTAAGGCAGGGCAAGGAAAAGAGAAAGAACCGCTCGAGGTAAAATCATCCACCGTTGTGATACTTGTAGGTCCTAACAATTCAGGCAAAAGTTTAGCTTTAAGAGAAATAGAGAATTGCTGTAAGATTCAGCAACAGCCTTATGGAGTGCCAGAGCTGCAAAAAAAAGTAGTTAATAAGATCGAAATCGATTTTCCTGCTAACCTTGAGGACACGAAAAAGCTCCTTTCTATTTTGAAAACCGAACCACCTTTGAACTACCATGAAGAACTTGGACAAAATGACTTTTGGATTAATGTCCATACTTTTGATAGGTCACCGCCACCAGGCTCTCGACAATCATTGATCAAAGAAAATGAAATTAGTAATGCAATCGGTAATTATGAACGAATGAGACAAATTCTTTGCCCCCCCTTTACGGTTCGATTGGATGGACAAACTCGTTTCTCACTAATTGAACCTACGGAAGCAGGAGACCTTACTTCACCTCCTCAAAATCACCTTTGGGCATTGTTCAGGAATGAATCAAATAGGAAGAGAGTTAGCGAGCTTACTCAGGAAGCGTTCGGACTCTATTTTCTTGTTGATCCAACTGGCATGAAGGTTTTCAAAATCAGGATGAGTGAAAAGAAACCTGAGCCGGATGAGGAAGGGGTTAACGAAAAAGGTGTAAAATTTTATAAATCCAATCCTTTGATAACAGATTTTGGCGATGGAGTCAAAGCATTCACTGGACTCGTTGCTGCAATTTTGAGTCTGCCTCACAAGATAATACTAGTCGATGAACCCGAAGCATTTCTCCATCCTCCTCTTGCGAAGCGTCTAGGCTATAATTTGGCCAAAATTTCGCAAGAAAGGGATGCTTCATTGATTGTTGCAACCCATAGCTCAGAATTTCTAGTCGGTTGTATGGATTCTGGTGTTGATGTTTCAATAGTCAGGTTAACATATGAACAAGGTTGGGCTTCTGCAAGAACTCTTGATTCTAATGACTTGAAAATGATAATGCGTGATCCCTTAATGAGATCAACCAATGTTCTTCGAGCTCTATTTACTCGAGCGGCCATAGTGACAGAGGGAGATGCAGACAGAGCTTTCTATGAGGAGATCAATCGACGCCTTCAATTAGTGGGAAGAGGAATTAAGGACGCTATATTCTTGAATGCCCAAAATGTCCAGACTCTCCACAAGATAGTAGGACCATTGCGTAAAATCGGCATTTCAGCTTCAGCAGTTGCGGATATAGATTTTCTTTTTGATACTGATGGCGCTTGGGAAAACATCCTAGAAACTTGCCAAGTTGAAAGAAAAGAATGGGGAAGGATTCAAAATGAACGAAAATCAATAACCGCAGGCATTACAGCTAACATTCTGAAAGAAAACGGAATAAAGGCTTTGAGTGAAATAGAAAAGGCTAAGGCAGAATTGCTGCTAGATGAACTTTGCAAATATGGCTTATTTATAGTTCCTGAAGGTGAACTTGAATGTTGGTTAAAGGAAATTGGAGTTAAAGGGCATACTCCTCAATGGTTAATAGAATTATTTAGCAAAATAGGCAGTTCGGAAAGCGATACCAATTATCTAAATCCTGATAAAAACGACGTGTGGTCTTTTATCGATAATATTGCAGATTGGATAAACTCTAGAAACATAAGTTGAGAATTGTTAAACATTCGACTGAAGCGCAAGAGAAACATGAATTCATAAACATTCTACTGTCCTCCATCATCAAATATATGCACAACCTTTATCATCCGTTGGCATTTATCAAAGAACACAAGGCTTAGTTCATGCGTAATAAAAATGGGTCTTACATTAGATAAATTATCTAACAACAATACGAGGGCTAGCTTACCACCAACAACCTCGGGGTAAGCAGTGTACAATTCGCCTTTATAAGAGCTAAACTGAGGATGTTCTCTTCTATTACCCACCATTACTTCAATTGATGAACAAAGTTCTTTTTTGCACAGCGAATGCCAAAGTTTAAGCATGCTAATTGTCTGTTTATCCGCTTGCTTTCTAAGGGACGCCTCTGAGTAAATCCGCATGAAAGTGTCCTGATAAATAAGATTAGTAGGATTAGAATATTAAGTGACCGACATAGCTGCGACTGAGAAAATTAAAACAGAAATGGAAAGTAATATTTACATTTTTAACCTACAAGTTAAATTTACTTTACTATTTCTCGTTTCTTCCAGCGCAGGTTCTTGCCTTTGCATTTTCTGCATTTTACTGCTGTTTCGGCGTTGCGTGCGCCGCAGTCTCTGCAGATTTTCATGTACAACCTGTGCTTCTGCGCTATGGCCTTTTTTACTGGATCTAATATTGGCATTTTATTGTTAACCGCCCATTTTGGCTAAGTCTTTGATGGTTAAGTATCAAATATACCTTTTGTCTTAACTTTGCAATTTACAGGAAAAGCTAATCTTAAGGCAAAAGCGCTTTAACCAAGAGCGCTGTCACATCACTAGGTTTCTCAGCCACTTTAACTCCAGCGTTTATTAATGCTTCAATTTTGCTTTGTGCGGTTCCCTGCTTGCCCATTATTATGGCTCCCGCGTGACCCATCCGCTTGCCAGATGGCGCAAAACGTCCAGCTACATAAGCTACAATCGGCTTGGGATAACGTTCTTGTGTTATGTACTCTGCTGTTAATTCTTCCATGTTACCGCCAATTTCGCCAATCAAAACTATGGCCTTAGTCTTCGGGTTTTCCTTGAATAATTCTAAGGCTTCAATAAAATTTAAGCCTACGATTGGGTCACCGCCGACACCAAAACAGGTCGATTGTCCCAAACCTTTGGCTGTGAGCCCAGAGGCTATTTCATAGGTTAAGGTGCCGCTTCTCGAAACCACGCCAATGCTGCCTGGCTTGAAGATGTTGGCTGGCATTATTCCAAGTTTGCACTCTCCAGGCGTAATTATCCCAGGCGTGTTTGGACCGATAATGGTGACGTGCGACTGATTTGCGTACGCCATTACGTTTATTGCGTCTTTTATTGGCACATGCTCAGTAACCAAAACGATTGTCTTGATTTTGTTAGTGATTGCTTCTAGAACTGCATCTTGGGCGAATGGCGCTGGCACAAAAATTATTGAAGCATTAGGCGAATGCGCCTCAACAGTTTCTTTTACGGTATCATAAACGGGGACTCCATTGGCTACTGTTCCGCCTTTGCCTGGAACCACTCCAGCCACTATTTTAGTTCCGTAATCAAGCATTAGTTTAGTGTGGTAATTGCCCTGTTTCCCACTGATGCCCTGAACAATCGCCTTTGTGTCAGCATTAATTATTATCCCCATTTACGTTTGCGCTCCCCGGGTAATTTCAACGGCTTGTTTTGCGGCTTCTTCCATGCTTTCTAAGACGCTTATGCCAGCATTAGCGAGAATTTTTTGGCCTTCCTGCTGGTTTGTACCTACAAGTCTAACAACCAACGGTTTCTTAACTTTAGACTCGTTTGCTGCTTCAACAATGCCCCCTGCAACATCATCGCAATGGGTTATTCCTCCAAGGACATTGACTAGTATGACTTTAGTGTCTGGTTCAGTAAAAACAATCTGCAAGGCTGCCGCTATGGCTTCAATGGTTGCTCCACCTCCTAAATCCAAAAAGTTTGCTGGTTTACCGCCGAAAATATTAAGCAAATCAAGCGTAGCCATAACCAATCCAGCGCCATTGCCGACCACGCCTATGTCGCCATCAAGTTTAACGTAAGATAAATTATTCTTTAAAGCCAAAGCCTCTTGAAGCGAAAGCGCTTCAGTTTCTTTTGCCGCATACTCTGGATGCCTAAACAAGGCATTATCATCAATTACCATTCGAGCGTCTAGGGCAACGAAGTCTCCTGTCTCTGTCTCGGCTAAAGGATTAATCTCAACCATTTCAGCATCGTTGTCAATGCAAACTTGGTATAGCTTCTGGATGATAGTTGATAATTTTACAAGTTGATTGCCGCTGTAACCTAACTGTTTTGCTATTGCTAAGGAGTGGAAAGAACGCACGCCCGACTGCGAGTCAATGACGGTTCGGGTGATTGCTTTTGGTGTTTTACTAGCTATTTCCTCGATTTCTACTCCGCCTGTTGCAGAGACTAAGACAGCGTAGCTTCGGTTAAAGCGATCAATCGCAATGCCCACGTACAATTCCTTGCGGATTGGAAGTTTTTCTTCTATTAGTACCTGCTTAACAAGCAAACCTCTTATCCGTGCTTCAAGAAGTTTAACCGCGGCTTCCTCTACTTCTTTTTCCGATTTGGCAGATATGATTCCGCCTGCTTTTCCTCTTCCGCCAACTAAAACTTGCGCTTTCACAAGGTAAGGCGGCTTAAGGTTGGCAATTGCCTGGGCTGTTTGGGTGGATTCGGTAATCAATGCGCCTTTTGGAATAGAAATTTTATGCTTTGAGAACTCTTGTTTCGTTTCATACTCAAATAAATTCAAAATTGTCCCTATTTAATTTCCTCAATCGTGACATAAGAACGTGTATCTTCGATTCCGTCTATGCCATAGAGTTTCTTTAAAATGTCGTCTAGGTTATCTCGTTCAACAATTATTAATGCATCTACTTCGCCGGCTATGCGGAAGGCTCTGGAAACGGCAAGCTCACGAATTTGATTGTAAACGTGTATTCGCTTAATTGGTGAAACCTTGAGCAGAATAAAGGCTGGAGTAGTGGATACGCCGAGAGCATTCAATCCTTTATCAGTAACATCTATGAAGCCTCTGCCAGTTCGAATGTAGCCTCGGTTTTTTAGTTTGCGCAAGTGCACGTTTAAGGCTTGCCTACTGACTCCCAATTGGCTTGATAACTCGTCTTGCTTGACCCTCAGGGTATAGGTGTTTGTTGATTTCCCTTTCTCATACAGTGTTTTTAAGAGTTGAATTGAACGTTTAGTTAATGGTTCCAAATTGGTCACTTATGTGATATTTTGTTAACTTAAACTTTTACAATAGTGAGGTTGCTTAAGAATTTGGTGTTACCAAACCCTTCAAAAACAAGATGCCAAACCACCAAAAAAACAAACTCCCACTAACACTTCAGGGCTTCCCTATTTGCAAGATTTTTAATTTGGCTTTTTAAATTGGTTATAAGTTTTTTACAAGTACCAAAGAAGAGCTTGTATATTTTGAAATAAACTGTGACAATAGATAGACAAAAAAATAGCAAACAGCAACCAGCGACAACCACTTTGCAAGCTCCCAGATAGAACATTAAACCTATACCACAACGTATTTATTTTTAAAAAAGGCTTTAGTGAAGCCACTTAAAAAGTAACTAGGAGTGAAGCGAAGACGTGACTGATGCTAACGCTGTCTTAATCGGGAAAAAACCAATAATGAACTATGTACTCGCATGCATCACTTTCTTTCATGGCGGAGCTAAAGAAGTAAGCATAAAAGCACGGGGAAGATCCATTAGCCGGGCAATAGATGTAGCCGAAGTTGTTAGGCACAGGTTCCTCCCAGACGTAAAAATCAAAAACGTCGGCATCGGAACAGACAAGCTATTACCACAAGAAGAAGGCGATTCACCAATTAACGTAAGCACAATAGAAATAACTTTGATGAGATGAATCATGCAATAGCCAAGCTCCTATTTGCAGGAAAAACGACAAAAAATGAAAACAGAACTATGCAGTTTCTGCTTAAAAAGCGGCATTCTATGCCAAAAATGCTCAGCTAAAGTAAAATCTGGCGAAATCAGTCAAATAGACTTGAAAATAGCCCGTTTACTGCTTTCTTTAGAAGAGAAATATCCTTCCCTGCAAAACGTGTGTTTCTACAAAGCAATTGAAGTAGAAAAAACCTTAGCCATCATCGTTGGACATGGAGATGTACCAAGACTTTTGGGTTATAGTGGCAAGATCATCAAAGCCTTAGGCGATGAAACCGGCAAGAATGTTCGCGTATTAGAGTACGGTGTTGATGACCGCAAATTCCTAGAAGACCTATTCATACCCTTCAGCATATTAACAATCAACACGATTTGGCTTCCAGATGGAACAACCGAAACCAGAGTCATCCTGAAGCGGAAACGTGGTTCACAGTTGCCT
>Ga0187848_10003850_pt1 | contig 10738 bp, 9 predicted proteins | sample June2016WEW_4_40_FD_132424 | JGI IMG/M metagenome (GOLD analysis project Ga0187848, IMG submission 132424) | Peatland microbial communities from SPRUCE experiment site at the Marcell Experimental Forest, Minnesota, USA - June2016WEW_4_40 | ecosystem: Environmental > Terrestrial > Soil > Wetlands... | reverse complement strand
TTCTACAACCGGGAGCGCCGTCACTCGACGCTCGGCAACCGGAGTCCGGCAGACTACGAATCCGACCAGGCCGCTGTGTGCTCGGCCTAACAAACGTGTCCGTCAAAGCGGGTCAGGCCCAGACCCGTATCACCGGGTGTGAAGCGTGTCTCCTCTGATGGCCACGCCAAGCTCCGCAGGGTCGGCCTGACGGCCGACTCGCTGGCGAGATTCGTGGCTCTCGCGGCCAGCGCGTTGATCGTGGCGGTCGGGTTGTCGGGGTGCCAGACGTCCACTCCTCGATGGGCTCCGGCGGCACCCACACCACGGGCGTCGCCTTCCCTCGCCCCGAGTGACCCGCTGCCGCTCTCGGCCACCCCCTCTCCATCCACGTTCACTCCGATCTCGGCGACCTTCGTGTCTGCCCTGGACGGCTTCGCCCTTGGAATCGCCACGTGCGGGGGGAGCGTGTGCACGGCCCTCGAGGTCACAACTGATGCGGGCTGGAGCTGGGTGCCGGGGACAGGGCCGGCGGTGCCGCCCGGTAGCCTCGACCATCTGAGGTTCGCCAACCAGGACGATGGCTACGCGTACGGGCCACAGGAGCTCGAGGCGACTCTCGACGGGGGCGCTCAGTGGTTCCGCTCGACCTATCCGGGCGAGGCTGATGGGGCTGTGCTCCTGGACCTGGAGGCTTCCGGCGATTGGCTGGTGGCGCTCGTGTCTGCGCGTGAAGGGGGAAGTCTCCAAGTCAGTCGGAGTCCCGTTGGCCGGCCGGTCTGGACGCCGATACCCGGAGCCACGCTGTCGGGAGCCAGCCAAGGAGCTCCCGATCTCTCGGTCGTGGGCGGGTGGGGCTTCCTGCTGAGTGGCCCCAGCGTCGTGGGTGGCGAGCTGTCGGGCGCCTGGACCCCGCATGCGACCGGCTGTCCCGCCAATCTCCAGGCGTCGGAGAGGCTGGCGGCGGACACCGCGGAGTCACCCGGCTGGTTCCTGCTCGGCTGCTCCGGTCCCGAGGAGGGCGCGAGCGCACCCAAGGTGACGATGTTCAGCACCGATGGAGGGGCGACCTACCAGCCGACGGGGTACACCTCCCTCGCGACTCCGCCATCCACAGGCCAGCTGGATGCGATGGCGACGTCGGATTCGGGAGCGGCCTACATGGTGACCACAGCGGCGGACACCTCGGTCTATCTTCTCGATGGGGCCGAATGGGAGGCGCTCGTCGGTTCGCTCGGTCCTGGTCAGCAGGTGAAGGACTTCGGATTCACCAATGTCGCTCAAGGACTCCTGGTGCTGGACAGTCCCACGTCCGGTGCACGAGCGCAGGGCGAGCTCTATCTCACCCGCGATGCCGGTGCGACATGGGAGGAGGTCGACTTCTCGATCACGGCGCCCCCTGGGCAGTGCCTGGTGGCCAACCTCTCGATGGCGGCCGGCGTTCAGGGCGCGGCTCTCGGGAACACCATAGCCCAGATCATCCTGCAGACCCGCGGTGCCCCCTGCTCGATGGAAGGGTATCCCGTGGTGACCCTGAGCGGTGCCGACGGGTACGCCGCCACCACCGCGCAACCGTCGCCCTCGAGCTACATCTTCCAGGCCCGTCCCGAGATCCCAGTGGTGATCAGCGAGGGCACACCGGCAAGCTTCTATCTGAGCGACACCGATGCTCCGCAGGGCGATGCTTCGAGCTGCCCTGAGTTCACGTCGCTCACCGTTTCCGTGCCGGGCGGGACGATGAGTAGCAGCATCGATCTCAGCATGTGCACGCTTCCACCTCTGGTCTCCATCGTCGTCGAGGGCGTGCATGGGTTGTCTGCAGGCTGACCTCACGCGTACACCAATATCGAGCCCATGCGACGACGGCGCCCGCTGTCGGGTCGTGCCTGGCTTCGGGTAAAGGTTCTCGGTTCGAGGAGACGGCGTCGTGAGGCTGCTCGTTCGAATCCCGCCCTCTCCGCCAGAGTCCGTATTGAGCCGTCCTCTCCGCCAAGCCGACTGCGGCGGATTATGCTGGCGCCCATGACGGTGGTCGGGGCAGGCCTCCCACGCCCCGCCGCGGGAGCGCCGGCATGGTGCAGGCCGCCGCTGGCGGTGCCGGCCTGGCGGCGCCCGGGCTCCTGGCGCGGCTTCGCCATGCTCGGCGTCCTGCTGTTCTTCTACGTCTACTCGGTAGCCGGGGGGACGCTGACATCGGTGCCGGGCATGCCCTGGCCGGCGGATCTCCCCTACCTCGTCATCTGCGCCGGTGGGGCCGGGTACGGGCTGGCGGTCATTGCCACCGCCGGCCGGACGGGGGTCAGGCTGATGATGCGCGACTGGGGACTGGGTGGCAGTCCCGCCGCCAAGGTGTGGTTCGGCCTGGCCTACGTGCTCCCCCTCGCCGGGTCCTTCGTGGCAGGCTGGGTGCTCCGGGTGGCCGGCCCGTCCTCAACGGTCGCGACCATGCCGCTGTCCACTCTCGTCGGGCTGCTGGGACCGGCTGCATTCGTCATTTGCCTGATCCTCGCCCGTGTCTGCTCGCTCCGCCCGGTGAAGCGCGCCATCCTCGACGGCCGAGCCCCCTCCTTCAGTATCTCCGGCGATCGGGCTTGGTGGTGGGACGGCGACGCATGGGCAAGCGTATTCGTCTCCGCGCCCCAGAGCGCGCAGCGCTCGCCGGACGACAACTGCTGGTGGGCTGGGCAGGGCTGGCTTCCGCTGCCGCCTCGACCTCGACCCTCCTGACGATCTGCCCGACATTCGCTGAAGGGCGACTCCTAGCCCTGGGATGACCCCCACCGCCGCACGCGAGTGCGGCCAGGTGGTCGTGCCGCTCCAGACTCACCGCACGGCTGGACTCATCACGGCCCGGAGCCGAGCAGCCGTCCATCCACCCAGCCAGTCCAGCCGTTGGAGCAGACCACCTGAGCCCAGGCTCCGCTCGTCTGGATGACCTGGACCGGGAGGCCACCCACCAGGGTGGCCACCGTGGGAGCGCTGGGATCGGGCACCCCCCGGGCGGGCATTCCACTCGCCGGGACCCGGTGTCCCGGCGTCCAGCCCGCCTCCGCGGGCGCGACCGCCGCCGGAGGCTGTGAGGGGAGTCGGTACCCCGGCGGCCCTACGGACCTCGTCAGGCGCATCCCCACCACACCGATGATGGGGAAGACGATCACCCCGACCACCAGGGCGTAGGCGGCGGTGCTCACCCCCCAGTAATCGCCCTGCCAGGCGTAGACGGCATAGGACGTGATCCGGTTCCACATGATGAGGATGGCGGAGAGGACCAGAACCCATTCCCAGCAGCCCACGACCAGGGTCATCCTGGCGAACCTCGCCGCGGCCGGCCCGGCAGGCCCCCAGCCCCATTGGAAACCGCAATAGCCAAGGGCGAGGCTCGTCAGTGCGATGGCCACGCAGAGCAGCACGGTCGTGCCGTTCTCCGCGAAGCCGATGCCGAAGGAGGCGTAACCGTAGTACTCGAACCAGACGAACGGAGTGGCAAAAGTCAGGATCAGGAGGACGAGCGCCAGGCCAATCTGCAGGCTCGAAACCAGCCTGGCCGTGCCCGTCCTCGCCGCTCTGCGCGCCAATTCTGTGTGGACGGCCATGTCTTCCTGTCCCTTAAAAGCGACGCCCCTGAGCTCGGCTCAGGAAGCAGAATCTGCGCGGCGCTTTGCGTCGGCGCAAGGGTAGTTCGACCCGGTGGGAGTGGGGGCTCCTTGGGCTCGTGGCCCGGCCATGGACCTGCCAGAGCGCCGCCGCCCTGACGGAGAGGCGCGGCCGGGGACCGGCGCCCCGGGCTCAGCCCGTCAGCGCTTGGCGCCGCTGGTCCGGTACTTCCGGTGGAAGCTCATCAGCTTCATGACGACCCACACGATCGCCAGCACGACGAGGACGTCGAAGATCACGTGAAGCAGCGGAGACAGCACAAAGAAGACGAAGAAGAGGACCACCAGGACGAGCAGGACAGCCGAGAGCGGGTGACGGACCACGTGCATCATGCCTCCCACCTTACGCCGCTTCGGGACCGCCCGCCGGGCTGAGGCGGCCCGGCGTCACCGGTTCCGGCTGGCATCCGTCCGGGCGGCGGAAATAGACTGGGATCGAGGGTGACAGCCTCACGGGGTCCTGGAGCACGGGGGAGGCGATCGACATGCCCATTACCGGATGGAGCCGAAGGCCTGCCCGGGCCGCGGCCGCGCTCGCCGTGGCGACCCTGCTGGCCGCCTGCGGCGGCACCACCGGCCACCCGGCCTCGCCCTCGCATTCGCCCTCGCCGGCCCCCACCGCGACCCCCTCCCCCACCGCCGCCATCACGCCCGTCCCCGCGGCCGCCGACGCCTGGCCCGTCTATCACCAGAACCAGCAGCGGACCGGGCAATCGCCCAACACGCCCGCCCTGACCTCCCTGGCCACCAAGTGGAGCGCCCAGCTCGACGGGGCGGTGTGGGCGGAGCCGATCGTGGTCGGCGACAACGTCATCGTCGCCACCGAGAACGACACCCTCTATGCCCTCAACCCGCTGACCGGCGGGGTGGTCTGGCAGGACCACGTCGGCACCCCGGTGCCTCAGGCTGACCTGCCCTGCGGCAACATCTTCCCGCTGGGGATGACCGGAACCCCGGCCTACGATGCCGCCACCCAATCGATCTTCGTGGTGGCGGAGGAGACCGGCCCCATCCACGTCCTCTACTCCTTCAACGCGACCACCGGGGCGGTCCAGTGGTCCCGCCAGGTGGACATCTCCAGCCCCCTCGAGCACCCCGCCGCAGTCCAGCAGCGACCCGCCCTGACCGTCGCCAACGGCTACGTCTACATCGGCTTCGGCGGCCTGGACGGCGACTGCAGCCAGTACGTCGGGGCGGTGGTGGCCGTCCCCACCAGCGGGCAGGGCTCGAGCCTCGACTTCATGGTGCCCACCAGCCGCGAGGGGGCGGTCTGGGCGACCGGCGGCCCGGTGCTGACCGCCAACGGTGACATCCTGGTCGCCACCGGCAACGGCGCCACCGAGGGCGGCACCTGGGACGAGAGCGATTCGGTGCTGGAGCTCACTCCCACCCTCCAGCTGGTGAGCGACTTCGCGCCCTCCCGGTGGGCCTACGACAACGCCCACGACCTCGATCTCGGCTCGGTGGCCCCCACCCTGCTCCCCGACGGGTACATCTTCATCGCCGGCAAGAGCGGCATCGGGTACGTGCTCAAGGCATCGTCACTGGGCGGGGTCGGGGGCCAGGTCTACAGCGCCCAGGTGTGCGGCGGGGCGCTCTCCTTCGGCGACACGTCGTTCAGCGGCGACACCCTGTACCAGCCCTGCTCCAATGGGATCGAGGCCATCTCCGTCGCCTCCAACGGCTCCTTCTCCGTTCTCTGGCAGACGCCCTCGGGGAGCAATGGGCCACCCGTGCTCGGTGGGGGCAGCCTGGTCACCGTGGACTGGCACAACGGCACGCTGTACGCTCTGAACCCGGCCAACGGCGCCGTCGAGGCCCAGATTGGGGTTGGCTCGGTGCCCGACTTCACCTCGCCCGCGCTGCTGGGCGACCTGGCGCTGGTGGGGACCCGGTCAGGGGTGGTCGCGATCTCCGGGCTCTGAGCTGGGAGCCACCATCCCCGGCGCGACGGGCCGCCACCCGCCGCCTAGACTGATCCTGAGTGTCCGGGCTGATCGTCCTCATCGTCCTCGCCGTGGGCTTCGCCGCCCTGCTCTGGTGGAGCCTCAGCCTCCGCCCCACCCGGCCGCGGCCCCGGAGCCGCTACCGGGGGCCGACCTACCTCGACATCCACGACCAGCTGGAGAAGCGCCGGCGTCGCCCGTGAGGGGTGCCGGCTGAGGCAGACTCGCCGGATGCGCCCCATCGCCCCTCACCGCGTCGCCCACCTCTACCGGCTCCACTTCACCGACCGGAGGCGGGAGCGCCTCTTCCTCTCGTCGGTCGGCTTCTTCACCTCGTTCGCCGCCACCCGCGGGATCACCCACGCGATCCGGCGCGGGATCCCGCCCTTCCACAACCTCGGCGTCGGCGGCCGCCATCTCCACCACCTGGTCTTCGGGATCGCCGGCCTGCTCGGCACCGGGTATCTCTGGCTGGTCCAGATCGGCACCGGGAGCGGGGAGCACCCCGACGATGGCGCCTTCAAGGTCACGGCGGTCACCTATGGGGCGGCATCCGCGATCACCCTCGACGAGTTCGCTCTCTGGCTCAATCTGAAGGACGTCTACTGGGCCCGCCAGGGCAGGGAGAGCGTCGACGCCGTGGTGCTCTTCGGGGCCGCGCTCTCGGTGGGCCTCTGGGGCGGCCCCTTCTTCCGCGCCCTCTACCACGAGGCCCGCAAGGAGTGGCAGCGGGCCTCCGGCCACCTCCCCGAGGGGGAGCCCGCCCAGTAGCGGCAGGGTCCCTCAGGTCCCCGTTCACGGGCTCGCGGGTAGAGTGAAGGCGTGAGCCCCACCCTCCCCGGAACCTCCTGACCATGCACCGCTGGGCCCATGCGACCCCCGACGAGAAGCCCACCGGCCGGGTTACCAACCGCCACCTCGCCCGCCGGGTGTTCGGCCTCTTCCGCCCCCACCGCCGTCAGGTGGTCATCGCCGTCGGGCTGATCGTCTTCACCTCGGGCCTCGGCGTGGTCAACCCGATCCTCATCAAGTTCGTCTTCGACGCCCTCTTCCCTCGGGGGGGCGGCGGGCCCGAGATGGGGCTGGTGGGCATCTACGCCAGCCTGATGATCCTCATCCCGATGATCACGGGTGCGGTGGGGATCGCCCAGACCTACCAGATCAACAGCATCGGCCAGCGGCTGATGGAGGACCTGCGCAACGCGCTCTACACCCACCTCCAGGGGCTGTCCATGCGCTTCTTCACCTCCACCCGCACCGGGGAGATCCAGTCCCGCTTCACCAACGACGTGGGCGGCATCCAGTCGGTGGTGACCGACACCGCCTTCTCCATCGTCTCCAACGTGGTGGTCATCGCCAGCACGGTGGTGGCGATGCTGGTGCTGAGCTGGCAGCTCACCGCGCTCTCCCTCTTCATGATGCCGGTCTTCCTCTTCCTCACCTACCGGGCCGGCAACGCGCGGCGCAAGGTCACCCTGCTGGCGCAGGAATCCAAGGCGGAGATGAGCGCGATCACCCAGGAGACGCTCTCCATCTCCGGCATCCTGCTGGGCAAGACCTTTGGCCGCCAGCGCGAGGAGATGGAGCGCTTCCGGGCGGAGAACCGCCAGGTCGCCGACCTCTCGATCCGTGCCGCGATGGTTGGCCGGGTCCTCTTCGCGATGGTGCAGGTCTTCTTCTCGATCGCCCCGGCACTCGTCTACCTGGTCTCCGCCTTCGTCATCTACCACAGCAACGGTCTGAGCTCGGGGATCACCGCCGGCACCATCGTCGCCATCACCACCCTGCAGAGCCGGCTCTTCTTCCCGATCGGCTCGATGCTCCAGGTGTCGGTCGAGGTCCAGTCGTCACTCGCCCTCTTCGAGCGCATCTTCGACTACCTCGAGATCCCCCAGGACATCGTCGACGCCCCGGATGCGGTCGCCCTGCCCTTCAGGCGGGCCGGCGCCGAGATCGAGCTGGACCACGTCTACTTCCGCTACGACCCCGCCCACCACCTCCGCACCCAGGTGGGGGTCGCCCACGCCGACCAGGAGGCGCCCCGCCCCTGGGCCCTCGAGGACCTCGACATGCGGGTGATGCCGGGCCAGCTCGCCGCCATCGTGGGCCCGACCGGGGCCGGCAAGACGACCATCTCCTACCTCATCCCCCGCCTCTACGACGTGACCCTGGGGGCGGTCCGCCTCGACGGCCACGACGTGAGGAACCTGACCCTCGCCTCGATCGCCGACCAGCTCGGGATCGTCACCCAGGAGACCTACCTCTTCCACGCCTCGGTGCGCCGCAACCTCCTCTACGCCAAGCCGGACGCCACCCAGGAGGAGCTGGAGTCGGCCTGCCGAGCCGCCTTCATCCACGACCGGATCGCCGAGCTGTCCGAGGGCTACGACACCGTGGTCGGCGAGCGCGGCTACCGCTTCTCGGGCGGCGAGAAGCAGCGCATCGCCATCGCCCGGGTCGTGCTCAAGGCCCCCCGCATCCTCATCCTCGACGAGGCCACCGCCTCGCTCGACACCGCCAGCGAGCGCCTGGTCCAGGCGGCCCTCGCCCCCCTCCTCCACGAGCGCACCACCATCGCCATCGCCCACCGCCTCTCCACCATCCTCGCCGCCGACGTCATCTTCGTGATCGACCACGGACGGCTGGTGGAGCAGGGCACCCACGACGAGCTGCTCAGCCAGGGCGGGTTGTACGCGCGGCTGTACCAGCAGCAATTCGCCCGCCAGGGGCGCTCGGTCCGCCGGGCGGCCCGGGGATCGGCTGGAGGCGGCGATGGCGCGGTCTCGGACGCGTCGGAGGACATCCTCGCCGCGGGCGCCTGAGCTCCACCCGGGCGCCGGTGGTGACCTGGATGCCTCGACCCCTCGACCCTGGTTGCGGGCACCGCACCAGCCGATCGGGAGCCCTCCACTCCTCCACGCCAGGCCGGTTTAGGACATCGACGTCCATAACCATCTGGAGGGATGGGGGGTCCGACCTCGGGGCCTGCCTCAGCCGCCCTCGGATCCCGGAGGCCTGGCCGCGGGTGAGCCGGCGCGGCGCTTCCACTCCTCCAGCCACCCGTCGAACTCCGCCGCCACGATCCGCTCGCCGGTCACTCCCTCCGCCGCAGCCGAGCAGAGCCAGAGGATGGGGGCGGCCATGACCGAGGCCGGGAGAAGGCGCTCACGCACCTCGGGGGTCAGCTCGTCGGGTATCATCCCGGTCGCCGTGGCGCCTCCCGGGAGCAGCATGTTGACACTCACCCCGCTGCCGGCGAGATCCGCCTCCATGATCCGGGAGAGCGACTCCGCGCCGGCCCTGGAGGGGCCATAGGGGACGAAGCCTCGCCGGCGCATGGTCGAGTGGTTCATGGTGACGTTGACGATGCGCCCCCGCCCGGCCTGGAGCAGGTGGGGGACGACCGCGACGGCGACCAGGAAGTAGCCGGTCAGGTTGGTGGCGATCACGTCCTCGAAGGCCCGCCGGCTGACCTTCCAGAACGGCTGCGGGTCGGTGAGGAAGCGGGGATTGACGTTGCGCATCCCCACACCGGCGTTGTTCACGAGCACATCGAGGCCGTCCAGCCGCTCCAGCACCTCGGCGACGCCCCGCGCCACCTGCTCCTCGTCGCGGACGTCCATCGCCACGGGGGTCGCCCGACCCGAGCCGCCCGCCATCGCGGCGGCGACAGCCTGGGCGCGCGCGAGGTCGCGACCGGTGATGGCGACGGCCGCGCCGGCGCCCACCAGCGCCTCGGCCATCGCGCGACCGATGCCGCTGGTGGCGCCAGTGACCAGCACGCGCACCCCGCGCAGATCCGCTTGCTCGCGACCGCTCGTGGACATCACCGCTCCACCTCGAACGAGGGCCGACCGTGCCCGCATCATACGGGCGACCGGGCTCGGCACCCGAGCGGGCGGTCCGAGGGCCGCGCCCTCAGCCGGTGCGGAGCCGCTCGAAGAATTCGCGGAGCAGCCGGCCGGATTCTTCCGCCAGCACCCCCTCGGTGACCTCCACCTGGTGGTTGTTGGCGGGGTGGCGGAGCACGTCGTAGACGCTGCCGTCAGCACCCTTCTTGGGGTCGCGGGCGGCGTACACGCAGCGGTCGATCCGCGCCTGGACCATGGCCCCGGCGCACATCGGGCAGGGCTCCAGGGTGACCACCACCGTGACCCCGTCGAGCCGCCACCCACCCCGGCGCCGGGCGGCGGTGCGCAGCACCCGCATCTCGGCATGGTCGGTGGCGTCCCCTCCCCGCTCCATCCGGTTGGAGGCCGCCGCGATCACCTCGCCCCCGGCGACGGCCAGGGCGGCCACCGGCACCTCACCGCGGCGGCCGGCCCGCGCGGCGAGCGCCAGGGCGCGACGCATCAGCAGCTCGTCCTCGTACATCCGGTCATCCTCCGTTCGGCGGGCCCCTCCGGAGCGGCCGCCCGCGCCCGCTACTCCGAGAAGTTCTCGGCGATCCGGCGCAGCGCGTCCTGCCAGCTCTCGGCCGGGACCTCGGCGGCGGCGCCGCGCGGCAGGGCACGATGGATCCGCTCCCGGGTCCGGTCGATCTCCCGGTCCCGGCGCTTCTCCTCGAGGGTGCGGACGGCGGCGACCGCCTGGTCCAGCTCGGTGGCGACGCCCTTGATGGCGTCCACCCCGTCCGCCGAGCGCAGGGTCCGGTGCAGCCGGCTGGCGGTCTCCGGTGTCAGGCGCGCCCCGGCGTCGCGAAGCTGGTCGGCGACCCGGCGTCGGGCACTCTCCAGGCCGCGGCGCTTGCGCGCCTCCTCCTCGGCGTCGCGGCGCTGACGCTCGAACAGCGCCCACCCCTCGTCGATGAGGCGCGGGTACTGCCAGGCCAGGCTGAACTTGCCGGAGCTCATCCCGTCGATGAGCTCGCCCACGTGGGCGGCGAACTGCTGGCGCGGCTCCCCGGTGAGGTTGCCGAGCAGGTCGGCGAGGATCGGCCGCGCCTGGCCGTGGGCGCGGCGCACCCAGCCGGGCAGATGAAGGTGCTGGGGCTGGGGGACGTCTCCGGGGCGGGCCGCCGCCGGGAGTCCCTCGGGACGGTGGATGCCGGGGAGCCGCGGTCCCGGGCTGATCGCCGGGACGGGGTGGCCACCGCGATCGGGTCGCGGACGGCTCGTCCTGGTGTCATCGGACTCGGCCGAATCCAGGGCGGGCGGCAGC
>Ga0187848_10003847_pt1 | contig 10740 bp, 8 predicted proteins | sample June2016WEW_4_40_FD_132424 | JGI IMG/M metagenome (GOLD analysis project Ga0187848, IMG submission 132424) | Peatland microbial communities from SPRUCE experiment site at the Marcell Experimental Forest, Minnesota, USA - June2016WEW_4_40 | ecosystem: Environmental > Terrestrial > Soil > Wetlands... | reverse complement strand
GGTTCAGCGACTCGTTGAGAGAATCCCAGTACTGGCGGATCTGGTCGGTGACCACCGCCCCGTCGGCCGAGGGCTGGATGACGCCCTCGCGCTCGAGGAGATGCAGCGAGTAGCGTACCTTGTGGATCGGCAGATTGAGCGCTTCGCTCAGCCGGATGATGCCGATCGGGGTCTTTCCCGAAAGGTGCTGCAGGACATCGACGTTCCGGGCGAGGAGTTCGAGTTCCGACGCGACCCGTTCCCCGAGCGGGATGCCCTCCCATGCGTTCGTCCCGTCGGTCGGATCGGGCCTCGGTGCAGGTTTGGATGCCGGCATGGAGTTGAACTGAAGCCGACGAGTGTTACTTCAAGCTTGGGGCGGTGGCTGGGAACGCGCCGGACCTGGGCCATTGGGTGCCGGGGTGGCGCTCATCCTCCATCCTGGATGCGGGGTCCAGCGACGGCGCTGGAGCTCTCCGAACATCCAGGGACCGATGATCGCCGTCAGTATGGCCATCACGACGATGGCGGTGTAATAGTCGGGATCCAGGGCCCCGACCTGGTAGGCCGAGACCGCGATGATCACGCCCACCTCCCCCCGCGCCACCATGGCAGTTCCGATCGCGAACCCGTCCTCCCGTCCATGCTCCTTGGCATCGAGCGCCCCCGCGGCGATCTTGGCGGCGATCGCGATCGCGGTGATCGCGAGAGCGAGCGGCCAGACCGCGAGGAGATCGCTCCCCGAAATCTGCAGGCCGATGTACAGGAAGAAGAACGGGACGAGGAACTCGTTCAGCGCGGCGAACGACCGGGCGACCCCGTACCTCGGAGCCACCTCCGCCATCCCGATACCGGCCAGGAAGGCGCCGACGATCGCGGCGAGGGCGAACGATTCCGCCAGCGCTCCCGCGCCGAGACAGAGGAGCAGCGCGATGATGAACGGTCCGCTCGGCCTCCACTTCGGCTCGGCCGCACCGGACGGGTCCTGGGAGAAGTACCGCCGCACGATCGGGCCCGTGACATAGATCGTGACGGCCACGAGACCCAAGGCCATCACGATGACGAGACCCACCTGGTAGCTGAGATCGATCGAACCCTGCCCCTTGGCGATGCCGAGTAGGATCGCGAGCGCTACGAACGCGACGATGTCCTCGATCACCGCGGCCGTGAGGATCAGTCGTCCCTGCCGACCCTCGAGGAGGGCGTGGCTCTCCAGGACGTGGGCCACGATCCCGACCGAGGTCGCCACCAAGGCAACCCCAACGAAGAGCGCCGCGAGGTAGTTGCCCACGCCCTCGACGGCGAGGAAGAACCCGACACCGATCAGGAACGGGACGATTGCCCCGAAGAGCGCGATCTTCGACGCGGGGCGCCCGAGCTCGAGAAGATCGGTCGGGCGGATCTTCAGTCCGACGTAGAAGACGAGGAACACGAGACCGAGCTCGGCGAGCGCCTCGACGACATCGAGGCTCCCGTTCCCCGTGGGAGTGAGATCCAGGAAGTTCACGAGGCTGAACGACCCGATCGCAACATTCGCGATGACGATGCCGGCGATGATCTCCCCTACCATCGACGGGACTCCCAGCCGCACCGCGGCCAGTCCGAGCAGCTTGGCCAGGAGGAAGGTCAGGAACAGGACGCCCAGGAGCGCGGGGACAACGTACTCCATCGGGCGGCGAAGCGCCGGGTGCATTATGCTACTTGCGTCAGGCCTGCGCCGGGCGGGCGACCTCCCGCTCCCCTGCCGTATCCGATCGGAGGGCGGACCCGCTGGGCCCGCTAAGGTCTGGTCGCGGGCTCCTGCACACGGCTCCGGGAGGACCGAGCGGGATCGGCTCGAGGAGGCGATGACCGAACCTCAACGTGGCCACCCGCCCCGGCGGGCTCGTCGGTGAGTATCACCGCGTAACGCGCGTTCCGGCGCGGCCGGCGAGCGCCTTCGGCAGGGACGGGACATCCGTGATCACGAACGTACGGCCGCCGGCGCGCAGGAACTGGATTCCCGCCTCGACCTTCGGGCCCATGCTTCCGTCGGCGAATTCCCCCCGCTTCCAGTAGCGGGTCAGCTCGTCGAGCCCGACGCGACCCAGCCAGCGGGGATGGCGGCTCTGGTAGTTGAGCGCCGCCCCAGGGACGTCGGTAACGACCGCAAGGGTGTCGACGGCGAGACAGCTCGCCACGAGCGCTGCCGCACGATCCTTGTCGATGACGGCGTCGACCCCCTCCCAATACGAGCCGCGGCGGACGACAGGAATCCCCCCTCCCCCCGTGACGACCGGGACGCATCGTTTGCCGAGGCCGGCGTCCAGCATCGCGCGCACCGCGTCCCCCTCCAACCACCGCCTCGGTTGGGGGGACGCTACCACCCGTCGCCACCCGCCGCGTTGTACGTCCTCGTGCATCGTCCACCCGAGCTGGCGCTCAAGCCTCCGCGCCTCCTGCGCAGAGTAGAAGCGGCCCACGGGCTTCGTAGGGGTGCGGAAGGCGGGGTCGCGGAGAGAGACCTCGACCCGACTGATGATCGGGAGGACCCAGCGAGGGACCCGGGCGCGCTGGAACGCCGCGCTCAGTTCCTGCGCGATCAGGTACCCGATCTGACCTTGGGTCTCGGCACCCAAGACGTGCATCGGCGGAGCAGGGACCTCGGGGGCTGCCAGCTCGGCCCCCCGGAGGAGGATGCCCACCTGGGGCCCATTGCCGTGCGTCACGATGAGTTCGCGGCCCGGTCGGACGACCGCGGCGAGCGTCCCGGCGGTACGCCTCACCTGCGCTACCGCTTCCCCCCACGTACCCCCGTCGTGGGCCGGCTGGATTGCGTTCCCGCCGAGCGCGATCATGAGCCGGGCCCCGCGGCGCGCCGAACGGCGTCGTTCCTGCGGCAGGCGGAGGGTCGTCACGAGGCGGCCCACGGGAGGACCCATCTCATGCGGCGAGCGCCTCCATGCCCGCTGGTGAAGGTAGTGACGAGACCCGTTGGCTGCATAGTAATCGGGTGGGAGGGCGGCGGGAAGATGCTAGTGTAGATGAAGAGCACGTTCCGGAGGCACGAAATGACGACTCAGCCCCCAAGAGCACGCCACGATCCCCGGAGTGTACTCGGACTACAGATGGGTCGACCGGCGAAGCCAGAGGTTGGGGCCGCAGGCCTGGACGCCGACGAAGAGGAGTACGGCCCTAGGGGCGGCGCGGCCATGACGCCGAAGAGCCCCTCCACACGGGTCGGCGTCGAGCAGGATCGCCCCCCCGCCCTCGGCGACGGACCGGGCGGGGCGTTGCCGAGCCGGTCGTGCATGGGACGGACGAATTCTTACGGCGGTATCGGACGGGAGGGGGACGGCCCTGCGGGCGCGGGAAGAAGGTCGCGGATCATCACGAGGAACCGGGCGGGGAGGAGCGGGAGCGTGACCAACTGCACGTTTCGGATGGTGGGGAGGGTCGGATCGAGTGAGCCGACGACGACCAGTGTGACATCCGGCACCTCACCCCGGGCCCAATGGCGCCCGGTCGCGCAGTAGTGCCCCGTACACGCCGCGACCACGACGGAGTACCGGCACCCGAGGTCGGACAGGGGTTGCTCGTCGCCGAGGTCTTGGACGTACCGAGTGCGGATGCCGCTGGACTCCAGCAGGTCTGCGATCGACCGGCCTAAACTCGGTGTCTCCCCGACCACGAGCACTCCGGGACTTTCCATACACCGGTACGACCCCTGGGGCAGGATATAATCGGCAAGTCAGGTCTGGTTCACGAGAGCGGGCACCGGTTGGGCCCGAGGTCCGAGTACCCCGCCCGGGAGGACCGTTCTCCGTCGGTCGGGCCCGCGCGATCGGGTCGATAGAGAGATGAGAGAGCGACAGGTCCCGTCGGGGAGGCGTCCTCGTGGAGCTCGACGCACTCGAACCCGACCTTTCCGAGGCCGTCTTCCGGAACGCCCCCGTGGGCATCGCGGTCATCGTCGCCCCGGGGACGATCGCATGGGCCAATCCAGCGTACTTCGAGACGACCGGCCGGGCCCCGGGGACCGTCGGGATGGACTTCCATCAGATCGTGGACGACGACGGAACATGGTCGGCGGCGATCCGGGAAGCGGTCGCCGATGCCCTTCGGGTCGGCACCCCCGCGAGCTTTCGCTCGGTCCGGGCCCGCTATCGGGACCCGCCCGGCGGGGCCTACCTCGACGTCGACGTGCGTCCTCTCCCCGTTCGCGTGGGACAGGGGGCGCAAGCGATCCTGGTCGTCCGGGACGTGACCGAACGGGTCCAGGAACAGATACGCGCCCGACTGTTCTACGAATCGTTCCGGACCTCCACGAACGCGATGCAGCTCACCGACTCGAAGGGGATCATGGTCGACGTCAACCCCGCGTTCGAGCGGATCTACGGCTTCAGCCGTTCGGAGTGCATTGGCCGGAGACCGAGCCTCGTCCGAAGCCGGCACACGCCTCCGGAGGTCTACGAACGGATGTGGGCGGACCTGCTCGACCCCGAGCGAGGGTACTGGTCCGGCGAGATCACGAATCGGGACCGCAAAGGGCGCGAACGACCGGTGCTCCTGAGCATCACGGCGATCCGGACCGCGGAAGGGGACGTGACCCACTACCTCGGCGTCGCCGTGGATCTCTCCGAGCAGCGAGGCTGGGAGCTCCGGGCGGCCCACGCCGACAAGCTCGCGTCGGTCGGTCAGCTCGCGGCGGGCGTGGCCCACGAGATCAACACCCCGCTGGCGAACGTCATGCTCGTCGCCGAGAGCATCCGGCGCCGCACCCAGGACCCGGGGGTGCTGGCTCGGCTCGACACGATGACCGAGCAGATCGAGAATGCGGCGCGGATCGTGCGCGGTCTTCTCGACTTTGCCCGACGCGAAGAACCCCACGTCACCGAGCTCGACCTCGTGAGCGTCGCGCAGGAATCGGTGGCGTTCCTCAAGGGAAAGCAGTCGGCCGATGTCGAGATCGAGGAGGTCTACCCCCCGGGGGCCATCCCGATCGTCGGGGATCGCGGGCAACTGATGCAGGTCCTCACGAACATCCTCAACAACGCCTACGACGCGGTCCAGGGGAAGGGCCTGATCCGGATCTCGGTGCGTCGCCATGGGGCGCGGGCAGAGATCGAGGTCATCGACCATGGCCCCGGGATCCCCCCCGAGGCGTTGCCGCACATCTTCGAACCGTTCTTCACGACGAAGCCCGAGGGGCAGGGGACCGGGCTCGGACTCGCGATCTGTCACGGGATCGTCCAGTCGCATTACGGGTCGATCACGGCGCGCAACGTACCCGGCGCCGGGGCGGGCTTCTTGGTCTCGCTCCCGATCCACGAGGGAGCTCGATCGCCGCCCCGGACCCGCCGAACCCGGAGACCCGAGCCTCGGTCCCGCACGCCCGGGGAAAAGCCCTAATCCTGCCGTATCCCGTCCCCCCACCGTGCGGATCCTCGTTGTCGATGATGATACCGTCTTCCGGGAGGAGCTCGCCGACCTGCTCCGGGAGGACGCGCATGCCGTGGCCGCGGCTCCTTCGGTCCTGAAGGCCCTCGAGTTGCTCGAATCCGACGAGTTCGATGTCGTGCTGACCGACCTCAAGATGCCCCGCCAGGGAGGGCTCGAACTGTTGCGCGACATCCGCAGCCGCTGGCCGCGCACGCTCGTCGTCATGGTGACCGGATACGCCACGGTCGAGACCGCGCTCGACGCGATGAAGCTCGGCGCCTTCGACTACGTGCGCAAGCCGTTCCGCATCGAGCAGGTGCGCGAGACGCTCCGCCTCGCGGCCCAAGAGCACGAGTTCGAATCTCCCGACGATGCGTACCGCGACCCCGTTCGGGAAGCCCGTACCCTGGCGGCGGGCGGGAAACACGAGGTGCTCCTCTTTGCGGAGCAACGCACTCCCGACGAGCCCCATCTACACTTCGAGCCGTTGGATCCGGAGAACCCCAGCCGTATCACGGTGCGCGCCGAAGCGTTCCTGGCCGAGCACTCGAACGCGGCGGTCGTGCTGTCGGGGGTCGAGCGGTTGCTGGAGCGCCACCAGCTCGAGGATGTCGTCGGCGTGCTCGACCGACTGCGAACGGACCTTGCCGGGCACGGTCCGTTGCGCGTCGCGTTCAACCCCCGGCGGGTCGCACCGTCCGTCGCGATCGCCCTCGGGGGCGCCGTCTCGGCCGAGGAGACGCACGCGATCTTCGAAGCGTTGGCCAACCCGATCCGCCGCAAGGTCCTCCAGCGACTGGTGCAGGCGCCCGCCTCGTTCGGCGAAGCGATGCAGGCCGCGGGCCTCGACGACTCTCCCAAGATGGCGTTCCACCTGCGGAAGCTGGTCGAGACCGGGCTCGTCGCCCACGAGGGGGAGACGTACCGCCTGACGGCCCGCGGCAAGGCCGGCGCCCGCCTCCTCATGGACGCTACGTTCCCCCCACCGGCCGGTGCCTCCGGGAACCTCGCGTTCCCGGGTCGCCGTTCCCGGGGCGTCCGCGGGCGACGGCCCGCCGGTCCCCGCACCGGCTGACGCGTTCCAGCGGACCCGCGTTCGGCGGCCGTCCCGAGCGTCCCCGGCGGGTACCCAGCATCGCCACCGTGCCGGGACGGACCCGCGCCCGGAGTCCGGGGTCCGCACGTGCGGGCCGACCCCGCATCGACGCTGTTCCGAGCGGTTCGATCTCCCCGTTCCGCGGGATCCGACCTACAACGGGGTCCGCGCACCCGCACCCGGCCGGCGTCCGGAGGGAGGGTTCCGATCCTCGAGGTTCGGTTCTTGGAAGGTCACGGCGGCTCGCGGGCGTGCCCGGCGGCGGGGGTGACCCCGAACTCCTCGATCAGCCCGACGGTCGGAGGGAGTTCGAGGGGGGGTCGATACTGCGAGGGAGAACGCCCGCCGATGCGCACGACCTTCTCGGCGACCGTCCCGCAGTAGCCGCACTCCTCGCACCGTTGGTTCTCACAGTCGGTAGCGGCGATCCGCCGAAGGAACCCTTGAGGGAACGCGTCGTTGTCGATCACGACATCTCCGAAGGCGGCGAACGCTTCCCGGAGAGGCTCGACCACATCGGGGGCGATGCCGCGACGGGAGAGCGCCGTCAGGGCGTTCAGCGGTCCCTTGATCTGGACGAAGCTCAGGAGGTCGAGGAGATTCCCATGGTACCGACGGGCCGCGTATGCCCCGGCCGCCCTCGCGAGCCAATCGGTCGGACGATTGCGGCCCGAGATCTTGAAACGGTGGACGCCGGCCTCTTCGTAGATCGAGAGGTCCTCGGGTCGGACCCATATCGACGAGATCATCTTCCGGGGGTCCCGGACCACCTCGAGGCCGCATTGGAGAATCGGGAACTCGAACCAGAGGCAATCCCCTCCGGGCTGCGAACAGAGGGAGCTGGTGTTCAGGTGATGGGCCCGGAACGGGCATTCCCGGATGCACGTCTGGTTGACTAGGACCTCAACGCGGGCGCCCATCCGAACGAGGCCCCGGATGAGCGGGAAGTTCCGGTCTCCTTCTTCGAGGATCACGGTGTCCGCGCCGAGTCGTAGGAAGTACTCCGCTTGGCTGACGGACCGGATCCGGGCGAAGGACGATATGGAGAGTGGGACCTCCGGGTACGCCCGGTGGACCGCGTCGAGAAGGGCAGGGATCGCGATGACGAACCCGTCGACGCCGAGATCGAGGAGTTCCTCCACTTCCTTCAGGAAGGTGTCGAGGTACCCCCGGCGGTACTCCCGGAGTCCCAAGTCGTTGCTGTTCAAGGTCGCGTAGAACTCGCGTCCTGCGCGATGGATCGCCTTCACATGCCGGCGGAACCCCTCCCGGTCCACCTCGGGGAGGATGAACGGGGGACGCCCGGCCCCGGTGAGGGAGACCGGAAACCCGCCGAAGAACGTCTGGACCGGCAGATCCGAGACGCGTTCGATGAGAGCGTCGTCGAAATTCGTCGCCAGCACGAGGTCCATTCGTCCACGCTCCTAGGGGGCCGGGGCCGGCCGGACTACGGGCGCTGGGCCGCCTTGCCGGCGTCCTGAGCGCCTTTAGGGTGCCCCGGAAGCGTCCGGAGGAACTCCTCGAGTCGGCTCCGGACCCGGTTCCCGAGGTCTTCGTAATCGTAGCTCACGTCGACGATCGGAATGTCGAGCTTGATCAGGCGCCCCAGGTTGATCGGACTACCGTCGATAACGAATTCGGCGGGGGATTTCCGGATGGTCGCCTCCAGATCGCTCACTTGGGCGTCGCTGTACCCCATCGCCGGAAGGATCCGGTGAAGATGGGGGTACTCCTCGTACACCCGGGCAATGCTCCCCACGGCGAACGGACGGGCGTCGAGGATGATCGCTCCTTCTCGCTCCGCGAGCAGGGTGCCCGCGCCCGAGTCGAGCCCGCCGTGCGTCACGGTCGGACCGTCTTCCACGACCAGGACCCGTCGTCCGCGGATGCGGCCGGAGTCGGGGGCCGAGACGTTCAACGCGGCCCGCGCGACGAGCGCGCGCGGATTCACCTTGGCGGCATTCGCCTCGACGGTCTCCACGGCCGCCCGAGGCGCAGAGTCGGTCTTGCTGATGACGATCACGTCGGCCATCCGGAAGTTCACCTCTCCGGGATAGTAGCTAAGCTCATGACCGGCCCGCCACGGATCCGCGACGACCAGTTGCAGGTTCGGGGCAAAGAACGGCAGATCGTTGTTCCCACCGTCCCACAGGATCACGTCGGCCTCCTTCTCCGCTTGGCGGAGGATCGCTTCGTAATCGACGCCCGCGAAGACGAGGACCCCTTCACGGAGATGGGGTTCGTACTCCTCGCGCTCTTCGATTGTGCAGCGGGCTCGGTCGAGATCCTCGATGGTCGCGAACCGTTGGACGGCCTGGGCCGCCAGGTCCCCGTACGGCATCGGGTGCCGCACGACGGCGACACGGAGGCCGTTCTTCCGGAAGAACTTGGAGATGTACCGGGACAACGGGCTCTTTCCCGAGCCGGTGCGGACCGCGCAGATGCTGACGACGGGCTTCGACGAGGGAAGTTCCGTGGCTCGGGGTCCCGCCAGAACGAAGCTCGGTCCCGCGGCGAGGACGGCCGAGGCCTTGTGCATGACGTCGGCCTCCGAAAGGTCCGAGTACGCGAGCATGACGAAATCCACGTTCTCCTTCCGGACGAGGTCCGTGAGCTCCTTCTCCGGTACGATCGGGATCCCGTGGGGGTACCCGGGCCCTGCGAGGCTCGGCGGATAGACCCGACCGGAGATGTTCGGGATCTGCGCCGCGGTGAACGCCACGACGTGGATCTCGGGATGCCCTCGATAGAGCACATTGAAATTGTGGAAGTCGCGCCCCGCGGCCCCCATGATGACGACGCGCTGCGCGTTCATGCCGTCGGGCTCCGGGTCGACCGCACCGTTCTCTCGCGGCCCTGAATGATCGGCCTTCCGGCGAATATCGTAACTGCCAGCCCCGTCTCCATGCGCGGGGGGTAAAGTCAGGACGTTAAAACGAGTCGACACGTGCTTTTTGCTCATGGGAACTCGTCGAAGGGAGGGGGGGAGCACGCGCGCGAGGACGAACGGCCAGCGGGCGCTATCCTCGAAACGCGTCGTTCCGCCGACTGGTGCCGGGGAGGGGTGAACTCGGAGGGGACTTGTGCCCCGCTAGAGGTACGGGCCCGCCGGGATTCGAACCCGGGTTTGAGGCTCCGGAGGCCCCCGTGATGTCCAAGCTATACTACGGGCCCGATTCGTAATCTCCCAACTTTGGCATGCGTGGGCTCCCGGCGCGGCCTCCAGGGCGACGGCCGCGCAGCACAGGAGCTCCCCATGGGCCTTGCCCGAAGTCGGTTCGTGGTTTAAGGACCACGCCTCGGGCCCGAGTCCCTCGACGCTCCCCGACCCGCCCGGGCGCGTATGCCGTTGCAGGGTAGCGGATCCACGGTACCACCTCGAGGGTCCGAAGAAGGAGCGACGGACCCCGGGCGGAGGTCCGGGGGTACGTCCAGGGCGTTCACGGCCTGCGACGGAATCGAGGGAGCGCTGGCCGCTGCCGGCATCATGATAACTCTCAGCGGACTCGACGTGACGTGCGGTACCGGTTCCTCGCATCCTGTCCCGCCGTGCGGTCGGAGGACCGAGGCCGCGATCCTCCATGACCCCAGCAGAACCCCGCACGCGCCCTCAAGCCGGGTCCCAGCTTCGGGTGAACGGAATCGACTACCTGATCCCACGTGACCCGGACCGCAGCCTTCTCGCAGTACTTCGCGAAGAACTGGGGCTCACGGGCACCAAGTACGGATGTGGTGAAGGCGAGTGCGGGGCCTGCCAGGTCCTCGTCGACGGGATCGCGGTGCGTTCGTGTACCACGCCCGTCGGAGAAGCCGTCGGCCGATCGGTCACGACGATCGAAGGCCTTGCGCAGGGGGATCGCTTGCACCCGGTCCAGCAGGCGTTCGTCGATGCAGGTGCGTTCCAGTGCGGCTTCTGCACTCCGGGCATGATCCTCGCTGCCGTCTCTCTGCTGAGCCATACCGCTCGCCCGAGCGAGGAAGAGATCCGAGCGGCCATGGACGGCAACATCTGCCGCTGCGGCGGCTACCTCCGGATCCTCGACGCGATTCAAAGGGCGTCCCGGCTATCGGGGGGGGCACGGGGAGGAGCGCCATGAGCGCGCCTCGGAGCACCGTCCCTTTCGACCTCCTTTCCCCCACGGAACGAGCCTATTTCGACCGACTGGGCCACGGGCTCGTGGTGGTCCTCCCACCCCAGCGACCCGGCCCGACCGGGTGGGGTCGTGGTGGTCCGCCGCACGGGG
>Ga0187848_10003845_pt1 | contig 10747 bp, 7 predicted proteins | sample June2016WEW_4_40_FD_132424 | JGI IMG/M metagenome (GOLD analysis project Ga0187848, IMG submission 132424) | Peatland microbial communities from SPRUCE experiment site at the Marcell Experimental Forest, Minnesota, USA - June2016WEW_4_40 | ecosystem: Environmental > Terrestrial > Soil > Wetlands... | reverse complement strand
TATGGGCTCGTACTGGACCTCGGGCATGAGCTTTAAAATCTCGCGCCTCGGTACGTAAGGGAGGTTCGAGACCACGAGGTCAAATCCATGCTTCCACTCTTGGTCATTAAGGCCCCGGAAGAGGTCGCCTTGCACGGACCTGACCCGGCCCTCGACGCCGTGCCTGCGCGCGTTTTCAATCGCCGTGTCGAGCGCGGCCTTCGAGCTGTCTATCGCCACCGCGGAAAGGCCCGGCAGGTTGTAAGCGAGCGTGACAGCAATGCACCCGCTTCCCGTGCCGATGTCCGCGGCAGTAACGCCGTCTTTCCCCGAGAGGAAGGACAGGGCCTCCTGCACGAGCAGCTCGGTCTCCGGCCTAGGTATTAGCACGTCCGGGTTCACCGAGAACGCCAGGCTGCAGAACTCCTGCGTCCCGGTTATATACTGGAGCGGCTCCCGCCGCGCGCGGCGGTCTATCGCCTCATGGAATGCGTCCAGGGTCTCATCGTCCGGGATATCCTTCAGCCTCGAGAATACTCCGGCCCGGTTCGTCCCCAGCACGAATGCCATCAGGGCCTGTGCCTCGAGGTTGGGGCTCTCTATGCCCGCCCTGGCGAACATCCTGCCCGCGTCGAAGAGTAGACTGGCGATGTCTTCCGGTTCCGGGAGCGGCCGCATCACAGCTCTTTCAGCCTCTCGGCGTTGAAGGAAGTGGTGAGGGAGTCGATAACCTCGTCAAGGTCGCCCTCCATTATATTTTCGAGCTTGTACAGCGTAAGGCCGACCCTGTGGTCGGTCAGCCTGTTCTGGGGGAAGTTATAGGTCCTTATGCGCTCGCTCCTGTCTCCGGTGCCGACCTGGGACTTCCTGTCGGAGGCGCGCTCCGCGTCCTGTTCCTCCATTATCTTCTCCATTAGCCTCGCCTGGAGGACCTTCATCGCCTTCGCCTTGTTCTTGAGCTGCGAGCGCTCGTCCTGGCACGACACCACAAGGCCGCTCGGCATGTGCGTTATCCGGACTGCGGAATAGGTGGTGTTGACGCACTGGCCGCCGGGCCCGGACGCGCAGAAGACGTCGATGCGCAGGTCCTTCTGGTCGATGTGGACGTCGGCCTCCTCGGCCTCCGGGAGTATGGCGACGGTAGCGGCGGAGGTATGTATCCTGCCCGAGGACTCGGTCACCGGCACCCTCTGGACGCGGTGAACTCCGCTCTCGAACTTCAGGCGGCTGTAGACGGCCTTGCCGGAGATCATCGCGACTATCTCCTTGAGTCCTCCGCCCCCGGTCATGTTCGAGTTCATCACCTCGACTTTCCAGCGTCGCTTCTCTGCGTATTTTGAGTACATCCGGAAGAGGTCGGCCCCGAAGAGGGCGGCCTCGTCGCCGCCCGTGCCGGCGCGTATCTCGAGGAAGATGTTCTTCTCGTCGTTGGGGTCCTTCGGGACGAGCAGCAGCTTCAGCTCCTCTTCAAGCCGGGGCTTTTTGTCCCTCAGCTCTCCCAGTTCGACCTCCGCAAGCTCCTTGAAGTCCGGGTCCGACTTTTTATCGCCGACTATCTCCTCGGCCTCGGCGATAGCCCTCACGAGCTCCTGGTACTCGCGGTACTTCTCGACCACGGGCGCAAGCTCCGCCTGCTCCTTGGAGTACTTAGTCAGCTCCTCGTGGCTTTGATGAGCCTCCGGGTCCGAAAGGCGCCTTGTCAAATCGTCGTATTTTTGTACTACGGCCTCTAGCTTGCCAAACAATTCGCAGCCTCTTTCCCGTCTTCCATGGCGACCGCCTCGCCCAGCGCCCGGAGCGCCACCTCGAGCTGGTCGTCCGAGGGCTCCCTGGTAGTCAGTTTCTGGAGCCATAGGCCGGGCGCTATAAGCGCCGAGACCGCCGGGTTATTCCTGGCCTTCGAGGAGAACTTTATGAACTCGTAAGAGAGCCCCGCCACCAGCGGGATAAACACCAGGCGGGACAGCGCCTTGACATAAAACGGCGACCCTTTGGGCACGAACGAGAAGACCAGTATTGACAGCACCATCACTATCAGCAGGAAGCTAGTGCCGCAGCGCGGGTGTAGAGTCGAATATTTTTTCGCGTTCCCGACCGTCAGCTCGTCGCCGGCCTCATAGGCGTATATGGCCTTGTGCTCGGCCCCGTGGTATTCGAACACGCGCCTTATGTCCTTCATCCTCGATATGGCGACTATATACAGGAGGAATATCGCTATCCTTATCACGCCATCAACCAGGTTGAACGCCAGCGAGCTGGCCTGCGTCACGGGCAGCATGTCCTTCATCAGCTGGGTGAGGTAGAGCGGCAGGTAAAAGAAAAGGAGAAGCCCCAGGCCAATAGAGAGCGCCATGGTCGTCCCGAGCGCCAAGTTCGTCAGTGGTTTCGGTTTTTCCTGTTTCTTGGCGTCCGGACCCGTACCCTGCTCCTCAAGCGCGCAGTTGGCGGAGAAGTTGAGCGCTTTCATCCCAAGCGCAAGCGCCGAGAACAGCGTCACGGCCCCTCTGATAATCGGCCATTTCAGGAACTTCCACCTGTCCGCCAGGAGGTTCAGCGCGTCCTTCCTGAGGACTATCTCGCCCGAAGGCGTCCTGACCGCGACCGTCATGTTCCGGGGCGCGCGCATCATCACGCCCTCTATTACAGCCTGCCCGCCTACATTTATTTTTTCCAACATAACTCCCCTTTTAATGCCAAATTCCTGTTGCCTGGGGCGGCATTATTTTAGAGCTATCATAGTGTAGTGGCCGTTTGCCCGAAGTGTGGGCGCCGGCCGTTTACGTAACATTATGATGGCTCGCAAATAATGCCGTCCCAGGCAATTAATTTACCTAAAAAGCACAATAGGAAACCAGCACAGACCGCGGGTTTCCTATTGTTAAACTACACAGATGCAGGGGCTAACCCTTTTTTGCCGCCCCGGACCCGTATTTCTTGTTGAACCGCTCCACCCGGCCCTCGGTGTCCATGAGTTTCTGCTTACCGGTAAAGAACGGGTGGCATTTGGAGCAGACCTCGACGCGCAGGTCCTTCCTGGTCGAGCGGGTCTCAATTATCTCTCCGCAGGCGCACTTTATCGTCACCGGCTCGTATTTCGGATGTATGCCTTCCTTCACTTTTCGAACCCTCCTTCAATTATCCGGGCCTTCGCCCGCCTATTAACAACTATTCCTGATTAACCGGAATTCCCATTATATCAGCTTTTCCGTGTTTTACAAGGACTTTTTAATACTCCATTTTCTCCTGCCAATGCTTCCTATTCCAGGCCCGCGTCCGGCGCAAGGGTAAGGTCGGGCGCGTCAGCCGGGGCCGCGCCGTTCGTGCCGTTTTCGCCTTCCTTCTCGGCGAGCTTGGCAAGCGAGACGACCTTGTCACCCTCGCCGACGTCGAGGAATTTTACGCCCTTCGTGTTCCGGCCGATGACCGAAAGGGCGCTGACCGCCATCCTGAGTATCTTGCCCGCCTGAGTTATCATCATCACGTCGTCCGTGTCGTCCACGGCCGCGATCCCGACCACGTCGCCGTTTCTGCCGCCGGTCTTGATGTTGATGAGGCCGGTGCCGCCCCTGGCCTGCGTGCGGTATTCCTTGGCCTTGGTGCGCTTGCCGTACCCGTTCTCGGTGGCGGAGAGGATTGTCTGGTCGGGCGAGGCGATGAGCTCCATGCCCACGACAAAGTCCCCTTCGCGGAGCTTTATCCCCCGGACGCCGGCGGTCGCCCTGCCCGTGCCCCTCGCGTCCGTCTCCTTGAACCTTATAGCCATCCCGTGCCTGGTGGCGAGCAGTATCTCGGCGTCGCCGCCCGTCTCCCTTACGTCTATCAGCTTATCCCCTTCCTTCAGGTTGATTGCGATTATCCCGGAGGCCCTGGGGTTGCTGTACGCGGATAGCGCCGTCCTCTTCACGGTGCCGCCCGCCGTCGCCATTATCAGGAAGGCGTCCTCGGAGAAGCTCTTCACGGGCATCACGGCCGTGACGTTCTCGTCGGAGGATTTCTGTATCAGGTTCACGATTGCCTTGCCGCGCGTTGCGCGTCCGGCCTCAGGCACCTGGTAGACCTTCAGCCAGTACACCCGCCCCTTGTCCGTGAAGAACAGGAGATAGTCGTGGGTGGAGGCGCAGAATAGCCGCTCTACAAAATCCTCCTCCTTGGTCTCCATGCCGATCTTGCCCTTGCCGCCGCGCCTCTGGCTGCGGTAGATGGTGACCGGGTTCCGCTTGATATACCCGGTATGGGATATGGTGATTACCATGTCCTCCTCGGCGATGAGGTCCTCGATGGTGAGCTCGGTCGTCTCGTCCACTATCTCGGTCCTGCGGTTGTCGCCGTAGGTCTCCCTTATGGCTACGAACTCGTCCCTTATGATGCCCATCACCATGCTCTCGGAGCCGAGCACCGACTTAAGGTGCTCGATAAGCTTCAGGACCTCCTTGTACTCGGAGATTATCTTGTCCCTCTCAAGGCCGGTAAGCCTCTGGAGCCTCATGTCGAGTATCGCCTGGGCCTGGATGTCGGATAAGCCGAAGCTGACCTTCAGGCCGCTCTTCGCGGCCTCGGGGTCCTTGGCGCCGCGTATCAGCTTGATAACCGCGTCCAGGTTGTCGAGCGCAATCTTGAGGCCTTCCAATATATGCGCGCGCTCCTCGGCCTTTTTCAGCTCGTACCGCGTGCGCCTTATGACGATGTCCTTCCTGTGGCCTATGAAGAGCTGGAGCATCGGGCGGAGCGGTATAATCTGCGGCTGGTTGTTCACCAGGGCGAGCATGATTACGCCGAAGGTGGACTGCATCGCCGTGTACTTGTAAAGCTGATTAAGTATTACCGTGGCTATCTCGCCGCGGCGGAGCTCCATCACGATGCGCATGCCGTCTCTGTCGGACTCGTCCCGGATGTCCGAGATGCCCGTGATCTTTTTGTCCCGTATGAGCTCGGCCACCTTCTCGATAAGCCTGGCCTTATTGACCTGGTAGGGGAGCTCGGTGACGATTATGGACTCTCTGTCGCCCCGCTCCATCGGCACAGCCTCGGCCCGCGCGCGCACCTGGACGGAGCCGCGCCCGTGCATGTAGGCCTCCTCGATGCCGCGCCTGCCGAATATTATCCCGGCGGTCGGGAAATCGGGGCCCTTCACGGCCTTCATCAGCTCGAAGACCGTCGCGGCGGGCTTGTCAATTAACATCAAGAGGCCGTCTATTATCTCCCTGAGGTTGTGCGGCGGGATGTTCGTGGCCATGCCGACCGCGATGCCTGTCGAGCCGTTTATCAGCAGGTTCGGGATGCGCGCGGGCAGGACCGTCGGCTCGGACAGGGACTCGTCGTAGTTCGGCACGAAATCGACCGTCTCCTTGTCCAGGTCCATCAGTAGCTCGTCCGCAATCTTCTGCATCCGGACCTCGGTATACCTCATCGCGGCGGGCGGGTCGCCGTCCACGGAACCGAAGTTTCCCTGGCCGTCCACGAGCTGGTATCGTAGCGAGAAGTCCTGCGCCATCCTGACGATGGTGTCGTAGACGGCGGCGTCTCCGTGCGGGTGGTATTTACCAATCACGTCGCCGACGACGCGCGCGGACTTCTTGTACGGTTTGTTCCGGGTCAGGCCCAGCTCGCTCATCGCGTAGAGCACGCGCCTGTGCACGGGTTTCAGGCCGTCCCGCACGTCCGGGAGCGCCCTGCCCACGATTACGCTCATCGCGTAATCGAGATAGGAGGTTTTCATCTCCTCTTCGATGTTAATCGTCGAGATTAAACTTTTATTTTCGTCGGGGGTCATAGGTTACTCTTAAAGTTTATTTAAATTCTATCGAACCACTCTTTTTGAATTTCAATTTCCTCAACCATCCGAGTGTCGATACCCAGTTTGAATTCTCTTAATTTCTCGACCAGTTGTTCGCCATCAACCAAATCAATCATGGGCGCACCATCTCTGGTTGCTTCCTTCTGAGCGTCTTTAGTAAAATAACCCGTTGTAATAAATAATCCTCTGTCAGCGCGCCCAACCATCGCTCCGCGGAAATCACGCAGTTGTGGCGCACTAACGGCACCTTGGTACTTCTTGCTTTGAAAGAGAACACGGAAACTTACAAGGCCAGCGAGACGTAAAATTCCATGACCATCAATTCCGCCATCACCAGACCGGCCAGTTACCGTAGCTTCTATAAAGCCGGATTCTCGGAGAAGTCTTTGACATAATCTTTCAAATGCTTCAGCCGAGATATTTTGGATTATATTTAGAACTTTTATTTGCCATGAAATCTTTTCTTCAATTTCTTTTTCATTTTCATTTTCTTTCTGGATAGTCGTTAATTCTTTTCCCCTCTCTTTTGTTTCTTTTATTTTATTTCTAACCCATTTCTTAATTTCTTGTTCATTTACCAAAACAGTTTCTTCGGGATCAGTTACATTCCATACTCCACGAGACGAATTTGTTATAAGACCCGTTTTTTTTAAATATGTGAGTGCCCAAGCTATCCGATATCGAACTTCACTTTGGCCGCCTTTCCCATGTGGAGCAGATACTACATCATCTGTTAAATTCATTAGATCAGAAACGTTTTCGTAAATTTCATTTATTGTTCCCGAACCACCCATTTTTCGAAGACATTGCAAAATGGGGTTCATGAATTTTTCAAAAGGGGGGATTGTTGGTTTCGTTTTCATTTTTTATTTATCGGTCTTTCATGCTTTTTCCGCCCGATGAATCGGGCAGCTACAATTATATATCCAGATTCCTGACTTCCATCGCATGGCCCTGGAGGAAGGCGCGCCGGACCTCCACGTCCTCGCCCATGAGCGTCGAGAATATCTCGTCGGCGGTGTAGGCGTCCTCGACCTTCACCTGCATGAGCGTGCGCTTCTCGGGGTCCATCGTCGTCTGCCAGAGCTGGTCCGGGTTCATCTCGCCCAGGCCCTTGTACCGCTGGATGCCAAGCCCGCGCTTCCCCGCGGCGAAGACGTATGTCACCATCTCGCCGGTGTTCCGGAAGGTCTTCTCTTCCTCTTTTTCCAGCAGGACGTACGGCGCGGGACCTAGGCCGAGCGCGCTGGGCGATAGCGTCTTCAGCTCCCGGAAATCGATGGAGTTGATGAGCTCGTCGTCTATGACCGTCTTGTGCGTCTGGCTCTCTTTCCTAATCATTGCCTCAAGCACAAACCCGTCGTCCTCTAGGGGCATAGGCTTAATGTCTACCAGCATGCCGGGGTATACCTTCTCCATGAAGTCCTTCACTTCGTCGATTATCCCCGCGAGCGCGCCCGCGTCCTTCAGCGTCTGCCGCGAGAACTCCGGCAACCTCGATATCGCGCGGATTATCTCGGGCGATATCTTTCTCCGCTCGAAGCGGGAGAGAATCTTCTCGTAGTGCGCGAGCTTCCGTATGTCATCGGCCAGGGCCTTGCCCTTCCGGTCGCCGGACGGCGTCTTAAGGATAAAATCCTGCACCGCCTGCTCGATGAGGTAGTCCTCGAGCGCGCCCTCGTTCTTTATGTAGCGCTCAGTCTTGGCCTTCTTCACCTTGAAGAGCGGCGGCTGCGCGATATACAGGAAACCCCTCTCGATGAGCGCGGGCATCTGGCGGAAGAAGAACGTCAGGAGGAGCGTCCTGATATGCGCGCCGTCCACGTCAGCGTCCGTCATGATTATTATCCTGTGGTAGCGCGCCTTGTCCGCGTTGAAGTCCTCCGGCCCGATGCCCGTGCCCAGGGCGGTGATGAGTATCTTAACTTCCTCGGAGGTCAACATCTTGTCAAATCGCGCCTTCTCGACATTCAGTATCTTGCCCTTGAGGGGCAGTATCGCCTGGTCGAGGCGGTTTCTGCCCTGCTTCGCGGAACCGCCCGCGGACTCGCCCTCAACAAGGAAAAGCTCGGACTTCGCCGGGTCCTTCTCGGAGCAGTCCGCCAGCTTCCCCGGCAGGCCGCCCCCGTCGAGCGCGCCCTTTCTCCTGGTCAGTTCCCTGGCCTTCCTGGCCGCGTCCCTGGCCCTGGACGCCGTAATCGCCTTCTCCGTGATGCGCTTCGCGACGGCGGGGTTCTCCTCGAAGAACGTCGAGAGCGCGTCATAGACCGCGCCGTCCACGATGCCCTTGACGTCCGAGTTGCCGAGCTTGGTCTTGGTCTGGCCCTCGAACTGCGGGTTCGGGAGCTTGATCGATATCACGGCGGTGAGGCCTTCTCTTATGTCGTCGCCCGAGAGGCTCTCCTTTAGGGCCTTCCCGATGCCGGACGAGGTCGCGTAGTTGTTGACCGCGCGGGTGAGCGCGGACTTGAACCCGATGAGGTGCGTCCCGCCCTCGTGCGTGTTGATGTTGTTCGCGAAGGAGTAGAGGTTCTCGACGTAGCCGTCGTTGTACTGCATCGCGGTCTCTAAGGCTATCCCTTCTTTTTCCTTGGTTATGTATATGGGCTTCGGGTGGAGCGGGGTCTTGTTCTTCGAGAGGTGCTCCACGAAGGACACGATGCCGCCCTCGTAGTGGAACATGTGCTCCTTCTCGGAGCGCTCGTCCCTGATATTGATTTTGAGGCCCTTGTTTAAGAAGGCAAGCTCCCGGAGCCTCTGGGACAGCGTCTCGTATGAGAACTCCGTCTCCTCGAATATCTGAGAGTCCGGCTTGAAGGTGACTTTGGTCCCGCGCTTCTTGGTGGTTCCGGTAACATCGAGCCCCGTCACGGGCGTGCCGCGCTCGTAGCGCTGCTCGAACACCTTCCCCTCGCGCCATATCTCGAGCTCGAGCCATTCCGAGAGCGCGTTCACCACGGATATGCCGACGCCGTGCAAGCCGCCCGATACCTTGTACGATGAACTGTCGAACTTCCCGCCGGCATGCAGCACCGTGAGGGCGACCTCCGCCGCGGGGCGGTTCTCGGTCGGGTGCATGCCCGTGGGTATACCCCGCCCGTCGTCCTCGACCGTGACCGAGTTGTCGATATGTATGGTGGCTTCGATGTTGCGGCAGTACCCTGCCAGCGCCTCGTCCACGCTGTTGTCCACCACCTCGTAGACCAGGTGGTGCAGCCCTGCGACCGAGGTGCTGCCGATGTACATGGCGGGGCGCTTCCTGACGGCCTCAAGGCCTTCGAGCACCCTTATCTGTTCCGCCTCGTACCGCTCTTCCGTTGGCGTGTTTGCCATCTTTGCTATATCTCCCTTAATTCAATCTTTTTATATACTTCTTAATTCGTCATACCCGCATCGGCATGACAACGCACTTGTACATCTCGCCTGCGTCCGGCTTCGCCGAACCCTGCTGGCTGATTATGCACGGGGAGAGGTTGTCCTTCAGGTGCATGTTCACCTTGTCCTGGTCCATGACCGAGAGCGCGTCCAGCAGGTACTTCGCGTTGAACCCGACCTCGAGCTCCTCGCCCGAGTAATCCACCTGCATGTCTTCCCTCGCCTCGCCCATCTCCGGGTTCTGCGAGGAAAGGACCGCCTTTTTGCTGGTGAACGTGAACTTCACCGCGTTGGTCCGTTCCCTCGAGAGCAGCGAGACGCGCCTCAGGGCGCTCACCAGCGCCGCCTTGTCCACGACCACGTCCTTGTTGTTGCTGGTAGGGATGACCTGCTCGTAGTTCGGGTAGTTGCCCTCTATCAGGCGGGTGACCATGTAGAGCGAGTTCAGCTTGAACACGATGTGGTTCTTGGAGACGGCCATCCGGAGATTACCCTCGCCCTCGTCCAGAAGTTTTTTCAGCTCGGCCGCGGACTTCTTGGGCACTATGGCCGAGCTCGCCTCCGTAGATACGTTAAGCGTCCTCTTCAGTATCGCCAGGCGATGGCCGTCCGTGCCGACCATCTGGATGGCCGTGCCGCCGCCCTCTTTTGCGATGGTCATGTAAAGCCCGTTTAAGACGTAGCGAGTGTCGTTGTCGCCGGCGGCGAAAATCGTCTTCCTGATGAGGTCGTGCATTACCTCCGTCTCGACGGGTATGAAGTCGGCCCCTTCCATCTCGGGCAGGGTCGGGAACTCCTCCTTAGCAAGGCCTGTGAACTTGAACACCGCCTGGCCGCTTTTTATCGTAGCCCAGTTGTTCTCGGCGCTCTCGACGGAGACCTCCTCATGCGGCAGCTCCCTGACTATCTCGTAGAGCTTCCTGGCGGAGAGGCTGACGCCTCCGGGCTCCAGGACCTGGGCCTCGTACACCCCCCGGAGGCCGATCTCCAGGTCGGTCGCCGTGATCGCTATGCCCCCTTCCGCGCTTTCTATGAGGACGTTCGAGAGTATGGGCATGGTATTCCGCCTGTCCGCCACCGACTGGACCCTTGCCAGCCCCTTGAGAAACTCTTCCTTCTTGATATTAAACTTCATGAGAGCCGCCCCTTTCTCTAAGAGAAGTTCCCACTTTCTTTTGCTAAAGAAAGTGGCCAAAGAAATATTTCTTTAAGTATCGTTTCTCTTTGCTACTTTCTCTTTTGCAAAAGAGAAAGTAGGGTTTTATGCACCCTTTATCGTCTTGGCCAGGGATTCGACCTCGGCGTCGTATTTTATGTCCTTTGACTTCCGGTCCTCCACCTGCCTGCACGCGTGCAGCACCGTGGTATGGTCCTTGCCGCCGAACACCCGGCCGACCTCGGGCAGGGACGCGCCGCCTATCGTCCGGCAGAGGTACATGCCTATCTGCCTCGGATGGACCAGGTTCTTCGTCCTCTTTTTTGACTTAAGCTCCGAGACCTTCAACTGGTAATGTTCGGAGACGAGCTTTATTATCTCGTCCAGGCCCATCACCTTATCCTTCTCGGTGATGATGTCCCGAAGGACGTTCCGGGCAAGTT
>Ga0187848_10003842_pt1 | contig 10756 bp, 7 predicted proteins | sample June2016WEW_4_40_FD_132424 | JGI IMG/M metagenome (GOLD analysis project Ga0187848, IMG submission 132424) | Peatland microbial communities from SPRUCE experiment site at the Marcell Experimental Forest, Minnesota, USA - June2016WEW_4_40 | ecosystem: Environmental > Terrestrial > Soil > Wetlands... | reverse complement strand
CCGGCCATCCGTCGCGATTGTAGTCGATCAGGATCACACCCCCGCTCATCGACTCTACAATGTACTTCTTCGACGGATCCGACATATGGAAAAAGTGGATTCCGGCCTGCTTCGTATCGTCCACGAGCTGCGGGATCGGCCGCCCCTTGCAGGTCGTCGACTTTGCTCCCGGTGGTGGCGGCACCGGCGGCAGATGCCCCTCTTGCGCAAAGATAAGGCTCGCAAACAACGGGTAGGTGGCAACCCAGGGAAAGACTTGGCAGAATGACGGACGGTGCATCAGTGTTTCGGTTCCTGTTGGATTTCGTCGATATGATTCTGGGATTGCGTTCGTGAACTGGCCTTCATCTTTTCGAAGATCGCCAGTTCCCGGTCTGCGTCGGTGTTGCGCGCCAGCTTGCGGTATGCCGCTTGGAGCTGATAGTGAACATACGCTTTGTCCGGTTCAAGCTTTGCCGCGGCCTCCAGATATGTCAGAGCCTGTTGAGCCTTGCCGCTGTCCATCAGCATTTTGCCCAACTGATACTGCGCATTTGCATAGTCTGGATGCCCGGCAATGACCTGCTCAAACAACTGCATGGCCGCATCGCTCTTTGACTGCTGCAAATCCACGAAGCCAAGGTCATACATAGCATCGACATCGTCCGGCGAGACCGCCAGTTCACCACGCAGCTCTGTTGCCGCGTCCTCCCACTTCCCCGCGTGAATGTCTGCCTGCGCAATCGCATAGTGGGCCTTGGGAAACTTCGGATCCATTGCCAATATCTGCCGCGCCGTGGAAATGGCCCGGTCGTAATCCTCGATCTTGTTCCACAGTCCGGCCACCAGCAGCAGTTCGTCGTTCGACAATGACTGTTGCTGGTAGATAATCAGCACCTGCGATGCGTCCTTCAGGTCCTCCGTCTCGGCCAGAGACGAGGCCCACACGTAGCCTACCACCGGGTCTCGCATCCCCGCTTCCCCCAGCGGATAAAATGCAGTGGCAGCATCACCGTAACGCTTCACATTGAAGTAGGAGATTCCCAGCATCGCCCGCAACGCCATGGCATCGGGGCTCTCCTTCACTGCCGCCGACAGCCCAGGGATAGCCTCCTCATAATATTGAGCACGGAAAGCCGCCTGCCCGAGGTTCTTCCCGAGATTCGATATATTGGCGTCCCACTGCGCTGCCTTCTTGTAGTGCATCACCGCATCGGGATACTTGTGCTGGAGGGCCTCCGCTGTCGCTAGGTCGCTGTAGCTTTGTGCCAGAATCGGCCGCAGCATACTCTCTTCCTTGTCCGCTGTCGCCCGCTGCTCCGGCGTCAGGTTCGCTTTCTCCAATGCGGATGGGGCCGCATGCGCGGTTTCATCCGCACTATTGGCTTCAATCGGCGCGGCCTCATCCTCCTCGCTCTGGTCCAGCGGAACAATGCCCTCCGAACCTTCCACATTCCCGCCTTCCTTAATCATCATCTCCGTCATCTGATGCTGCGTGTCATGCATGACCTTGTTCTCAAGATTGCGCGCCTTCGCAGCGTAGACATCGGCCTGCTTCTGATCACTTTCACGCGAGAGAATTCTCGCCAGATCCACATAGGCCTTGCGAATCGCATAGTTACCGCGAGACTCGTCCGCACCCGTAAGACTAACTGCTCTGAGCAGCATCGTCTTCGCCGTCTCATTTTTGTTCTGGGCAAAGGCATTCACGCCCAGGTAAAGAAACGGTTCAGGCCAGGTTGGATTCACCTCGGAAGCTTTCGTCAGATACTTATTGGCTATCTCATATTGGCGTTGGCTCGATGCCAGAAATCCAAGCATGTAATTCGCGAGGAAATCATTGGGTTCGTACTGGACCGCCATTTGCATCTGTTTCTTCACTTCAGGCGTCCATACCCACTCATTCTGCGAAAGCTCCGCCAACCCCAGGAAATAGTGCGCGTGCGGGGTCGTCGTGTCCAACTGAATAGCCTCTTTGAACTGCGCCACGGCCTGGGGCATCATGCCTGCATCGCGATAGGCTCGACCAATCAGCACATGAAGCGAGCCGCTCTCGCCTGCCATCTTCCGCATTTGGTCAAATACCGCCTCGGCCTGGGCGTTGCCATGAGCATTCCCTTGCGATAGCCACGAGATCGCGAGTGAGTACAGCGTCTCAATCGAGGGCTGCAATCGCTCTGCATGTTCCAGAGTTGCAGCTGCGTTCTCGTACTCGCGCTTTTCGCTGAATGCGCGGCTCAGCGTCAGATAAGCACTTACATTTTCAGGTTCCGCCTTCAGGGCCGCTTCTGCTTCAGCGATCGCCTCGTCCGGCTTGCCCTCCATCAGGCGGGCTCGCGCCAGATCGGCATGCGTTGAAGGAAGATCTTCGAAGTCCAGCGAAGTACGATATAGATCTGCCGATTGCGCCGGCATCGATTCCAACAGACGCATCTTAGCCATCGCGCGCAACGCGCAAGCGATCAGCAGATGGTTAGCATGGACAATGCCCGAGGAATCCCCGGTACTCCGTGCCTGCTCAGCCTCCAGCATCCTCCGCGAGAGTTCCATTTGATCCACTGAGCCATGCTGCGCAGTTTGGTTTGCCGGCGGTTTCAAATGAGTTTTCGACGTCTGGGCCTCAGTATTCAGCGAGAGACCCACAACAAAAGCCAGCGCGCTGGCAGCAACCGCGGCGCGGCCGGAAAGACAGCGGCACTTGAGGCTGAAAAGAGTACCCATAATTGTTTTGACAAGCATTCCAGAGGCTAGCAAAGCCCCACTCCCAACGAAGACTAAACGGCGGAAACTCATGAGTCAAGAACAAACGATCAGGGAGTGTACGGAACTCCCGCCAGGTACATCTCGATCAGCGCTTCATCCACCGATGACTCGCACCGGCGATAACATTCAATGATTGCTGTCCCAGACGACAGCGTGCGCAGCTTCGGCACCGTCAGCGTCACCTCGCCGCCTTGGTCCCTAGTTTCCGCCAGTGGCCGCCGACTGTCCTTGCGCCCCTCGCTGCGTTCGTACTTCTTCGCTCCCCACAGTGGGTCCGCGTCCGCGTCCACCAGGGTGTTCAACGTCCCTCCGGCTGTTGCCGCTTCCTAGATAGCGAATATCTGCGCGTCAATACCGAGACCGTCTCGCAATCAACGATGTCAGGAAGTTAGTTTGATAACTAATCCGTCGTCAGAAGGGCGTGCTTCGGGAATATCAAGGAGCAGTCCGTTACTCCCCCAAGCCCATCTGATTGGCTGCTGTAATCCTAGTATCTGGGCATGATGAATTACACCGCAGGGCAATGGGGTATCTCGCCTGATGGAAGCGACTTCCACTTGGCTGCCGGGAGCCCCGAGCACATGAATATAGAAGTTGCGGTCCCGAGTGGTGAAGCGCAAGTCCCGCGCGGTGAAGTCGCTATTGTGATCAGCTACATAGGAGCCACTGCTTACCTGGGTCGGACCTTCACCGAAGCGGTCAGCGGGACGGGTCTGGTAGATAGCTTCGCCGTTAATGCGAAGCCAGGCGCCAATTTGGCGTAGGCGATCTTCAATCTCGGAGGGGATCGTACCGTCGGGGCGTGGACCCACATCCAATAACAGATTGCCATTCTTCGATACAATATCAACCAGTTGGTGAATGACGCGCCTGGCGGATTTGTAGTTTGGCTGAGTAAGGTAGCACCAGGAATTCCAGTCAAGCTCGTCATCAGTTTGCCAGACGAACGTTGCTCTTTCAGTCAACTGTCCGGCCTCGATGTCCAGCACGCCGGAAGACTCGGCAAAATCATGTTCCTTGTAAGTCATTACTACTTGATGTCCAGCGTCGCAACTGGAATTGTAATAATGCGCAAGCATTTGGAGGCGGTAGGCTTCCGGAATCATGGCAACCCGCGTGTCGAAGTAAATTAGGTCGGGATGGTTAGAGTCGATAACCTCAATGACCTTGTCACGCCAGATTTCGCAGAAACGCGCCGTAGGGGGCGGATCGGGGCTATTGTAATTAAATGGTCCGGGATTGTCGGGTATGAACTTATGCGGCCAGTAAAAGTCAGCAAATTCGGGTTGATAAATATCCGCGTCGAGCACAGGGCTTCTGTACCAGCCCCATAACCAGGAGTGGTGAAAGGTGGCGAGGAATTTCAGTCCCTGTTTGCGAACGGCACGCTCCATCTCCGCGACAACGTCGCGACGAGGACCCATACGTGCTGCGTTCCACTTATTAACTCGGCTATCCCACATTGAGAAGCCATCAGCCATTTCGGCCACGGGCCCGATATATCGGGCGCCAGCATCCTTGAAAAGAGCTACCCATGAATCAGGATTGAAGTGTTCTGCCCTGAAGAGTGGGGCAAAGTCCTTGTAACCAAAGCGGTTCAGTGGCCCATAGGTGGCTAGATGGTGCTTATACTCCGGTCGATCCGGTAAGTACATCCAGTGCGAGTACCATTCATTGCCAAAGGCCGGGACGGAAAAAAGCCCCCAGTGGAAGTAGATACCGAACTTAGCATCCCGGTACCAGTCGGGACAGGAGTGGTTCCGCAAGGAGTCCCAAGTAGTTGAGTAGGGCTCACGATCATCGTGCTGGGCGTGCTGAGATGCGAAACAGGATTGCAGGACGGGTACAACAGAGCCTGCGGCCAACCAATGCAGCGCAGTTCGGCGGGTGATCGACATGAGCTCTCTCCTAAAAACCGTTGAGTTTAAGAACCAAACGCATTTGTAGTGGATCGAATCGGCGCCTAAGGCCCAGACCCAATAGATTGAGCCCACTCAAAGGAATACAAACTGCGATGTTACCGCTTCCCTCGCGCGCTTGTCGAGCCGACAACAACCAGGCGTTGGATGAACCTCATGCGAGATAACCGTTTGGCACGAGAAACAGATTACGCAGACTGCGGTTGCAGTGTTGGACGCGGAGAACTGGACCAGAATGATGATTACGGCGCCGGTGCTGGTGCGATGGTCCTAAATGGCTCGTTCTCTTCCGAATCCATGGCACATTCGCAGAGGGCTTAGACTCAGCAGCGGCGCCCTGCTATGAAGGCGCCGCTGCTCTTGATTTACCGCATGTCGATCTTCACTCCTAGAATGTGAATTTCAACGAGTATTGCAATTCACGTGGGTTGCCTTGAACAGCATTGGCTTGGCCGAAGCCGCTGGAGTTGTTCGCGGATGTCGGAACGCCAACCACATCCGTGATGACATTATTCGTAGCGCTGCAGGGTTGACCAGTTGAGCCGCCTCCAACCGTAGCGGGTGTAGCTCCTCCGCAATAAACCTCGGATGGATTGTACAAAGTCGATTCTAGACTACTGCTATTAAAGTTCGGATGGTTGAAGAGGTTGAACAGATCAATGCTGAACTTGATCCGGTACTTCTCCTTCACGTTCCAGTTCTTGGCCAGCTGTGCATCCATATTTGTATTCGGTGCGCCGTAGCAGGAACCACGGCGCTCTATGTTGGATGGGAAGCTCCCGATGGTATAGCCGACTAGCGAGAAGTGATTCGGATTGATAATTTGAGACCCATTTCGGCCTGAATTGCAGCCAGTGCTGGTTACCAGAGGCCGCATGTTACCAGAATAACCGGTGCCCACGAGCGAGGACAGGTAGCTGGTGCCATTTGCCGCGCAAGTGCCATCGGCGTTATAGTGTGTGCAGCCACCTGTAGCGCCGGAGGTGTAAACTGTCAGGGAGCTGCCTTGATCCAGGCTAAGTATGCTATTCGCCTCCCATCCACCGAGAGTATCCTTTAGCAGTTCTCCTTGCCGGTTCAGCTTCGGCAGGAACAGCACCTCATTGGCGACGAAGATATTGGGGCGGTTGATATTTGTGTTGCCTTTGTCCAGCGCCGGGTCACTCTGGTCTGTCCTGGCGTCGGCTGAGATGGTGGTCTGGTTTGCATCCAAGTCTGCGTTACCTATTGAGTGGCCCCATGTGTAAGCTGCCTGGAAGGTTGAGAAGTTGCCAGTTCGCGCGCGGAAGAGAACCTGCAGAGAGTGGTAGGTGGCATGGCCCCCGCGGCCTTCCCCACTAATCGTACCGAAATTGAACGCTTGGCGATACGAATTAATGGAAGGATTGGTCGAGGTACTCGCAAAAGCTGCCGGCAAAAAACTCGCGGCTGGAATCGCATTTGCGTCATATAGCGAAATGATATGCTCGGCAGTGTTGCCTACATAGCCTACCTGCATAATTACATTGCGGCGCAGTTCCTGCTCCACCGTAAGGTTCCATTGCCAAGAGTTGGAAACCTTACCACCGTCCGTATCTTTCGCTGCGCTCGGAGAAACCGACGCGCTGCTAATTGGCGTTGGTGTATCAAAACTACGATTGGTCGCGATGCCGATTACAAAGGGCGCATTTCGAGACAAAGGTGCGGTTGTGCCTACGGGTTCACGCTGATTGAACTGCCCAGCGCCTGCGCGGACGGCGGTTCTGCCATTTCCTCTCACATCCCAGGCGATTCCGGCGCGAGGGGCAATTGCGTGGAAGTTTTCCTGAACCAGAGCGTGATTTGAGCCCTGAGTACCGTTCGAAAGCGGCAAAGTTACACCGAGTGTCTGCATGAAGGCCTTCTGGGTGCTGCAGGGATTGGTCCCCGGTATGACCACAATTCCGTTGCACGCATCGGCCGGATTGGCTGCCGCTTCAGATGCGCTCCACTTTGTAATATCCCAGTTTGACCATTGGTAAGGAACGTTGCTGCTGTTCTGCGTAGCAGCATCGGTATTTCCGCCTTTGCTGCCTGGGTATGGTTCACGTAAGATCGACCAACGAGCGCCGTAATTGACGGTTATATTGCGGCTAATCTTCCAGGTGTCACCGAAGTATGGCTCGATGTCATTCCAAAAAGTGTCTGTTACGCCATCGATACTGTTCTCGGTAATTCCGGAAAACGTCTGCGCGTTCGCGCCGTAAGAGGAGGCGCCCGGCATCAGGATGTCGGCAAGATTGTTGTTTGTAGCGTTACAGCTCGGCCGGTAACACCCGTAGCTGGGAAAGGTCGGTCGGTCTGCTCCGCTTCCCCCATTGTCAACTACCTCGCCCCTGTCGATATAGACACCAGCCTTGAAGAGGTGGTTCTGATGCACCTTGGTGAGGTTGTCCTGGATTGTATAGAGATCCTGATGATAGCCAAATGGAGCTACGTTCCACATCAAATAGTCGGAATTGCCTAGATTGCCTGCGTAATCCTGGAGCCCGCCCCATCCGAAGAACTCATTCGGTGTCTTGATCGATGTTGGAAAGGTGGGGGGGTAAGCAGCTTGAATCTCCGATACGATACCCTGATCTGAGCCTCCTACGGATGTAATAGTGGCGGCAGAGCCATAACCGAACTCGACATCGTTGATCAAAGTGCTGGAGGCGGTAGAGGTTAGTTTGGCCATTATACTCTTGGACGGTTGTGCCCAGTTGGACCCAAGCGTCGGAAAGACGGATGAACCCCAGAGCGGACCTGTTGGATCGTTCGGCATCGGATTCTTCCACTCATCCTGGGTCCAGCGCATGCTGGCGCGCTCGCTCTTCGCTAGCTGATAGTCCCCGCGCACGTTCCACTCAGACCAGTTTAGGTGGTCCCGCACCTCATCGGTCCAGTTGTCGCCATTTACGGCTGTAGCGGGTCCAGTCGGGTAGAACTTTGCGATCAACAATCCTGCCGCGTCTGGACTAGATATTACTTCAGAATTGCTCGAACTCCGAGCGAAGCTTGGAATGGTTGGAAGGGTCGCGCCGCATTGATCGCTGGTACCCGAGTAACCGCTGAAATTGCCTGATTCTTCCGCTGCTGTCGGGACACAGGTCGCATACGAAGAGCCCCTGATCTCCCTGTTCCACTCCTGGTTCCACCACAGAAACAGTTTGTCCTTCTTAACCGGGCCGCTGATGTTGTAGCCGAAGTCGCTACGCCGCTCCTCGGCCTTGCCGGTTCCGTTGTGGTTTGAGAACCAGTCATTGGCATCCATCGCGTCATTACGGCCGGAATAGAAGAATCCCCCATGTAACTTGTTCTCGCCCGACCTCGTCGTAATGCTGATAACTGACCCGGCAGCATTTCCGTATTCGGGCCCATAAGAGTTGCGGATCATCTTGAATTCCTCAATCGTATCGACTGACGGATACACGAGGATCGTCATGTTAGACGCTGTGTCGTTATTGTTCACTCCATCGATCAGGAACAGGTTAGAACTGTAGGGGTTGCCGTTCACCGAGAAGCCGGGAGCTCCTTCCAGACCCTTGCCGGCGGCGTCGAAGCCCTGCGGAGGAACCACACCCGGGGACAGCGTCGTCAGGCCCATAAAGTTTTCGCCGTTCAGCGGCAGTTCACGCACTTGAGTGCCGGTCACAATTTCACCGGCCTCTGCCGAAGAGGTTTGAACCTGGACGCTATCTGCCGCGACCGTTACTTTTTCGACGGCGGAGCCGACCTGCAGAACCACTGGGACCTCGGTGCTGGTCGAGGTATGTACGACGACACCGGTCTCTACAAACTCCTTGAAGCTGCCCTGCGTTACTTGAAGTTCGTAAGTGCCAATGGGCACCTGCGCGAAGGTAAACTCGCCCTGCCCGCCTGATGCCTGAGTAGCCTTTTCGCCTGTTCCAACGTTGATAATGGTGACTGTTGCTTTTGGAATCGCTGCGCCGGTCTGGTCAACAACGGTTCCAACGATCGTTCCCGAATATTGCTGAGCGTGCAGGACTAGTGGAACAGCCAGCAGCATCGCGAGAAGTAAAGAACTCAGCATGCCAAGGGTGTGCCCGCACTGCCACATACATGCTTCGCCGAATCGATTGCGCATCATATGCCTCCTGTGAATGGCTCCCGCTGTGAAAACACTCAAAACAATGCCGTGGTTCATGATCATCGGCATTCAAACTGAGGACACTCAGATGCAGGCCCACAGATCCGATGTGTCGGATTCGCAGGAGTGTCGCCGGCTTCCGCAACCAGCTGAAGCTCGACGGCCCAAGTGCCATCATTTTGCACTCCCTAATTCCCCTCAGTTCCCCGTAGGGCGCATAAAAGGTTGGAGTGAAATTGACAGGCTCTATTTAGCGTGAATCCGTACAGAAGTGGCAAGGCCAACGTTGGCATATTTTTCACCATTGTCGGCTGCGCTGGTATGGAAGAAGCATGGGATCACGCCCGCGGAACCGTAGGTCGGCGCCGTCACCACGCGTCCGCCGACTGCATCTCCTCGTTGACGGCATTTGCGAAGACCGAGACCCAATCAAGCGGCGCGTGCGGATCGCGCGTTGTGCGCATCCAGATCTTTCGCTCGCAGGCGCGCGGCGAGACGCGGGTGCGTAATCGATGGATGTGCTACGAAGTGCTACGAACTCTTCGTCGTTGACGAGCTCGGGTACACGAAAGATGTGATCCTGCAGAACAAGGACCGGCACAACCGACCGGATGTGGTCGAGCCCTATGTCGTTCGGCTCGTTGCGCATGCTATTGTTGGCTGCGAACAACCGCCGATTTTCTCGGCGAGCTGCCTGCAACCGATTGAAACTTTCTTATTGAGTGCGCTGAGGAAGGCTCTCGAATCGCCCGAGTAGCGCGCTTGCCGGGAAGGACTCCTCGTTTGAACTCAGCTGGGACCATCCCGTTTCCTTTGAGAAAGAGTCCGCCTCTGCCGGCGTATTCACGCGCCCGCTGCCGCATACACCCAGCCCGAGGCGCAGTGCTGCCTCCCTCCGCGCGCAATCGAGTGGCTGGATAAATTGCACTCCCTCATAGACCCCATCGCGCACGGCATCGAGAGATCCAGGCGGCTGCTGTGGCATACTGTCGAACGCCTGTTCATGAAGACGCGCAATCTTGTGTCAGACATAGCCAATATCTTCCCCGAATTTGCCGTGAGGCACGAAACTCCAATCGTGCGACAAAACGCACTCAGGCCTTGGCCAGCCTTTCAGCGCCGTCATTTCGCTTCCCCTCTTGCAACACGTCCAGATCGACCTCTGAGAATCTCTTCCTGCCCGCCTTCAGAATTTCAGTATCAGGCACTTTCGTCAGTTTGGTGTAACGTGGATGCTGTCCTTCTGCATAGGGGTCGTTGTGCTTTGCGTTGTAGCAGCAGATCATGGACCAGCGTGGATTCTCGGAGTGATTGCGGTCAGAGCGGTGCAAGGTGTTCGCATGGAAGAAGACAGCATCGCCCGGCTCCATCTCAACATAGACAAGTTCCAGCCTCTTCAGGATTTCGTCAACGCGCGACTGGTCGGCACCAGCCTGATCGCCCGTTAGTTGGTGCTCGATCCGGCCCAGCTTATGCGAGCCCTGGATGACCTGCAGGCATCCATTTTCTTTCGTAGCCCGATCCACAGCGATAAAAATGCTCGTCAAATCAGGGTACAGAACACCGTTCTGATACCAGTAACCGTAGTCCTGATGCCAAGCCCATGCACCGCCAATCTTTGCGTCCTTCATGATCATCTTCGAGTGGTAGTGATACACCTCGTCATCAAGCAGCTTTTCGGCTGAGCCAACAATTGATTCACAACGTGCAAACGTCCCGTAGATGGTGTCCGTCGGATGATTCCAGAGAGACAGGCGAACGGTTCCGCCCTCCCCATCGGCTCGCCCAACCGACTGCTGATCCATCATGCGGTCCTCATGCGCAGCACGGCCCAGCAGACCAATCTCTTCTGCCGAGAACATTCCGCGAACGGGTAGGAATCCGTCCTCGTGGTACTGGAAGACTTCGTCCTGTGAAATCACACCCTTTGCCATTTCGGCCTCCTGTGGTGGTTCTTGTACCGAACCATATCTTTGGGAATTTAGGT
>Ga0187848_10003840_pt1 | contig 10762 bp, 10 predicted proteins | sample June2016WEW_4_40_FD_132424 | JGI IMG/M metagenome (GOLD analysis project Ga0187848, IMG submission 132424) | Peatland microbial communities from SPRUCE experiment site at the Marcell Experimental Forest, Minnesota, USA - June2016WEW_4_40 | ecosystem: Environmental > Terrestrial > Soil >... | reverse complement strand
CCCGAGCGAGACCGTGGCCATTGTGGATATGAACCGGGATGGCAAGTTGGACATAGTCTCCGGGGAAAACTGGTTCGAGCAGGCGCCGCCCGCTGCGCCCGGCGAGGGGCCGCGCTGGATCAAGCACAAGTTTCGCAGTCTGCCTTATAGGGATTTCTACTTGGAAGACCTGAGCGATCTGGCTATCGACGTAAACGGAGACGGCTATCCGGACATCGTGAGCTGTTCGTACTGGTCTGACCCGCTCACTTGGTGGGAAAACCCTGGGGCGCAGAACAAGCCCTGGAAGAAGCACATAATCGAGTCGCGCGCCCCGGTGGAATTCGCATTCCTGGTGGATATTCTCAACACGGGCAAGCCGCAGCAATTATTGCCCCAGTTTGGTGATCCGAACTTTCCCTTGACCTGGTATGAGTTATCGGGCAAAGGGGGCGATTCCGCGTGGATCCCGCACGTCGTGAGTCCAAAGAGTTACGGCCACGGCATCGGAGCAGGAGACGTGAACGGCGATGGACGAACTGATATCATCACGCCCAAAGGCTGGTTTGAAGCGCCTCCCGACCCTCGCAATGGTCAGTGGATCTTCCATCCGGAATTCGATTTGGGAGCAACGGGGTTCATTTACACGCTGGACGTGAACGGCGACGGACTGCCAGACATTGTCACTTCCCTGGGCCACGACTACGGGATCTTCTGGTACGAGCAAAAGAAAGATGCCGCGGGCAATCGAACTTGGATCAAGCATGTGATTGACAATAGCTGGTCACAGGCCCACGCGCTGACCTTGGCGGACCTGAAGGGCGACGGGCACATGGGTATCGTAACGGGCAAGCGGTACTTTGCGCACAATGGTCACGATCCGGGCAGTCGCGAACCGCTGGGAATCTATTGGTACGAACCTTTCAAAGTGGAGAGTGAAGTGCAGTGGAGGCGACACGTCATCGACTACAGCACGCGCACGGGTGGTGGCATGCAGATCGCCGTGGTGGATATCGATGATGACGGTGACTTGGACATCGTGGTGGCAGGGAAGTCCGGCCTGTTTCTTTTCGAGAACCTGACCATCACGCGTTGACCGTGGGTCGGCTATTCGCCCCGCAATCCGATGTCTTTTTGGGGCCGGCCCTCTCCCGAGGGGAGAGGGTGGCCCGCTGCCGGCGCTTTCACCAGCCGGAGCGGGCCGGGTGAGGGGTCACTTGGCACAGGCTCGACGAGCGGGATGCTTCGCTGGTTAATCTGTTCGGATCCTGTGCCCAGGGGGTTGAGGACGATCGCCAACAGCCGCATACTCCATGGCTTGCTGAATGTCAGCCGGCTCGAGTTCCGGATAAGTGGCGACGACTTCGGCGGGAGTCCTTCCGTTGGCCAGAAGCCTGAGAATCAGGTGAACAGGGATGCGCAGGCCGCGAATGCAGGGCTTGCCATCGCACTGCTGGGGGTCCACAGTAATTCGATCAAAGGCTATGGTCGCCATTCAGGATGAATCATATCACGTACCCGCAAATGTAACCAGCACATCACCCGGCGCGGGTGCAGTGATTGTTTGCGCCCATAGCCAGCGTTTCCCACGCAGGGAGAGGTGCGTCAAAGTCGAAACACCGCACTCGCAGGCCTCCGGCGCGCCAGCGGATAACACTGCGCTCGGGTTTCAGCGACCGGCGGAGTCTCACGCTGCGGAGGCGCGCTCCTCGTGACCCTGCAAGCGCTCGCGAAGCTGCAAGACGCGCGCGGCGATATGTTCGGCGCTCAGCCCGAACTCCTGAACCAGTTCCCAGGGTTTGCCGGAGAGTCCGAACCGGTCATTGACCCCGACCATGTCGAACAACAGAGGGTGCTTGTAATTCTTGCGATGTCGAAGGATGGCGCCAGCCACGATGTTTCCGAATCCTCCCACCTGGTGCTCTTCGGCGGTTAAGACCAGGCCCGTATGCTCGGCGGCCTGCGCCAGCGCCTCCACATCGAGGGGTTTCACCGTGTGCGTGTTCACCACCCGCGTTTCGAGGCCGAACTCTTCCCTAAGCAGCCAGGCGGCCCGCATTGCCTCGGGCACCATCGGCCCGCAGGCGATGATGGACACATCCTCATCTTCGCCCGCGTAATGGGTGGAGAGGAAGGTCTCGAAGGCATCCAGGAAGCGCGGCTTCTCGCCTCGATAGCGAATGATATTGGCTACGCCGTACCGGAAGGGAGTCGCCGGAGTGGTGACGACAGGCGTAGCCTCGCGCGCAAAGCGAATGTAAGCCGGCCCCCTCAGGTCGAGCAGACTGAAGAGAGTGGCGCGCTCCGCCTCCAGCGAATCGCACGGGGCCAGCAAGTGCATATTGGGCAGGATACTCATCAGCGAAATTTCTTCCAGCGCCTGGTGGGTCGCGCCGTCCGGGCCTACGGAGATGCCGCCGTGCGCCCCGGCAATTTTGACGTTTAGATTCGAGTAGCAGATCGTGGTGCGGATTTGGTCCCAGCAGCGACCCGAGGCGAACACGCCGTACGTGCCGGTCACGGGGATCAGCCCTTCCTTGGCAAGCCCTGCGGCAACCTCCATCATGTTTTGTTCGGCGATCCCGACGCTGAAGACGCGGTGCTTGCGCTCCGGGTGCTTGGCCTCGAAATCCGTGATGCGGATGGAGCCTGAGATATCGGCGTGCAACGTGACCACGCGCTCATCGCCGCCGGCTTTTTCGAGGCCGCGCCCGAATCCCATCCGCGTCGGGTCCATATCCACTTTCATCGTCGCGCCTGCATTCCACCAATAATCGCGGCGGAAGGTCGGCAGGGTGTCTTTTGTGTTGCGTGCGACCTGCGCGCCATAATCAGCGGCCCTGGCAAGCAACACCTCGACGCGCGCGCGAGGGAGCGAGGGCGTGGCCAGGTCCACCATGGCCTTTTCAAACTGCGCGCGGTTGGGCGCCACGCCGTGCCATCCCGCCTCGTTCTCCATGAAGGACACCCCTTTGCCTTTCACGGTGTGGGCGATGAGGAGAGTCGGCAGGCTTTGGTTCGCCCGCGCGCCCTGGAAGGCCTCGAGGATCTTGTCCATATCGTGGCCGTCGATTTCCAGCACGTTCCAGTTGAAGGCCTGGTATTTCTCAGCCAGCGGGTCCACGTTCATGACGTCGCGCACCCAGCCGTCGATCTGCAAATCGTTCTTGTCGATAATGCCGCAGAGATTATCCAGCTTATAATGGCCGGCAGCCATGGCAGCTTCCCAGATGCTGCCTTCCTGCTGCTCGCCGTCCCCCATGATGCAGTACACGCGATAGGGGCGGCCCAGCAACCTTCCCGCCAGTGCATTGCCCACCGCGACTCCCAGCCCTTGCCCCAGCGAGCCGCTGGAGATTTCCACGCCGGGGAGTTCAAGCCAGTTGGGATGGCCCTCGAAGCCTGAGCCAAGCTGGCGCAGCAAGACCGTGTCCTCCAGAGGGAAGTACCCGGCTTTACCCAAGGCCACGTAAAGCGCCGGCGCCTTATGGCCGGCTGACCAGAAAACGCGGTCACGGTCGGGCCAGACAGGATCTTTTGGGTCATGGTTCAGTACCCGAAGGTACAGGGCGGCAGCAATGTCCATGATGGAAAGTGTGCCACCGGGGTGGCCGGAGCCAGCGGCAAAAATGTCTATTATATCGAAGGCGCGCATCTCGGCGGCGGCGGCGCGCAGCTCTTCCACGCTCAGCCGGGGACCGCGTTGCTCACAACTTGTGCTCATATCACTGGATATCGCCAGGCGAACCGATAGACAAGAATGTTGGTGTCAACGAGAGCCGCCACGCGTGTAAAGGTCCTCTCGTTTCCAGCCCCGGTCCACGGGTTCCCTCGTATTCAGCCGCCCGTCGTTGGAGAGTTTCCTCGCTCGTTCGCGCTGGCGCTCGGTGGCCTTATCGAACAGGCGCAGACGGGTTTCGAGGTCGGGTTCGTGGGCCGCTGGGCGGGCAGGAGCCACGCGGATCGCCTCCCCTGCGGGAACCCAATCGAGTTCGTCGCCCGGGCGAATCCCATATTTATCCGCGAGCGATTTAGGAATCGTCACCTGGAGTTTGCTGGTCACTTTAGCCATCGTCCTTACTTTAGCAAGGATTATTTCCTTGTCAAGCGGCCAACTCTTCCACTCGGCCGACGCTGAACATGCCCCGCTTGCCAGCCGACGTCGCTACGTATTGCAGGGCGTGAGCAGCCGACGAGCTGCGGTGCTTCCATCCGACGCCTCGAACGGCAACGCCAGTTGGGGGTATCTCGCGGCCGGTGGCGGTTCGCCGTGATTGCCCTTAAGTCCGTAGCGGGCGCGGAGTCCCGCGAGCAACTTCGTCATGTGCTCTTTGTAATCCCCGTTCAGGTAGGCCGAGTGAGCGTAGAGTTTGCGATACTGCTTGACCAGTCGCGGAAACTCTTCTTCCAGGAAAGGCATGAACTGCTTCATGGCGGATGGCGTCAGGAAAAGGATGTTCCCGTAAAGGGACTTTGCCCCAGCCTCGGACGCCGCACGCGCCAGGGTTTCGAGTGACCTCTCGGAATCGTTGAGTCCTGGCAGGATCGGCATGGCATTCACGCCCACGCAGATCCCGGCTTCAGACAACTGCTTGACGGCTTCGAGCCGCCTTGCTGCGGGTGGGGCCTTGGGTTCGAGCAGACGCGCCAGGCGTTCATCTGTTGTGGTTATTGTCATGTGAACGCTGAAGCGGTGCCGGGCGGTAACCAGCCTGAGCAATTCGAGGTCGCGAAGAATCAGCACGGACTTCGTGGTAATGGAGAATTCCAGCCCTTCGAACTCGGCGAAGACTTCCAGCAAGCGCTTCGTAATCTCGAACTGCTTTTCCGCCGGCTGATAGGGATCGGTCGCCGTACCGAGAGCGATGGGCAAGCCCTTGTCCTTAGCTTGGCGGAGTTCCGCGCGCAACAGGTCCGGCGACCCGACTTTGGCATAGATCTTCCGCTCAAAGTCCTTTCCGTCCCACATCTCCATGAACTCATGTGTATAGCGGGCGTAACAATACTTGCAGCCGAACTCACATCCTCGGTAGGGGTTGATGGTCCAGGCGAAAGGCATGCGCCCGCTCGATTCTCGGCTGAGCGTGGAGCGGCAGGGAAGAGCAAAGTACTCCACCTCGGCGCGCTCGCGGACCCGGGGACATTCGGCCGCCAGGCGAGCGATCCCCACGAATCGCGCCGCCTGGGTAGGTGGGGGAAGCACTATAGTAATCGAGGGCATCGAGAGGCTCCAAATATAGGATAAAGCAATATTCGCTTTTTCTTCGCCCATTGTCAAGCGCTATAGGGAGGCAGACAGGAGGGGTGGAAGTCACTGTTCCACGCGTGCCCATTTGTGAAGTGGTGTGTTTTGACCTGGAGTGAAAGGAATTGGCAAAAAAAGGTCGAATGGGGCAGCGTGACGGGCTGCCCCATCCCATTCTCGTGGCGAGGACCGAACCGGGTCAACTAAGGATGACCAGATCTCACCTAAGCAAGAAGCTGGGCTGGGGGGTAGTACCTATCTGCCTGCCGCAAGCGCCCGGCGGCATTCCTCGAGCGCTTGGTTCACGCGCCCTATGGCCCTACCCCGGTGCCCATGGAAACCACCTTCGACACCCTCAAGCTCGTGCTTGGCTTCCTCCAGTAGACGTATGGCCTCCCTGATCTCCCGACGACGCTGAGGCGCCGGACTGGCCGCGGCTGCGCGGGGAGTCGCCGCCGACGCGCTAGGCTGTGGAGATCCAGGTTGCGCGTGAAAGAGTACCGGTAGTAAAGTAGCGGCCAGTAGCGCCACCCCTGCCGCCCACGAGATCAGTCTTCGTTTCATAGTTCCTCCATGCATTGAGATTCTCAGTATACAGCAAGCGTCGCGTAAGGAAGTATTCCTCAACGTGACTTAGCCCTACGCCAGATTTAAGCACAAGTCAGAGGCATTTGCACGAGTAATTGCTGAAATGATTGACTATCCAAGGCCGGAGAGGCCCATCATTAAGCTCCTCGGCGACGATCATTGGGGCGATTCCGGATCTGACATAATCCGCTGCAAGGTTAGACGGGTGCCGTTTTCTTTACGGAGGGTGGGGATTGGGCGTTGACCGTCAAAAGCGAATTGCTGCTAAAATGCTCTCGCCCTTTAGGGGGCTGGGGGAGGATTCATGAAAGTTGCTGCGGTGCAGATGGACGTCAAGATCCTGGAGAAACAAAGGAACTTGGAGAAAATCCTTGCCGGCCTTGAATCTGCCGCCTGTGCTGGCGCGGGCATCGTGGTGTTCCCTGAATGCGCGCTTACCGGCTATTGCTTCGCGGGCAGGGAGGAGGCCGACCCCGTCGCAGAGCCGGTTCCTGGCCCCTCCTCGGAGAAGCTATGGGAAGCGGCAAAATCGCTCGATTGCACCGCAGTGGTTGGCCTGCTCGAGCGCGACGGCGACCGGATTTTCAATGCTGCGGCGGTGGTGACTCCACAGGGAATCGCCGGCACTTTTCGCAAACTCCATCTTCCGTATCTCGGGATTGATCGGTTTATTGCTCCAGGGGACAAGCCATTTCCTGTGTTCGAGACGTTGCACGGGAAGATTGGCATCAATATCTGCTTCGATTGCAGCTTCCCGGAGGCGGGCAGGGTACTAAAGCTCAAAGGCGTTCAGCTCCTGGCGATCCCCACGAATTGGCCCATTGGCTCAGATTCTTGGCAGCATACCCCCAAGGTTCGCGCCACGGAGAACCATTTTCACGTTGTTGTGGCAGACCGTGTCGGCGAAGAGCGAGGATTCCACTTCTCGGGCCACTCGCAGATTGTAGATTTCACTGGCAAGGTCCTTGCCGAAGCGGGTGAAACCGAGGAGACAATCCTGACTGCGAACCTTGACCTGCTGGGGGCGGACCGCAACCGGGTGGTCCGTGTGCCTGGGCAGTGGGAGTTTGACCGCATCGCCGCGCGCCGGCCTGAGATGTACGGTCCCATCACCGAAGGTTTGAAACCACACCCCTGAGATGGCATAATAGTGTTTGAAGGGGCGTACGATTCATGCAAACAAACGAATCATCGGGGTTTGAAGGTCTGATTTTCGCCAAGCTGGACCAGGCGGTGAATTGGGCGCGCAAGTCCTCGATCTGGCCCATGAGCTTTGGTCTGGCATGCTGCGCCATCGAGATGATGTCCACCGGGGCCTCTCGCTTTGATATTGCGCGGTTTGGAGCGGAGGTCTTCCGCGGCTCACCGCGCCAATCGGACTTGATGATTGTTGCCGGCCGCGTCGCGCAAAAGATGGTTCCTGTGATCAAGAAACTCTACGCGCAGATGCCGGAGCCCAAATGGGTGATCTCGATGGGCGCTTGCGCAACCTCGGGTGGCGTTTTCAATAACTATGCGATCGTCCAGGGCGTAAACCAATTCATTCCTGTCGATGTGTACGTTCCCGGATGCCCGCCACGGCCTGAAATGCTCCTTCATGCCATCATCCTGCTGCAAGAGAAAATCATGCAACAGCGAGGCACTTTCAAAGAGGCCGTCTTCCACATGAAGTAGCGGCCGCCCAATTGGAAACTGGAAATTAGAAACTGGAAATTAGAAACTGGAAAATCGAAATTCGAAAATAGAGACTGGTGCCTTCCGCCGGCTCTCTGGCCGAAACATCGGTGAGAAGGGAAGCAGCAGCCGTTGTCGCCTGCCACTGCTCGGGAGGAGACCTTTATCCAGTAACTTGTCGGGTATAGGCCATTGCAGGAAGGCGCCGCGCTCGGGGTGACATGCCGAGTCGCCTCATGTTACCGGCGTAGATAGGCGGAAATGAAGATGGTGGCAACTGCAAGGCCGACAGCGATGGTGAGCCAGATTTGCCGTCGAGCCCGGACCCGGTCGAAGAGTTTGAAGGGCAGCGTCAGGGCTAACGAAATGACGAAGACAAAGAGGGCGAGAACAATCTTTACGGTCAAAAGCGCCCAGGACTTGCCCCAGGCCGCTCCCCAGTAATACTGGCGAATGCTATAGAGCCCTGAAACGAGCAACACGATAATCGCCGACCAAACTATCCATCGGAACCGGTCCATGACCTGTTTGGCGAGCAGATCGCGGTGCTCGGGGTCCAAGGCCCCCAGGGAGGGCATCAGGATGAAAAGTAGGAACGCCATCCCCCCCACCCCGATGACGACAGCGGTCACATGGAGCCATTGCACGAGTGTGGACATCAGCTTTTTCCTGACCAAAGCATGATTGCGATTCTATTCGCTTTCGCCCTCAAAGGACAAGATACAAGGGCGATTATTAACGTTGTGGTCAATGCGGGGATTTCCGATGTGTCACCGCCAGGTTTTCATTAGTAAAGCTTGTCAATAGCTTCCGCCAGGTGGAAGTCCTTTTCCGTGACTCCGGACTCGCTGTGCGTCGAAAGGCTGATGCCCACTTGGCTGTAACTGATGGTGATGTCGGGATGGTGGTTGGCCTGTTCGGCGGCTTCGGCGATCTTATTCACAAAGGCGATGGCCGGCAGGAACGATTTGAAAGTAAACTTCTTGTAGATCGCACTGCCGATGAGCGACCACTCCGGCATATTCATCAGCCTCTCCCGAATTTCCGTTTTGCTCAGTGCTGCCACGGTAGCTCCTATTCTCGCGTTGGGAATGAAGGGCCGAGAAGTATCTCCTGTTCCCCCGCCGATGCCAGCCGGTCGCGAACGAAGCGGCTGAGCGCGGGATTCGACCACTCACCCGCCGACACCGGGAAGACTGGCTTGTCTTCGAGCATTGGGAGGGATATTCCCGGCCAAAGGGGCGCCTTGAGCTCAGGTCCCACCGTAACCAATGCGTCCGCGCGGGGGAGGAACTGCCTTGCTGAAGCCTTCAATTCCCGCCGCGATTCATCAATCACAAACAGAAAGACCGCGGGTTTGAGGGAGGCCAGTATGCTGTTGCTTTCGATGATCACGTGCTCATCGCCCTCCAGAGCTTTGAGTAATCCGGGCAGCGCTTGAGCAAGTGTCCCTCCCCGAGCGCCCATCCACAGCGCGCGCCGCGCCCCCGCCGCGAGGTACCGGGAGGTGTCGTGGTGTCCATTGGGATTCTTTTCTTCGCTCCATAAGAAGTCAAGATGCGCCGGGAGGTCGTCGGCCGATGGCCTATCCTGCGAGTTGGCATCGCCGCCGTGATGGCTGATCTTTACTGCCGTCCAGGCAAGTGAATTCAGCCCCCGAACTAATCCGGCGATCACCGAGGTCTTGCCGACCTTCCGCGCCTGCCCGCCCACCACCACCAGTTTCATTTGCTGCCGCACACCCTGCTCGCGTTGAAAGCAAGTATAGAAGAGTGTCCGAGGCAAGTCAACGACCCAAAGGCAGTGACCCAAAGGCAGTGATGAGTGATGAGTGATGAGTAGGAGTCAGGAGTCAGAAGCCAGAAGCCAGAAGAGAAGCCCCAGCTCCGTCCTTTCAACTGATACCTGACCACTGACCACTGACAACCGGCTCCCCCCTCAATCAGCAAAATAACTCAAGATTCGTCTCTGCCTTCGGGTGCTTTGACCTGGGACAGACGGGGGGGCAGGAAAACCGACCTGCGCTGCCGCCACAACTCGGGTACAATGGTTGGGGGCGAAAGGAAGGATAACCAAGGATGATTCACGAGATTCTTCCCGTGGGAATGCTGGCCTGTAACTGTTCCATCGTCGGTGATGAAGAGACTGGCGAGGCCATCGTCATTGACCCGGGGGACGAGATTGAACGTGTCCAGGAAGTGCTGGCCCAGCACAAGCTGCGGGCCAAGTACATCGTCGCCACGCACGCGCATATCGACCATGTGGGTGGCCTCGAGGAGTTGAAACGCGCCACGGGAGCCGCTGTCTTGATGCATGTGGGCGATCTGCCTCTCTATAGGAACTTGGCCATGCAGGCGGAATGGCTGGGCCTCATCCCTCCTGGTGTTGCGGATGTGGATCAATTCCTGAAAGAGGGGGACGCGCTGCGCTTCGGGTCGCACGTCCTGGAGGTCTTGCACACGCCCGGACATTCTCCTGGCAGCCTCTCCCTCCACCTTCCGGGCGAGCAAGAGAAGATTTTCAGCGGTGATACCCTGTTCCAGGGAAGCATCGGCCGTACGGACCTGTGGGGCGGGTCTTACGAGGAAATCCTGCGCTCCATCCACAACCGGCTGCTGATTTTCCCCGATGAAACGCCGGTCTTCCCCGGGCACGGACCTGCGACAGTGATTGGCGAGGAGCGGGAAACAAACCCCTTCCTCCAGGACGGGCGTGGTCGGGGGCTGGGGATTAGGGAATAGGGAGTGGGGCTGGGGCAATTTTCGATTTTAGATTTTGGATTTTGGATTGACCCTGCCTACTGCCTTCTGCCGACTGTCTACTGCGAGAACGGGGGCTGGGGGCTGGGGCGATTTTGGATTTTGGATTGACCCTGCCTACTGCCTTCTGCCGACTGTCTACTGCGAGAACGGGGGCTAGGGGCTGGGGCAATTTTCGATTTTAGATTTTGGATTTTGGATTGACCCTGCCTACTGCCTTCTGCCGACTGTCTACTGCGAGAACGGGGGCTGGGGGCTGGGGCGATTTCGGATTTTAGATTTTGGATTTTGGATTGACCCTGCCTACTGCCTTCTGCCGACTGTCTACTGCGAGAACGGGTGCTGGGGGCTGGGGAGTAGGGAGTGGGGCTGGGACAATTTTAGATTTTGGATTGACCGTGCCTACTGCCAACTGCCTACTGTTCTTCCCCAGTGCCCAGCCCCTGGTTTTCTGCTTACTGCCTACTGCTTATTGCCTACTGCCTACTGCCTACTGCCTACTGCCTACTGCCTACTG
>Ga0187848_10003839_pt1 | contig 10762 bp, 6 predicted proteins | sample June2016WEW_4_40_FD_132424 | JGI IMG/M metagenome (GOLD analysis project Ga0187848, IMG submission 132424) | Peatland microbial communities from SPRUCE experiment site at the Marcell Experimental Forest, Minnesota, USA - June2016WEW_4_40 | ecosystem: Environmental > Terrestrial > Soil > Wetlands... | reverse complement strand
CCGAGGAAGATCCCCGAGAGCACGGCGTTGCCTCCAGCTGTCGCCTGAACGGTGATGGTCACCGTGCCGCCTGAGGCGACGCTGATGGGGAACACCATCCAGGCCCCGTCGTTAAAGGGGGTGCTGAGGGCGACTGTCTGGGTCGAGGTGCCGTTGACCACGCTGACCGTCTCTCTTCGCGCGGTGCTGTCCCAGTCGAGCGCGTAGAGCTCGAGGTTCCCGCTGTAGGTGGAGCCGAACGAGAGCTGCAGCTCCAGCTGCGAGCCCGAGTACCAGCAGGTCGCCTCGCGGGTCGTCTCGCTGGGGCTCTCGAGGGCACGGACGTCTGTGGTCGAGGAGCTCCACTGGTAACGGTTGCCCTCGACCAGGCTGAGCGTGTCGCCGGGGAGAGAGGTCGTATCCGTGCTTCCGTTCCAGTCCGCCAGGGCGTAGCCGGATCCCCCGTAGGTGCCCACCCAGTTGCCCTGGGGCGCCGAGGAAGCTGCTGAGGAGGTGTAAGAAAACTCATCTGACGAACCCGTAGCGCTGGTGCCGATAGGAGTGGTCACGGTGACGTTGACCGTGCCCGACCCGGCCGGGGAGGTGGCGCTCAGCTGCTCGGGTGAGGATACCGAGACATTGGTCGCGGGCGCGCTACCGAAATCGACGGTCGTGCTCCCTGCCACAAAGCCCGTTCCCGTCACGGTGACAGGGGTTCCCCCAGTCGACGGTCCCGACGACGGGTTCACGCTCGTGACGGTCGGAGGTGGAGGTGGAGGGTAGTTGATCGGACTGCCGAGCCCGGTCACGAGGTCGTAGCCGGTACCGGCCGTGCAGTCGGTGCCACAGATGCCGTTGGAGCCGCTCGTGATGTCCCGCAGATAAGACGCGTACCCACCGCCATAGATGTCCTGTGCTCCCTGCAGGGCTGTGGCGTTGTCTGCACCGGCCGCGAAGATGCCTGCCCAGTTCGGAGCTCCGACGCTAGTGCCGCCGACCGTGAACCAGCCGCTCTGGCCGGCGTACCCGGTGCTGTCGTAAACCGAGACACCGGTGTTCGGATCCGCGTCGAATGAGACGTCGGGGATGCCGCGCATGGCGCCGGTGAGAGCGGAGATGCCACCCGAGGACTCCGAGTAGACCGGTCCGCCATAGCCGGACTGATACGCCGGGATCTTCTCGTAGGCCGAGACCCCGCCCCCTGAATCTGACCAGGTCGTCTCGCTCGAGAAGTCTGCGCAACTCGTGTCGCTGCACCCGTTGAGCGTGGTACCGCCCACCGCGATGACATTGGGAGATGCGGCCGGATATACGGCACCATGACCACCGTCACCGGCGGCAGCGGTATAGATGATGGGTGCACCGGTGCTGGTGCTCTTGGCGTCGAAATACGAGTCGGAACTGGTCTCGGTGCTGTACTCGCCGCTGGCCCAGCTCATCGACACCTCGGTGGCGCCGTTGTCGTTCGCCCAGCTGACCGCGCTCATGAGGCTGGCGGTACTGGCCGCCTCGACGAGCACGATGGTGGCTCCGGGAGCCTCCGCGTGCGCCCACTCGATGTCGAGCGACTCCTCCACTGCCCAGTCGCTGTCCGTGCTGGGCGTTCCCTGCGGATCGGCCTGATAGAAGCACGCACCCGTGCTCGCCGTGAACGGTGGGGCGCCAGAGCAGGTAGCGAGAGCGGGGTATCCGTACTGCGCATCGAAGGTGTCCAGGTCACTCAACGCGTTCGGGTCGTGGTAGGCGTCGATGATGGCGATGACCTGCCCGGCACCTATCGCGCTCGTAGGCGACACCAGCCCGGTTCTCAAGCCGTAGACGGCCCCGACCGTCGCCGGAGCCAGGCCTGTGGGCAAGCTGACCAGGGGACTCGCGTCTTGGCCTTGGCTGATGGTCTTGACCCGAAACGGTGGACTCGGGGCAGGCGGAGTCGGCGTCTGTGCTGCCGCCCGTATGGCCGGCCAACCGAAGCCCACCAGAGTCGCGAGCACAACGGCAACCACGGAGGCGCCCCTTTTGAGAGGTGTGGACTGCCTCCGACGGTCAGAAGATTCAGCAGCCCCTGTCTTCACAGCGGTGTCCCCCTTGTTCCGGTGTGCACCCGGAACCCTCGCGAACGCCCGGTAATGATACGACGCCCGGGCGAGCCCAAAAACACGCGCCCCTTAGCGACTCGGGAGAGGGGCGAGAACCACAAGATCCTCCTCGCCGGACGCGGACAGGTGTGAAAGGGCACCTCGTTCGACACAGCTGGACAAGCTGACGGCTGCGCCTGGCCCGAAGGAGGTCGAGCCCCTGGCGCAGCCGTCCTCGTTTGAAGTCCGAGGGCGGCGGTATGCTCCCGTCAGTCATGACATCGACGACGTGTTGGAATTGACGATCGTCTCGTCGTCATGGCGGCAAGCTGAGCGAAGGGCATGCGCAAGACGCGGGAGGCGACGGCGGACGACGTGCTGGCGGTGACCATCCTCGGTGGGTCGGAGAGGGTCCTGCCGGCCGAGATCGTCTCCTCGTTGCCTTGAGGAACAGGTCGAGGTTCGCCCGCCTCGGCGGCCGGGGCGCTCAGGACCTCGGCAAGTCACGAGAAGGCGAGGCAGGACCAGCCAAGGCGCCTAGGCGCGGCGAGCGACCCGTCTGGACCGGCCTCGCCCTCCTCGTTGCCGGGGCGTTTTTCATGGAGAACCTCGACGGGACGATCATCGCCACCGCCGCGCCGCGCATGGCGCGGTCGTTCGGAGTCCCGTCCGTCGAGCTCAACGTCGTGATCACCGCCTACCTGCTCGCCCTCGGGGTCTTCATCCCGGTGAGCGGGTGGATCGCGGACCGCTTCGGCGCCCGGTTGGTCTTCTCGGGGGCCATCGTCCTGTTCACCGTCTCCTCGGGCCTCTGTGCGCTCAGCACGAGCCTCGGTGAGCTGACAGCGGCACGGGTGCTGCAAGGCATGGGCGGAGCGATGATGGTGCCCGTCGGTCGTCTCGTGGTGTTGCGGGCGGCGAACAAGGCGGACATCATTCGGGTGATCGCGTATCTCACCTGGCCGGCGCTCGTGGCCCCGGTCGTCGCTCCGGCCCTCGGCGGGGCCCTCGTGACCTATGCGTCATGGCGCTGGATCTTCGTCCTCAATCTCCCGCTCGGTCTCGTCGCCCTGCTTGTCGCCGTGCGCATCGTGCCCAATCTGCGCCCAGGCCGGCCGGCGGGCCTGGACTGGGGGGGATTCGCGCTGACGGGAGCCGGGCTGGGCGCCTTCGTCTTCGGGCTCGAACTCGTCACCGACGGCAGCGTCTCCTGGGCCGCTGTCGGAGCTGCCATCGGCGCAGGAGCGGTACTGATCTGGTGGGCGGTCGGCCACCTCCAAAGGACCGCCCACCCGTTGCTCGACCTGCGCGTCCTTCGCGTCCCGACGTTCCGGGCCTCGAGCCTTGGCGGCTCCTTGTTCCGGATGGCGATCAGCGCCGCTCCCTTCCTGCTGGCGCTGATGTTCCAGAACGGCTTCGGCTGGAGCCCTCTCCGCTCGGGCGTGCTCGTCATCGGCGTGTTCGTCGGCAACATCGCCATCAAGCCTTTTACCACCCCGATCCTGCACCGGTTCGGCTTCCGGACGGTGCTCATGACCGCGGGGGCCGCAGCCGGCCTCACCCTGGCGCTCTGCGCGAGTTTCACCGCCGGGACTCCGCTCGCGCTGATCGTGCTCGTCCTGGTTGTCAGCGGGGTCTTCCGGTCGATCGGCTTCACGGCCTACAACACGATCGTCTTCGCGGATGTGGCGCCCGAGGGCATGAGCAATGCCAACACGCTCTCGAGCACGATCCAGCAGCTGACCATGGGCCTCGGCGTGGCAGCGGGAGCCCTCGCCCTTCGAGCCGGCGCTCCGCTCGACCATCTGGTCGGCGCCGCCAGCACCGGGGGAGGACCCTTCAGCGCGGCGTTCCTTCTGCTCGCTGCGGTGGCCTTCCTCGCAGCCGCTGAGGCGGCCCTGCTCGCCCCTCAGGCCGGTTCGGCGATCGTCGTCGCACGGCCAGACGGCGGGGTCTCGTGACCCGTCACCGGTGGGCAAGTGCCGACCGGCCACGCCCGCCGAAGTCCCCGGTCCTGGGCGACTGGCAGCCGGCGTATGCCCTGGAGGCATCTCGACCTTCTCCAGCATCAGGTCGGATCGGCGAGCACGATCCCCGTTCTTCCCAAAGACCGTGACCGGTGCTCAATTCTGGCCTCCTGTTCGCCGATAGAACTGGGGGGCAAGTTGCACCTGTTGCCAATGGAGAACGTGTGGAAGGCGGGAACGACGATGAGCGATGTCGAAGAACTTGGCAAGCTCGACGCACAGCATCAGGCCGGGACCGACAGAGATACCGAGTTTGCTGCCGAGCAAGCGAAGCTGCTTGACGAGATTCTTGCCTCCGCTGACCTCGGCTCTCCTGTCACGCCCGAGGTTCGATCCATCGATGAGACGAGTGACGCCGAGCTATCTCACGACGAAGGGCGGGCGGCGCTGGCGGCGCCTCCCGGCCAGCCCCAGGGACAGGCGGTAAGTGTGTCCGAAGCCGCCTACGACGTACCGGCATTTGTGGGCCCCATGTTCACGGGCACGACGACGCCGGGCGAAGACGGCGAAGTTGTCGCGCTCGACGCCGCGCACCAAGCCGGGACCGGCAGTGATATCGAATCTGGCGCCGAGGAGGCGAAGCAGCTCGAGGAGACTCCTGCTGGCGCTGAGCTCGGCTCGCCCGTCGCGCCCGAGGTTCGATCAATCGATGAGACAGGTGACGGGGAGCTATCTGACGACGAAGGGCGAGTGGCGCTGGCGTTCCCTCCCGGCCAGCCCCAGGAACAGGCGGTGACGGTGTGGCCAGTCGCGTACAGCGCACCGATATCGACGGCCGCCCCGTTCACCGATACGACGACACCGGGCGAAGACGGCGAAGCTGTCGAGCTCGAGGCAGCGCACCAAGCCGGGACCGGCACTGACACCGAGGCTGCCGGCGAGGAGGCGAAGCAGCTCGACGAGACTGCTGCTGGCGCTGAGCTCGGCTCTCCTGGCATGCCCGAGGTTGTATCGATCGATGAGACAGGTGACGGGGAGCTGTCTCACGACGAAGGGCGGGCGGCGCTGGCGTCGCCTCCCGGCCAGCCCCTGGGACAGGCGGTGACGGCGTGGCCAGGCGCGTACGGCGTACCGGCGTTTGCGGGCCCGTTGTTCACGGGCTTCACGACGCTCGCCAAGGACGAAGCCGTCGCGCTCGACGCAGCTCATCAAGCCGGGACCGGCAGCGATACCGAGCCTGCTGGCGAGGAGGCCAAGCTCGAGGAGACTCCTGCTCTCGTTGAGCTCGACTCTCCTGGTACGCCCGAGGATCGACCAGTCGAAGAGACGAGTGACGCCGGGACGCCTCCCGACCAGGAGCAGGCCGAGCCGGCGCCAGCTGCCGGACAGCCTGCGGAGGAGGCGGTGACGGTGCGGCCAGGCGCCTACAGCCCACCGGCGTCGGCGGCCGCCCCGACGACCGATACGACGACGAAGGGCGAGGACGTCGAGGACGTCGAAGCCGTCGCGCTCGAGGCCGCGCCTCAAGCCGGGACCGCCGGCGATGCCGAGCCTGCCGCCGAGGAAGCGAACCAGCACGAGGAGCCTCCTGCTGTCGTTGAGCTCGACTCGCCAGCTACGGCCGAGGTTCGACCAGTCGACGAGGTGAGTGACACCGAGACGGCCCACGACCAGGAGCAGGCCGAGCCGGCGCCGGCTGCAGTGCAGCCTGGCGAGGAAGCGGCGACGGTCGAAGAAGCCGCCTCCAGCGCACCGGCGTCTGCGGCCGCCGCCTTCAGCGACACGACGACGATGTTGGGTGAGACGAGAAAGTCGCGACGTCGCTCTCCGGCCCTCGTGGCCATCCTCGCCGCGGTGTTCCTCGTGGCCGCCCTCGGCGCAGGTTTCGTGGCCGTGAAACAGACGACGGCCACGCGTCAATGGCGCCAACGCGACCAGAACGAAGTTGCTCTCAATCGCGGGCTCTCGGCCCGTGAGGGCGTGCTGTCAAACGACCTGGCATCGACCAACGCCACCATCACGTTCCTCAACTCGCAAACATCGAAGCTGAACGGGCAGGTCAAGAGCCTGCAAACGCAGCTGTCCGCGGTCGCGGCCGCAAACAGAAAGGCGCTCAACCACAACGGGCTGCTCACCCAGCTCACCAACCAGGCGGGCACGGTCTCGAACGAGCTCGCCATGTGTGTCGGCGACGTGAGCTCGTTGCGGACCGAGATCGACAGCGACCTCTCCAAGCCGAGCTACAAGGACGCGCGCCTCCAGCCCAACATGCACATCGCGAACCAGGTGTGCGCCACGGCGCGACAGGACGGCCAGCAACTCCAGTCGGCCTTGAGGGGGGCTTGAACCATCGCAGGTGAGCCTCCCGGCACGAAAGCTGCCCACGAACGGCTCGACTGAGAACGAGGCCATCACGCCCAGGGCCACAAGGACCTGCCAAGGCCGAGGCAGATCCGGGCACCTCACTCGGGCCGCGGGTTGTTCCGGCGCTATGTTTCTCTAGCGACGCCGCCACGCCAGGAGGAATCATGACGACTGACGGCCCGTTGCGATCGAGTGTGCAGTAGTTACACGCACACTCACGCCGCCTCCCATTGCGAAGAGGCGGTGACGGCCTTCGCCGGTTGCCCGGAGCCGTCTTGACGCTTCCTGCCACGGGGGCTTTTCGGGGAGTGTGCACCGGTGTCGCTGGTACACGAAGCATCCCCTCTGCGTCCGTTTTGAGTCTCCGGGCCACTCCCGGCGACGAGGTGCTTCTTGCCGTAGGCGGCAAGGTTGCGTGCTGCATTGTGGTCTCGGTCGAGGACCAGACCACAGTGCTCGCAGCGGTAGGTCCTCGTCGCAAGAGAGAGCGTGGCTTTGGTCTTCTTGCACGACGAGCACTTCTTGGAACTGGGGAACAAGCGATCGGCTACCACTAGGTGACCACCGTGCCAGCCCATCTTGTAGGTGAGCTGGCGGTGGAGCTCGCCGGGGGCTATGTCGAGGATGGACCTGTTGAGCCCGGCCTTGGCCGCGTGGCCGTTCTCGAGGTGGTGACCAGGGTTCTCGGGATCAGCCTTGGGCTTGGGGGAAGCCGTCATGTTCTTCACGGCCAAGTCCTCGATGACCACGGTGCCGTAGGCGGTGGCCAGGTGGGTTGTGAGCTTGTGCAAGGTGTCCCGGCGCACGTTGGCCACCCTGGCGTGACAACGGGCCAGCTTGGCTTTGGTCTTGGCCCGGCGCTTCGAGCCCTTCTGGCGTCTGGAGAGCTCCCGGTTGAGCCAAGCCATCCTTCGGGCGTGGTGAGAGATGGGTTTGGGGTTCTCGAACAGCTCACCAGTGGACAGGACGGCAAAGTGGTGGACCCCGAGATCCACCCCGACGATGGCGTCGGGGTAGGTGGCGACTGGATCGTGAAGATCCGGCCGCCGTTGAATCGACGAGGAACGCGTGGATGAGCTTCCTCGCTGGGCTCGGCGGGCGTCGGCTCGGTTGATTTCGGCACCGGCAAGATCAACATCAGCGGCTATCTGCCCGAGTAGACACCTCTGGGCCGGTGCAAGGCGGCCGGTACATGCTGCTCGGTCACCTCGAGCACATCATCGAGGGCGTGACGCCCCACGAACGGTGGCCGCCCGGCAGCGACACACGGTGGAGAGCTGTCCGGGGCCGCCGGTAGCCCTGCCCGGCCGAAAGCGGGCCCGAGGCGTTCTTCAAGCCTGACGCCCGGCCGGCGGTCGGTGCAGCGGGGGCGACCGCACACGCCATCCTGGTCGGCCTCGGCTGAACCCGTCCGGCAAAAGCGTTGGCAACCTCGTTCCTAGGTGGTCACCAAGAACCAGCTTTCGATGGGCCGTGCGAACATGGCTCAGTTCGCGACCGGGATCTCCCATGGCCGACGCGGAGTTGCGGAACCTAGGTGACGACCCTGGAATCCGCATTTGGTCGGACTTGGCATGCGTAAGGCAACTGGCGTCCTCGTTGTCCATTTCTGCTCCTTCGTCGGGGAGCCGCCTTTCCGGCTCAGCACAGACCAGCCTGCGCCCCGAGACTTCGAAGACACCGAGAACTGCCTGTCAATTGCCTACGTATCGCTGCGAGTCGTGACGCCTGTCGCCGTCTGCCTCCTCATCCCTGCGGTCCGTCCGGTGAGAGTGCCACTATGGGAAAGATTCGGCAAAGATCCGGGAAAGAAGGGCCCCAGCCGCCAGCGACGCAGGCCACACGTCCGGCATGCTCGATGAAATGACGGCCGAGTGGACGACTCCCAAGCCACATCGTCAGGTTGCAGAGCCGACGCGGCGCAGAGCCGATGGCAGGACGACGGCAGGACGGCGTCCCGAGGCTCGGCGCCCAGGCGGCCCGGGCACCCCGTCCAGCCCGAAGCGTGCGCAGAAAGCCCGTGCGGCGGCTCTCCATTGGCCGTCCTGGCAGAGCCACCGCGCTTACGTCCGTGAGCGGAGGACGCGTCGCAGGCTGCTGCGGCGCTCGCGGCGCACCTGGCCCAGTCGCCATCCCCTGACCACCGGCACGGCGGCACTGTTCGTGCTCCTGACGCCGGTGTGGGTTTCGCTTGGCGACGCACTCACGTCCCCGGCGCTAGGGCTCTCGGTTCCGGCGCGCCTTGCCGAGTGGCTGCGCGACAACGGCGGCGGCCCGGTCGTGAACACGGTCGAGAATTGGTGGTACTCCCACCACCAGCCTCCCGTCGGCGGGCGACCCTTGGCCGAGGCTCTGCCCACCCAACTGCGCACCATTGTCAGCACGACTGGCCTTCGCCGCGACTCTCCTGCCCACCTCCCGGCACCGGCACCGCTCGCACCGTTCGCACAACCCGCCTTGGCAGGAGAGGGCAGCTGGAGGCCGGTCGGCCGCCTCGTGCGAGGCGTCCCGGCCGTTTACGAGACATTCCTCCGGCCGGATCCGGTCCACACCAGCGTCGTGGATGGGATCGCCTGGCTGGACACGAAGCTGTTGTCGGCAACCTTGTACTCCGGCAGCTACATCCCCGGCGGCGGCCCTTACACATACACGGCCCCGATCCAGCCGGGCGCCGCCAGCTCGCTCGTGGCTGCGTTCAACGCCGGATTCCGCATGCAAGATGCGAACGGTGGCTACTACACCCAGGGCCAGACGATCATTCCGCTGCGTGCCGGAGCGGCGTCCTTCGTGATCTACCGGAATGGAACCGCCACCGTGGGCGCCTGGGGAACAGACGTCAAGATGGGCCCGGACGTGGTCGCCGTGAGGCAGAACCTCAAGCTCCTCGTCGACAATGGGAGGCCGGTCTCCGGCATCAATGCCAACGACACGACTGAGTGGGGAAACACTCTCGGCAACCAGGTCTATGTGTCGCGCTCTGGGATCGGGGTGACCGACGGCGGGGCGCTCGTCTACGTGGGAGGACCGAGCCTCAACATCACCGACCTGGCCAACCTTCTCGTCCATGCCGGGGCAGTGCGGGCCATGGAGCTGGACATCAACACCGATTGGGTGAACTTCGCCACCTTTGCCCCTTCGACCACAACCGGCCCGGCATCGCCGGCGAACGGAACCGACCTGCTACCGCTCGCCGACATGGCGGGACCGCCGACTCGGTACTTCGTGACGTGGTGGGCACGCGACTTCATCACGATGTCAGCCCGCAGGCCCTGAGCTGACCGCCGGCGCACTGCGCTGCGTCGCCGTAGGAGCGTCCGAGACCTCGAGCGACCATCGGCAGGGTGCCACGTTCTCCGGCCACAAGATCTTCCAGGTCCGACACCGACTCCGGACGCACCAATGTGGCGGCAGACGCCGCCGCCCGGCCCCAACCGGCGAGGAGCTCGCGCCGGGAGGCAGCATTCATGCGTAGATCCCGCACATCAACAACGCGAGCCACGCGAGTCCCAGCACCTGGAGCCCACGATCGCTCAGAGCGAGCTCTTCCGGCTCGCCTCCGCGACCCTGCTCGATCGCAAGCTCGACGACGAGGACGGCGAGCACGAATGGAATGATCGAGAGCTCGAACCACACGATGTCCTCGGCGCGGTCCACAGGCCCGAGACGTCCGGCTCGCTCGAAGGCCCAGAGGCAGTAGGTCGTCACGGTCACCGACATCGCGAGCATGCGGACACTTCTCAGGAACGCCGCCGGGTAAGCAGCGAGGGCCGACCGGTGCAGCTCCCCCTGGTCCTTCATCACGGACTGTTCGACGCTTCGCTTCCCGGCGACAATGAGCAGAGAGCCGAACGAGGCCACCATGAGGAACCACGGTGAGATCGCGACGTGGGCGACGGCCCCTCCCGCGACCGCTCGGAGGGCGAAGCCAGCTGCCACACAGGCAAGCTCGACCAAGGGCACCCGCTTCAGCATGAGCGAGTAGCAAACGCTGACGGCCAGATAGGCGGCGATGATCCCGGCAAGGGCAGCTCCGAACACCAGAGCTGCTGTGACCAGCGCGACCGTCGCCAGGGCGGCCGCGGTCGACAGTGCCAGGTCTACCGGGAGCTGCCCCGACGCCACCGGCCGGCTCTTCTTGACCGGATGGAGCCGGTCATTGTCCCGGTCGGCGACGTCGTTCACAAGGTAGGTAGCGGCCGAAGCTGTCACGAACACGAGGAACGCCACAACGCTACGAGCGATGACGTCAGGATGGATTATGGAGCCTGCGGCGGTCGGGGCCGCGAAGACGAGGATGTTCTTCGTCCACTGGCGGGGCCGGGTCGCATGCAACAACCCTGCCATGCGGCTCCGCCCGGCCCCTGCCGGACGCTCTGG
>Ga0187848_10003838_pt1 | contig 10765 bp, 8 predicted proteins | sample June2016WEW_4_40_FD_132424 | JGI IMG/M metagenome (GOLD analysis project Ga0187848, IMG submission 132424) | Peatland microbial communities from SPRUCE experiment site at the Marcell Experimental Forest, Minnesota, USA - June2016WEW_4_40 | ecosystem: Environmental > Terrestrial > Soil > Wetlands... | reverse complement strand
CCCTTTCAACACTCCCGCCCCGGCGACAAAAGCCCCGGCCACAAAAGCCCCGCCAACCAAATTCCCGGCGCAATTTGCCAGGCCGCCCGCCTCCACATTTTTCTCGACAAGCGAACGAACTGAATTTATTCTATGGGCATTGCGGCTTTCAATGCCCATAGAATAAATTTCAAGTCAACAATTGCACAGGCAATTCCGTTGGACCGGGAATGGAGAGATGGATTCGGTGCAGGAGGATTTCTCAGGGTGTTTTCTGATGCGCATGAGTCTGGGCGAACCTTTTTTGCGAATTTACAATTTGCCCCGCCCCTTGGCGGCGGCGTAAATGTTTGGCATGACACAGGTCCAAGCCAGGACGCGCCACGAGGAGCTCGCCGCCAAGATTCGCGAGCTGGATCATCTTTATTACGATCTGGGGACTTCAACTGCGACGGATTGGGAGTACGACGCCCTTTTCGATGAGTTGGTCAATCTGGAAAAACAATTCCCGGAACTTGAGACGCCGGATTCGCCAAGCCAGCGCGTGGGCGGCGCTCCGGTGGAAAGATTTGCACGCGTGCAGCACCTGGAGCCGATGTTGTCGTTGGAAAAGATCAAGGCGGCCACACATCCGACCACCGAGGAGGAACCGAACCCCGACCTCCGCAAAAGAATGCAGGACGAGAACACGTTGGAGGAGCTTAGGCGCTTTGACACAACGATTCGAAAGCAGGCCGGCAAAGAGGTGATTGAGTACGTTCTTGAGCCGAAAGTGGATGGCGTTTCGATTGGGGTCATCTACAGGCATGGCCGGCTCGCCATGGGAGTCACCCGAGGCGACGGGAAAGTGGGCGACGACATCACAACCAATATCAGAACGATCCGGGCGATTCCGCTGGAACTGAAGGTTAAAGATCCACCGGAATTGCTGGAGGTCCGCGGAGAGGCATTTATTGCGATCAAGGATTTCGAAAGACTCAATGCGGAACTTGAAGCGGCCGGAGAAGCGCCCTTTCCAAATGCCCGCAATGCCACCGCGGGCACGCTCAAACAGCTTGACTCACGAATCGTCGCCAAACGGCCGCTCCGCGCGGTTTTTTACGCCTTGGGAGTTTGCGAGGGAAAGACTTTTGCAACGCATGCCGAGACCCTGCGATTTCTCAAGGACGCCGGGCTGCCCACGCAGCCAGCTTGGTGGGTTTGCAACGGAATCGAAGAGGTTTTGGACCGGTATCGCAATGAGGTTGTTTGTCATTACGACGAACAAAAGGATTTGAGGACCAAGGTGCCATACGAAATTGACGGCATCGTATTGAAAGTCAACGATCTCGCGGACCGGCAGAAGATTCCTTCGAAAACAAGGTCCCCCGGTTACGCCATCGTCCACAAACCGATACCGTGGATAACGCCAGCCGAAACCGTTCTGAGAGACATTAAAGTGCAAGTCGGGCGGACCGGGGTATTGACGCCCGTTGCCATATTGGATCCGGTTTCCGTGCAAGGCTCCACTGTTTCTCGCGCCACTCTGCACAATGAGGATGAGATAAAAAAGAAGGACATTCGCATCGGGGATACTGTCATCATTAGGAAGGCAGGCATGGTTATTCCGGAAGTGGTCGAGGTTGTGAAATCCAAGAGGTCCGCGGATGCAAAGGAATTCGATCTCTCTGGAAGCGTCGGGGGGAAGTGTCCGGTGTGCGGGGGCCTGATAGCCCGTGATCCGCACTTCGTGGCCTGGCGGTGCCAAAACATAGCCGGGTGCCCGGCGCAAAGCGTCCGACGGGTTGAGTTCATGGCCCAACGGAATGCTCTCGACATCGAGGGCATCGGCAGCGTGGTTGCGGAAAAACTTATTGAGAGCGGCCTCATCAAAGAGTGGCTTGATTTGTTTGAAGTAACGGTGGGACAACTTGGCGCATTGAATCTCGGAACGAAGGAAGAGCCCCGCATTTTCGGCGAGAAAAATGCGAAACGGGTCTGCGATGCCGTGGAACGAGCCAAATCGTTTTCCCTGGCCCGATGGCTGCTCGCTCTGGCGATTGAGGGATCTGGTGAAACAATTTCCCATGAGGTCGCAAGATTTCACAACGATTTGGAAGCTGTTGCAGCTTCCTCGTTGTTAGCTGGCATTGCCCGGCTAGGCATCTTATACGACGACCTGGCTGCCGTTTCTCCTTTCAAGAGAAAAGACAAACCAAAAAATGAGCGGGAAAGAGCCGAACGCGAGCAGCGGTTTGAAAGCTTGAAGGAGGAGATTTTGATTTTGGGTGAGGAATTGGAAAGGCAGGGCGTTGCCAAACGAAACGAAAAATGGGCCAAGCGTGTGGAAGAGAAAAAGACTAAAGCTGTCCCTGAGTTTCTCCCTGTCGTGGGACCTAAAGTCGCGAGAAATATCGTGGAATACTTTCGGTCTGAAGCTGGACATCATATCCTTTTGCGACTTCGCGAATTGGGGATTAATCCGCCGGGGGATTCAAAAAAGGGCAAAACGGTCATGGCCGCTGCTGATTTGCCCTTGGGTGGAAAAACCTTTGTCCTGACCGGCGCTTTAAAATCAATGACACGTGATAAAGCTGCGGAGGAGATTCGCGCGCGGGGAGGAAATGTCGCCGGTTCTGTGAGCAAGAACACAGATTTCCTGATCGCTGGCGAAGAAGCCGGTTCAAAACTGGAGAAGGCGAAGGAGCTTGGCGTGCCCATAAAGGACGAAAAGGACTTCCGCGAAATGCTCGGAGCAACTCGAAAAGATGCGCCCGCAAAAACCTTGAATGAAGCTCAACCAGACCTGCTTTGAAAGCAGACCCTCATCCTCAGTAAAAAAGCCCGCGAACCCGGGTTGGCGGTGATTGACGAGGCGGAGTTTGTCAAAATGGGCGGGAACGATTCGTAATCTTAATCGCAATCTTCCGGTTAAGATCAGGATCAGGATTAAGAGCAGGAGCCGGAAAACGCCGCGCAAAAGAAGTGAAGCTGTGCTATTTTGTATTTGTGTCCAGTCCATTCAAACGACAGTCTGAGGGCGTGCCAAAAACGGTGATCGGTCGAAAACTGGGAGCGTTGATGGGCAAAGGCCCCGGCGCGGAGGGGGCGACGCGGCTGCCGTCGCCGCCAGACGAGACCGCCAGCCCCGGGATGCGTTCGCTTTTTCGCGGCCATCCGCCGACTTCGCCTCCGCGGCACTCGCGCATTCCCCGTTGGTATCTGTTTGGGGCGGACTTGCTGCTGGTGGCGACGGCCCTGCTGGTGATGTATAAAAGCCCGGCCCCGCTCACGGGCAACGAGAAGTTTTTCGGGGCGGTGGCGGTGGGGCTGGGGGCCACTTTGGCGCTGATTGCGGTTTGCATGAGGGACCCCAAGGAGATGTGACGGGGTTTTTGCGTTTGGCTGGCATGGGGCGGGGAAGGGGTTACAACGTTCTCACACCTTTAACTGGAGTCTACGCATGAACCCATCCGCCCGCCGCGGCCTCGTGGGCGCAGGTCAACCGGATGCCGGGCCAATTGGGCAAGGCCCGCGAGAGAACAAGATGGCAGGCCAAGCATGGAGAATGCCGGAGAGCGGCCACATCCGTATTCCCGGATTGTGGAGAATGGCAAAGTTTATATCTCCAGCATTCCCTTGACTTTTTCCATCTCGGCCTGGGTTTTGGCGAGGAGGCGGGGGAAGTGGTCGGGACTGAGCTGGAGGGTCTCCAGGGAGGTGGGCGAGGATGGAAGAAAGGCGGTGTTGGCCAGATCATCGGCGAAAAGTTGATGGGCGATCATGTCTCCGACCTGGACGGCGGCGGTCAGGCGGCCGTGGGGCGGCGGGGCCTCCAGGTCGTGATGATGGCGGACGGCGGCGACGACATCGGGCGGCAGATTCCAACGGCGCATCAGTTCACCGCCCAGTTCGGCATGGTCGGTTGCCAGAGTGGAGCGTTCCAATGCGCTCAAGCCCAGGTCCTGGTCTTTTGCGCTTTGAATGAGGCGGGCGTAAAGTTCGCGTTCGGCCGAGGCGAGCACGAGCTTGCCAATGTCGTGCAACAAGCCCGCGGTGAAAGCGACCGGCCTGGCCTGGCCGGCTTCCTCGGCCACCGCGGCGGCGGAAACGGCGACCGCCACGGAGTGACGCCATAGCTCCTCGACGTTCACCCCCTGGTTGACTCCCTCCATGGATCTGGTTCTGGCGCCAAAGATGGAAACGACCAGGCAATAAACCTGGTAAAACCCGATTCTGGAAACGGCCTCGAAGAGGTCGCCGGGGGGCTGTTGGCCGGCGAAAAAGGCGCTGTTGCAGGTCCGAAGAATCTGGGCCGTCAAGGAAGGCTCGTAACTGATCAGTTGCACGACCTGGTCAACATCGCGGTCGGGTTCGCGGAAAAGAGCCAGCAATTCGGTGACGAGGATGGGTGCCGGGGGCAGGCTGGCGACGCCGTTCAAGTAGCGTTCGGCTGGATTGAGAATGTCCAGGCGCGAGTGCTGAATGTTTTGCGTCACGACATCCAGGTAGTCTCTGGTTGGGCTGGGCGGGTTCATGGCAATGAATGGCCGGGCGATCGGAGCCGGGACGCAACGGCGTCATCCGTCCAAACGCCTTTTTCAAATGAACCCAAGCCCCTTTCGCTCGTTTCAATGTTCATGGGACCCACTTTTTCAGCAATGACATTGTCCATTGAGCCATGAGATGGTCATGGCCCCGGTTAAGAATCGGCGTGCTGAAAGAAAAGTTTAACGAGATTAAGATTAGGATTAAGATTGAGATTGGGATCAGGATCGCCCGGCGTGCCAAAAAATGGCAGGCTTTTGCCAATGGAGGGCAAGTGGTTCGGCTTAGACTGGGTATGTTTGATCCAACCCGATAATGCAGCCGCCCCGTGCAAGGCGGGTGCGGCGGGGCAACACGGTTGGCCCCGCGCGAGCAAAATCGGGCTGTTGCCGGAGACAAAGCACAAGCTATGAAGACGACGTTGAACGGAAACAGATTTTCCTGCCGCAAGGCCGGGAAGGCCCCGGCCAAGGTCATGGACACGGTGACGGCAGCGGATGTGGCGAAGATGCTGGATCGCTACGGCTACGCGGAGGAAACCCGTGAGATCATCCAAGGGGAAAGGCTCCTGCCCGCCGGGGTGTTGAGCCGATTGCAGGCGACCTATCCGCAGCACTCCGGGCTGCTCGAAGCGCGGCCATTTTTGTTCCGTGACCGGGAACAATACTCCGGCCTGGAGGGGTTCAGGGAAGTCGTCAAGATTCTGGCAAAGAACGGGATTGAGCCGGGCCAAATCGCGGAACGCGAGCTTTTCGTGGAAGTCTATCGGTTCAAGGCGTCACGGCACCTATTGAACAGCATCAACTGGAACCAGTATGAAGAGGATTCCATGTATCAGCTCGTCTTTCCCCAGCCGGGCATGATGCGGAAGAAAGTGAGGCAGGCGTATCTGGCGGCCAAGACGGAGAAGGAACGGCAGCAGGTGGTGGAGGATTACATGGAGGAGACCAATCCGCACGATGGCAAACAGTTGCTGAACAAGCCGTGGATGGAGGTTGAGGAGGGTGGAATAGAGGTTCTTGAGGGCAGCCAGCACAAATACCCCCAGTGCCAGCTCATTTTCGATCAGACCACGCAGAATTGTTTTGCCTATTGCACCTATTGCTTCCGCCATGCGCAGGTGCGGGGCGATCAGGACATGTTCATCCAGGAGGACATCGCCCAGGTTCATAAATATCTCAGGGCGCATCCGGAGGTGACCGACATCCTGATCACGGGCGGGGACGCGGGTTATCTGACGGTGGAACGGCTGGGCCAATATGTGCGGCCCATCCTCGAGGACCGGGAATTGCTCCACATCCGGGCGGTGCGGCTAGGCTCACGGCTGCTGACCTACCAACCCGAGCTGATCCTCAGCCGCAAGTATGACCCGATGCTGGCCTGGTTCGATACCCTGCGCGACAACGGCGTGCAGCTTTGCTGGATGGCGCACTTTTCGACTCCGCGCGAATTGCTCAATCCGAGCACCCTGGCCGCCCTGCGCCGGCTGCAGAACCACGGCGTGGTGGTGCGCAGCCAAAGTCCCATCATGAACCATGTCAGCTTGTTCACGGACCAGAACGGCCGGGTGGACGTGGAACGGTCGGCGCGGAATTGGATTGATCTGGCCCACATTCTGGCCGCGCTCTCGGTCCGCTTTCATGCCATGTACTGCGCGCGCCCCACCGGCGAGCAACACTACTTCGCGGCGCCGCTGGCGGATATTGAGAAGGTGTTCAACCTCATCTACCGCTCGCTCGCCTCGCTGCACCGGCCCTCGCGCTATATCACGATGACCTCCTCCGCCGGCAAGGTTTCCCTTCTTGGCACCGCCGAAGTCGCCGGCGAAAAAGTCTTTGCCCTGAAATTCAACGAAAGCCGCAACATGGCCTGGATGGACCGGGTTTTTTTGGCCAAGTACGACGCGAAGGAATCGCGGGTGGACAAACTGGTTCCATTGGACACGCCGAAATTCTTTTTCGAAGACGAGTTGAAAGGGATTGAGAATGAATTGAACGAGATTCATCGCCAACACTTTCCCCGGGCCGGGGGGGCCATCGCAACCCCCAACCACGCGAAGGCAAGACGATGATCAACAAGCGGGTTGAATCCCTGGCCGCAGCCGTCGCCGACATTCCGGATGGGGCGACGGTGATGATTGGCGGCTTTGGCGAAGCGGGCAGCCCGATTGAGTTGATTCACGCCTTGTATGACCAGGGGGCGCGGCATCTGACGGTGATCAGCAACAACACCGGCAGCGGGCGGGTTGGCCTGGCGGCGTTGATCGCCCACGGGCAGGTTCGCCAGATGATCTGCTCCTATCCGCGCAGCGCCAATTCGACGGTATTTCCCGAGCTTTACCGGCGTGGAGAAATCGAACTGGAGCTGGTGCCGCAAGGAACTCTGGCCGAACGCATCCGGGCGGGCGGGGCGGGAATCCCGGCCTTTTACACGCCCACCTCGGTGGGCACGCTGCTGGCGGCGGGCAAGGAATCGCGCCGATTTGAGGGAAAGGAATATGTGATGGAGCATGGCCTTTGCGCGGACTTCGCCCTGGTCAAGGCCGCCCGGGCGGATCGTTATGGCAACCTGGTTTACAACAAAACGGCGCGTAATTTTGGCCCCATCATGTGCATGGCGGCAAAAACCACGATCGCGCAGGTGAAGGAGTTGGCCGAGGCGGGTGAAATTGATCCCGAGACGGTGGTCACACCGGGAATTTTTGTCAGCCGGCTCGTCGTCGTGGCCAGCCCGGCCCAGGAATCGCAACTGGTCAAGGAGGGCAAATGTTACCCGTAACCGCCGGCGGCCAAGTTCGCCCCGAGTGGGGCCGGGAGGAAATGGCCCGTCTGGTGGCGGCGGACATTCCGGATGGGGCGTGCGTGAATCTGGGCATCGGCCTTCCGGAATTGGTGGCGCAATTTGTGCCACCGGGGCGGGAGGTGATATTCCAAACGGAAAACGGACTGCTGGGCATGGGACCGGCGCCGGCGCCCGGGCAGGAAGACCCTGAATTGATCAATGCGGGCAAAAAGCTGGTGACGGCCATTGCCGGGGCCGCCTATTTTCATCATGCCGACAGCTTCGCCATGATTCGCGGCGGGCACATTGATCTTTGCGTGCTGGGCGCGATGCAAGTCTCCGCCCGGGGCGATCTGGCCAACTGGTCCACCGGCGCAGCCGATGCCATTCCGGCAGTGGGCGGGGCCATGGACTTGGTGGCGGGGGTGAAGAAGGTTTTCGTCGTGACCGAACACACCACCCGAAATGGCGAACCAAAGATCGTGGCCGCCTGCACCTATCCGTTGACTGGCAAAGGCGTGGTGGACCGAATCTACACGAACCTGGCCATCATGGACGTGACGCCCGAAGGGCTGGTGGCGCGCAAAATTGCGCCGGGCCTGGACTTTGGGGCGGTGCAGGAAAAAACCGCCGCTCCATTGCTGGATGGCCGCGCCGCGGAACTTTCCAAACCATCGGCGCAAGGAACCGTTCGCCATCCATGACACACGATTATTCACGCAGCCGGCAACTTTATGAACGGGCCCTGGGCGTTCTGCCAGGGGGCGTCAGCCGCAACACGGTGTTGCGGCGTCCCCATCCGCTCTACGCGTCCAAGGGCGAGGGATGCTATCTGACCGACGTGGAAGGCCATCGCCGGATAGACTTCGCCAACAACATGGCTTCGCTCATCCACGGCCATGCGCACCCGGTGATTGTGGAGGCGGTGAGCCGGCAAATGCAGAAAGGCACCGGGTTCACATTCGCCACGGAAGTTGAAGTTGAATTGGCCGAGCACATGACCCGGCGCACGAAGGGTTTCGACAAGATCCGTTTCGTCAATTCAGGCACCGAGGCTGTCATGTGCTGTCTGAAGGCGGCGCGCGCCTACACGGGGCGGCCGAAAATCGCCAAGGTGGAGGGCGCCTATCACGGTCTGTATGATTATGCGGAGGTGAGCCAGACGGCCCAACCGGCCAACTGGGGCGAGGCGGAACAACCGCGCAGCATTGCGGTGGCGCAAGGCACGCCGGCTTCCGTCCTGGATGAGGTGATCGTCATCCCTTTCAATAATCCGAAAGTCGCGCTGGCCATTCTGGATCGCCACGCCGGGGAGCTGGCCTGCGTGCTGGTGGATCCCATGCCCCATCGCATTGGGTTTATCCCGGCGGCGGCGGCGTTTATCGGGACGTTGCGGAAGTGGACGCGACAGCACGGCGCGCTCCTGGTGTTCGACGAAGTGATCACCTACCGGTTGGCCTACGGCGGGGCGCAGGAGTGGTTCGGGGAGGAGCCCGACCTGACGGCGTTGGGCAAAATGATCGGAGGCGGCTTCCCGGTCGGGGCGGTCACCGGCCGGAAGGAGGTGATGGAGGTTTTTAATCCGCTTGCGGAAAAGGTTCTCTTTCCCCACTCTGGGACATTCTCCGCCAACCCCATCACGATGACGGCGGGACTGGCCGCGATGGAATACTTCGATCGGGAACAGGTTGCGAAGATCAATCGCCTGGGGGAAGGGGCGCGCCGTCAAATCGGCGAGGCCATCCGGAGCGCCGGGATTCCGGCGTGCGTGACGGGAGGCGGATCCATTTTCCGCATTCACATGAAGGCCAAGCCTCCGAGAAACTATCGGGAAAGCTATGTCACGGCGGAGGAGACCCGCCTGATGCGGGCGCTGATCGAACATGCGCTGGAGGAAGGGATCATTTTGATCGGCACCTGTTCGGGAACACTTTCCACGCCGATGAACCAGCCGGAAATTGACCGCCTGACCGGGGTTTTGCTGTCTGGTTTCCGCAAAATCAAAGCGATGCCAGCCGAGCTTGCGGCGGTGGAGCAGCGAACCGGGAGAGAATCATGAAACACGCCTTTATCTGCGACGCGATCCGCACACCGGTCGGCCGCTACGGGGAAGCCCTGGCCGCCATCCGCGCGGATGATTTGGCCACCCTGCCGATCAAAGCGCTGATGGAGCGCAACCCGGCGGTGGACTGGGCGGCGCTGAATGACGTGATTCTGGGATGCGCCAACCAGGCGGGTGAAGACAACCGGAATGTGGCGCGCATGGCCGCGCTCCTCTCCGGGCTGCCGGAATCGGTTTCCGGCTGCACGGTGAACCGGTTGTGCGGATCGGGGATGGAAGCCGTGGCCAGCGCCGCCCGCGCCATTGTCGCGGGAGAGGCGGAGCTTCTCATCGCCGGCGGTGTGGAAAGCATGTCGCGCGCGCCCTTCGTGGTGGCAAAGGCCACGGAAGCGTTTGCGCGACAGCCGGAGATTTACGACACCACCATCGGCTGGCGGTTCGTCAATAAACGGATGCAGGAACGCTACGGCATCGAATCCATGCCGGAAACGGCGGAGAATCTGGCCGGGCAGTTTTCCATCAGCCGGCAAGACCAGGATCGCTTCGCGCTTTGGAGCCAGGAAAAAACCGCCGCCGCCCAGGCGGATGGCCGTCTGCCCGCGGAAATCATCCCGGTCACGGTCCCCCGGCGCAAAGGGGAACCCATGGTCGTGGCGAGGGATGAACCTCCCCGCGCCACCAGCTTGGAAAAACTGTCCCAATTGAAACCGATCGTCCGCCCGCAAGGAACGGTCACCGCCGGGAATGCCTCCGGCATCAACGACGGGGCCGCCGCGTTGCTGATCGCTTCCGAGACCGCGGTGAGCCGGCATGGACTGACGGCGCGGGCGCGCATTTTAGGGGCGGCCGTCGCGGGAGTGGCGCCGGCCATCATGGGGATCGGCCCGGTGCCGGCCACGCGGAAACTGCTGGAGCGGCTGGGACTTTCGCTGGGCGACATGGCCATCATTGAGTTGAATGAAGCCTTCGCCGCGCAAGCGCTGGCCTGCACCCGCCAATTGGGCCTGGCCGACAACGATCCGCGAATCAATCCGCAAGGCGGCGCCATTGCCCTGGGCCATCCCCTGGCCATGAGCGGGGCGCGCCTCCTCACCACCGCCGCCCATCAACTGGCCAGAGGGGGCGGACGCTACGCCTTATGCACCATGTGCATCGGGGTGGGGCAAGGAATCGCCGTGGTTTTGGAGAATTGCGGAAAGACATCCGGGGCTGGAGGCTAGAGCATTTTCAATAAAACTGTAGCCAGGGCACCTGACAGGGATGCGATGAACTGGTTTGCCTGCGGTAGTTACAATATTCTTTAAACTGCTCTAATAATACTCGGTTAAGTAGTCAGGATGAGTTTTCGAATTTCGTCTGACACCAGGGGCACTTACCGGAGAGATGAATCAGCGCCGCTTGGAGTTGTTTGCGAAT
>Ga0187848_10003835_pt1 | contig 10769 bp, 6 predicted proteins | sample June2016WEW_4_40_FD_132424 | JGI IMG/M metagenome (GOLD analysis project Ga0187848, IMG submission 132424) | Peatland microbial communities from SPRUCE experiment site at the Marcell Experimental Forest, Minnesota, USA - June2016WEW_4_40 | ecosystem: Environmental > Terrestrial > Soil > Wetlands... | reverse complement strand
TGACGCGCTTGGTCCACGAAAGATCGGAAACGTGCACCAGGCCGTCGATGCCTTCTTCGATTTCGATGAAGGCGCCGAAATCGGTCATATTGCCGACGCGGCCTTCCACCACCGAACCCACGCTGTAGCGCGTGTCGATGGTGCTCCAGGGGTTGGGTTCCAACTGTTTGAGGCCGAGCGAAATGCGGCGGTCGCGGGAATGCACCTCGAGGACCACGGCTTCCACCTGGTCGCCCGGCTTCACCACCTTCGAGGGATGCTTCATGCGGCGCGACCAAGTCATCTCGCTGATGTGAATGAGGCCCTCGACGCCCGCCTCGAGTTCCACGAAGGCCCCGTAATCGGTCACGTTGACCACACGCCCGATGACGCGGCCGTTCACCGGAAAGCGCTGCGCCACGGTTTCCCAGGGGTCGGGTTCGAGCTGCTTCATGCCCAGCGAGACGCGTTCCTTGGCGCGGTCGAACTTGAGAATCTTGACCGTCACCTGATCGCCCACGTGCAGCAGTTCCGACGGATGGGTGACGCGTCCATAGGAGATGTCGGTCACGTGCAGCAAACCGTCGATGCCGCCGAGATCGATGAAAGCGCCGTATTCGGTCAGATTCTTCACCATGCCGGTAACCACCGAGCCCTCCACCAGGTGTTCCAGCGTAGCGCTCTTGCGGACGTTGATCTCTTCCTCCACGGCGGTCTTCCGGGAAACCACCACATTGCCGCGGCGGCGGTTGAGTTTGATGATTTTGACGGGGATGTCCTGCCCAACCAGCGAATCCAGGTTGTGGACCGGCCGCGGATCGGCTTGCGATCCGGGCATAAAAGCTTTGATGCCGACATCCACGGCGAGCCCGCCCTTGACGCGGCCCAGCACCCGGCCGGAAACCACCAACTGCTCCTGGTAAGCCTTCTCGAGATTCTCCCAAATCCGCAGGCGCGCCGCCCGAGTGTGCGAAAGCAGAACGTATCCTTCGGGCTGCTCGCCGCCGTGATCGATCATCACGTCGACCGGGTCGCCGCGCTGCACTGTAATGTTGCCGTCGGGATTGCGGAACTGCTCGATCGGAACGAGGCCTTCGGACTTGTACCCGAAGTCGACGATCACGTCCTTGGCGGTGACGCTGAGTACCGTGCCCTGCAGAACTTCGTCGGCGGCCGGCGGCGCGAAATGGCTGTAATCGTCGAGAAGATTCTCGTAGCTGTCGGGTCCAGTGTCCTCGGTTTGCCCGTTGTTAAGGTCTACGGCCATTACGCCTCCGCCGATTACTGATTCGCCGATGGTTGCGTAGCGGGAATTCCTGCAGCGGGCTGCCAGCGCCGACTGGTACCCGCGCCTCGCTTACACCGAGCGTTCGATTCCACACCAATGCGCCGATCACCAGCAACACCTGAGAGATCAGTATGTTAGCAAATATACGCTGAGTCGCGGGAGGTTGTCAACGGTACCCCCAGGCCCGGTGCGCAGCTTTCTCCGGCGTGCCGGCAAATCGGGGATACAATCAGACTGCCCGCCTGGAGCACTAAACCGCCTGCGGGGGATCACTGAATCGCCGCGATCCGCCGCATGACGGATTTGACCCTGCGGCCATAGGCGGCGTTGGGGTTATACGTAGCCAAAACCTCGTCCAGGCTCTTATCCCGGTATAGGCCGGAGTGGGCCAGGCGATATCCGACAGTGTAGATGCCTGCAACTGGGGTGGAGAACTGCGCGCGGCCGGAATCCCAGCCGAAGATATTGTTATTCCGCCCGGCTTTCCCACCGGTGGATTCCACGTACGAAATGCTGGGCAGCAGGCGCCAGTCCAGGGTATAGGTATCGGCAACATCGAGGAACTCGTCGGCGTACCGGCTGGCGGGGCAACTGCCCTTATCGAAAAACTGATGAAGCGCGGCGTAACGCGGATCGAGGCGGTAATCCGGGGCGGGGGCACGGTGGATCTGCTGCGGCGATAAAACCACCGGCAACGATGCCATACCGAACATTACCAAACCTCCGGATAATAGTCTTCTCATGTCTTAAGATCCTTTAGAATTCAATGGTTTGTGCTGCCTGAAAAGGCCCGCGCAAGGGACCGAAGCAGCTTGAAAACGCGGCGGGGAGCAGAGCCTCCCGGAGAACCAGAAAGTGAGCTAGGGAATCGACATAAAGACTGATTGTACCACTATCCGGGAATAGGGATTTGCAGGCTGACGTGGGGCCGGCGGCGCCGCCCAACCCACCGGAGATTGCAACACGTCAGCTCGGCTATTGGCGGGATTCCAGGGCGGCGGCGCGGGGGAAGAGAATGTTGTTCTCCAGGTGGATGTGCTGGTGAAGGTCGCGCTCCATTTGCTCCGCTGGCGTGATGCACCGGCGTTCCGGTACTGCTATATCATGAGACTATGCCGGTTTTGTGCACGAACGGGTGGCGCAAAACATTCGGCTGGCTTAGAGTGAAAGAGAACCAGGTGGTGTGAGGAAACCCATGCGCTCCATACGTACAAACGTGATCGTTCTGATGGCCTTGATGGCGTTGATGGCCTTGGTGTCGTGCAGTCGCGACCCCAACTCCGCCAAAAAACACTATCTCGAGAGCGGCGACAGATACTATGCAAAAGGCCGGTATAAGGAAGCCGCCATTCAATATTCCAACGCCCTGAAAATCGATCAACGATTCGGACCCGCGCACTACAAGCTGGCGTTGGCGGACCTGAAGAAAACGCCGCGCGCGGACCTGGGGGGGGCGCTGAAGTCTTTGCGCCGCGCGGTGGAGTTGCTCAAGGGCAACAATGCGTACCAGGATGAATACCTGGATTCGATGGTCAAGCTCTCCGAAATTTACCTGGCCTTCTTGCAGGACAAGCAGTCGCTGGAAGAAGTGGATGGCTACTGCAACATCATGTTGAAACGGGATCCAAAATCGTTCAATGGCCACCGCCTGCGCGGCGATGCGGATTTTGTGCGCGCCGAAGAGGCGCTCAAGGTTGCCAACAAAGAGGAGAGCATGAGGCTGTTCGGCGAGGCGTTCGATGAATTCAGCCAGGCCGAAGCCGTGAAGCCGGATGACCAGGGCCTCGCCATGCAACTGGCCAAAGCGCTGGTGATGCTGGGCAAGTACCCGGAAGCCGAGCAGGAGTTGAACAAGGCTATCGCGCTGGATAAGACCAAGCCGCAGCCCTATACCGAGCTGTACAGGCTGTACATGGTGGAGGGCAAGCCGGCCGATGGCGAACAGGTGCTTAAGCTGGCGGCCCAAAACAATCCGAAACAGTTTCAGTACCTGGTAATGTTGGCTTACCACTATGGCCAGCAGAACCGCCGCGAAGATATGGTCAACGTGCTGCAGCAGATCAAGTCGCACGCCGCCGAGTGGGACCAGGCCTATTTGAAGGTGGGTGAATTCTATATGCTCTTGGGCGACGCCGATTCGGCGCTGAAGGAATACCGCGACGGAATGTCGAAAGATCCCAAGCAGAAGATCAAGTACCAGAAGGCCATCATCGAAGTGCTGATGCGTCAGGGCAAGCGGACCGAAGCCGCCGAGATCAACAGCGAGATTCTCAAAGCCAATCCGGAAGACAACGACGCGCGCGGTCTGGCGGCCACGCTGCTGCTCGACCGGGGCGACATTTCCAAAGCGCTCGCGGAACTACAGGCGGTGGTCACCCGCGATCCCGGCAATCCGGTGGAGCACTATAATTTGGGCCGTGCCTACGTGGCCCGCGGCGAATGGGCGCAGGCCAAGCAACAGTTTCAGAAAGCCATCGAGATCCAGCCGGGGTACATTCTGGCGCGCATCACGCTGGCGCAACTGGAAATCAGCCGCGGCGAGTACGAAGCGGCGCTGAAAAGCGCCCAGGAAATCATCGAGAAGTACGACCGCAATAACCTGAACGCCCGGCTGCTCGAATCCGCCGCCCTGGCGGGCCAGAAGAAGTACGCAGATTCCAAAGCGCTGCTGAACACCATGGTGAAAGCCAGCCCCAGTTCTCCGGAGATTCACTTTCAACTTGGTATGGTGGCTTTGGCGGAGGCCCGCTACAAGGATGCCGAGGATTTCTTCCAGCGGGCTTACGAACTGAATCCAGCCAATTCCCGCCCCCTCCTGGGGATGGTGGAAACCCTCCTGGCCCAGCACAAGCCCGATGCCGCCCTCCAACTGCTGCAGGTCGAATCCAAGAAAGCCCCCAACCGGATGGATCTCCTGGTGGGCCTGGGCATGACCTCGGTGCGCGCGGGCCACTATGACGATGCCATCGGCTACTACCAGCGGGTTCTCGACGGCCTGGATAAAAACTCCAAATCTCGCGGTGAAATCTGCCTGCGCATGGGCGATGCCTACCGCCTCAAAGGAGACGACAACAACGCCATCGCCTCGCTGCAAAAGGCGCGCACCGCCCTTCCCGAAAACGAGAATGTATTGAACGCCCTGGCGCTGACGTTGGATAAGGCCGGCCGCCGCCCCGAAGCTCAGAAGGTCTACGAAACCATCATCCGCATGAACCCCAACAACGGCATGGCGCTGAACAACCTGGCGTACCTGATGGTGGAATCCGGATTGGATTCCGACGTGGCGCTTTCCTATGCCCAGAGGGCCAAACAAATCATGCCCGATATGCCCGAGGTTTCCGACACGCTTGGCTGGATTTACCTCAAGAAGGCGCAATATGATTACGCCGTGAACGCATTTCAGGATCTGGTTGCCAAAGCGCCGGGGCACTCCACCTTCCACTACCACTTGGCCATGGCGTACAAGCAGAAGGGCGACAAAGGGAAGGCCATCTCGGAACTGCGCGAAGCCCTCAAGTACAATCCGACCGGAGAGGAACACCAGAAGATCAGCGAAATGCTCAGCCAGTTGGGCGGTTAGGACTGACAGGCGGGGACTGGCTCGAATTTCGCCGCCCTTGCGAAACTTCGTGCCGGTACCCGGTTGGCCCTATGCGCTCACAGGATGCGCGTGGGGCGGTAACCGGGCCGGTATTTCAGGCGCAGCTTCTTTCCCGGGTCGCTGATGATCTCCACCAACAGCTTGCGGAACCCCTCGTTGGGGTTCGCCGCCGGGTAATACGTCACGGTATAAGCGTTGCTCATTTCCTCGCGGACGTCTTCCAGCGCTTCCACCTGCTTCTGCCAGGTGCGCGCCCAGAAGGCCTTGCCTCCGGTCTGCTGCGCCATGCGGCGGAATACGGCGCTGGAGATGGGATCTTTATTCACTTCGCTGGTGGAGATGACGTAGATGGGAATGCCTTCGTCTTCCGCCACCGCGCGCACATCGTCGGGCGCCACCATGCTGGCGTTATCGGGGCCGTTCGAAAAGACGATCACCACCTTGCGCCCCGGCACCTTGGCGGCGTCGCGCAAGGTCAGCAGCAGGGCGTTATATAGCGCGGTATCGTCGCCCGCCACCGAACTGCGCAGGCCGTTGATGGCATCGCCCTTTTCCCGCGTCAGGCTGGCGGCGCGCGAGAGGTTGCGGCTGAAAGTGTAAACCGCTACGGAATCGGCGCCGTCCAGGCCGCGCACAAATTCGGCGATGGCGTCTTCGGCGTAGACGAAGCCCTTGTACATGAAGTTGCTGGTGTCGAAGAGAACGAAGACGTTGGTGCCCACGAAAGCATCGGGGTGTTCCAGGCCCGGCAGTTCTTCTTTGCGCGCTTCCAGCAGCGGACGAGTGGAACCGTCCTCCGCCACTGCCAGGGGTGTGCCGGCGCCCTCCGCAAAGGTCGAAATGCGCTGCAGAATCCCGTCTTCATAGATGCGGAAATCGCCGGGCTTGAGTCCTTTGATGTAGTGGTTCTTGCTGTCCGTCACCTGAAAGCTCAGCACCACCATGTCCACTTTGACCCTGAAGACGGGCCGCTGGCTCTGCGCATGGAGCAAAACACCGCCAGTCGTCATTCCAAGGAACCCACGTCGCGAGATCGTCATGGTTGCCTACCGGTTTGGTAATTCCTGAAGCCCAGCTTTGGGTTCGCCGCTCGCGCCCGCGCGGGTGCGTGCGCGGACCTCCTCGCCGACATGCCGCAGCGATTTCAGCACGGCGGGCCAATCCTCCAGATGGGAGGCGAAAATCTCCTCCACCAGTTTTTGGGTCCATTCCGGAATCCGCACATTGAGTTGCGATGGCGGAAGGCTGAGCTCGTCGGCCAGGGCCGCCCAATAGAGCGTATTGGATTCCCAGCTCTCCGCCATAATACGGCTGGAGTAACCCATCAGCGTGGGAAATGTGCGCAGGTTCAGCAACTCCGGCTGGTAGGAATTCGCCAGCGTCGGCTTGGGTGTGCCAAAAGCCCGCGAAATGGCGGCGTAGTTGATCTCTTGCGGTGAGGCTTCCGCCAGTCGCCGGAGTTCCGCCAGCAGGCAGGAAGCATCGCCCGTGCGGCGCGATGCCAGGTCGCGCGCCACGTCGAACAGTTCCGAGGGAGTCACGCGATTCGCCGCCTCCTCGCCGTTGGCTTGCGCCAGAAGCTCCGTGACCGCGCTGGTGCGTGCGGGTGCGGCCACCTTCCCGAGCGCTTCGGCCACCTGGCTGCGAATCCCCTCATCCAGCGCCGCTTCCCCCAGCAACTCACGCCCATAGCGCAAGTGCAGGCCCACCCAGTGCAACTGGGAAGGCGTCACGCTCCACCACCGGGGAGTCTTGGCGCTGAGAATCATCTGGGGAACCAGGTCGCCCCAGATGAGCGCCTGCGTGTGGGTGGGCACCAGAAAGTTCTGTTCCGCTTCCGCCAGCGCATACGGCAGTGCCGAGAGCGACCCCACCAGGCGGCCGCCGCCGTTCGACGGCCATCCCGTTCCGTACATTTCCGTGGTGCGCCAGGTGGCCGGTGAAGCCGGCATTCCCAGGAAATCGTGGCTACGTACGAAAAGCGGGTTGGTGTACAGGATCTGCGCCCCTGGCGGCGCGTAGTAAGCGTAGTTGAAGGCCAGCAACGTGTCGCGCAGCAATGGTGCGAGCTGCGCGCGGATCTCTTTCAGTTTCTCGCCGTCGGCGCCGGCCCGTTCCACCGCCGCGCGCAGGTTGAGCTTGCGCTCGGCGTCGATGTGGCGATCGGTCCAATAGCCGTAGCCCATGGCGTTCTGTTCGATCGCAGTCAACGGGGCCCGCGGCAGGGGAATCTCGCTGATGCGGCTGGCCAGCTTGGCCACCAGGGTGGTATTCAATTTGCCGCCTTTGGAAACACTCTCCAGATTGTCGGCGAGATCGAAAAGCGTTTCCAGCGGAATCACGCGCTGCGATTCCAGAATGCGCGTCATGTCCTGCGCCATTTCTTCGCGCGCATCGGCGCCCGCCGTCTCCGGTCCGGAGAGCACCCCCACCAGGCGCGCCTGCGACACAACGGCCGTCGATCCGGTGGCGGCGGCCAGCAGTTTCTGGACACTCGCGCGTCCCGCATCGAACAACTCGCGATTGCTGTGCAACTGGGCGAACGGGCTCACCACGGCGGCGAACGTCTCATCGGCCTGCGCTTCCGGAATGGTCTGCTGCCGGACCAGAATCTGCCACAGTGAGGTCACCGACTGGAAGTTCCCGGCGACATCCGCCTTGAAGGCCTGGTCGTGCATGTGCCCGATGGTTTCCGCCGTATCCAGATACCGGGTGATGGAGTGGTCGCTCAAGTTGCGGGATTCGGCGAATAGCGGGTACTGGGTGCCGTAGTCGTGATAGGCGCGGGCCAGCCTGTCCACGGTGGCGGCTTCGAGCGGCCTGGCGCGGCCGCGATCCAGGTCGGTGACCGCCATGAAGATTTTCAGCGGTTCGTTCTCGACGCTCTTCCGGCACAGCGCGAAGAGCGCTTCCAGCACGTCGTCAGGCTCTTTCCAGGTGGTAGCCAGGCGCGTCAGCTTGCCGTCGTACTTCCCTTGCGGGTGGTTGACGAAAAGGGTCTTCCACACCTCCAGGTTGCCCGGGATATGCGGCTTGCCGTCCGCATCCATCTGCAGGCGCGTGGTGAACAGCATCATGTCGGTGTTGGAGCGGAACACCGGTCGAGCCGGCCCGGGGCTGGTGATGCGGCCGCGTATCGCGGTGTAGAAGCGCTTCATGCGGGACGGGTCGGTGAGGTATTCCGCCACCGGCCCCTGAATCCGCGCTAAGGCGTCGTACAGGCTGGCCAGCCAGCCGTCGTCCTTTGCCAGCAGCTTGTCGAAGAAATCGGTGCCCTTGTCCGGGGAGGCGCCCGTCAACTCGCCCCACGCCGCGGCCGACCGCGCTCCGCCCGGCACGATCGCTTTGCCATTGCGGATTTCAAACATTCCACCGAAGAAATCGAGTACGTGAGAAAAAGCTCTGAGGCGCGTGTAGGGAATGGCCGTGCGAAGCTGTTCGGCGGTGGCGCGGTCCAGCTTGGCGAGGCCCAAATACAGGCGGCACAGCGCCGGATCTGCGATCAGCGATTCCAGGAAGTCGCCCGATTCCTTGTCCTTGGCGCCGCCGAACCAGTATTCCGTACCGAACAGCACCGGGACCATGGTGGGGTGGAAATCGTACCGGAAGGGCCGGTTCGTGCGCAACGCCTGCTCGAGCTGGTTGAGCGGAAAACCGGAATCGGTAGTGAGAAAGGCCCGCGCCGCGTTGACGGTTTCCAGCACCACTTCGGCCCCGCATCCGCCGCGCATGCGGAATCCGAGGATGCGCAACAGCTCCGCCACCGCGGGTGAATCGCAGTTCTCGATCTTGATTGCCTCGGCGTCGCCGGCCAGCTTTGCGAGCTCGCTCGCCTGGGAGAGGTAGCGGTGCACCAGCTTCAGGTATTCGGTTTGTTCCAGGGCTTCGTTGCTGTGGGACGCCTGGTAGCCGTTGGTCACCACGTTGCGGGCGAGCGCCGGCAGAATGTCGTCGGGGCCGGCGTCGGGTGAAATGGCCGCCATGCGGGCGAAAGATCGCAACGGTCCCGGAATCGGCGCCGTGGCTCCAGCCGGTGCGCTGCTGGACGCGGCTGGTGGGGCGCTCGCCAGCGCAAGGCTCTTGCCGGTTGCCGTGCGGTACGCTTCGGCGTCGCGCGCGGCGGCGTCGCGGTCGCCCGCCAGAAGATCGAGCGCCGTAAGGCGCTGGGCGATGATTCCGGCGCGGGCTTCGTTCCCCTGGCTCGCCAGCGCGGCCAGCAGCCGGGAATAGGCTTCGCGCGTGGCGGGGTCGCCATACTGGTCAAGGAACTCAGCGTACGCGTTCAGCGCCGCGATGCTGTTGGGTTGGGCCTCGACGGCCTGGGCCAAGGCCGCGCGGGCGCCGGCTGCGTAGCCGGCTGCCTCCATTTCGCGAGCCTGATTCTGAGCACCGTTCAGGGCTGTCGCCGCCAGTGCCAGCCCGAATACCGCCAAAGCCGTAAAACACTTCATGCCGGCCCTCCGTTACTGTTGAATCACTCTACCACGAGCGCGTGTGGTTTGGTGATTCTAAACCAATCGGTCCACGCGCCGCAAGCATATGCTTGTTAAAAGGTGAAAACCCCGTGGGACGGACGATCGCCTTTTGTCGTCTGTCACCCTGCCGGCGCTGCCTGGAAAAGTCCCCGCCGGCCAGCCGGCCGTTCCGCCCTTCTTATTCGGCCGGCAGATGAAACGCCACGCCCCGCTCGCGGTTCAACTGCTGGCTGAACCCACGGTCCACCTGGTCGAGCGGGGCCTGCTTTTCCTGGTGTTGTAGCGTCACGTAGTGCAACGTCTTGCCGTCCATCCAATAGGCCGCCGCGGCGTAAATGGTGTGGTCTTTCATCGCCACCAGATAGATGGGTGCGGCGTTTGAACTCTCCGGCGGCTTCACTTCCTGGCCATATTGATCGTAGGTGTGGCCGGAAGGAGCCGCGACATTTGTATAGACAGGAGCTGGAACCGGAGCCGCAGCCGGAGCTGGGGCTGGTTGTTGCGCATAGACCACCGTCACGTTCGGGGAGACGTTGTAATCGTAGGCCGGGTAGGCATAATTGGAAATGTACGGAGACGTGCTGATGTAAGGAGAGTAATCGTAGTAGCCGGGGTAATAGTAGCTGCTTCCGTACCAGGGATAACCGTAACGATAGGGAGAGGAATAGCCGCCAAATCCGCCCACGAATCCACTGCCGACGCGAAAGCCTCCGCCCACGAATCCGCCGCCGCCGTGAAAGCCGCCCGCTGCGCCTCCATGAAACCCGCCGCCTCCGCCGCGCCGTTGCGCCCCTGCGCCCGCGGCCAGCAAACAGCACAGACCGATTTGCAGAAGAACCCTCATGGCAACCTGCCTCTCACTTCGCAAGCATACTCCCGCGGTCTGCGGGCCGCAAGCGGGTCCTCGCAGCGGGTCCTCGCGGCGGTGCGATCTACCGCCCCGGACGTTGCTGATTGATATCGGCAGTGCCGGTTCATCCCGGCGGAACAGCCGTTCATCGGAAAGCACGCCCCTTCGTCGCTCCACCGGCCGCGCCGCCGCTCCACCAACTACCATGGTTGGTATGAAAGGCATGCGCGGCCTCGGGCTGGTGGTCGTGGTCAACACCGCGGGAGCCGTCATCCCCACCGTCCTGCTGCAGCTTTTCACCCCGGGCGCCACCTCCCATGACCTGTGGATGAACTTCCGCTTCAGCCTGGTTTATTCCTACTGCATCGGCACGCTGGCGTTCGCCGTGATGGAACGCCTGGCCGAGCGGCTGCACTGCCGGTCGAGGATCTGGTACGTTGCCGCGATGTTGATCAGCCTGGCTGTGCTGGCGGTCGTCGGCTCCCTGACCGCCAATCTCATTTTCCTCGCCATCTGATGGGCGACCAAATCGGAATTCGCATCGGAGTTTGTGGGCGGAACGCGCATCGCGGTCTT
>Ga0187848_10003834_pt1 | contig 10769 bp, 11 predicted proteins | sample June2016WEW_4_40_FD_132424 | JGI IMG/M metagenome (GOLD analysis project Ga0187848, IMG submission 132424) | Peatland microbial communities from SPRUCE experiment site at the Marcell Experimental Forest, Minnesota, USA - June2016WEW_4_40 | ecosystem: Environmental > Terrestrial > Soil >... | reverse complement strand
GAAGAAGTGGAAACTGCTCGAAGCCTGGTTGGGTCCCACGGCGCTTTATCACTTGGGGTTTTGGAGCTTTAGCCAATTCGGGCGCGCGCGCGTGAAGGTGCTGCTCCTCGCCACAGGCGGGGAGCAGGACGAATCTCCTCTTTACCAAAGCTGGCATGACTGCCTTGGCAGCGTAATCTGCAAGAGCCGCTTTGGTATGCTGGCGTGGTTAAAGGCCGCCGATCGTCTTGAAGTCCACGTCCATACGAAGGCGCGAACCATCGAGCGCGAAGTCCAACCGCGGGCGGCATTGCAACCGGTGATAGCGTGAAAATGATTACGACACGAGATCACACCGAAACGATCATAGCGCGGATAAAGCGTGAACCCGAATTTGCGCGGGCGCTTTACGCGGAAGGGATTAACTGCTTTTTGCAGGGTGAAACCGCTTTTGGGCTTTCCATACTGCGCGACCCCGTCAACGCCGAAATTAGTTTTAAGGAACTGGCGCGGCAAACCGGGCTGGGTGAAAAGTCCCTTCACCGGATGCTCCACCGCAACGGCAATCCCACGGCGCGGAACCCGGGCGTTATCCTCAAGAGCATCGCCGAAGACCTGGGCGTCAAACCCCGCGTAGAGTTGGGCGCGTGCCGTTGAGCATCGGCGATGATTGACGTCCGTTACAAAGGGCTGGCGACCAAAGCCGGGGCGGGAAAATGGTTTTCTGTCAAAACTACTGAATCCGCCAGAAACGTCATTCCTCTTTCCGCCAAGAGGGCGCGGTTCCCTGGGTTCGTCCGGGGATTTTTGGTTGCTCCCGGCTTCGCGTTGGCGGTTAATGGAGCGCATGAAGATCACAGAACCCTTGTTCCCTCGTGAGATTTATGCGCAGCGCCGGCAGGCGCTCAAGAATAGTATCCAGTCGGGCCTGTTGCTCTTTCTGGGCAATGAGGAAAGCCCGATCAATTATGCCGCCAATCAATACCCCTTCCGCCAGGACAGTTCCTTTCTCTATTATTGGGGGCTGAATTCGCCCGCGCTGGCGGCGTTGCTGGATATTGACGAGGGGACGGAAACGCTCTTCGGCGATGATCCAACCGTGGCCGATATTGTCTGGACCGGCCCGCAGCCGCTCTTGCGCGACCGGGCGGAAGCGGTGGGCGCTGGCCAGGCGCAGCCCATGGCCCGCCTCAAGGAGATCCTCCTGGCGGCGATGCAGCGCGGGCGCGCCGTGCATTTTCTGCCTCCTTACCGGGGGGAGAATGTGCTGAAAATTGAAAGGCTGCTGGGAATTCACCCGGCCTTCGCCAAGGAGTACGCCTCGGCCCGGTTCACCAGCGCGGTCGTGGCGCAGCGTTCCATCAAGGCGCCGGAGGAAATCCAGGAAATCGAACGGGCCGTCAACATCACCGGCGAGATGCAAACTCACGCCATGAAGATGGGGCGCGCCGGATTGTATGAGCGCGAGGTGGCTGCCGCCATCCACGCCCTCGCCCTGGCGCGGGGAGGCAGGCTGGCCTTCCCCATTATTTTCTCCATCCACGGCGAGACGCTGCACAATCATGGCCACGGCAACCTGATGAAGGATGGGAACATTGTCGTCAACGATTGCGGAGCGGAATCCGAACTGGGCTATGCCGGGGATTTGACGCGGACGTTCCCGGTGAGCGGCCGGTTCACCGGGCGGCAGAAGGAGATTTACAGCATCGTGCTGGAGGCGCAGCAGCAGGCCCTGGCGGCGATCAAACCGGGGTTGCCGTTCCGCGAGGCGCATCTGCTGGCCTGCCGCACCCTGGCGGCCGGTCTAAAGCAGCTTGGACTGATGCGCGGCAATGTGGAGGAGGCGGTGGCGGCGGGCGCGCACGCCATGTTCTTCCAGTGCGGCCTGGGCCACATGCTGGGGCTGGACGTGCATGACATGGAGGACCTGGGCGAACAGCACGTCGGCTACGAGGGGATGACGCGCAATCCGCAGTTCGGAATCTGTTATCTGCGGCTGGCCAAACCGCTGCGGGCCGGATTCGTCGTCACGGTCGAGCCGGGCATTTATCTTATTCCCGAGTTGATTGACCAGTGGAAGGCGGAGCGCAAGCACGCGCAGTTTCTCAATTACGACGCCATCGAGGCCTGGCGCGATTTCGGCGGCGTGCGGGTGGAGGACGACGTGGTGGTGACGGAAACGGGTTATCGCCTCCTGGGCAAACCCGTCCCGATCACCCTGGCCGAGGTGGAAGCGGCCTGCGCGGGATAGGAGTTGTGAAACCGGTTCAACCAACACATCCCACCCACGATTCCTACACCAATTCGGGAACTTCCGTCAGCTTTGGCTCCACAAAAAACGTCTCTTCCTGGACCACGCGCAGGCCGATTTCCCGCAGTCTTTCCGGGCCGATGGACTCCCGGTCGGACAGGAGGTTTTGTTTGTGGACTTCTTCTTTGACGCGAATGTAGTCCAGCGCCCCCGCGGTTTTCAGGGTTTGCAGGACGCGGTCAAAGGTCCAGCCGGGCAGCGTTTTCAAGGCGGGCTGCCCGGTGCGCCATCCCACCGTGCCATGCACCGTTTCAATGGAACGGGCCGCGCCGAATTCGTGCGGGTTGGCTTCGGACCACACTCGCGCGTGTTCCATTTTTTGGTCCAACGCCTCGTTTTGGGCGGCCAGTTGGGCCTCGTATTGCTCCCGAATGGACTGGATTTGCCCGTCCATGGCCGCGGTGAGGAGCCGTTTTTGGTTTTGCAGGGCGGCGATTTCGCCGATGAGCGATTCCATCGCTTCGCGGCTGCGAATGACGGGCTGGCTGTTTTTTATTCTGTTCGTTTTCATAGGATTCTTCTGGATTGCATAAAATGGAACGCGGTCTCGCGGCAAATCTGCGCCGCCTCGCGGGGGACGTAGTCCTTGTCCACCAGGCCAAGCAGGCCGTCCTCGACCAGGTTGTGGATGTGGCTGGTGCCGCAAGCCCAAACCCGGGCCAACTCGGTGCTCAACAAAAACGGTTTGTGCCGGGGGAACATGGGGTCGAACACCTTCTGGAAAGGGTGCAGCCGCTGCGCCGCTCTTTCGCGCGGGCTGAGGCGGCGCTGGCGCTGCTGCAGGCGGACGATGGACTCCGTCAGAATGCGCAGGCAGCAACGGCGCGCGCCCGCCCGGCGGAGATCAAACGCCCACTCCAGGTCGCCGCTCAGGACCCATTGCGTCAGATGGCGCTCGCTGCAGCGCAAGGCCAGGCAGGCGGAACCCGCGTCCAGCAGCGGGGCTTGCAGGGTGATGGAGGAAAGCAATTCCCGTCCGGTGGCCGGCAGCGGCGCGGCCGGCGGGGCCAAGGCGGGCGGATGGGGAACAACCAGGGTGTTCATGGGACGCCGGCGGCGGGGAGGGAGGGGTTGCGGGCGGCTGGTCCGGGGGCGCGGCGGCGAAAATAAACAGTGGCGCTGGACAAACGGCCGGGTGTAGTGTAGAAAAACCTTGCAAAAAGATCATTTTTTGCTTTTATTTCATTGCGCAATGGCATATGCTTAGGCTTTAAATTAGCAGAGTGGCGGGCTTAGTCAACGGAAAACTTAGGTAAAATGTGAAATATTTTGCAGGGCCGTTCCGGAGGGGGTTTGGGGCCGGATGAGGACAAAGGGCGGATGGCACAGGGCCTGCGGAAGGCAGCCCGGCATGAGGCGGGAGGCGGTCAATCGGCTGGCGGACCCGGAGTCCCCGGCGCGCCCGCTCGGAAGTTGTTGGGGCTGTTGAGATTACTGATTGTGGCGGCGAACCGTTAAAAACAAAAATTATGGAACCTTTAGACCCATTAAAACAAGAGTTTCTGGATTTGATGAAGGTGATCGGCTGGACACAGGCGGAGGCCGCAAGGCAGCTCGCCATGACCTCCGGCGCGGTCAATCAGCTCGTAAACCCCAATTCGCCCGTGCGCCCCAGCCAGACGACCTTGCGCCTCTTCAAATTGATTGTCGCATCGCAACGGCCGGAGGCGATCAACACCAAAACCCTGGAATTGAAGGCCGATCCGGGGTCGGCGCTGTCCCTGCCGGAGCGAAAGCTCATTGACGCCTTGCGCAAGATACCCTCGGCGGAACTCCCGCGCGCCTACGCCGTCGTCCACCATGTCATCATGGGCTTTGGCGCCCCCTTGAGCCTGCGCCGGACCCGCCAGATCCGCCAGGGCCGTTAATTGTAAATTTATGACAAAGAAAAAAAGCAAAGCACCCACATACACGCGCAAGAAAATCGTGGATGAATTCACCGACCTGCCCATTTCCCGCCAGCAAAAATGGCAGTTGCGCCGGGCCAAGGAAGGGCGGTGCGTGATCTGCGGCGACAAGAAAGTAACCGCCTGGCATTGTCTCAAGCACGCCATCGCCAACCGCGAATGGGCGCGCAAGTACTCCGGCTCCAAACGCCGCAACAAGACCCTGACTTACCAACTGGCCTCCAAGGCCAGGGCCAGGAAGGGCAAGAAATAGGCCAAGGCGGTCAACGGGGCGCCTGGCGCCAGGGAGAATGTGTCGCGAAACGTTATATGTGGTCTGAGGACCGGTGTCCCTTGCCGGTGAGTTGTATATTTGCTTGGCTCTATTAAGCCATGCTGCCACCGCCAGCCCGGCCCATCCCCGATTATGAAAAAATCACCGTTGTTCCGCATGGCCCTGGCCGCCTGGCTTTCCTCAGCGGCAGCTTTGACTGCCCAGGACACTCCGGCGGCTCAGACCCCGCCACCCGCCAACCAGCGCCCCACCAACCTGCCGCTCCCCAGCAATCTCCGTATCGTCATGGACGGCACGCCGGCGGCCCCCGCCGTCCTGCCTGGCCAGGGTTTGGCCCAGCACGATTTCTTCTATGCCGGGGAGGGCGACGGGCATCATAGAATGTTCATCGTGCGCAAGGGCAAAATTGACTGGTCTTACGAAAACACCGACCCCCAGTCCAAAGGCGAAATCAGCGACGCCATGCTCCTGTCCAATGGAAACATTCTCTTCGCCCATCAATTTGGCGTGACCGAGATCACGGCCGGCAAGAAGGTGGTTTGGAATTACGACGCGCCGCCCGGAACCGAAATCCACACCGCCCAGGCCATTGGCAGGGAACATGTCGTCTTCATCCGCAATGGCAATCCGGCCAAATGCCTGGTCGTCAACACCACCTCCGGCGCCACAGAGAAGGAGTTTGAACTTCCCGTCAGGAATGCCAACCCCAATGGCATCCACGGCCAATTCCGCCACGCCCGCTTGACGATGGCCGGCACCCTCCTGGTCGGCCACATGGATTTGCGCAAAATCTGCGAATACGACCTCAACGGCAAGCAACTCTGGTCCCTTCCCGTGCCGGATCTCTGGATGGCCGCCCCGCTCAACAACGGCCATATCCTCATGACCCGCGAACACACCGCCGTGCAGGAACTCGACCGCCAGGGCCAAACCGTCTGGGAATTCCCCAGCTCGGAACTCGTGGCTTTGGGCTACAAAATTTCCGGCATGCAAACCGCCAGCCGCCTGCCCAACGGCGACACCCTCATCAACAACTGGTGCAATAAAGGCGCCGGTCCCGCCGCCGGCACCGCCATTCAAGCCTTCGAAGTCAGCGCCGGCAAAAAACTCGTCTGGGCTTTGCGCGCCTGGGGGGACCCGGTTGACTTGGGGCCATCCACCACCATTCAAGTCCTCGATGAGCCGTCCGCCCCGGAAAACGTCACCTTTGGCGACATCAAGTAAGCGCGCCGGGCCAACCATGTAGTGTCGGCGCTGTGCGCCGATGCGGAGCCGGTAGGGTGAGACTCCGTCGAACCCCATTTCCCTTCCTTCCAAAACCGGGGGCCAAAATTCAACAGAAGGACGCGAAAAGCACGAACGGGCGTTCCTTGCCCAGCCTTTTCCATGCTTCCGGGGGCGCACGCGCCCCGCGTGGTGCAGGCCGCGCCTCGCGTCCCGCATCACCCAACTTCGATAATTCAAATGCGTTCGAACATGGGCACCAGCCAAACTGCCATGAAGCCCTTATCCAGATGCCGAAAAGAAGATCTGTTCTGCCCGAGCCCGGACTTTGCCGACGACGATTTACGGCCGTCTTCATGGGCCGCTCCGGCGCGTCGGTCTCGGCCTGCCTCGCCCCGCGAATACGGGTCTCAAATTTGACGCCAAAGAAATTCCGCTGGCGTTTCCGGCTCCTGTGGCGGTACCAATTAGTTGAGACGCCGTGAATATTTTGTTATTGCATTGCGAAGAAAAGAATGGCATTCTTTTTTTATTGAAATGGCAAATGTATGGCGAGAAAGCGGAACAGCTTATCGACGGTGACGATTACGATCTCGACAACCCCAATGATTCAGTCGTATCTTGCCAGTCTGGTGGCAGGAGGCCTCTTTGGTAAAAATACGGCTGAGGCTGCGGAGCGACTGGTTGCGAGGGGCGTCGAGAGGCTCATGGAAGGTGGTGTGTTGCCGGCGGCGGATCCGCGCCGACGCCGCCGAAGAAAGTCTTGAAAATCAGATGAATGCATTTTTAATTACGCCATGATGATTGAGCCCCAATCCGTGCCGCTCCCGTCCTTTGAGAATCCGCCGGTTAACGAGGTCATTTGCGGCATAATGTTCAACCCGATTGAGGGTTTGCTTGCTCCACATCTCGGTCTTTTATGGAGTAAGTTCCGGGCGGAATTCCCGACATGTAAGGAGGTGGATCCACTGTTGCCTGCGATTGAGATGTTTGACGGGAACGAAACGGGGCTTCCTGGGTTCAACATTCCATTTTTGCCGCGTATTTGGTTTGTGAGTAAGGACGAGACCGAGATAATTCAGGTGCAGCGGGATCGGTTGCTTCACAACTGGCGGAAGATTCGGCCTAGCGATGAGTACCCGAGATATGGAGTGGTGAAGAAAAAATTTGGGCAACACTGCGCCGAATTCGAGGCATTCTTGGTCGAGCATCAGCTCGGGGCTGTTAAGCCGGTTCAGTTCGAGATGACCTATCATAACCACATTCCCGCCGGAAACGGCTGGCACGCATTTGACGAGCTAGGGAAAGTCCTTCCTGATTTTGTCTGGCGTTCGGGACCTCGTTTCTTTGGCCCTCCCGAGAATGTCAACTGGCGGACTACCTTTATTCTCCCAGAAAACCAAGGGCGGATGCACCTCGTAATCCAGACCGCGCTCCGAAGACAGGATAGGCTCCCTATACTCGTTGTCGAGTTGACGGTCCGGGGGATCGGCTCCCAGCGTACGATCGAGGCCATGTGGCCATGGTTTGATCTGGCCCGCGAATGGATTGTGCGAGGATTTGCTGATATAACCGGGGGCGATGTGCAGAAAAATATTTGGCGGAGGACGGCATGAACACACGAACGATTACAGGTTCACGATTGGGAATTGAGGGGGAGGACATCTCCCCCGCGTCAACTACTGCGTCAGAGCACTATTTCTCTCTGTCTGCCCAAGCGGACCTCAACCCAGCTTACACGCTCTTGTTGGGAGTGGTTGCGACGAACCGTCCGCTGAAGCAGAAGCAGCCGGCAATGTTCTTTTATACGCACGTCCCGTCAATGGCCAGGGGCCGGTATCGTGTTCCCTGGGTTGAAAGCACCGAAGATCGTGTCGGGCCGCCAGGCACCACGGTCGTTTCTCTGGCGGACTGGCCTGCGCTGTGGCAGCATCCGGAACGTTTGAAAACGGCGCCGAACCTTGCCGGTGTGATCCCGCACTTTGACCAGCAAGAGATGGCGGACTGGAATGCGTTTCTGGCTTCCTTCAATTTCTTCCGCAAGCTGCACGACTCCCCACGGGAGAAGTTCCAAGAGCTGGTTAAAGCGTGGAGAGCGGACGTGCGGATTTTATCCGACACCAACGAGATTTGCAGCCATCCCGCCTACCAGCAGATTATTGGGATGGGAATTCTTGCCTTGCCTTTCATTTTTGCAGAGCTTGAGAGTGTGGAGGACCAATGGTTCTGGGCGCTTAAAGCGATTACAGGGGCGGATCCGGTTCCGGAACAACACAGGGGCGATCTGGAGTTGATGCGAGCGGACTGGCTGAATTGGGCCAATGAATGTAAGGAGAAACTCGCCTCCGAATGGGAGAGGGTTTTTGTTCGACTTTCTTCTTGATGGAAAAGCTTTTGTTGATGCTGGACTTTCCCGGACTCGCGGCTCCGGCCAAATTCGAGGTCACGAGTCCGAAGACGCGTTCGTACAACTGTATTGCTTGGGCTGCAGGCGAGGTGCGTCGGCGTTGGTGGCCGGACAAGATGAAGGTGGACTTCTGGCCGAAGGGGGTGGAGAGAGAGGTGACGCTTGCCGCGTTCACCGTAGCGTTTGCGACGTTGGGCTATCAAACTTGTGAGTCCGGCGATTTAGAGGTTGGTTATGAGAAGATTGCAATTTTCTTAAAACCAGGTGGCACACCCGCCCACGCGGCACGGCAATTGGCGAATGGCCTGTGGACGAGTAAGCTGGGGAGCGACCAGGATATCGAACATGATCTACATTGTGTGGAGGGATCGTCTTACGGGCGCGTGAAGCAGTTTATGAAGCGTCCTCTCCAAGCTGGGGGCGGTGGCTGATCTTTTGGGTTAGGGAAATGGGTCGGTTAATCGTAATGTAATTTCAACGCACTTTAAGCTTGAGGCTCCCTTGGCCGGGATTCTCGAACGGGCCGGGCGTTGGATTTGTTTCGTTCCTGCTCTTGCCCAAGTAATCCGTGTTGATGCAAATCGGCGCCCCATCCGGTTCTTCGTAGGCGGCATTCGGGATGATGGCCCGGCCGAGCAGTTCCGTCGTCACCATCTTGCGGTTCCGCCCGCCATTCCAGTCCGGACCCAATTTGATTTCCAGATAGCAGCCGCCGGCCTCCTCCACCAGCTTGAGCAACGGATCAAACTCCGGTTGGACCAGCGGCGCCATTTCATGCCGGGAAGGCCTGGCGCCGTTGAAAAAAATGTTGCCGTCCATGAACACGGGCAATACCGCCGCATCGTACTGGCTCAAATCGCCGCCTCGCGCGAACACATTGTTGTAGTAGCGGTCATCCCCGCGCGGATTGTCGTGGAATCCCGCCAACTCCGTCGAGTGCGGCTTGTGAAACGGCGTCTGGCGCCCGTCATATCGGTTTACACTCACCGTCCCGCCAAACCAATCATGGACAAAGGCGGCCCCGCTCGAGCGGCTGTCAAGTGAACTGGCCGACAGTAGAATGTTGTTGTCCACCAGAATCGGCCCGTGATCCACCTCCAGAAACAGATCCCGGCCGTTTTCGTGGAAAAGATTGCGCGACACCCGCGCGCCCTGCGCCATCCAGTCCAGCCAGATTCCCAGGCAGCAGTGGTGGATGTGGTTGCCGCTGATTTGAACATCAATGGCCCCGTGAAACTTGATCCCCGCCATTTCCGCCCCGCTGAACAATTGCCGCACATGGATTTCATGGATGTTGTTGCCGGTGATCGTGCTGAAGGCGGCGCCCAGGCTCCCCACAATGCCCGCTTGTTCGCAATGCGAGATGTCGTTGTCGCGGACCAGGTGGTGGCCGATGGTCTCCTTGTCCCACCCATTCGTGAGCGCCAGCTGGATGGTCTTAACGTAGCCCTCCGCGGTGTTGGCCGAAGTGTTGTCCCACTCGTCCCCGTATTTGCCCAGCGCAATGCCCGCACAAACCGAATGGCTGATCACGTTGCTCTCAATGATCCAGCCCTTGCTCCAGTGCGTGCCGATCAGACCCATCTGTTCCGCCGTCGGCGGCGCCCACGGCGTGGCCGCCTGGCGCAGGGTGAATCCGCGCACCGTAATGAAGTTGATGCCCGTTTTTTCCGGGTAGAACACCGTCCGCCGCACATTGATCTCCACCCCTTGCTCGTTCGGGTTGACCCCCTTGAACTGCGCCCAGATCGTCGTGTTCGACCCGTCCGCCTGGCCAAACCACGACGGGGCGCTTCCCGCCGGCATCATCACATCGTCCAGCTTGGCCGCCTCCATCAGCCATGCGCCGTTCAGATAAACCGCCCCGGTGTGGTGTGCCCGGCCCTTCCCGTCGAACCAGTCGCCGTGGATAAGGTCGCTATAAGGGTTAAAACTGCCGAAGAAAGAATTGGGCAGCGTCACTCTCCAGACATCCTCCTGAACTTTCACCCAATTGGTGACCGCTTCCGATCCCTTGATTTCGACCTTCTCGCCCGCAGCGGCCTGATAGACGATGCGCTTGTCCTCCGATTCCCCTCCGCGCGGCGGGTTGATGCGTTCGCGGTAAACCCCGCCATGCACGGTGATCACATCGCCCGGTTGCGCCAGCCCGGCCCCATGTTGAATGGTGCGGAACGGCGCCGCCTCCGTGCCGGGGTTGGCGTCCTGGCCGCTGACCGCAACGTGAAACTCGCCGGCGTGAATAGTGGCGGCCAGTGTGCTGGCCATGATGATTTGAATCAGTTTCTTTCTCATCTGGTTGTGTGCCGGCAAGACTAAACCCAAAGTGCTTCCTTCGCACGCCAAAGCTGCCCGCCAGGCGCGGGCGCTCCCCAACAATTAAGAACGTTGTCAAGGGCGTGTTGCCCAAATCGCGGAGTGCGACCGTCCTCGGTCGCAGCATTATCCAAACCTGTTTCTGTTCACAAATCCGTGCAGACATCGGACCTGTCCGGCAATGCTTTTCTCCAGTTTTCGATTTGGGCAACACGCCCTCAAGTTGCGCCCCGGGCCGGGGGCGCATCTTGACACCACCACCGCGCGCTTCTTCTCCCTCTCCTCCACACACTTGTGGAGGAGAGGGCCGGGGTGAGGAGGGTTCCATCTGTTTCATGGGCCGGCGTTCAT
>Ga0187848_10003822_pt1 | contig 10793 bp, 8 predicted proteins | sample June2016WEW_4_40_FD_132424 | JGI IMG/M metagenome (GOLD analysis project Ga0187848, IMG submission 132424) | Peatland microbial communities from SPRUCE experiment site at the Marcell Experimental Forest, Minnesota, USA - June2016WEW_4_40 | ecosystem: Environmental > Terrestrial > Soil > Wetlands... | reverse complement strand
TGCTCGCCAAATTCAAAGAAGATCATGGTGAATTTCCAATCTGGAACGCCAAAAAGAAACTTAATGTTAAACCCAAAGAAGCTCCCGCTTTTAAGCCCAAAAAAGCTCCAACTTTAAAGACCAAGACCGCGACTCCGAAAGCTATGGCCAGCCCAGCAACAAAGCGTGGTCCAAAGCCAAAAATCGTTTCAACAAAGAAACCAAAAGTAAAGGCAGAAACCTTAGCCAAAACGGAGCAGCCAAACAAAGAGGAAACTGCCCCAGAAACGCCAGAAAAGGCAAAGACCTCAGACAGCGAAATAACAACTTAAAAAAGATCCTAGCTAGCTTCTTCTCTCCCTTTTTTCCTTTGATTAGTGAACCTTTTGTTTTTCTAATAGACTTTTTCGAATAAGACCCCTTTATTTTGTTTGTTGGTTAGCAATCACATGCCGATCTTGGCAGATTTTTTTGGGTTGGTTATCTTAATTGAGCAGCTCTTTGTTGATAGAGTAGCTATTATTAGGCAGCGTAACCTATTCTTAATGAGGCTGTTTTAGATGTCGATGGATTCAGAAGATTTCAAGGTGCCGTCTGGTAAAAAGACTAGTTTGAAGGATTTTGATTCAGGTTGGATTCCGAAATGGGCTAAGAAAAAGGAAGACGAAGAGGGCAAAAAAGCAGTAAAAGAACAGGCATTAGCTATTCTTGAGGAGAACAGGCAGAAACTGATTAATATGCAGGAGTTGTTTTGGGCAAGCAACACTTATTCCATGTTAATTATTCTCCAAGGGATGGATGCAGCAGGAAAAGACAGCACAATCCGTCATGTAATGTCAGGGGTTAACCCTCAAGGTTGCCAAGTTACTGCTTTCAAAACTCCATCTGAAGAGGAACTGAATCACGATTTTCTGTGGCGTCATGTGAAGGCACTGCCCGAAAGGGGACGCATAGGCATTTTCAATCGTTCATACTATGAGGATGTGCTCATCGTTAAGGTTCGTCCTGAGGTCTTAGAAAAGACCAAGCTACCTCCGGAGGTGGAGGGAAAGCAGTTTTGGAATCAACGGTATGAGGACATAAACATGTTTGAGCGGCACTTAGTTCGGAACGGGACGATAGTGCTGAAATTTTTCCTCAATGTCTCAGAGAATCGGCAGAAACAGCGGCTGCTCAAACGCCTAGAAGACCCTGACAAAAATTGGAAATTTTCGCTCACGGACCTTTCGGAGCGCTCAAAATGGGCTGATTATATGGAAGCATACGAAGATATGGTTAATGAGACAAGCACTGAATGGGCACCTTGGTATATTATTCCTGCAGATAAGAAATGGGTTACTCATATATCAATTTCTGATATTATAGTGTCGCAAATTCAGAAACTGAATTTAAAATATCCTGTCTTAAGTAAAGAGCAAAATGAAGCTTTGGAAAAGGCGAAAGCGGAACTGGAAAAAGAGTAGAGAATACAGAACAAAAAAGTAAAAAGAGTGTGCTTGAAGTCTGCAGCTTTATTGGGTACTTTGTGTAACTGTGCATTTAGCGTCAAGCTGCTTTTCGAAGGCTTCATAGAATGCTTGCCGATTTTGGATAATGCTCCATTCTTCAAGGCTGCAGTCTGAGTCTGAATAAAACGAGAGTAGCACTTGGTCTTTATTGACTTTGACAAATTCTGCTTTCTTTACAAGTCCGCAGTGGCTTCGGTCAAGCTTTTCTGCAAATCGGAGAAACGTTGAAAGAATGGCAATGGTGTCATTGGTTTTTTCGTCTAATTCTGTGATTTTTAATGCTTTTTTGGAAGGTAACTTTTTCCTGTGGAAACGTGCTATGTTCGCCATTATTTGGGTTTCTTTTGGGTCAAAACCAAGAAGCTCAGCGTTGCTAATAATATAGTGGGAATGAAGCTGATGGTCATTAAACGAAAGAAAATCGCCGACATCATGCAACGTTGCTGCATGCTTCAAGAGTTCTTTCTCTGCCTCACCTAAGTTGTGTAGCCCGATTTGTTTTGCACTGTCAAAAAGCTGCAACGCCAAAGAAGTCACCGTTTCCGAATGTTTCTCGTCGAAGTTGCAAGACCTGCCTAAGTGCAAAACGCTCCTGTTTCTCATTGGTGCCTTTTGTAGTTCACGAAAGCCCTCAAAATTCGATAAGTATTCAACAAGCAGGCCGTCCCGCAGCTCTCTATGAGTAATGCAGATTTCTTCCAAACCGAACTCTTCCATGATTGCCTCAATTATGGCTGCTCCAGCAATTATGATGTCGGCTCGGTCGGGGTTAATAGCAGGCAATTTTTTTCTTTCTTCGAGGGAAAGAGAGCAAAGAATCGGTACTAACTTTTTGAGGTTCTTCCTTGATAGGGTGAGAACGCCTCCATTGCCGTTTTTCTTGAAAAGTTTGTTCGCGATTTCTGCCAAGTTTATGGCTGTGCCTGATGATCCCCACGCTCGCCTGACGCCGTATTCGAGGACTCTCGTTTTAACGGCATGAACCTTGCGGCAAGCGTAATTTTTCATCTTCTTATAGTCATTGCTTGTTATGGGTCCAGTCCAGCCTTCGCCTATGAATTGAGTTGTTAGCCTAATTGCCCCTAATCTAAGACTGTTTACATAAAAGCATTCGTGCTGGTTTCCGATGGCAATTTCAGTGCTGCCACCGCCTAAATCTATGAAAATAGCCTTTTCTTCGCCGATATCTATTCCACTTGAAACGCCCAACCAAATCAGGCGGGCTTCTTCTTGTCCCGGAATCACTTCTACCTTGAGTCCTGTTTCGTTGAAAAGTTTTTGAAGGAAATCGGATTGGTTTAGCGCTTCCCGAATGGCAGAGGTTCCGACGGCTATTATTTCAGTGGCGCCATAAGTTTTGGCGAGATCAGCGAATTTTCCGCAGACAAAAATGGCTCGTTCCATGGCTTCTGGTCTTAGTATGCTGTCTTTGAATTCTTGTTCGCCGAGTCTGATAACTTCTTTTTCTTGGCTGATGATGGTGTAAGAGAAATTGGGGTTTATCCTTACCACTAAAAGACGCACAGCGTTTGTCCCGATGTCGACAAACCCAACTACATGTTCAGCGGTTTTCACTGTCGCTTCCATAATAGCACCATTTTTCTAGCGAAGACCTTTTCAAACAAATCCTTCTTCTTATAAAAAGTCTGCTCTTCCAGCGTCGACACAGTTTCACATAAGCATTCCGCAATAATTCTTTTGGTGTCCACTTTGATGTTTAAACTTTTTACGATTGATTGGTGAGTATAGTCTAAGCCATCTGCTATACGAAGAAGACTGGCCAGAATCTTTACTTTATGGACGGTTACGCGGTTCAACGTCGCAAGGTTGTAATGTTTCTGTTTGGGCAAACCGTTGCGGTGGTATCGGGCTATGCTTGCCACTATCCGTCTTTCCTGAGAGGTGAATGGTAGCTGCGTATCGTTGAGGATGAGTTTGGCTGATTCTTTGTGATGACCACCCCTATCTTTTGACATGCCTACATCATGTAGAATTGCGGCGCATTCAAGCCAGCAACGTTCCCGCTCGCCCAGCTGATGCACTTCAGTTAGACCGTCAAAGAACTCTAAAGCAAGTCGGGCAACCTGCGTGTAATGTTCAGTATCTTGCCAGTAGATTTTCGAAATCTTCTGAGAGGCTTCGGCAATTTCTTTGCAGTTTTGAACCATGGCGTCTTCTTTGGTGTGGTTTTCTTCGATTATAGTTTCGAGAGATACGCCGCGAAGCAGCATCTGAGCGAAACTTTCAGGTAACGCTTTTTTTCGAAGAGCTTGTGCGGCAACTGTGACATCGTAATCTAACCGAATTAACTCAACATTGAAGGGCTTAAAACTCAAGATTGCATAAGCCGTCTGAGGGTTTCCGTCGCCAGGTCTCCCCACACTTCCAGGGTTGACGAAACAAAACCCGCCTGTCTCTCTCCAGAATTGATCATGAGAATGCCCCACGATTATCACATCGGTCTTGGCAGCATCAGCAAGAACTTTCAGCCGCTCAACTGGCGAGTCATGGTAAACGTGCTCCTCAATCGACTGGGGACTCCCATGTGTTACAAACAGTTTTTTGCCTGAGACCTCAAACCTAAGTTCACGCGGTAAAGAATAAAGATAATATTCGCATGACTTTGCCAGCTCTTTTCTGGCAAATTCCAAAGCAATTTTTTTTCCGCCTTTAACTTTAGCTTTGCCCTCAATAACCTCCAAATCATAGTTACCCACAATGCTTAGCACGTTTTTTTCGCATAGCATCTCTATCACTTCATTTGGATACGGACCAAACCCTATCGAGTCACCTGCGTTGAGAAAAATTTCTACACCTCGTCCTTCAGCATCTTCAAATACTTTTTCCAGAGCTTGCAGATTAGCGTGAATATCCGACAAAACAGCAATTTTAACGTCGGGATTTGCAAGTAGTTGTTTTGTTTTTGCTTTAGTCCTGCTTAATCCAGTGTTAGTTGTCTTTCTAAGTTGAACAAAGAAGTTATTGTTTTTATTTTTATTCCAAAGACGAACGAATTGGTCATAATGTCCTTTTCTTTGTTCTTTTATATAAGCCAAGAAGTTGAAAAGTGCCTTCTCAAATTTTGCGGTATCTTCTTTTTTGTTTCCTTTGGATTTTATTTTGGTTTTTGCTTTGTCAATGAATTTAGGTATGTAATCTACCCAGACATCGCAGTCGTGCATTTCTCCCAGTACATCTTGAAAAGCTGTTATTGTTTCTATCTCTTTTGCTAGTTTGTTTTTGTATAGTGCTGAGAAGGCTTCCATAGTATAGCGGAGTTTCTTGGCGTATATTCTCATCTCATGATGCTTTAGGTTTTTATTTTCCAAGTAAACGTATTTTTCCATGGATAGGAAATCGTCTAGCCTAAAGGATATGTGCCAATGAGCTTTTTCAAGCACCTGATTGGAATCAAAAGTAGCGTTTGATTGTTCTGCAATGGTTTGTTCACAAATTTTGCGAATATCCTGTAAACTGTTTGATGCTTCTAGTTTCTCCAATCCGCTAACAATAGACGATTGAATGCTTTTTCTGCGGTCTTTATGATCCTTAAGCAGTATTTCTACCCATGCTTTTTCAGTTGTAGACTTCAGTTTTCTTGCATACTGCTCTATGAAAGCTATTTGAACATCAAGGTCTCTTGCGTCGGCAAGTAGACGTGTGACTTTCTTTAATTGGCTTGCCCATTCTTTGAATTCTTTTCCAGGAAAGCAGAATCTGAAAAGGGGCAGCGCAGCTCTCAGTCTGCGGGAGGTAACACGCATTTTATGAACATATTCGATATCGTCGCTTTTAATCACGCCCTCAATTTGGTCTTCAAAAACTGGAAGAAGTTTTAGGAGCGCTTCAGAGCCGAATTTGCAGTAGCTTGTATCGCTTTGGCATGTTTGAGGCTTAATTGGAGCGCGCATTCCAAATGCCTCTGTTCTGAATAAGCCACGCTTGAGAGTTGATGACTTCTTTGCCTTCTTTACGTGTAACTCTCTCGTATGTCCCATCAGGCAGTAATCTTCTTGCTTTAACGTTGTCATTGAGGTGGATTTTAAGCATGTATTCAAGGATAGCATGACGCAGGCATGGGTCAGGCACTGATAAGAGAACTTCAACTCTTTCGTTGAGGTTTCTGAACATCATGTCTGAGCTGCCAATAAGCACTTCCTCTTCAGCATCATCATGGAAGTAATAGATTCGGGCGTGTTCAAGGAAGCGCCCAACTATGGATATCACTGAAATGTTCTCGCTTATTCCTTTTATTCCAGGTTTTAAACAACATAAGCCCCGGACGTTGAGGTCAATTTTGATTCCAGCCATTGATGCCCTGTATAAGGCTTGGATAACTTCAGTTTCCTCTAAGTTGTTAAGTTTAAAAGCTAAGTAGCCTTTGCCTGTTTTTCGGTGAAAACTTATTTCTCTGTCAATTCGGCCGAGAATTTCGCTCTTCAGCGTTTTAGGTGCTACAAGAAGGTGTTTGAATTCTTTTTCTTGAAGCCCGTTTATTATTATGTTGAAAAGGTCTTCAAGTTCAGCTCCCACTTCGGGGTTTGCTGTTAAGTAGCCTATGTCGCCGTAAATTTTAGCTGTAACAGCGTTATAGTTACCTGAGCCGATGTGTGAGTATCTTATTATTTTATCTTTTTCTTTTTTGACAATTAAGCAGAGTTTTGCGTGAACTTTGAAGTTGGGAAAATTATAAATGGTATTTATTCCGCCTTGTCTAAGTTTTGAAACTAGAAGGATGTTGTTTTCTTCATCAAATTTAGCTTTCAGCTCTACTATTGCCGTTACTTTTTTGCCTTTCTCGGCAGCCTCTATCAATGCGCCAACAACCGGCGAGTTATGATCCATCCGATACATTGTTATGCAAATTTCCAAAACATTGCTATCCATAGCGGCTTCTCTTAGCAGATCAATGATTACTTCAAAGCCGTCATAGGGGTGATATAAGACAAAGTCTTGTTTGTCGATGGTTGCAAACATATTCTTTTCAGTGGTCAGAAGTGGCGAAATGCACGGAAGAAAAATTTTGTCCTTAAGGTCGGGGCGATTTATTTTAATCATTTGCCAGAGATCCACGAACCCGAGTGGTCCATCAAACTCGTAGATTAAATAATCTGGCAAGCCTAAGGCTACAGCTATTCCTTCTTTAATGACAGCCGGCACTTTCCTTTCAAATTCTAGCCTACTTGGGAACCCAGCTTTTCTGGTCGACAGACTCTTCTTTACAGAATTGAGGAAGTCTGCTGACTCATCCATTAGAATGTCTATTTCGCCATTTCGAGTAAGTCTAAATTGGTACGCTGTCAAGTTTTTTTCATTTGGGAAAATCAGATCTAAATTATTTACCATCAAATCTTCAACAAAGACAAAGTTATACTCTATTTCTTGGCTGTATACGCTTTTTGGGATTCTTATCAGCCTTCCAAACTCTTCAGTCGGGACATCGACTAAGCAATAATAATCTTGCTTAGCAAAGCCTGACACGTAGAGTGTGACGTGAAGATTCTCAATTGCCGCGCCATCTAAGCCTTCCTTATGAGTTTTGACGAACGGAAGAATAGATTGCTTGAAGAAGTCACGCAAGTTTTCCTTATCTTTTACTCCTAATTGGTTAAATTTCCAAATGAAGATTTTTTCTTTCGCAAGTGCGGAGAGAAGTTCGTTTCGCCAGCAAGCAGCATGCTTTTCGATTAGAGGTATTATTTCTTTTCTTGTAGCTTCAATCTGTTCAATGGCTGTCATTCCATCTATAGATTTTTCGTCAGATCCCGCCTTGATTTTTTTCATGAGCCTAGGGATTCGTGTCATAAAGAATTCATCAAGGTTACTGCCGCAGATGGCGATGAATTTTACCCTTTCTAGCAAGGGATGCCACAGGTCTTGTGCTTCCTCAAGGACGCGTTTGTTAAATCTTATCCAGCTGAGTTCTCTGTTAATGAAATAGCTTGGGTTATCTGAGAGTTTTTTCTGGCTCAAAGCATTGTTTGCTTCTGAATCAAATGTATTTGGAGCTAACAAGGGCTTTTACCTGGTGGGTTTCCAATTGTTTTGACGTTGATTAACTACCTTGGGCTATAAAATTGTGTTGGTGACTTATCAAGCGATCTGCGTAAAAAATAATTCCTCGCTAGAGCTGAGTTATTACCTTCAGCGGTCGCGCTTCCTTGGCAAATCGTTAGATTCAACGCATTTTGTTTTGCGAACTGCAAATGTCTCATATTCGAAGAGGGAAACTTTTTTGTGCATTTGGTCTTTACCTATGTTTCAATTGAAAGGAAGTTGTCATTAAGTACTCCGAAAATAGAATCTATAGTCATAAATAGTCTATATAGTAAAGCTTAAATCTCGCGCCAGATTACTGAACCGCACGAATTCTTTGGCTCTTAAAGAAAAAGGCTTCACCGAATTCGTTCCCTTAGAAGGGCTTCCTTTTTCCAGTTTGCCATTCAATAAAGGCGGCGTTCTGATCTCGGCTGACACTACAATCACTGGAAAACCCGCCTTTATATGATATCTTAGTAATTTCTTATTGTTTATCTCTTCTTCATGTTGGTTGATGATAGCGTTTGTTGTTATACCCTGTGTATCTGGTTCTGTTTTTTGGTTTTCCATTTTTGTTTTCCTCTTGTTAGTTTATTGGTGTCGGGTAATATAAGGTTTATTCTGTGTTTTACCCTGTGTTTGATTAGTTGTATGTTTTAGTTTGTTAGTTCAACAATTTTTAAATATTTGTTTTTGTCTTTTACCCTGTGATATTATGGCTAAATTGCGTTTGTATGTTAAGGTTCGTAAGCAGGGTTCTCGTATTGAGTCTGTTCCTTTGAAGCGTTTGGTTAAGCTGTCTCAGTATGATAAAACACGTTGGTCTTATGAGAATGGTTGGTTGATTCTTGAGGCGTTTTGATGTAAATAGTGGTTTTGCGTGTTCTGCTACATGAATTTGAACATTAAAATATTTTTTTAAGTTCTGCTCTTGAATTTTTATATTTTTGGTATGTTTGCTTTATGGTTTTAGTTTGCTTGGTCTTTTGCTTCGGTTTTGGCGGTCTATTAATTGGAGCACTATTAATGTGAACGGCTTGCTTGGTTTATTTAGAGTGATAATGATTAGTGTGATAATGTTAGTGAGTCAATTTAGAAGTGTTTACTGAGGCTATTTAGCATGTGTTTTTAAACTGTTGAAGTTCATAATTCCTATTTTATTTTGTTCCTGTTAGTTTTTTTGTAATCTTTTTTTTCTAAAAAAAGTTACTTATCCACATTACTATTGATGTCCTTAGTTTTTGGACTTTCGGATGTATGAAACCCCTTTGTAGAGCTTGCGCTCGCGGGGGGGGGTTCATGTTACGACTTTGTTTTTCTGGATTTCCCTAAGAAATACAGGGCTAACTCGGAGAGTGTGTTGATTATTTTAATGGAACGAGTGCTGTGAGGTTCGGCTTTTAGCGTATCGTCTGGTTTTTTGTTTTATAGTTGGATGTATATATATATATATATGTTATTTTTTATGGTGTTTTAGTGTAAGCGATTTTGATTTTTGCGTGTTTTGCGTTATTTTTTAGCAATGTTTTTATATGACTTGGTTATATGTTGATTTATGGTGTGCTTGAGTTTAAAGCCTAAGTGCTACTCTCCCAGTTATAATTTGAGGACTGGTGACCCTATTGATGGTCGCATCCATTGTTTAACTTTAGTTAAGCTTTGGTTTCGACTGTCAATGGGTGTTTTTGCTTGAGTAAAGAATTTGTTAAGAATTCCTATAAGCCTTTGGTTGTTGGTTTTGCTACTTCTGATGTGGCTGAGAAAGACCGCTTGAGTAAGTGCTCTTTTGCTGAGTCGATTTCAGTTTCTCGTGGAGTACCTTTGTTTATGTGTAAGCTTGGGGGTAGTGCCTGCAAATATTATGGTTTACGTGCAAAATTTAGACTTCGTTTTGATATTTTTTATGTTGTTTCTTTGTGTGAGAAGTTGGATGGTCTTCCAGATTTTGAGAGGTAGTTGTGTTGGGTAAATATGTTTTGGGAGAGGTTGTTTTGTTCGTCTGATGTTGAATTGCCTAAGGGCTTTCATTATGACCCTGATGTGGATATGTCGGGTTATATTCCGTTATCTAAGCGCATGAAGGCTTCTAATGTTGTTCCTGTTTCTGTTGCTGAGGAGGATGCTTGGCGTTCATATACGGCTCGTGAGCAGAGTTTAGTTAAGCCTGAGGTTGTTGATGGGTTTGATTTTTATTTGGGTCAGGCTCAGGCTGAGATTGATTCTTGGAAGAGGTTTAATCGTTCGCCGTTGTTTAATATTGCTCGGTATCGTAATTATGAGAATGTTGGTCTTGGAGAAAAGACTAATGCTTTGTGTGGTCAGTTTCATAAATATTCAATTTGTCCGAATGTTGATAAGCATAGACAAGTGGGTTTAGATGGGGTTTCCCATGCTGGTTTGGTTTTTGTTAGACAAAAGCATTATCATTGTTATAATCCAAGGTGCAATATTTGTTATAAGCATGGGTTTGCTGTTAGAGAGGCTAATAAAGCAACTCAACGTATTAAGTCGGCTGAGAAGACTCAGGGTAAGGCTGAGCATTTTATTGTTGGGATTCCTGATTCTGGTTATGATTTGCCTTATGAGCGTTTACGTGCTAAAGTGATTAAGATTTTGCGTTCGCGTGGGGTTATTGGTGGTGCTCTTGTGTTTCATGGTTTTCGGTATGCTAATTTTCAAGAATCTCAGCGTAAGGGTGTTCCTTTTGGCTGGCGTAGAGCGCCGCATTTTCATTGTGTTGGTTTTCTTTTGGAAAATTATGATAGGTGCCGTGATTGTGCTAAGGCTACTCGAAGGTATGTTACTGGTGGTGGCAAAACTGTTTCTTCGATTGGTAATGAGAAGGCTTGTGCTGGTTGCTCAGGATATGAATCTTTAACCCGCAAATTGAATAAAGGTTACGTTGATGCGGAAGGGCATTCTCATCCTGGGGATAATTATATTGTTAAAGTGCAGGATGCTCGTAAAACTATTTTCGGGACTTTTTGGTATGAGTTGACGCATGCCACTGTGAGGACTGATAAATCTCGTTTTCATGTTTTAACTTGGTTTGGTTCTTGTAGTTATAGGAATCTTAAGGTGACTATTCAGAAGCGGAAAGAAGTCTGCCCTCATTGCGGTGAGGAACTTAAAAATGGTTTCTATACTGTAAAGTCAACTTGCTAACGTTACACTCTTATTCTTAGTGCATGCATAATTGTTTGTTTGGTGATGTTGTGAGGCTATCTCCTGACATTAGGGGAGCCTTCAGAAAGCTTGCCAAGACGG
>Ga0187848_10003821_pt1 | contig 10793 bp, 12 predicted proteins | sample June2016WEW_4_40_FD_132424 | JGI IMG/M metagenome (GOLD analysis project Ga0187848, IMG submission 132424) | Peatland microbial communities from SPRUCE experiment site at the Marcell Experimental Forest, Minnesota, USA - June2016WEW_4_40 | ecosystem: Environmental > Terrestrial > Soil >... | reverse complement strand
GGCCTGGACATGCCAGCAAACCCCAGAGGCTCGGCGGCGCGCGCCGAACCAAGCTGGATACTGACAGCAGGATCGACGCGAATCCCAAATGGATTAGGAAAATCTTGAAGAACTGTTCAGTACCGAGCATCCACAAGCGCGCTGGGTTCGGAGTCGGCTCCTCGGATTGAAGGTCCCGCCGCCGGTTCCCGAGCATCGACACCATCGCGGCGAGCGCCGAGGCCGCAAACAATACGAATGCCTCACTGAACGTAACCATCCGAGTACCTCATCGGAAAGCGTAGTAGTAGTTGCGAATTTTCTCCCAAAGCAACTCTGCCTCTGCGGACACCGGCTGCACGAACCCAATCGGGGTCGCGTAAGGGATGTATGCTCCGTACCAAGAGGGTGGCGCGCCGTCCACAGTCAGCCGGCACCTGCAAATCTTGTTGTTGGACTCCAACTCATCGAGCGCCGCATCGTCGCCCGGGAGTAGAAACTCTGAGGGAAGGAAGAACAAGCCTCCGCGGGCCGTGTAGCTTGGAACCCACCGCAGCAAGCGGTTGCAGCAGGCGACCGTCACCCCCGCATTGGAGTTCGTGACGAGCCCAACTCGCTGCGCGATGTCTATGCCGGCCAGAAACAACTGAAACGAGGGTGTGGTAGAAAGCTCTTTCGCAACCGGGCGCATTTCCGGGCTGCCCATCGGTGGGGGAAATCTCGGGTTGTGTGCCCACGCACTGGGGTTGGGTTCGCGCGCCTGCTCAGCCAGGGCGTCCCAGTCGCCAAACGGGAGGCCGGCGCGAGCCACGTCCATCGTGAACTCGACGACCTGTCTGGCGTGATCTGCCGACAGCGTGAACTCGCGCCTGCGCCGCGGGTCACTCGACACGTCTCCGGTTGTAGTGGCCAGCTCAGCGATCATGTGTGCCTCTGGTCTGGGACTCACCGCTATTGATATAGCAACATCTGAAGTCGGCCGGCCGCCTCAGCCAGCCTCCCCTCTCCTCCGAACTTCTCCGCAATCTCCCTCACATTGCCATGCCCATTGATTGGCGGGACTTCCAGCACATCCGGCATGACAAACTGCGCAGCGCCGTGGGCCGCGTGCTTTTCCAACAGTTCATCGAGGATCGCGCGGGCCTCGGGGCTGTACTGGTCCCAGAAGTCCCGTCGCTCGGTCCGTAGCCGGCGGGCACGCTCGCGGCGGGTCCGCAGGGGTGCATTATACGCAATGTGGCAGAGCAGGTCGAAGGGGTCGGCGTCCGGTTGGTGAGCGGACTCGGCCAACTCGTCGAAGTCGATGCCCCGGTCGCGGAGCGCCTCGATCACGGCGGCGCGGTCTTCCGGGTTGGCCCAGGCGTCCCGGAGGTCGGCGGCCGACGTATAGAGCGTGCGGACCTGCTCGGCCGTCGGTGAACGTGACCTGCTCATTGATCCGGTGAGGCTCGTCTTCCCAGCCGGCAGCCTGGAGCTTGGGCACGACGTAGCGGCGGCAGGTATCGGCTTCGTTCGGCATTACGGCGCCCCGATCTGGGGCATTTTAGTACGGTCTTTCGGCGCAGCGGGACGGCTACCCCCCGCAAGGATAGGACAATCGAATGCCGGCGGTCGTCTAGCGGTGCATCCGGCCGTCATACCTCACCCTTCGTGGGTCCTCTGCCGGGTTTTTTCGCCCGGCGTTTGCGCTTGGCGGCTTCCGGCTGCTGGTCGGTCAAGCCTCGGACGGCGCGGTCGAAGTCGCTGGTGGGTTGCTCGACCTCCAGTTGAAGGCGTTGTTGTTCGTGCAAGGCGTATTGAGCGTGCGCGTGTTCCTCGGCCAATTCGTGGGAAATCTCGCCCGCGTGGGAAAGAACGTCGCGATCGCTAAGCCGCAGAAAGTCGTCAAGCTTGGCGATCCAGTCGGCCATGTGCATGAGCCGATGGCCGCGGGCCTGGAGTTCGGCAAAGTCGAGATAGGCCGAGACGATCAGGTTCAGGGCTTGGATTTCCGGTTGGGTCAGGTAGTTCTTGGCGACGGCAACATCCGCCTTACGAATCGGACCGGCAGGGGCGTTCTTCCATGTCGTCAGGCCCATGTGAGGTTTCGTCGCGTCGGCACGGGCACGGACGGTCTCGGCGGCGGTGTGGCCATGGGCCGCCCAGTGCATCTTGTTCTGGACGACCTGAAAGAACTGCCGAGTCATGTCGGCGTTTGGGTCGTAGTCAACGCTGGTGGCGTAGATGTCGGTGATTTTCTGATAGAACAGCCGCTCGCTGGAGCGAATATCGCGGATGCGGGCGAGCAACTCGTCGAAATAGTCGGCGCCGAGCGTTCGCCCGGCCTTGATGCGCTGGTCGTCCAGGGTAAAGCCCTTGACCAGCAGTTCGCGCAGGCGGGCGGTAGCCCACTGGCGGAAGGCAGTGCCGCGGGCCGACCGAACGCGGTAGCCCACAGCGAGGATGGCGTCGAGATTGTAATGCCGAAGCGAACGTCGGACACGGCGGCTCCCTTCCGTGCGAACTTGTAAGCAATCCTTACAAGTTGCCGCCTCGTCGAGTTCGCCGTCGTCGTAAATGCTCTGCAGGTGTAATGTTATATTCTGGGGGGTCGTTTGGTAAAGCTCGGCCATGCCCGCCTGGGTGAGCCACACGGACTGCCCGTCGAGGCGGACCTGCAAGCGGACGCCGCCATCCTGGTAGATCAGCAGTTGTCCGGCGGGCGGGGGGGTGGACGGATCGGCTTCGCTCATGATTGGCCCTCCAAGACAAACGCTCGGGGGTTACGCGAGAGCTGCGTATGGTACGGGGAACTTGAGGCCACAGCTTGTGACCTCAAGCTGGTGGTCACAAATCGTGACCACCTGGATCGGGCCTCCTCGGCGACGAGTGGAATATGAAGCCTGTTCATTGATTCGATGGGGCTCGTCCTCCCAGCCGGCGGCCTGGAGCTTGGGCACGACGCAGCGGCGGCAGGTATCGGCTTCGTTCGGCATCCCGGCCCCCGATCTGGGGCATTCCAGCACGGTCTTCGGGCGCAGCGGGGCGGCTACCCCGCCGGAAGGATAGGATAATCCCTGTGCGGCCCCTCGTCTACCCGGTCGGCGTGGCGGGTGAAATACACTGCTGGCGGGCCACATGGATCCAAGCCCGAAGCGCAAGCGAGGGAGGTAAGGAATTGGGGCGGAATCAACGTAAGGGAGAGGGGGACCTTACGGCCGCCGCGCAAAAAAAGCGGCGACCCAGCCGCTCAGGGCCGGGCCGCCGCTTCCAGACCAGACCTCCTGCCGCGAGGCAGAAGGCAAGCGTCCTAGGGTATTCAGTTCCCGCAGCCGCAACCGCAGGCCGGCGTGCCACAGCACCCCGGCTGGCAGCAGCAGGGCACCGGGCAGCAAACCGTGACCGGCACCTGCTTGCACACCACAACCGGCACGCACTGCGTCACGGTGTAGGGCACTTGCTTCGGCACCAGCTTCCAGCAGTTGACCGTCTGTGTGTAGCACACCGGCTTGCACACCGTATACGGCACCTGCTTCACGCACTGCTCCGGCACCATCTTGCAGACCTGGTACGGGATCTCCTTGGTGCAGCACTCCTTGACCATGTGGCACACCTGGTAGGTGCAGTTCTTCACGCACGTCTCGGGCACCATGTGGCACACCTGGTAGGTGCAGGTCTGAACCCGAGTCTCCGGGACCATCTTGCACACCTGGTACGTGCAGGTCTTCACCCGCGTCTCGGGCACCATGTGGCACGCCTGGTAGGTGCAGGTCTGGACCCGAGTCTCCGGGACCATCTTGCACACCTGGTACGTGCAGGTCTTCACCCGCGTCTCGGGCACCATGTGGCACACCTGGTAGGTGCAGGTCTGGACCCGAGTCTCGGGAACCATCTTGCACACGGTGTAGGGGATCCGCTTCTCGCAGCACTCCTTGACCATGTGGCACACCTGGTAGGTGCAGGTCTGGACGCGAGTCTCCGGGACCATGTGGCACACCTGGTAGGTGCTGGTCTGGACCCGAGTCTCCGGGACCATGTGGCACACCTGGTAGGTGCTGGTCTGGACCCGAGTCTCCGGGACCATCTTGCACACGGTGTAGGGGATCCGCTTCTCGCAGCACTCCTTGACCATGTGGCACACCTGGTAGGTGCAGGTCTGGACCCGCGTCTCCGGGACCATGTGGCAGACGGTGTAGGGCACCTTCTTGACGCAGGTCTCGGGGACGTACTGGGTGCACTCGATCTGCTTCTCGCAGACCTCGGGCACCCACGTGCGGCACTGGCAGCAGCACGGGCAGCCGCGACGGTCGCAGCCGGAGGTGCAGCAGGTTTCCCAATGGCCCGAGCAGCAGCGGATGGTCTTGGTGCAGGTCACGGGCTTGCACACCGTGTAGCACACCTCCCGCTCGCAGTTCTCGTAGACCGGCTTGCACACCGTGTAGTTGTACTGCTTGGTGCAGGTTTCCCACACCGGCTTGCAGACGGTGTAGTGGCAGACCTGCTCGCAGGTCTCGTACACCGGCTTGCAGACCGTGTAGCAGTGCTGGCAGGTCTTGGTCTCGTAGACCGGCTTGCAGACCGTGTAGCAGTGCTGGCAGGTCTTGGTCTCGTAGACCGGCTTGCAGACCGTGTAGCAATACTGCTTGGTGCAGGTTTCCCACACCGGCTTGCAGACCGTGTAGTGGCAGACCCGCTCGCAGGTCTCGTAGACCGGCTTGCACACCGTGTAGCAGTACTGGCAGGTCTTGGTCTCGTAGACCGGCTTGCAGACCGTGTAGCAATACTGCTTGGTGCAGGTCTCCCACACCGGCTTGCAGACCGTGTAGCAGTACTGGCAGGTCTTGGTCTCCCACACGGGCTTGCAGACCGTGTAGCAGTACTGCTTGGTGCACGTCTCGTACACCGGCTTGCACACCGTGTAGCAGTACTGGCGGGTCTTGGTCTCCCACACGGGCTTGCAGACCGTGTAGCAGTACTGCTTGGTGCACGTCTCGTACACCGGCTTGCACACCGTGTAATGGCAGACCTGAACCCGGGTCTCCCACACCGGCTTGCACACCGTGTACGCGCACTCGCGGTAGCACGTCTCGGGGACGTACTTGACGCAGTTGACCGTCCGCGTCTCGCACACCCGCTCGTAGCACGTCTTGTAGCAGGTGTACTGCCGCTGCTCATAAACGACTTCCCGACAGGTCTTCATGACCGTCGTGCACTGCTGCGGGCAGCATTCGCACGTCTCGCAGCAGGCGCAGTTGCAGCAATGCAACCGGGCGGCGCCGCAGAAGCTGGCGTCGGCCGAACCGGTCGACATCGCCGCCACCGCCACCGCCACGAGCGCTATACCCATTACCCTTTTCATCGCATGCCTCCCTTATCACCACGGGGACTGTTTTTTGGCCAGAGGCCTGGTCTACCTACGCGCCAAAAGGCGAAATTCGCCTTTAGTTACTTCGTCCTGCATGGTCGCCTTGCATTAGCTACACTGCCGAGAACGCCGCAATCGCGCCGCTCTCGCCGCCTGCGCATATCGCGCCCACCGTTATACCAAACCCGACCATACGGTTCAATATCGGCAATCCACGTCCTGTGCTTGAAATAAGAAGACGGCGCACTGTGACGCGAATACTACGACAAGAAAGTATGGTGCGGATACGCCGGGGCACCAGATTGCGTCGTTTCGGCCGTATTGGACCGCCGCAGTAGGTCCACCGGGTGGTGCGATACCCGACACTGTGACCGATTGGTCCATGCCGGTGGAAAAGACGCTGCCGCCGCGGCGGCGGATCACCCCGGCGGCACCCGCTGCGGCCGGGAAGACTTCTTCTTGACCGCCCGGCAACCGCAACCTAATTAACATTGGGCGCCGTCACAGGGTATTGCCACCGTCACCGTTTCCGGGAAAGGGCAGGGTATGTCGAGCAAGTGCCGTCGTTGTGCCTTCACGCTGATTGAAGTGCTGCTTGTCGTGATCATCATGGCCGTGTTGGCGGCCACGATCATTCCGCAGTTCACCTCGTCCACCAAGGAGGCCAAGACCAGCGCCTTGAATTTCAACCTCCAAACCGTCCGCTCGCAGTTGGAGATGTACAAGGAGCAGCACGTGGGCCTCTATCCGCCGGCCACCGACACCGCGTCGTTTGCGGCCCAGATGTGCAGCAGGACCAACCAGGACACGACTGCGAACGCGAGCAGCGGCCTCTACGGTCCCTATCTCGGGGACGACCTCCCGGCCAATCCCTTCAACGACAGCAAGACGATCGCCATCGTCAATGGCACGACCGCGCCGACGGCCGCCACGGGCAGCAGCGATGGTTGGCAGTACAATCCGGCCACCGGCTGGTTCTATCCGAACAACGCCGAGTTCTACCAGACCACCGGCGGCACCTAGCCCTTGACCGGCCCCGCCGGGTTGCACTGTTTCGCCCGATGCTGAGAACCCCTATCGTCCCCCCCGCGGATGAAGGGAGTCTTTAGCTTGTTATCTGGGAGCCCCCTTCGCTTTCGTATCCCTTCACACCCAAATCAGGCAAGCCGTGCGGTTGAACTCGGCCTTGAAATCGTTATACTTGGCGATTGTCAGGATCTTGCGATGCGCAGGCTGCATCGCAACTTATGGGTGGTAATATACCACCTGTCATACCCGGTGGTGTAATGGTAACACAAGGGACTTTGGCTCCCTCGTTCCAGGTTCGAGTCCTGGCCGGGTAGCTCTTTTCAAGGCGGGGGGGAGAGGGAAAGCGGGGTTCCTCCAGCGTGGCCCCTCCAACGGGCATAGCCTACGGCTATAATTGCCTTGGTAGGATGGGAGGCTCAATATGGCGACCGAAGTAACAGGTCCCTGGGAGGAGCTTGTGTCCCGGCCGGAGTTCCGCGGGCACCAAGTGAGGATCACCATCATCGATCAGCCGCCCGCCGCACCGGTGAAGGACGATTGGTTGGAATCCCTCCATCGAATGGCGGCTGGCGGTGTGCGGATTACCCGCCCAGCCGATGATAGCCGCGAGAGCATCTACGAGGAAGCCGAATGATCCTGCTGGATGCCAACGTCTTGTTGCGGCTCATCCAGATCGGACACCCCCATCAGCGAGCGGCGTTGGAGGCCGTCGCCCTGTTGCATGTGCGCGACCGCGAATCGTTGGCGACCTGCGCACAAACGCTTTACGAAATGTATGCCGTCTGTACGCGCACAGTGGACGCTCCGAACCCCGGATTGGGGCTCGCGCCTGCGGATGCGATGGCCCAGGTGGAGACCGCCGAGCGCCAGTTCGCCCTGGAACCTGAGCTTCCTGGCGTCGTTTCTCGCTGGAAGGAATTGGCAGTCAGATACAGCGTGACGGGCAAGTCGACCCACGACGCTCACTTGGCCGCTTTGATGGTCGAACGGGGGATTACCAAGCTTCTCAGTTCTAACGACTCCCACTTTGCGCGCTACAGCGAAATTGAGGCGATCAATCCCTTCGACGTGCTCGGCGTTCCCCACTCATGAGAGACCGCTCACCCGGTGGTGTAATGGTAACACAAGGGACTTTGGCTGCCTCCTTCCCGGTTCGAGCCCAGGCCCGGGAGGCTTCACTTGACGTTGGGGCTTGCGGCCCCGCATTGTCCGCCGTATAATCTGTGTACATGCATGTACATGGAGACGAAGTCATGGCCACCAAAACCATCAGTATCGACCTGGAAGCATACGATCGCCTCCGCAGTGTCCGCCACGACAAGGAATCGTTCAGTCAGACAATCAAGCGCGTCATCAGGCCGCCTTTCGACTACGAGGGCTACCTGAGGCAAATCCGAGAATGTCCGCTTAGCGACGAGGCGGTGGCCGCGATCGAAGAGCAGATCGACCACCGTCACCAGCCATCGGGACGCCAGCGGTAATGGCCTGCCTCGATACGTCTTTTCTCGTCGACTTGGGCCGCTCGCATGGGGACTTGGTTGTCAGGGCGGGCCGAAAGCTTCTGGAACTTGAGGCGCGGGGCGAGATTCTCGCGACAACTTGGTTCAGCGTTGCGGAGCTCTATGTCGGAGTGGAACTGGCCCGCGACCGCGACCGTGAATTGCGGAGCGTGCGAAAGGTGACGGCAGGCGTCGAACTCCTTCTGTTCAACGACCCCGCAGCTTGGTTGTTCGCCGAGCTAAGTGCCCGCCAACGACGCAGCGGTCGCCCGGCTGGCGACATGGATCTTCTGATCGCTTCTACGGCGCTAGCTGCCGGCCACCGGCTCGTGGTCACCCGCAACCCCGCCCATTTCACGGATATCCCCGATTTGGCCGTAGAAAGCTACTGATGCCCTCCGGGTTGACTCCGCGGCGGAGAGTCACTACACTTCTAGGTTTACCGCCTTGAACGGCCCAGGGCGGTAAGGGGTTGAGTTCAATAAAACCGGCCGATGTGCGACACCAACGCCGGACGCCTCCCCCCGCGGGGAGGACTTGGCCGGTGTGCCTTGGGGAGACTTGCTCTTGGCTACGGTTCTTGTGAAGGACTTGATCGAGGCCGGGGTCCATTTCGGCCATCGGGCGAGCCGCTGGAACCCGAAGATGCGGCCTTACATCTACGGCCGGCGGAACCTGATCCACATCATCGACGTCCGCGAGACGATCCGCGGCGTGTTGCGGACGCGGAAATACCTCCAGCGGGTGGCCGCCCAAGGGAGCCTGGTCCTCCTGGTCGGGACCAAGCGGCAGGCGGCCGAGACGATCGAGCGAGAGGGCCTGCGGTGCGGCATGCCCTACGTCAGCGACCGCTGGCTGGGGGGCACGCTGACCAACTTCCGCACCATCCGCAGCCGGCTCGGCCGGCTCGAGGAGCTCGAGGCCCTGCGTGCCGGCGAGGACCTCTCGACCTACTCCAAGAAAATGCAGTCCGCTCTGAACCGCGAGTATCGCAAGATGCACCGCAACCTCAACGGCATGCGCACGATGAATCGCCTGCCGGAGTGCGTCGTGGTCATCGATCCCCGCAAGGAGCGGAACGCGGTCCGCGAGGCGCGAAAGCTGGGCATCACCACCGTCGCGCTGATCGACACCGACTGCGATCCGGACGAGGTGGATCTGCCGATTCCGGGCAACGACGACAGCATCCGCTCGATCGAGCTGATCGTGCAACTCCTGGCGGACGCCGTGCTGGCCGGCAAGACCGCGTCCGGCGAAATGAAGATGGAGCCGGCGGCGGCCGCCGAAGGGCCGCCCGCGGTGCCCCCTCCAGCGCCCGCGACCGCAACGTGAGCAGATAAGTGCCTGTCCAAGAACAGCTTGCGGTTCAGGCGTCTCGCCTGCCCCGGCAGCCGGGACGGCCCAACCACAGCGACGGCGTTTTCAATGCCAGGGATCAACGTGACCAGATAGACAGGGGTGTTCGTGATGCCAGAGATTAGCGCCGCGGCCGTCAAGTTGCTCCGCGAGCAGACGGGCCTGCCGATGATGGACTGCAAACGCGCCTTGCAAGAGACCGGCGGCGACCCGGCACAGGCGGTCGAGTGGCTGCGGAAGCAGGGCAAGAAGGTGGCTGAGAAGCGTGCCGGCCGCTCGACCAGCTCCGGCCGGATCGCCGTCTACACCGACTTCGCCGCGGGGGCCGGGGCGATGGTCGATCTCCGCTGCGAAAGCGCCCCGGTGGCCAACAACGAGCAATTTGTCAGCCTGGCCAACGACCTGGCGAAACAGTTGGCCAGCGGTCCCGGCGCGGCCTGTCCCGACGACCTCCTCCGCCAGAGTTCGCCCGGCGGGGCCGGGCAGACCCTCGCCCGGCGGCTGGAGGACCTCCTGAACCGCATTCGCGAGGCGTTCAAGCTGGAGCGGATCGTGCGGCTGGAGGGCCGATGTGCGGGCTATGCCCATCACAACGGAGCGGCCGGCGTGCTCGTGAGCCTCCAAGGAGGCACCGCCGAGTTGGGCCGCGACGTCGCCATGCACATCGCGGCCATGCGGCCCAGCGTGGTCCGCAAGGACCAGATCGATCCGGCCTTGCTGGACAAGGAGCGGGAGATCCTCGCCGAGGCCGCCCGCAAGGAAGGCAAGCCGGAGAAGATCATCGTCAAAATTGTCGAAGGCCGGCTGAAGGATTTCTACGCGGAGCGCTGCCTGCTGGAGCAGCCGCACGCCAACCGCGAGAAGTACGACGGCAAGACCATCGGCGAGTTGGCTGCCGCCGCCGGCATGACGGTGTTGAGCTTCGTCCACTGGGAACTGCCCAAGGAATAGGAAGGGTAGGGTGGGTCGACGGGCACCGTGCGCAGCATGGTCGGCGAGCCCCACCAGGAGAATCTGCCCGAAAAATGGTGGGGCTCGCTTCGCTCGACCCACCCTACGTTTGGGAGCCGCCCGAAGGAACATTTGATGTCCTCGCCGGAAAGCCAGTCGCCGCCGCGGTATCGCCGGGTGGTCCTGAAGATCTCGGGCGAAGGCTTTACGCATCCCGGCGAGCGGGGCATCGCCATGGACGCCGTGGTACACATCGCCCGGCAGACGTTCCATGCCTCCCGGCACGGGATCCAGTTGGCGGTGGTGATGGGCGGCGGGAACCTGCTCCGCGGGGCGCAGTTCACCTCCGGCAACTCGAGCATCCACGAGGCCACGGCCCACTATATGGGCATGCTGGCCACGGTGATGAACGGCCTGGCGCTGCAAGACGCGCTGGAGTCGCTGGGCTGCGAGACGCGGCTGATGACGGCCATCCGCATGGACGGCGTCGCCGAGCCGTACATTCGCCGCCGGGCGATGCGGCACCTGGAGAAGGGCCGCATCATCATCCTCGCCGCCGGGACCGGCAGCCCCTTCGTCACGACCGACACGGCCGCCGCCCAGCGGGCGTTGTAACTCGATGCCGGCCTGCTGGC
>Ga0187848_10003816_pt1 | contig 10796 bp, 9 predicted proteins | sample June2016WEW_4_40_FD_132424 | JGI IMG/M metagenome (GOLD analysis project Ga0187848, IMG submission 132424) | Peatland microbial communities from SPRUCE experiment site at the Marcell Experimental Forest, Minnesota, USA - June2016WEW_4_40 | ecosystem: Environmental > Terrestrial > Soil > Wetlands... | reverse complement strand
ATTCGCGCCGAGTATCCTCTGGCGGTGGAGCGGGTGGAGAAGGCGCTGCGGCAGGCGCGCGCCGCCGGCCTGATTGGCAAGAACGTGCTGAACTCAGGATGGGCCTTCGACTTTGAGATGCGCCTGGGCGCGGGAGCGTTTGTGTGTGGCGAAGAGACGGCGCTGATCGCGTCGATCGAGGGCAAGCGCGGCACTCCGCGTCCCCGTCCTCCGTTTCCGGCGGTGAAGGGACTGTGGGACCAGCCGAGCTGCATCAACAACGTGGAGACGCTGGCCAATGTGCCGCTGATCCTGCTGCGCGGAGCGAAGTGGTTCGCATCGCGCGGCACGGAAGAATCCAAGGGGACCAAGCTGTTCGCGCTGACCGGCAAGAGCAAGAACAACGGCCTGGTGGAGGTGCCGATGGGCATGACGCTGCGCGATGTGGTGGAGAAGATCGGCGGCGGCACGGACAGCGGCCTGAAGATCAAGGCCATCCAGACCGGCGGGCCCTCCGGCGGCATGATTCCCGAGCACGAGTTCGACACGCCGGTAAGCTACGAGAACCTGCATAAGCTTGGGTCCATGATGGGTTCCGGCGGCATGATCGTCATCGACGAGAACGACAGCGTGGTTGAGCTGGCGCAGTTCTATCTGGACTTCTGCGTGGATGAGTCGTGCGGCAAGTGCGCTCCCTGCCGGATCGGAGGGACGCAGATGCTGCATCTGCTGAACAAAATTGTCGAGGGCAAGGGAACGCTGGAGGACATCCGAACGATCCGCAAGGTTGCCAAGGCGATGCAGAAGGCATCGCTGTGCGCCCTGGGCCAGACCGCGCCCAATCCGACGCTGTCCGCCATTCGCCATTTCGAGCACGAGTTCACCGAGCGGCTGCTGCCGGCCGCCACCACGAAAGACTGACCACCAGGAACCGAGAAAAAGCCGCTATGAGCAATGCCATTCACGCCACGATCAACGGGTTGCCGGTCGAAGTCGCCGAGGGCGCCACCATCCTGGAGGCCGCGCGCCAGGTCCATGTGCGCATTCCCACTCTATGCAAGCATCCCGACCTGGATGCCACGGCGGCCTGCGGACTCTGCATCGTGCAGATCAAGAACACGGGCAAGATGCTGCGCGCGTGTTGCACGGCCATCGAAGACAAGATGGAGGTCCTGACCGAGACGCCGGAGATTGTCGACGTGCGGCGTTCTGTGCTGGAGCTGATTCTGTCGCGGCACCCCAACGAGTGCCTGACCTGCCTGCGCAACCAGAACTGCGAGCTGCAAACCCTGGCCGCCGATTTCGGTCTGACGTGGACGGGGCTGGACAGCATCGTTCCCGAACACGCCATCGACGACTCGACGCGCAGCATTGTGCTGGACTCGCGCAAGTGCATCACCTGCGGCCGGTGCATCCAGGTGTGCCAGCAGGACCAGAACGTGTGGGCGCTCAGCTTCCTGAACCGCGGGTTCGAGACGCGCATCGCCGCAGCGGGGGACATTTCGCTGGCCAACTCGCCGTGCGTGCGTTGCGGCCAGTGCTCCGCGCACTGCCCCACCGGGGCCATCGTGGAGTACGACGAGTCGGTGAAGGTGTGGGAGAAGCTGGAAGACCCGGACGCGTACTGCGTGGTGCAGATCGCGCCCGCGGTGCGCGTGGCCGTGGGCGAGGCCTTTGGCTTCGCGGTGGGCGCAAACCTGACCGGCAAGATCTATGCGGCGCTTCGCCGCATGGGCTTCAAGGCGGTCTTCGACACCAACTTCGGCGCCGATCTGACCATCATCGAAGAGGCCACCGAGTTCAAATCGCGCCTGCTGGAAGGCAAGGGGGTGCTTCCGCTGATCACCACCTGCTGCCCCGGCTGGGTCGACTTCATGGAGAAGTTCCACGGGGACATGATCCAGCACTTCTCCAGTTGCAAGTCGCCGCACGCCATGGTTGGCGCGCTCTCCAAGACCTACTACGCCCAGAAGCAGGGGATCGATCCGTCCAAGATGTACGTGGTCTCGATCATGCCCTGCACGGCGAAGAAGGCCGAGATCATCCGCAGCAAGGAGATGCGGTCCTCCGGCTATCAGGATGTGGATGTGTCGATCACCACGCGTGAGTTTGCGCGCATGATCAAGCAGTCGGGCATCGACTTTGTGACCATTCCCGACGAGCCGTGCGACCACATTCTGGGCATGTACACCGGCGCGGGAACGATCTTCGGAGTGACCGGCGGTGTGATGGAAGCAGCGCTGCGCAGCGCGTACTTCTATATCACCGGCGCGGACGCTCCCAAGGTCGAGTTCAATGTGACGCGCGGGTTGAAGGGGGTCAAGGAAGGCTCCATCGAGGTGGCCGGCAAGACCATTCGCATCGCCGTGGCCCACGGCCTGGCCAACGTGGAGCAGGTGATCGACAAGATCCGCGCAGCCAAGGCCGCAGGCGAGGAGACGCCGTATCACTTCGTCGAAGTGATGGCCTGCCCCGGCGGATGCGTTGGCGGAGGCGGCCAGCCCTACGGGGCCACCAACGAACTGCGCACCGGGCGGGCCGCCGGACTCTACCGTGAGGACCACGGCGACCAGTTGCGCTGCTCCCACCACAACCCGTACATCAAGCAGCTCTACGACGAGTTTCTGGGCGCACCGGCCAGCCACAAGGCCGAGCAGCTTCTGCACACCGGCTACCAGGTCCTGCCCGAGTACAAGCGGTAGGATTCGACAGCCAAAACGCAGATTCAGAGACCCTCCAGATGCCGGCAGCGCCTCCCTTGGGAGCAGGCCCGGGCCTGGCACGGGCGAGCGCTGAAGATTGCTTGAATTGCCTCAAATACGGTGCAAGCGCCAGGTTTCACGAAGAGAGTGATCGCTGTCACTGGTCATGGCAGGCATGCAACCATTACAATCGTGTGGACAAGAAAAACCCATTCCGCGTTTTTTGCATCTGAACTACGCGCCTCATCGAAGGAGACTTACCGCGCCATGAAATTGACTGCACGAATTCCGGTTTCCGTAGCATTGCTGGTGTTGCTTGGAACATCGACCGGCTGCGACAAGTTGAAGTCGCGCGACCAGATCAACAAAGGGGTTGCGGCGTTCAAGAACGCCCAGTACGAGGAGGCGGTAAGCAACTTTCAGAACGCGGTGAAGCTCGACCCGAGCTCTGAAAACGCCAAGCTGTACCTGGCGACGTCGTACGCCTACCAAGTGGTCCCGAACCTGCTGACGCCGGAGAACCTTGCAATCGCGCAGAAGGCGCTGGACGGGTTCAATGAGGTGCTGAGAAAGGACCCGACCGACCTGACTGCGCTGAAGCAGGTTGCCTCGATCGACCGGAACATCGGGAAGTTCGACCAGGCAAAGGAGTACGAGCTGAAGGTCATCCAGGCGGCGCCGAACGATCCGGAGGCCTACTACATTGTGGGAAGCATCGACTGGAACCTGGAGCATTACAAGAATACCGTTCCAATCCTGGCGGCGGATGGTCTGGTGGACGACGGCGAGGGCAACAAGAAGATGACCAAGGGCGCATGCGCGAAGATCCAGGCGGCCAACACCGATCTGGTGAACGAAGCCATGCAATACCTGACCAAAGCCATCGATCTGAACCCGAGCTACGACGATGCGATGACATACCTCCAGTTGACCTACCGGAGCAAAGCCAACCTGGAGTGCCCCAACGACGCGGCGCGGAAGGCGGACCTTGCGATGGCCGACCAGTGGATCCAGAAGGCCATGGGCGCGCGCAAGGCGAACGAACTGAAGAAGGAACAGAAGGTGGGCGGCGGCGTCACGATGTAACAGCCGCTTGCTTCAATCATCAGGAGAGGCCTCCCGGCGGATGCGGGAGGCTTTTCTGTCTGTGCCGGAGGTGGACGGGCAGGATTCGCTCCCGCTTGCGGCTGCGATTGGGCTACAATCCGAAAGCAGTCGTAGCAAACGGAGGGACGCCATGGATGAGGTTGGGGTAGGAATGGATGGGCCGCGCGGCCTGAGCCAGATGGAGCGGGTGGTGAATACGTTTGTCGCGCCAACGGCGACGTTCAAGGACATTCTGCGCAGCACGTCGTGGTGGCTGCCGTTTGTGCTGATGGCGGTGGCGTCGCTGGCAGTGACGGTTGCGATCCAACACCAGGTGGGCTGGCAGCAGGTGGTGGAGACGCAGATCCAGATGAGCCCAAGCCAGCAGAGCCAACTGGCCAGCCTGACTCCAGCGCAGCAGGCGAAACAGATGCACGGGATGGTCCTCGGCTACCAGATTTCGTCGTATGCGTATCCGTTGCTTATGCTGGCGCTCTCGGCGCTGGCGGCGCTGGTGCTTTGGGTGACGTTCAACTTTGGCCTGGGAGCGCGGGCGAAGTATGGACAGATCTTCTGCCTATGGATGTACTGCTCGCTGCCGCACCTGCTGTCGGCCCTGCTCGCCGTGGTGAGGCTGTGCTTCAGCGGGAACGTGGAGGGCTTCGATCTGAAGCAGCCGGTGGGGACCAACCTCGGCTACTACTTTACCGATGCTTCGCCGTGGCTGCGCACGCTGCTGGGCTCGTTCGACGCGGTGGGGATCTGGTCGCTGGTCCTGCTGGTGATCGGCGGCGCGATTGTGGCGAAGGTGAAATGGGGCCAGGCGGCGGCGGTGGTGGTCGGCTGGTGGCTGCTGATCGTTCTGATCGGCGTGGCGGCGACGGCGGCGTTCAGCTAGACAAAGTCTTAACACCGATTTACACCGATGCAACCGATTCAAGAGCCAGAGCTTGACTGCGGATTTGCGCAGATTCAGCGATGCAGTATCCCGCGAGTGAAGGACCGACAAAAGAAAATGCGTGGATTCATCCCCTTCGACAAGCTCAGGGTCAGAACGACAACAAGAACTGGCGACGGTGAACTGCGCTGGCGGCCTACTCGGTCCAGCGGCGGAAGACGAGCGAGCCGTTGGTGCCTCCGAAGCCGAAGGAGTTGGAGAGGGCGTAGTCGATCTTTGCGGCCTGAGGCTTGTTGGGGACGTAGTTGAGGCGGCAGACGGGATCGGCCTGGTCGAGGTTCATGGTGGGCGGGGCGATCTGGTGCTGCATGGCCAGGATGGTGATGCCTGCCTCGAGGCCTCCAGCACCGCCCAGCAGGTGGCCGGTCATGGACTTGGTGGAGCTGACCAGCAGGGTGTGGTTGAGGGCGCGCTCGCCGAAGACGTTCTCGATGGCCTTGGACTCGAGCGAGTCGCCGACCGGCGTTCCCGTGGCGTGGGCGTTGACGTAGTCGATCGTGTCCGGCGAGATGCCCGCGGAGTTGAGGGCGGCGTTCATGGCGCGGCGGCATCCCTCGCCCTCCGGAGCCATTCCGGTCATGTGGTATGCGTCGGAGGACATGCCGTAGCCGACGATCTCGGCGAGGATGCGGGCACCGCGGGCGCGGGCCAGCTCGAGCTCTTCGAGGATGAGGATTCCGGCGCCCTCTCCGCAGACGAAGCCGTCGCGGTCCTTGTCCCAGGGGCGGCAGGCGTGGGTGGGGTCGTCGTTGCGCGTGGACAGCGCCTTCATGGCGGCGAAGCCTCCGACGCTCATGGGTGTGATGGCGGCCTCGGTGCCGCCGGCGATCATGGCGTCGGCGTCGCCGCGCTCGATGATGCGGAAGGCGTCGCCGATGGAGTGGGCCGAGGAGGCGCATGCGGTTGCGGTGGCCTCGTTGGGGCCGCGCGCGCCGAAGCGGATGGAGACCTGGCCGGCGGCGAGGTTGATGATGGCGCCGGGAATGAAGAAGGGCGAGATCCTGCGCGGACCTCCGGCCAGCATCACCGAGTGTTCGCGCTCGATGACGTCGAAGCCGCCGATTCCGGAGCCGATGTGGACGCCGACGCGGTCTCGGTTGGAGTCGTCGATCCTGAGGCCGGAGTGGTCCATGGCCTCCTGCGCGGCGGCAATCGCAAAATGGATGAAGCGGCCCATCTTGCGCGCCTCTTTTTTCTCGATGAAGCGCAGCGGGTCGAAGTCCTTGACCTCGGCGGCGATGCGCACGGGATGGCCGGTGAGGTCGAAAGCCTTGATCTCCGCCATTCCGCTGCGGCCTGCGAGCAGGCCCTCCCAGAGTTCAGGCGCGGTCTTGCCGACCCCGCAGACGAGGCCGATTCCGGTGACGACGACCCTTCGCCGCCAGGGCTGCTGCTGCAACGAATGCGTGGCTTCCATTCTTACTTGGCCGCCTTCTGGTTCTTCTCGATGTAGTCGACGGCGTCCTTGACGGTCTTGATCTTCTCGGCGTCCTCGTCGGGGATCTGAATGTCGAAGGCCTCTTCGAACTGCATGACCAGTTCGACGACGTCGAGCGAGTCGGCGCCGAGGTCCTCCTGAAAGCTGGCGCCTGGGGTGACTTCGGCTTCATCCACCTGAAGCTGCTCGACGATAATCTGTTTTACCTTTTCATCAACTGCTGCCATTTCGTTCTCCTGTGTGTCTATCTTTTCAAACCCGATGCGTGCCGATTCAAATTCCGATGCGGGCCGGGCCGCGGCACAAGGGCGCGCCGAGCCGGGTGCGCAAGTCTCAAGGATACCGAGCGCCTAGCCGAGTGTAAAGCAAAGCGGGCGATTTGGGTGCAAGGTTCGATCCAGAAACCACACTCCGACGCACGACATTTGCCGTCGATGAGACTTTGACTTGGGATTTGGCGAACAACTGGCGTAGATTTATGGAATGCAAATCATGTTGGTGGTGTGGTTCGCGGTTGTGTTTGTAGCGGGCACGGTGGCTGGATGGCTGATCGCGCACAGGTGGTTTGTGAGCGAACGCAGCATGGCACAAGAACGGAGTGCTGCGCGTGAGAGCGAGTTGCAGGCCCAGATCAATTTCCTGAAGGAATCGGCGAGACAACGGACCGAGGATGTGCAGGCGCTCAAGGACGCGTTTGCTGCGCTGGCGGCCGACGCGCTGCATAAGAACAACAGCGTCTTTGTCGACCTGGCAAAAGAGAAGCTGGGCGAACAACAGAAGGAGGCGAAGACCGACCTTGAAATGCGCAAGCAGGCGGTCGAGGATTTATTGCAGCCCGTGAAGGCCTCCCTGGAAAAGCTGGGGGTTGAAACAAGCGCGCTGGAATTGAAGAGAGAAAACGCCTATGCGACCGTTCTGACGGAGATCGGAAATATCAAGCAGACACATGAACTTCTGCGCGGAGAGACAAACCAGCTGGTTTCCGCGCTGCGCGACTCGGGTACGCGCGGGGCCTGGGGCGGGCTGCAACTCAAGCGCTGCATCGAGTTCGCCGGGATGGTGCAATACTGCTCCTTCGATCTGGAGAAATTTGTGCGGCTTGAGTCCGGCGAATCGCAACGGCCCGATTGCGTGCTCTACCTGCCAAACAAGCGGACCATCATCGTAGACGCGAAGACGCCAATGGACGCATTTCTGCAGGCGATCGACACCGCGGACCCGGAGGAGCGCAAGAGACAGATGTTTCGACACGCGGCGCAGGTCCGTGCACACCTGGATGTGCTGGAGACGAAGGCATACTGGAAGCAGTTCCCGGACTCACCCGATTTTGTCATCTGCTTCCTGCCCAAGGAGGCCCTGTTCAGCGCGGCGCTGGAGGCAGACCCGACGCTCATCGAATACGGATCGGGAAGAGTCATCCTGTCGACACCTACGACGCTGATCGCGCTGCTGAAAGCCATCGCGTATGGATGGCAGCAGGCAGATTCGGCGCGAGATGTACAGGTCATCAAAGAGACTGCCATGAGCCTCTACGACAAGGTGGCAGGCCTGTACGAGGCGTTCTCGGCACTGGGTGATCGCTTGAAGAGCGCCGCCAAAGCCTGGGAGAAAACGCGCATCCAGATGGAAGGCCGCGGCGGGATTTTCTCCCTGGGAAGAAGATTGCAAAAATATGGCAGCAACGGCGCCGAGTTGACAGAGACAAACGAGCTTGTTCTGGAGATGCACTCGCTGCAGGCGGAAGATTGGAAGCCGAACCAACCGTTGTCGATCGCAGCTTCTACGGAGGATGCTCCGTTGCCGGGTGAGGACATCGAACCGATTTAGCGGGCGGCGAGGATGCGGTCGGCGATTGCGGCTGCCTCGCGGGCGGGTCGGACGTCGTGGACGCGGAGGATGTGGGCTCCGGCAAGAATGGCCGCGGTGTTGGCTGCGGTGGTCGCGGAAACCCACATCTCAGAATCGGATTGTGGGGCACCCGTAACCTTGGCAGGGACATTGTCTGCGAGGGCATGGCGCAGGAAGCCTTTGCGCGAGACGCCAACCAACAGCGGGAAGTTGAGAGCGTGGAGTGCGTTGAGGCGGGCGAGCAGGGGAAAGTTCTCGTCGAAGGCCTTGCCGAAGCCGAAGCCGGGATCGATGACGATGGACTCGTGTGCGATGCCGGCGGCGAGCGCGGCCTGGGCGCGTTCGTTTAATTCGCCAAGGACAAGCGGCAGAACTTCGGCGGGCGCAAGGGCAGGCAGCGAGCGCCACTGGTGCGGGCGGCCACGCGTGTGCATCAGGATTGCGCCGCACTTAAGTACCGCGCAGGTTGCGGCCATTGCATCGTCCCACAGGAATCCGCTGACATCGTTGACGATCTCCGCGCCAGCTTCGATGGCGAGGCGCGCGGTCTCGGCGTGATAGGTGTCGATCGACAGGATTGCGTCGGGCCGCGCGGCGAGGATTGCGCGCAAGATGGGCAACACGCGGGACTGCTCTTCCTGCGGAGTGATGGGCGTGGAGCTGGGGCGCGTCGATTCGCCGCCGAGATCGAGGATGTCCGCGCCTTCGTCGAGCATCTGCAGCGCGTGGGTGAGCGCTGCGTGGTGATCGAGGAAGCGGCCGCCGTCGGAGAACGAATCGGGTGTCGCGTTCAGAATTCCCATAATCAGCGTGCGCTGGCCAAGCGGAAGGGTACGCGTGCGAAGTCGCCAGTCGAATTGTGGGCGAACTGCGATGGGCATCAGAGATTCTACTCAGGCGAAGATGACGGTCTTGTTAGCGTAGCTGAGGATGCGGTGGTCCAGGTGCCACTGCACGGCGCGCGAGAGGACGAGTCGCTCCAGGTCGCGGCCCTTCTGGATGAGGCTTGGCAGTTGGTCATTCTGAGAGATGCGCGTGACGTCCTGCTCGATGATGGGACCTTCGTCGAGCTGCTCGGTGACGTAGTGGCTGGTGGCGCCGATCAGTTTGACGCCGCGCTCGAAGGCCGCGTGGTACGGCTTTGCGCCGGTGAATGCGGGAAGAAACGAGTGGTGGACGTTGATGATGCGGCGCGGATACGCGGCGACAAATTTGGGCGAGAGAATCTGCATGTAGCGCGCCAGAACGACGAGGTCGATCTTGTGTTTGGCGAGCAGGGCAAGCTGCGCGGCCTCCACCTGCGATTTGTTGTCGCGCGTGACCGGCAGGTAGTGGAAGGGGACTTTGTGGAAGTCGGCCAGCGGTCGCGCGGCCTCGTGGTTGCTGACGATGAGCGCGAGGTTGCAGCGGAACTCGCCGGCCTGATGGCGCAGCAGCAGGTCCGCGAGGCAGTGCAGATACTGCGAGACGAAGAGGGCGACGTTCTGCTGCGCGGCTGCGAACTCGATGCGCCAGTTCATCTGGAACTCGCGGGCGATGGGCTCGAAGGCCGCGCGGAATGCGGCTTCCGTGAACCCTGCGGCGTCGGTGGCGAACTCGACGCGGATGAAGAAGAGGCCGAGCTCGACGTCCTGATGCTGGTCGGCGTTGAGGATGTTGATGTCGTAGCGCTCGACCAGGAAGTTGATGATGGCGGCGACGATTCCCTTGCGGTCGGGGCAGTCGATGAGCAGGATGGCGATCTTTGGATTCGGATTGGGCATGGTTTTCAGGGCGAACGATGCGGTTGAACCAGATTACCTGATTGCGGCGACGTGATGCGCTGGCTCCTGCTCGGTGTACCCACCTCCCCCCCCATACCTGTTAAAGTCTCTGGATCTATGGAGATGCGAGAAATTGGCTGCAAAGTATCCAATCAAAACGGGTTATAGGTCATCAATAAGAAAACAAACGAGTTATTGGTGAAAAATTGTGTTGCACGGCTCATGCCGGGAGCCTCCTTCTCTTCTCTCCTACTTTAATTCTACGCGGTGGAGCATAACTACTATGCCAAGTATTTTTCGGGGGGAAGTGGTTGGTGGGATGGGGGTTCGGTGGATTTTGGAGGGTCGAGGGGGTTGACATGCGGATTTGCTGGGGATTTTGCGGGGATTATTTCTCGCCCACAGGAACCCAGTCTAGAGTTCGTCGCCGGGATCGGGCGGGTTGTCGCGGCCCTGATCGAGGATTTCGCCCAGGGAGCGGCCGGAGGCACGCGCCGCGCGAGCGCGGAAGTATTCGGCGTCTGCGTTTTCCAGGCGAATTCGTTCTGCGAGCGCAGTTTCGATCCACTGCGCGGTCGAGACTCCGAGATGGCTCGCCTGATTGGCTGCCTCTTGAACGAGGGCTTCGGGCAGGGCAATCGATTGATTGGTTGCGCTCATATTCTCAGCCTCTCCCTAATGATATGCCCTGGTGTCAATATGGGGATGCCGAATTTGGCCAACTCCGGCAGAAAGTCCTTTATATTGTGCGTCACTATGGCGTCTGCAAATCCATTGACTGCCGTTTCCAATACGAATTCATCGTTCGGGTCTCGGAGCTGCGGGCGCAGCCGCCGGTGGAAACTGACTCGAATGGAACGTGCGACGAGGTTGTCGAGGAAGTCTGAGATTTGTTGTAACGACTGACCGTGGACCTCTCTCTGTTCCGGCCGGCTGAGTACGGTCTCGTATTCAAGAAGCAATGGCTGCGATAGCAGGACTGAAAACAGGCCGGCGTCGAAGGCGTCGATCAGCCGGCGGCT
>Ga0187848_10003810_pt1 | contig 10810 bp, 12 predicted proteins | sample June2016WEW_4_40_FD_132424 | JGI IMG/M metagenome (GOLD analysis project Ga0187848, IMG submission 132424) | Peatland microbial communities from SPRUCE experiment site at the Marcell Experimental Forest, Minnesota, USA - June2016WEW_4_40 | ecosystem: Environmental > Terrestrial > Soil >... | reverse complement strand
TGTGGATCGAGCCGCCGTGGAAGATGCTGCTCTCGAACAAGGGAATTCTGCCGGTGCTGTGGGAGTTGTACCCGCGGCATCCTTATTTGTTGGAAGCGAGCTTCCTGGGGCCGGGACTGATGATGTCGTGGGTGAAGAAACCGCTGCTGGGGCGGGAAGGAGCCAACATCACGCTGCACCAACCGGGCAAGGATGTGGAGACGCCGGGCGGCTACGGGGCCGAAGGTTTCATCTACCAGGATTGCGCGCCGCTGCAGAGCTTCGACGGGAAGTATCCGGTGATCGGGAGTTGGATCATCGGGCATGAAGAGGGAAACGCCGCGGGCGGAATGGGAATTCGCGAAGCGGACACGCCTATCACGACCAACACCAGCCAGTTCGTGCCGCACTTGTTCGACTGAGGCTGGCGCGCTGGTCTATCCACCCCCACTTCGCCGAGGTGCTGGGTTTCAAACTTGAGGGTTCCCCGACAGAACGGGGCTGCGGCGGGCTGCGGCGTAGTCCTCTACACCAGTCTTCGATATTTTCCGCCAAGCGCCAGCGCGACCTTATCGCGGGCGCGCTTGCACTCCGGACACGGCGGCAGATCCTTGGTTAGCAGGTGGTACTCGTCGCGTGGTGCAACGATGGGCTCGCCGCAGAAGCTGAACACGTTCAGCGGGCGAACGCTGTGGCGAACGTGGATTCGGGAGTTTGGGGTCATATTATCCTCGTTGCTCGTTACCCGAGGCATAAGACTGTAACGAGCGTTGGAAGAAGTCTAGACCTCCATCGTTTTGGCGTCTGTCCAAAAGTGCACACCAGGAGCGAATTCTCTGGCGAAAGGCTTGAGCTCCCCGCGGTTGATCCTCTGTCAGTCGTGGAGGACAACGTTCAGCAACGAACTATGAACATATAGTCCGCCGTTGTAGTCGATAAGCCCCAATTTGCGAAACCGGTTCATGAAAAAGTTGACTCTGGCGCGCGTCGTGCCAACGATCTCCGCCAACGTTTCCTGGCTGATCTTGGCAATCACCGGCTCGGGTTTGCCTTCCTTCCCGAAATTCGCCAGCAGCAGAAGCACCCGCGCCAGCCGCTTCTCGCTGGAGTTGAAAAGCTGGTCTACCAGGTCCTCCTCGATGCGAATGTTGCGGGAGAGCAGATAGTGCAGGAACAACTCTGAAAACACCGGCTCCTCGTGGAGCACCCTGATCGTCTCCGCTTTCTCCAGCCGCAGGACCGCGCAGTCGGTCATGGCGGTGGCCGTGGCCATACGCTTGACCTGCCCGGCCAGGCAACCCTCGCCGAAGAAGTCGTCCGCCGCCAAAATGGCGATCACCGCCTCTTTGCCTTGCTTAGAGATGACGGTGACCTTGAGCTTGCCTTGCTGGATATAGAAGATGGCGTCCGCCGGGTCACCCTGCGAGAAGACTACTTGGCCCTTCCGGTAGTCCATGATGTTCCTGCCCGCGCCGACCTTGGCCAGGAAGATCTTGGGATCGAAGAGCGGCTTCAACCCTTCTTTCGGTTGGACATTCGCCAGGATTCCCATTTGGAATATCCTCCGGCGATATTCTCCCACGCTTCAGTTCCGGACTCAAGGGTACAGGAGGAGTTTAATGCCCGATTACCTTCTTATGATTAAGCGCCTTTCATGCCGAAGGAAGACCTGGGACTCTACCGTTGAGGTAGCTGTGGTTATTGTCACCGATTCTCAGGGCAAAGGCGCGTCGATGTCGGAAGCGGCCTTGGTCCCAGGTCCTAACGGAAGTCGCCTAGTGGTGGAAGGCCTCGATCAGGCCTGTTTTGAAGGCTAGGGCCAGGGGTACTTCCCGCAAGTGCAATGCGTCCAACTCAACTACGGGCTTCCGTTCCGCCCATCCGTTGGGACGTGCCCAAAAGCGCACCCAGCCAATATTCGCGGACCAGGCGATCCAGTGATCGTCGTGGTCGATGTCACGGTACAGTCTTGCCTTAAGCTGATCCTTTCTCATTTATGGCCTGCCTGCGCGCCTGGATGAGAGTCTTGCACGCTCCATACTGGCACGGTTGGCGATCTGTGACTGTTCAATATTGGTCACTGGCGGGGTTCTTGAGCCAGACCTCCTCTGGCGCCAACGCCTGGCTTCACCGCCTACCAGGCGTCTTTCTTCTTTTGCAGCGACCAGAGATAGTCGGCGATGCGATGGATGTCTTCATCCGTCAGGACGCTTTTCCAGGGAGGCATGTATAACGGCGCGGCCGGTTTGGCCGTGTTCTCGACGGGCGGCACCTTGCCGTTTTGGATGATCTTGACTACCTCTTCCTTGGTGTAGTCGTCCGAAGCGTGGAGCAGGGAAGGCACCTCGCCGCCCTGGCTATTGGGATTGGGAACCCCGCCCTGGAGTTGCAGGCCGTGGCAGCCCACGCATCCGAATCGGGCGAAACTCTGCTTGCCGGCCTCGATGGCGGCATCTTGCGGTGTCAGCGGCTTGCTCCGCTGCGCCAGGATGGACTGCGCATCTTCGGCCGTGGCGGAGGCCATGAAAGCGATAATCGCCTTTCTGGCGTTGGTCTCCAGATCGTAGGCCGGCATGGTGCTCCCCGGATAAATGAGCTGAGGGTTCACGAGTTGCTCGTCCAGCCAGCCCGGAGAGTGTTGCTTGGCGACTTGCGCCAGATCGGGCCCGTTCTTCGCCCCCACTCCCCCGATGCTGTGACATGCGATACAGTTCTTCTCCACGAACAACTCTCGTCCATAACTGGCGCTGGGGATCAGCCGCACGCTCGAGTAGTAGGTTCCCATCTGTTCGCTGGTCAGCGACAGCATGTAGAAGGTCAGAGCCCGCGCCTGGTCTTTCGTGAAATGAAAATTGGGCATGGGCGAGTTGTGCGATACGGCGTTGGGGTCCAGGAAATGCCGTTCGAGCCACTCCGGAAACCGGCGGATGGCTCCTTCTTCGGTCAGGTCCGGACCGATAGTCCCACCTACGCCGTTTAACTTATGACATCCGCGGCACCCCTGCGTTTCGAACAAGCGGCGGCCTTCCGTCAACTCCGGCACGCCGGGGACTTCGCCTTCTTTATGGCACCGCCCGCAGGAAGCGCGGATATATTCCCTGGGCAGCAGCGGCTCCTGCCAGAACGGCACCTTTCCGTGCGCGTTCTGCTTGTCGGTGGCAAGCCCCTGCCCGCCGTGGCAGACGGTGCAGCCGAACTTGGCGGGGATGTGCGGCGCCAGGTTGGCATGAAAGGCGAACGGCTGCGGCGCGTTCTTCATGGTTGGGTCTTCCACGCCCAAGTGGCAGGTGGTGCAGCGGTCGACGCGCTGCAACCCGGGCAGCAGGTCCTGCCGGATCACCAGGACTGCGTTCACCACGTCGCTCTTGGCCGCGGCGTTCGGTTCTCCCACGGCTTCCAGCCGGTGGAACTCCTGCTGGTAGGTTTTCCACGCGGGGGAGCCGGCTTGCCAGATGGCCCCCAGCATCAGAGCCAGCACAATCATGCTCAACGCGAAGAAGAACTGCGGTAGTCTCCGTTCCATTTACTCGGCCCCCGTAATGTGGACCCATGGCGGCACCAGCGCCCAACCCGGGCCGCGGAAGAATGTTCCCACGATGATCAGGACTACATTGACCACCACGAAGAGCGTGAACGCCCGGATGGCCCACTTCCGATCGGCCGGCCGCCGGCTGGGATTGGAGTCGATGTAAGGAATGGCAATCAGCGCCAGCACCGCCAGTCCCGGCACGATCACACCGCCCAGCAGCGCCGAGTGACTGACCAGTTCCTGGAGACCAAGAAAGTACCATGGAGCCTTCGCCGGGTTAGGCGTCTTCGCCGGATTGGCTAACTCCTCCAGGGGCGCTTTCCAGAAGAGCGAAACCGCCATCACGGTAGCAACCGTTACCAGCAAAGCGATGCCTTCGCGGAAGAAGGCATAGGGATAGGAAAAGACCGTGTCTTCCTCCTCCTCCATACTCACGGTCTCGAAGATGGGTTTGCCGGTCACCACCTCCATGAGGCCATAGGTCTTGTCCTTCGAAGCCGGAAGCGCCGCCAGCGGAGCACTGGTGCCGGGCGCTCCGATGGTGACCAACTGCGCGGATTCTTCCTTCTGCAACTTCCATACCGGCCGCGAAAGCCCTCCATCCTTGCGGACCCGCCAGAAGTGCACCATGGTCAGCAGCGTCATGAGCACCGGCAGCACCGCGACATGCAGCACGTAGAAGCGCAGCAACGCCGACTCGCCCACCGTGTGGCCTCCCAGCAGCAACTCGCGAATGCGCGCGCCCACCAACGGAGCGTAACTGCCGATGTTAGTGCCCACCGTGATGGCCCAGAAGGCGAGTTGGTCCCATGGCAGAAGATAGCCCGTGAACGAGAGTCCCAACGTGAGCAGGAAGAGCACCACGCCGATCACCCAGTTGAACTGTCGCGGCCGCTTGTAGGACCCCGTGTAAAAGACCCGGCACATGTGCAGGAAGACGCAAATCACCATGCCGTGGGCCGCCCAGCGGTGCATGTTGCGCAGAAAGCTTCCCAGATAAACCACAAACTGGAGGTCCTTCATGTCCTGGTATGACTGCGGCGGATGGGGCCGATAGTAGAACATCAGCGCGACCCCCGTGGTAACCAGGACCAGGAAGAGGAAGAAGGTGATGAACCCCAGGTAGAAGGTGTGCTTCACCTTGAGATTCTCTTTCTTCACTTTGGCGGGGTGAATGTGCAGCCACACGTTCAGGAAGACCAGCTCGGACTTCCCCTTGTCGGTGGACAGCGGGTCCCGCCGGACGATGGACTGCCAGGCCTCTCGGATCGGATTCATGATGACACCATAAGGCGATAGCTTGCGGGGACGGTGTGGTCCTTATCCACCCGCAGTTGTCCATCGCGGGCCAGAGTCACTTCGAACCACTCGAGCGGCCTCGGCGCGGGGCCGTGTTGCACCGTGCCATCGGCGTTGAACACGCTGCCGTGGCACGGGCAATGGAAGCGCTCATCGCACTGGAAATACCCCACCGTGCAGCCCAGGTGGGTGCAAACGGCGTTGGCCACCGCGAAACCTTTCTCGGGGTCGCGGAACACGAAGATTTTCTCGTCCGCCAGGAACGTGGGAGGGCCGTAAGAAAAATCCGCCGGGTTGCCGATCTTGAACGTTTGCGGCGGCTCGTAAAACACGCTCGGCGTCAGGAACCTCACCACCGCGCCCAGGCTTACGCTGATCGCGGAGCACATCGCGACCAGTCCGGCCGTGCCCCAACTCACAAAGGATCGTCGCTTCATGCGTTGCTCCCGATTCGTAGGGCGGACCCCCCGGTCCGCGCGGGACGCCCTCGTCCCGCAGCCGGAAGAACCACAGCAGCAGGCCGACGGGGGCGTCGGCCGCGGACCAGGGGGTCCGCCCCACAATTTGTCCAGAGTTTCACTCGAATACCTCCCGCTCCTGCTGCTCCAGGGCCTCCATGGTGATGGCATGGGTAGGGCACCGCTGGGCGCAGAGCCCGCAGCGAATACACTTCTCTTCGTTCTTGATGATGGCGCCCGCCTGGCCCGCGGGAAGTTCCGCGGCGGACACACCGTAGCGGCCTCGAATCAAGGCATCGTACCGTTCATCGCCTTGCACTTGGATCAGGTCCACCAGTCGAAGGCAATTTTCGGGGCAGACATCCACGCATCCCGCACACAGGATGCACTTCGAGCCGTCGAAAATCGTGTTGACCTGGCACTTCAGGCAGCGCAGCCCTTCCGCCCGTCCCTGCGCTTCGTCGAATCCCAGTTCCACCTCGGCGATCCCGATGCGGCGGTTGGCCGGCAGCACCGGCATGGTCTGCCGCGGGATTCCCAGGAAGCCCCGCGGCATCTCCCAGTTGTTGAAGATGCGGAAGCGGCTCAGCACGGTCTTCGTGCTCTTCCCGTGGAAGTGGACGTGGATCGACCGGGCCGCGCGATGCCCGTTGGCCACGGCTTCCACCAGCACGCGCGGTCCAAACGCCACGTCGCCGCCCGCGAAAACACCCGGCGCCGTGGTCATCAGGTTCTCGTCGATTTTGAGAATTCCGCGCGGCGTCACCTGCACCTCTTTGTCGCCGCCCAGGAAGGACAGGTCCGCCTGCTGTCCGATGGCGAGCACCACGGTGTCGCACGGAATCACCTTCTCCTGGTCGCTGAAGGCCGGGTTGAAGCGGCCGTTTTCGTCGAAGACCGAGACGCAGGCGCGCACCTTGAGCCCCGTCGCCACGCCGTCCGCGCCGACGATCTCCTTCGGCCCCCACCCGTTGTCCACCGCAATGCCTTCGTGTTCCGCTTCGTTTACTTCGCTCTGCCAGGCGGGCATCTGCTGGCGCGATTCCAGGCTCACCAGGCACACCTGTTCGGCGCCCGACCGCAGCGCCATGCGCGCCGCATCCAAGGCCGGCTGCAGGCTCTCCGCGCCGGATTCCGCCGCGCCCGATTGCCACGTCTCCTGCACCAAGCGCACCGCGGCGCGCGCCACGTCGATGGCCACGTTGCCGCCGCCCACCACCACTACCCGCTTTCCCAGTTCGATTTCGTAACCCAGGTTGACGTTGATCAGGAAATCGATGCCGTTGTAAACCCCCGCCAGGTGCGCGCCGGGAATATTCAGTTCGCGGCCCTTGTTGAGGCCGGTGGCCAGCAGCACCGCGTCGAACCGCGAGCGCAGGTCGGAAAACGAAATGTCACGCCCCACCGTCACCCGCGTGTGCAGCGTCACCCCCATGGCGAGAATGTTGTCGACTTCCATCTTGATGATTTCCCGGGGAAGCCGGAAGTGGGGAATGCCCAGGTAGAGCATTCCCCCCGGGACCGGCGCCGACTCGAAGACTTCCACCGAGTACCCCAACAGCGCCAGGTCGTGAGCGCAGGTGAGGCCACACACGCCTGCCCCCACAATGGCAACTTTCATTCCGCGCTTGGGTACGGGCGTCAGGCGCTTGCGCGCCGGGTCGTGCCCCGCGCCCAGATTGTGCCGCTCGGTGGCATATCGTTTGAGCGCGCAGATGGCCAGGGGCTCGTCGATCTTGCCGCGCCGGCAGGCATCTTCACAAGGGTGCGCACAGATCCGTCCCAAAACGTAAGCAAACGGATTCGGGGCGCGGGCCAGAAGATAGGCCTCTTCATCCTGCGACATCCCGATGGCCTGAACGTACCGCCCGCATTCCGTGTGGATAGGGCAGGCCGTACGGCACGGAATGTTCCGGTTGAAGTACTCCTGGTCCGGGACCGTTACGCTATAGCGCATGGCGGCCTCGTGTTACTGCTTCTTCAGCTTCTCGATTTCTTCATCGCTCAGGGCCGGGAAAAAAGCCTTCGGGTTCTTGTCTTTTCGCTCGGTCTCGTCGAAAACCAGGAATTCGAAGATCTGTTTTCCCTGGGCGTCGCTGATGCCGGAGTTCGGTTTGTGCATCATGCGTTTGACGTAACGCTCCCATTCGTCCCGCTTCATCATGGTGTTGATGGGCCGCGCGATGGTGTGGCACTTCGAGCATTTGCCGCTGAACACCTTATAGGCCGCCTGCTGGGGAGCCGGATAGGCGGCCACATCGATCTTGTCCGGCCCCTTATCCTGTGGAAGCACCACGTTGCTGGTCTGCGCCGCCAGTACCAGGGGCGCCAGCATCATCATTTTCCGAATTAGTTTTTTCATGTTTGTCACTCCTTTACCACATCAGCCGCAAATCGATTTTGAAGAGCTTGTCGGTAGTCACCAGGCCCGAAGTCGGGTCCTGATCGCGCTCGTGCCCGTAGGTGGCGCGCAACACCACGTTACCGAGTGCCGTGAGCGCTCTCTCGCTGCCCACGCTCCAGGCCTGGGTATGATTCGCCGGCCCGCTCGCGATGGTCTGCTTCATGCGGTCGTACCTGGCCATCACGGCGAAGCCACGCTGGATATAGTAATCCACTTCGGCGCGATACCCATTCGAAATGAAGTGGGTGAGTGGATTGCCCGGCTCGTCCTGCCAGTCGTCGTCGTCCCGCAGATAGCCGCCCAGAACGTCCAGCTTGTCGAAGAACAGGTAGTTGCCGAAGACGCCGTAACGCCGGATGGTGGGGCGGTATGTGAACTCGTCCGGAGCTCCCTGGTTCTGCACCTGGTCCTTTGTGCCGCGGTACGTCATGAATGTGACGCCGCCATCCGGGCCGAACCAGTAATCGGCGTCGAGCCAGTAATCCTTGGAGTTCTTGGTGGAGTTGAAAAGGATCTCGCTGCCGTCCGCGTTCAGCCCGTTGGTCACTTTGCCCGAGACCGCGAACACCTGCTTGAAGTAGTTCGAAGCCCACGTGTATCCCACGTTGATCCCCACCGGGTGCTGGTCCAGCGAAAAGTTGGTCGGGCTGGTGTTCTCCAGCAAGGGAGCGGGATCGGGGAACAGGTTGTAGAACATGGCTGCCCGCGTGCCTTCCCCCTCCTGCATGTGCATTTCGCCAACCTTGAAGAAGTAACTGCTGTTGGCGCGGCTCCCGGTGTAGGTCATCACGGCCTGTTCCAGGTTGGTGCTGCCGCCCTGATACAGCTCGAAGTGCGTCATGTAGGAGAATCCGGTGTCCGGCACCGCCCCGGCCGAAAACAGCGCGGCTTCATCCAGATTGAAGCTGGAACTGGAGGCGGGAGTGGCGCCGCTGCCCGCTGTCTTATCCACCGTGAAGCTTCCCTGGCCGATCACCGCCAGCGTATTGGTGATGTTAAATTTGATGTCCTTGTCCAACGCGGAAACTTTTGGCGCCGCCTTGGTCCCGTCCATTTCGTCGGGAGGAAGCCGGTACCCGAGCCGCTTGAACATATAGCCGGTCTTATTCAGAGCTGGCGGAATGGTATGGCACGTGTAGCACTTCACTCCGAACTTTCGGGCAAAGGCCGGAATCGCCTGCGCCGGCTGCGGAGCCAGGACAGCGTAACCCAGGGCCGCTAAAACCGGCATGACAGCCGGGAGCCAGGACTTTCTTCGCGGTAGAGCCATGGCGCCTGAAAAGCACGCCCATGGCCAAGTAAGGACTCCTTTTATCTCAATCACCTACAGGAGCTCAAAACAGCCATGTGGGGAGCCGATTCCCCGAAAGCACGGGGACCTGTGGAATCGATTCCCCAGCCGGGGACTTCTGCAAACACGGCCTTGATCTCACGGAACGAGTGGGATATCCGTCCGCGAGAAATCGGCCCCCTTGCAGAGCACCGGTTCGTGGCTCACCTTCGCTAGCGCGTAGACGCAACAGTCGCCGAGATTCAGTTGGGCCGGGTGCCGGCCCTTGCCGAACTTGCGCCAGGCGCGCACTGCCGTTTGGGCTTGCCGCGAATCGAGCGGCACAATCTCCGTCCGGGCATCGAACAGGAATAGTTCCAGATCCACGCCAGCGTCCGGGCCATACCGTCCCTCCAGAACCATGGCCGCTTCAAGAACCGTAACCGCCGATACCAGGCGCCTGTCAGCCTTGGCGAGCGCATCCAGCATCGCAGTCCGCTCCGGCTCAGCTTGCAGAATGGCGACCAGGGCCGACGTGTCAATCACCATGGTGAGCGGGAACCCCGAATTCGTCGTAGCCTACCAACTCATCGTCGGAGCGCGCGTCGAGCACCGGCCGCGCCGCGCAACGGTCGGAGATCTCACGAAGCTTCTCGATCCACTGCGGATCAGGTCGCGCGCGTTGTTCCCGCTTCAAGCGCTCCTGTAAGGAATGGCGAACCGCGTCGGTGAGCGTTTCTCCAGTCAGGTCAGCCACTTGGCGGGCCAGTTGATAGACTTCCGGATCCTTAATATTGAGCGGCATCCAATCCTCCAATCCTCCTTAGTATACTCCAGTATTCCTTGGCTTGGAGTGCCGATGCAAAAGCCGCCGCATTTTAGTTAGGGTCTTCGGCGATGTGGTTCGGCACCCGCCGGGATGGAACGCTCGACCATGGAGATCGTTCCGTGCTGCCACGTGGCCCACTGGTCACCCAGTCGCACAATCCCAGGAAGGGCAAAACGCTCAAGTCTCCGCCAATTGGCGGTTTCTCGAATTCTCGGGCAGAGCCCTCTTTTCAGCATCCTGCTAGAATGACTAGGTCCCTGCAAGAAGAAACTAATGAAGCTGATCATCGCGATTGCCGCCATCGCCGTCGTCCTTCTCGGCGCCGGCGTCTTTATGTTCCGGCACAAGCCTTCCAGCGCCTCGGCCCGGCAGGGCAATCTGGCGGCTCTCCAGGAATTGCGCGACACCGGTGTCCTCACCCAGCAGGAATATGACTCCAAGGTGCAAGCCCTCCAGGCCAGCGTTGCGGCCGCACCCGCACCTTCCACGGGCGTGGTGGAGAAGATCGACAGCCTCAAAGAGTTGCGCGACAGCGGCGTGATTACCGCACAGGAATACGATGCGAAAGTCCAGGCGCTCCAGGACACTGCCCCGGCCTCCACGCCCGCGCCTCCGCCCACTGCGGCTCCGGAAGCCGCGGCCGCTGCCGCCTCCTCCGCCCCCGCCCCCGCATCCGCGCCGTCGACGAACCTCGCCACCGCCGACCCCAAGGTGCGAAACGGCTTCATCCATGACCCCGTTCTCAATATGGACGCCTACGAAGTTTTCTTCCCCGGCAAGTGGCACCTGGTGGGCGCGGTCATGCAGGGTTCAACGTGCATTCCAGCGCCCTTTGCCGTCTTCCGCGTTTCCAGCCCGGACGGTTTAACGGTATGGGAACGACTGCCGCGGATGGATTGGGTCTGGGGCAATGACCCCAACGTCCCTAAGGACACGGGCGATTGCCTGCCCATCAAGGAGGCCATGAGCGCTAAGGACTTCCTGAAATACATTTCCGCCACTATGAAAGTGGAATACCTCGGGGAACAAGCGGTCCCCCAGG
>Ga0187848_10003801_pt1 | contig 10828 bp, 6 predicted proteins | sample June2016WEW_4_40_FD_132424 | JGI IMG/M metagenome (GOLD analysis project Ga0187848, IMG submission 132424) | Peatland microbial communities from SPRUCE experiment site at the Marcell Experimental Forest, Minnesota, USA - June2016WEW_4_40 | ecosystem: Environmental > Terrestrial > Soil > Wetlands... | reverse complement strand
GCAGGATAAAAGCCAGTTTCCGCATCGAAGAATCATAACGGGAGCCGGCGCCGCCCATCAAGCAAATCCAAGTGCCGTCAAACCGCCCTATTGTCAGGCTTTCACACCGCCGGTTTTGGATTCATGGCAAAACGCGGACATGCCAAGTTCAGTGTGCAGAGGGTGGAGTGGGCGTCAATGATGCACAGTGAATCTGGAATGGCGGGGTCAGCGCTGAGTTCGCAATTCTGCATTCTGCATTCTGCATTTCTTCTGGCGCGGGTCCGCCGTCCGGGTCATGCTTGGCCAGCTTTGCTTCGTATGAATGGTGAGAGTCAAGAAAAATTGTCGCTGTTTTCAGTGCGGCCGCCCCGCCGGCCCTATCTCTGGGCCTTGAGCCTGGTCCTGGCCGTTTGCGCCGGCGTTCTCTACGACCGCTGGGTCTTCATGACCGGAATGCCCCGCGGCGCGGAACGCGATTTCCAACTCATGGCCCAGGCCTGGAACATCATCCAGCGCGATTACGTGGACCGCAGCGCCTTGAAATCTTCCGTCCTCACCCACGCCGCCATTGAAGGCATGACCGATTCCTTGGGCGACTCCGGCCACACCGTCTATCTCAACCCGGAAATGCGCCGCCACGCCAGCGCCGCCATGCGCTCCCATTTCACCGGCATCGGCGTCGAAATCAAAACCCAGGACCGCCGCGCCGTCATCGTCGCCGCCCTCGATGGCTCCCCGGCCCTGCGCGCCGGCGTGCGCGCGGGGGACATCATTCTGGAAGTGGACGGGCGCTCCGTCGCCGGGCTGCCCTTGAGCCAACTGGATGACCTCATCACCGGGCCGGTCGGCGCGGCCGTCCGCCTCGGCGTGCTCGACCCCGCCGACGGACGGCGCAAGGAATTCAACATCGTCCGCGCCTCCATCAAAGTCCCCAATGTGACCTGGCGCGCCTTGCCCGGCGGACAGGTGGCGCACCTGCGGGTGGCCCTGTTCAGCGAGGGCGTGGCCCGGGATGTTCGCGCCGCTTTGCTCCAAATCCAGCAGCAGGGAATGACCAACGTCATCCTGGATCTGCGCAATGATCCGGGAGGCGTCCTCGCCGAGGCCGCGGCCGTCGCCAGCGAATTCCTTGCCGGCGGCAACGTCTATTTGTCAAAAAACGCCGCCGGTATCATCACCCCCGAACCGGTCCAGCCGGGCGGCGTGGCCACCAACATGACCCTGGTCGTCCTCATCAACGCCGGTTCCGCCAGCGCCTCCGAAATCGTGGCCGGCGCCTTGCGCGACGCCCACCGCGCCCTCCTGGTGGGACAGAGGACTTTTGGCACCGGCACCGTTCTGGAGGAATATCAGTTGTTTGACGGGTCGGCCCTCCTCCTGGCCGTGGGGGAATGGCTCACTCCCGCCGGCCGTTCCTTCTGGCACAGGGGCCTCAAGCCCGACGCCGAGGTGGCCCTGCCCCCCAACACCCTTCCCCTCATTCCCGCCCTTGAGACCAACCTCACTTCGGCCAGCCTGCAATCCTGCGGCGACCCGCAACTCCTCCGCGCCCTCTCCCTTCTCACCAACTCGCCGGGCCATTAACATTGCCAATTTGTAATGTTCAGGAAAGTTTCCCGTTAACTCCCTGTGGCAACCTCCTTCCATCAACCGGATGCCGGTTCACAAAAACATTTAACAAAACGACAATTATGATCAAAATTCGAACCCCCAAAATCGTGGCCGCCTTTCTCACCGGCGGCCTGCTGCTGGCCGCGGGTGTGGGCGTGATTCTCACCGCCCACGCCAGTGATCAACCCTCCGCCAAGGTCAAGTCCATGGGACTGGTCATTGATGACCACCCCCTGGCGCGCGACGCCAGACCGGGCGTCAGTTACGCCGATGTTGTCAAAAAGTCATGCCCAGCGTGGTGAAAGTGGAGGTCACCACCGCCGCCAAGGAATCCTCGGTGGAAATGCCCGGCATTCAGATGGACCCCTTCTTCCGCCAATTCTTTGGCAACCAGTTTGGAGGCGGACGCCAACGGATCATCACCCCGCCCATGCACGGGCTGGGTTCCGGTGTCATCGTGACCAAGGACGGCTATATCCTCACCAACAATCATGTGGTGGATGATGCCGACAAGGTGAAAATCACCTTGCAGGATGGCCGCGAATTCATCGCCAAAGTCATCGGCAAGGACAAGGAATCCGATGTCGCCGTGGTCAAAATTGACGCGCATGACCTCCCCGCCATCACCCTGGCCGACAGTTCCAAAATTGAGGTCGGCGACGTCGTTCTGGCCGTCGGCAATCCCTTTGGCCTCGCCCAAACCGTCACCATGGGCATCATCAGCGCCACCGGCCGCGTGCCCACCGACATGGACACCGGTCGCCTGGCTATGAACCTGAAATATCAGGACTTCATCCAAACCGACGCCGCCATCAACCCCGGCAATTCCGGTGGTGCGCTGGTGGACACCGATGGCCGCTTGATCGGCGTCAACACCGCCATTTTCAGCCGTAGCGGCGGCAACGAGGGCATCGGCCTGGCCATTCCCACCGATCTGGCCCGCGAGGTCATGGTCAGCCTGGTCAAGGACGGCAAGGTCACCCGCGGCTATCTCGGTGTCATTCCTCAGCCCCTCACCCCCGTCCTGGCCAGGGAGTTCGATCTCAAGAGCACCAAAGGCGCCCTCATCGGCGAAGTGGAACCCAGCAGCCCGGCGGCCAAGGCGGGCCTGAAAAACGGCGATGTCATCCTGCAATTCAACGGCAAGACCGTTGCCGACGACAGTCAACTCCGCCTGGAAGTCGCCGCCGTTGCCCCTGGCGAAAAAGTCCCCGTGCGCATCTGGCGCGACGGCGCCGCCAAGACCGTTGACGTCCTGATCAAGGAAGTGCCCGGCGAAGCGCCACTGGCTAAAAATGGTTCCAGCGAGTCCGATTCCAACGACACCCTCAATGGCGTCGCTGTGTCGGACTTGAATGCGCAGATGCGCCGGCAATTCTCCCTGCCTCCTAAAATCGAGGGCGCGGTCGTCACCCAAGTCGAGCCAGGATCGGCGGCGGCGGACGCCGGATTGAAGGAAGGCGATGTCATCCTGGAGATCAACAAGCACCCCGTCCGATCCGCCGATGACGCCGTCAAACTGACCTCAAACGTCAAGGACAAGATCACTCTCCTCCGGGTGTGGAGCAACAACGGCACCCATTATCTGGTGGTGGACGAAAGCAAGGCAGGTTAATCCTGCCCGCTGCATCAATCAGGCAAAGCCCTCCCGCATTCGTGGCGAATCCGGGAGGGCCTTTTTCGGGGCAACAGGCAAGGCGGCGCCCGATCCGTTCCGGGGAGCACACGCGCCCTCGCGTGTGGTGGCCGGCGCCCTCGCTGGCCACATCCTTCCACATGATACACTTGATCTTGAATCGGCGAAACGCGGGAGTTCGGGGAGCGCGGGCGTCTCGCCCGCCGCGTTCGGCGTCCCGCCGAACGCTCTTCAGGTGCGGCATCCTCGTCTTAGACGGGCATTTGGAAAGGCGCAACTGCTCTCGACTCCCAACCCCCTTTGACTTATGATGGACGACGGCATGCGCATTCTGGTCGTTGAGGACGACAACAAAATTGCGTCCTTCATTGTCAAAGGGCTTAAGCAAACCGGCTACGCCGTGGACCGCTGCGCCGACGGTGAAGAGGGCCTGGTCTTTGCCGAAGCCACCGCTTATGACGCCGCCGTGGTGGACATCATGCTGCCCAAGCTCGACGGCCTCAGCCTGGTCCATCGCCTCCGCGCCAAAAAAATCCGCACCCCGGTTATTATTCTCAGCGCCAAGGCGGCGGTGGACGACCGCGTCAAAGGCCTGGAAGCCGGGGCCGACGATTACCTGACCAAGCCCTTCGCCTTTTCCGAGTTGTCCGCCCGCGTCCAGGCTCTCATCCGCCGCGCCACCCAAACCGCCGAGCCTGGCCGCCTGACCTCCGGCGATTTGGAGATGGACCTCTTCACCCGCGAAGTCCGGCGCGGCGGGGAAAAAATTGAACTGCAGGCCCGCGAATTCGCCCTGCTCGAATACCTGCTGCGCCACGCCGGTCGTCCCGTCACGAAGACCATGATCCTGGAGCACATCTTTGACTACAGCTTCGATCCGCAGACCAATGTCGTGGATGTCCTCATCCACCGCCTCCGGGCCAAAGTGGACCCGGACAAGACGCGGCTGCAAACCATGCGCGGGGTGGGCTATGTTCTTAAGTAACCTTCTTCGCAAGTTCGCCTTTCGCCTGAGCCTCTGGTATGCCTTGATTTTCGCCCTCAGCACCGCCCTCCTCCTCGCCCTGGTCTATTATCTGGTCGGCATCGCCTTCCAGCGCAAAGACCAGGAAGTCATTCTCGCCCAGCTCAAGGAATATGCCACCGTCTATCAGGCCCAAGGCGCCCCGGCTTTGCGCGCCCGCGCCACCCAGGAAAACCCTCCCGCCGATGACAAATCCTATTACGTCAACCTCAATTCCCCCCAGGTCTCCCTGGCCGGCTTTCAGGTCGTTCCCAACGGCTGGGGCGGCTTCGACATGCAGCCCGCTTTCCACAAGGTCTGGAACCAATTCGAAATCAATCGCAGCCCGAAAAATTCCGAAAAAGATTTCGCCTGGGCCGTGGCGAAAATGTCCGACGGCGCCACCCTCGTCGTCGGCCGCATTACCAGCAACCGCGACATGCTCTGGGAGCCGTTCCGGCAGACCGCCCTGCCCACCGGCCTGGCCATCGCCCTCATCGGCCTGGGCTGCGGCGCCTTTTTCGCCCATCGCGCCCTCCTCCCCGTCCGCCAAATCGTCCTCACCGCCCGCAACATCATCCACACCGGCAACCTCGACGCCCGCGTGCCCACCCGCCCCTCCCGCGACGAACTGGACGAGCTGGTCCGCCTCTTTAACACCATGCTGGACAAAAACCAGGCCCTCATCCGCGCCATGCGCGACTCCATGGACAACGTCGCCCACGATTTGCGCACCCCGCTGACCCGCCTGCGCGGCGCCGCCGAAACCGCCCTTCAGCAAAACCTCGATCCCGCCGCCACCCGCGAGGCCCTGGCCGACTGCGTCGAGGAATCCGAGCGCGTTCTCAGCATGGTCACCACCCTCATGGACATCGCCGAAGCCCAAGCCGGCACCCTCCGCCTTCAGCGCCAGCCCGTGGACCTCTGCCGCCTCCTCCGCGAAGTCATTGACATCTACGAATATGTCGCCGAGGAAAAGAAAATCCGCGTCGTCGCCGAACTGCCGCCCTCCTGCGAAGCCAGCGTGGACGCCAACCGCATCCGCCAGGCCTTTGCCAATCTGCTTGACAACGCCCTCAAATACACCCCGGAGGGCGGCGCCGTCACCATCTCCGCCGCCTGCCGCGCCGGGGACGCCGTCGTTCGTTTTCGCGACACCGGCATTGGCATCCCGGAGCACGAGCAGGACAAAATCTGGGAGCGCCTCTATCGTGGCGACAAGAGCCGTTCCCAGCGCGGCCTCGGATTGGGTTTGAGCGTGGTCAAGGCCGTGATCGAGGCCCACAAAGGCAAGGCCACAGTCAACAGCAAAGTCGGCCAAGGCTCCGAATTCACCGTCCTCCTTCCCATCCACGCCCTCTGAGCCGCCAGCCCGCCCTTTCCTTTTTCCTAATCCTAATCATAATTTATCATTTCCCCAGAGCCACCCTCCACCCATTCCCTTTATCATCTTGGCGACTCTTGCCCCGATAGCTTTCGGGGTTGACAGTTGAAAGGTCTTTTCTATCCGTGGAATCCGTGAAATCCGTGGTTCAATTTCCTCGTTTGCCGTTTGCCGCTCTGCGCGTTTTGTCTTTCACTATGGGCCGAACAAGCTACCCAAGTATCTAATGTTTAAGACCTTGCAACCATCCGCATTTCTCCCCATTTTCCCGTTGACAATCCGCCCTTAATTGATAAACTTCCCGTGTGAGTGCAAGGAACGTAGAGTCGAGGAGTCAGACTCAGATGGCCAAGGTTGGGCCGGCGTCCAGGGGCGTGCGGGTCAGCCTGCCCGCCGTCCCGTCCGCCAAAGGCCATGCGAAGGCGGAAGCTTTACCGAAGGCCGAAGCCTGGCGCAGGAGGCGCCACCAGAAATTTTCACCTGTTTTCACCTGGTTTCACTTCCCGACCCCAAGGGGGGATCAATTCATTTTGGTTGCGGCTTTGCTGCGCTGGGCATTTTGCGCCTTTTCTCGGAAAATCAATACAACCGACTCAACATGAACACGTTACACCTAAAATCGAGCGCCACCAGAGCAAGGCCAATCAAGCCTAATCAAGCCTAATCAAGCTGTTTTTTATGTTGGCAAAATCGCCCCGCTCGCATTCGCAAGAAATGTTGCGCCAAAACCCCAATCGCCCCACAATCCAGCCGCAGTGCATGACCCCGACCGGAACCGATAAAACAGCATGAACGCGCCCAGACCGCCCACGGCCGAACAGCAGCGCCTGGCGCAAGCCAATAGCGGCCACGCCAACTGGCGCCGCTGGGGTCCCTATCTCTCCGAGCGCCAATGGGGCACCGTCCGCGAAGATTACAGCCCCGGCGGCACCGCCTGGGAATATCTGCCCCACGATCACGCCCGCAGCCGCGCTTATCGCTGGGGCGAGGACGGCCTCGCCGGCTTCAGCGATGATGGTCAGCGGCTCTGTCTCGCCCTCGCGCTCTGGAACGGCCAGGATCCGATCCTCAAGGAGCGCCTTTTCGGCCTGAGCAACCACGAAGGCAATCACGGCGAGGACGTCAAGGAACTCTACTACTATCTGGACGCCACCCCGACGCATTCTTATTTGAAGATGCTCTACAAGTATCCGCAGCGGCAGTTCCCCTACTCCCTGCTGGTCGGGCAGAACCGCCGCCAAGGCATGGACCAGCCGGAATTTGAATTGCTTGACACCGGCATCTTCGACGACGACCGCTATTTTGATGTCTTCGTCGAATACGCCAAGGCCGGGCCGGAGGACATTCTGATGCGGGTGACGGCGCACAATCGCGGCCCGGATAAGGCCGTGCTGCGCGTGCTGCCGCACCTTTGGTTTCGCAACACCTGGTCCTGGAAACCCGGCGCGGACCGGCCCGGCCTCAAGGCGGCCAACGACAACACCGTGGCCGCCCGGCACCCGGTCCTGGGCAACTACGAATTCTATTGTGAGGGGAAGTCGGAACTTCTTTTCACCGAAAACGAGACCAACGTCCGCCGCCTGCACGGCGGGAACCAACTCAATGGCCACTGCAAAGACGCCTTCCACGAATATCTGATCGGCGGCAACAAAGCGGCGGTCAATCCCAACCGGACCGGCACCAAAATGGCGGCCCACTATCAACTTGCCGTGCCCGCCGGGGGCCAGTCGGCCATCCGCCTGCGCCTGACCCGCGGCAACGCCCCCCAGCCCTGGGCCGGTTTCGACGAACTGTTCCAGCAGCGCCGCCACGAGGCCGACGAGTTCTATGCCGCCTTGCAGCACGAGATCACCAGCCTGGACGCCCGCCAGGTGCAGCGTCAGGCCCTGGCCGGCATGATTTGGTCCAAGCAATTCTTTTATTACGACGTGCCCGAATGGATCAAAGGCGACCCCGGTCAGCCTCCGCCGCCCCCCGAGCGCCGTTCCGGGCGAAACCACGACTGGACGCACCTCAACAACGCCGACATCATCTCCATGCCCGACAAGTGGGAATACCCGTGGTATGCCGCCTGGGACCTGGCCTTCCACACCCTCCCCCTGGCGCTGGTGGACGCCGAGTTCGCCAAGAGCCAGCTCCTATTGTTGACACGCGAGTGGTACATGCACCCCAACGGCCAGCTTCCCGCCTATGAATGGGCCTTGGGCGATGTCAACCCGCCCGTCCACGCCTGGGCCGCCTGGCGCGTCTTCCAGATGGACCGCAAACAGCGCGGCGACCAGGGCGATCTCGCCTTCCTCGAACGAGTCTTCCACAAACTGATGTTGAACTTCACCTGGTGGGTCAACCGCAAGGACGCCCAGGGTCGCAACATCTTCCAGGGCGGCTTCCTCGGCTTGGACAACATCGGCGTGTTCGACCGCAGCGCCCCGCTGCCCACCGGCGGGTTCATCAACCAGGCGGACGGCACGGCCTGGATGGCGATGTATTCGCTCAATTTGATGCAGATCGCCCTGGAGTTGGCCAGGCACAACGAAGTCTATGAGGACATCGCCACCAAGTTCTTCGAGCACTTCCTCCACATTGTCGAGGCCATGAACAACATCGGCGACAAAGGCATCGGCCTGTGGGACGACGCGGACGAGTTTTACTATGATGTTTTGAATCTGCCCGACGGCCGCATGGTGCCATTGCGCGTGCGCTCCATGGTCGGCCTCATCCCCCTCTTTGCCGTCGAAACGCTGGAGCATGACCTGTTGGAGCAACTGCCCGCCTTCCACCGCCGCTTGCAATGGTTTTTGAACTACCGTCCCGACCTGGCCAAACTGGTTTCCCGCTGGAACGACCGCGGCGGACGCCAGCGCCACCTCCTCTCCCTCCTGCGCGGCCATCGCATGAAGGCCCTGCTCCGGCGCATGCTCGATGAAACCGAGTTTCTCTCCGATCATGGCGTGCGCGCCATTTCCCTCTGCCACCGCGATCATCCCTATCAATTCCGCCTTGACGGCCATGTCCTGGAAGTTCGCTACCAGCCCGGCGAATCCCAGTCCCCCCTCTTTGGCGGCAACTCCAACTGGCGCGGCCCCGTCTGGATGCCCCTCAACTTCCTCATCATCGAGTCCCTGCAAAAATTCCACCATTACTACGGCGACGATTTCAAAATCGAATGTCCCACCCGCTCCGGCCGGATGATGACCATCAACCAAGTCGCCGATGAACTTGCCCGCCGCCTCACCCGCCTCTTCCTCAAAGGCCAGGACGGCCAGCGTCCCGTCCTCAAATCCCACCCCAAACTGGCGGCCGATCCGCATTTCCGGGACTGCGTGCTCTTCCACGAATACTTCCACGGCGACACGGGCTGCGGCCTGGGCGCCTCCCATCAAACCGGCTGGACCGGCCTGGTGGCCAAGCTCCTTCAGCCCCGCCTCCGTCCGCATGGCAATCACCCCGATAAAACCGGCGGGGAGGAAGTGACCTGATGCGTGCGGTTCAAGTCCGGCCACTGGCTCCAGCCTCCGCGCTTCGCGCTACGGCTGGCAAGCCCGCCTTCGGAATAATTGTTGAACAGCGTGGCACAATCGGTTTCAGTGGCGGAGGCTGCGCGCCATAGCGCCGCTTTGCGGAGCGACGGCGGGCCTCAACGATGAACAATTTCCATTACGTTTACCTCCTGCAATCTCTCCCGCATCCGAACCAGATTTACACCGGCATTACAGCCGATCTTAAGAAGCGCCTGGCCGAGCACAATGCGGGCAGAGTTCCGCACACGTCCAAATTCACTCCTTGGGAAATTCGATCGGCAACGGCCTTCAAAAGCAAAGAACGTGCAGTGGCATTTGAGCGTTACCTCAAGAGCGGATCGGGAAGGGCCTTCCTTCAGCGACATCTTTAACCGTATTGTTACGCCTGGGCGGAACGGGCCAAGACGGTGGGGATGCCGGAACGGTTCGCCCAGCAGGCCCTTGGGCACAGTTCCAAAGCATTCGTGCGGGCCTATTCCAAGAAGGCCAGGGTCATCGTTCCATCATTGGAAGATTACGAACGGAAAATCTTGCCGATGCCGGTAGCCGTCAATCAATGATCATTCCCCCGCTGAGTTTTCCCGTGTCGTCATTGTCCACAGGATTGCGCCCCGGCTGCCCCCGCAACACTGTGGGCAATGCCGTCACCACCAGAAAATCAGGGAACACTTGGGCCAGTTCCGTTTGTTTTGTGTTTGCATGAACCCAACAGCGGTGTATATTGAATTCAAGGATGAATGAGCAACCACAGCGACGATCTTGGGAACAAACCATTTTCGTTTGGTTCATTCGCGCTGTATATGTCTCGGTGATTTTAGCCTTGTCGGAAATGTGTCTGGTGAGCCATCCACACCGTCCTGTGTTGGGCAAAGACAAGTTGGCATATGGCGACTTTTACGCTTTCCAGTATGAAGGAGCGCCCTGGTGTTGCATTTACGTCGGGCTGACTACGAACGAATCGGCTTCGTTTACAGACGCTTTCACGCATTTCGCCGAGAGTTATGGCATTCACAAGGTCGTAAAACAATACATGTCATATTCTGGTCAGGGATGTGCCAACTACATGAGCGATCATGTCGCGTTTTTTGTTTATCCCGTCCCGACTAAGGATATTATTGACATATACGATAGGTCTGACTCTGCAAGACAAAGGGAACAGTCGCTCGAAACTGGACAATGGGATTTCGCCTTTCACGAATACATTTTCTGGCCGACGAATGCAAGTCGCATCACCGATGGGGGACGCGAGTTCTTGGCTCCATATACTGGCCGCATCCACATGGTTTCATACGATATGCAATATTCAGTGAAAGACTTTAAAACACTCGCTGAATCCTTACAAAGTGCAATCCGAAGCAATTGGCCTGGCCGTGGCGTCGAAGCGTTTATCTACGAGGGTAACAAGCAATGAGAACTGTCGTGATGTCGTTTCTGGGAATTCGGAATTACAATTGCGGTACTCTCACAAAGCCCGATCAATTTTTGCATACGTTCCAGCCAGAACTCAACGTTGCAAAACAGCTTGGCCGTAAAATCTTCCGACCATAGTTGGCTTTTGCGCAGGTATGTCCGCTTCTCCGGGGGCGTGTTCGCCAAACGATGACGCTGATAAAACGCAATGGAATTTTGACAGGATTAACAGGATGGACAGGATGACGATGGGATTCTTTTCTGACTCCGTTCGAAATCCT
>Ga0187848_10003799_pt1 | contig 10829 bp, 8 predicted proteins | sample June2016WEW_4_40_FD_132424 | JGI IMG/M metagenome (GOLD analysis project Ga0187848, IMG submission 132424) | Peatland microbial communities from SPRUCE experiment site at the Marcell Experimental Forest, Minnesota, USA - June2016WEW_4_40 | ecosystem: Environmental > Terrestrial > Soil > Wetlands... | reverse complement strand
TGGGCGGGTAGTTCACACGCCAAAGCTTTAACCTGCACGACGAGGTCTGGGGGAAAAAGTCCGGGGGCGGCCCGGACGAGCAAGTTCTTCCAACCCTGGGAGGCGGTTGAGAAAAAAGCGCTTGCGCCAAACCGAGACCACCTCACGGCGGGTGTCCAAACAGGCGGCGATCTCGTCGTTGGGCATGCCTTCGGCAGCATAGAGAATCATTTTGGCACGCTGAACCTGAAAATACGGCAACGTATATTTTCCTGCGCGCCTGCGTAACTCGGCTTCCTCGGTAGAGGAGAGCGTAATCGTAAATGGGCTCGATCGTGGCATGGCTACGCACCTCACCATCAGAATGCCACGCCAAGGAGGCCGATTTCAAGCCTTAATATACGTTAGTGTAGTTATTAAATGTAGGACTAAGTTACTGACCGCAAAGGAGTAGATCACTTGTAGGGTGCAACACATTTGAGTCTGGGAGCGTGCAGTTCGCCCCTGATTCTGAAGAACTCCGCCGAGTTAAATCGGCTCAACGATGGGAACCGGGCTGGCCGGCCGAGGCGAGCCCAAGTACGGAGGGTCCTACAGCGTGTTGGGCGTTACGGAGGGTAGGCCCCGAGAACACTGGATGCCGGCAGTTGGGCTAATGGATCCCGGATGGGACGCCGCGAGGTCCTTTGATGAATATGATCGCCACGTGATCGCGACGGGCCGAGGATGAGCGCTCAGGGTGCAACACAGCACGACAGTCGTTACGGGCTAAATTACTGACGGCAAAGGACTAGACCATTTGCAGGGTGCAACACATTTGATCCTGGGCGCGGGCAGTTCATTCCTTGTGCCAGAGTTTCCGGACGGCGCAAGGCGTACTACCTGATGTCGATCCACGATCATCTGAAGCAGATTCCGACGCCGGAGATTGAGGACCTGGGGTGGGCGAAGGAGCTGGAGCTGGCGAAAGTGGCGCGCCCCGAGGGCCAGGGATTCAACAGCGCAGCCTGGCTGGACAAAGCGAAGAGTTCGAGCAAGCAGGAACTGAAGCGGGAGGTCTATAAGCACCTGACGGGGGAAGAGTACGAACCCTACGAGATGGTCTATTTCAAATTGCACGAAAGCCAACTGCCCACGGTGGAGAGGGCGTTACTGGTAGCGGCGCGCCTCCCAAACCCATCCCCCTGGGATGGGTACTTATCAGCCGGTATGAAGCAGACAGCCGGTGGCATCCTCGGCGGCTCAGTTACGGAGGTACGCTGCTGGGAATGCTGGATAATACGGTTCCTCTGCGCTGCCGGCCGGAGCAGTCAGTGCAGGTATTGGCCAGGGCAGTCAAGAACGCCCAGGGCTTTGAAGGGATGCGCGGGGAGGCGGCGGATTTCGCCGGGCAAGTCTTGGCATCATTGTGATTGGATTTTAAATCAACCAAGTGGAGGGGACAATGAAACCATTGGCAAGGAAGAGTGGAATATTCGCGGAGAATTTGCCGGAAGAGGTAGTTCTCTACGACAAGACCCATGACAAAGTACATTGCTTAAACAAAACAGCGGCCGCAGTTTGGGAAAACTCTGATGGCAGTAAGACGGTCGACGAACTGACGCGGGCCGTCGAAGCGAAGTCCGGAGCGCCAACGGATCGCAAGTTGGTGCTTCAGGCCCTTGAGGAACTGGAAGAGGCGGGCCTCCTGGAAGCCGGCAGTGGCATCGTTTCAGAGGCAGGACTGCCTTCCCGCCGCGAAGCGGTGGGTAAGATGGTCATGGCAGGCTCAGCCTTGGTAGCCACGATCGTTGCTGCAGCTCCGAAGGCGCACGCCTCATCCTCAGACCCGCCGAAGGGTGGGGATCCGCCAGCGCTGCCGAATCCGCACAATCCGCCGCCGGATCCGCTGCCGCCGGTCGGCTATAGGCCGCCGAGCGGGGGCCACAAGAAACCCTAGACAGGAAGCGCCGGCTTCGGAATCAACAGGAATTAACCATGTCCGAACTGCAGAGCAGCAGGGGCGATGCGACTCGGCATCTCCTCCAATTGCTTGTGCAGCGAGACGGAGGGGCTGGGGGCTGGCCTCCTGCTGCTGCTTCGGACTGGAAATCCTTCGCGGAGACTTGCGATAACCGCTAGTTAACCCCGCTTGTTTATAGCCGCCTGCTGCAACTGCCCGCGCACGCCGTTCTGTCTGAGCTGCTGGATTTTCTTCGAGTACGTTTCTACGAGTCGTGTTCTTACAACTATCGCTTGGCGTCGAAGCTCGTCGAATTGACATCAATGCTCGAGAGCGAAGGGGTTTCCGTTCTTACTTTCAAGGGACCTTCGCTGGCCATGGCGGTTTATGGCGGCCTCTCTCTCCGTCAGTGCCTGGATCTCGATTTGATCATTCGCACTGATCAAGTGGTGAAAGGAGCGAAGTTGATGAGGAGTTGGGGTTATGAGCCAACACCCATGCCGGCGCGGCCTCAACTCAGCCCCTATATGTGCCGCCCGGAGAACCCGCGACACATCGACTGGGGCAAGGAGATTCAGTACCTCTCGCCTGATGGTGCCTGCTACGTCGATCTCCACCGGCAATTCGCCGACCGCTTTTGGCGCCCCTTCTCTCCCAACGTCGAGAAGCTTTGGGAACGAGCCTTAAAGCAGCACCTTCCGCAAAAAAGTGTTTTCACGCCGTGCCGGGAAGACCTGTTTCTTGCGCTCTGCGCACACGGAACCCGGCATCGCTGGTGGTGCCTCAAGTGGCTGGTTGACGTGGCTGAGATTCTACGCAAAGCCGATGCCTTGGACTGGTCTCGCATCGAAGAGATGGCGAGGATTCGTCCTGGAGCCGGCGCCACGGCAAGCGTGGCGGTCAGCCTTGCGCACGACTTGCTGGAAGTACCCGTGCACGCCGAAGCCGAGCGGATCCTGCCCGCGACGGATAGGACCCGGGCCCTTGCGTCAGCGATACAGCAAGAATTGCTCTCACGCGGCTACTCGAGTGGCGACGAACACACGACGCTGTTGGCTCTCGAGGGGCGCCCCGCAGCACGAATGAATTACCGCGCCGCTCGCGTTGCCCGATACCCCGAAAGCCTGTTCAGGCAGATCATCGCTGAGATAGGCCCCAAGGATCGCAGGCTGATTCGCCTGCCCCGGAAACTTGAATTCTTATACCACTTTATTAGGCCCGCGCGTTTGGTTTTGACTCGCTCACTGCACATCGCCCGCACTTTTTGGGCGGCCGGCGGCGGAGTAAAGCTCCTTCGCTCACCTCTGCGCGAAATGCCCAGGCATCAGGTGTCTCCCCCCCAGTCAAAACTGGATACCTCGGCACGGCATTAGCCTCGATCGCCCGCCTTCCGCCATCCGAAGCCTCATCACCCCTCGCCGTCCGTGTTCTCACTGCGGGTTCAAGTACGAGCAAAAATCGTGAGCTTTCGGCAACCCTGCACCGAAGTGTGAGCTTTCGACAGGCCTGCGTACGTCCAGGCAGGGGCCCGTGGATGGGTAGGTTTTCTTACGGCCGGCTCAGCCGATTCGCTGATCATCCGTGAGGTCGGCATACCTCCACGGGGCCCTAGGAATCAGACAAACATTCAGAACGGACTCTCACCATGGAATCGCTTCCAAACCGGAAGTCGGCGCTGAATTGTTCGTCCAAAGGCAACTCTGTTTCTCAGTTCGGCGGCCGTCATATAGGGGCGGCAGTCACCGACGAGTGGCCATATTTGTCGACGACAGCGAACATCTCGGCAGGGTTGATCGGCTTGGAAACATAAGCATCCATGCCCGCTGCAAGACATCGTTCCTCATCACCCTTCATAGCGTGTGCCGTCATCGCGATGATGGGAAGATGGCGGCCAGTGGCCTCTTCCTGCTCCCGGATCTTAGCGGTGGCCTCGAAACCATCCATTTCGGGCATCTGGACGTCCATCAGAAGCAAGTCGAATACCTCGCGCGCCAAAGCGGCAAGCGCCTCCTTACCGTTGTTGGCGACGACCACACTGTAGCCGTGCTTTTCCAACAAGCGCAGGGCGAGATGCTGATTCACCACATTATCCTCGGCAAGCAGCACTCGCATTTTCGAACCACGCCGCGCCTCCCTCAGGGTATGGCGGGTGATCAAAGACACGGTGGGGCGTTCCTGGCGCGTTAGAGAAGTACCACTCAGCGCAGCTTCAAGCGCCGCGTGCAGTTCCGACTGGCGCACCGGCTTGGTGAGGTAAGCCGCAATACCTAATTCGCGGCAGCGTGCCGCGTCGCCGCGCTGCCCGCCCGAGGTGAGCATCATGATCGTGGCCATCGCGAGTTCCGGCCGCCGCTTGATTTGTTCGGCGAGTTTGAAGCCGTCCATGTCTGGCATGTAAGCATCGATCAACACCAGAGTGAAGGGCTGGCCATTCTGACAAGCTTGTTGGAGCAGAGACAGCGCTTGCAGGGCATTCGAGGCCTGGGTTGGCCGCATCTTCCAATTCTGCAAGGTCTCGATCAGGAAACGACGATTGGTGGCGTTGTCATCGACGAGTAGCAGCGGTATGCCAGCCAAAGACACCTGGTAAGTGGGGGCTGGCGCCGGTGGTTCACTGGGGGCGCCAAAAGACGCCGTGAAGTGGAAGCAACTGCCCTTGCCGGGCTCGCTTTCCGCCCAGATTTTTCCCTGCATGAGTTTCACCAAGCGGGCAGAGATAGTCAGCCCCAGACCGGTACCTCCGAACTTTCGCGTCGTCGATCCATCGGCCTGGGAAAATGGCTCAAAGATGACCTGTTGCTTGTTGAGCGGAATTCCGATACCCGTGTCTCGTACCTGGAAGTGGACCTGTAGTTGGTCACGATCTTTCCTTTCGACCTTGGCCTCAATCACCACTTCACCGCGCTCGGTGAATTTAATGGCGTTGCCGACCAGGTTTACGACGATCTGACGGACGCGCATTGGATCTCCTACCACGCGTTCAGGCACGCCCTGCCGGACGTGGCACATCAGTTCCAGCCCCTTCTCGTCTGCCCGGTGCGCAAGGGCCTTCATGGTCTCTTCGAGGCAATCACGGAGATCAAAAGCGATCGGGTCCAGATCGAGCTTTCCAGCTTCCATCTTGGAGAAATCCAGGATGTCATTGATAACCCTTAAAAGCGAATCGGCCGACACCTTCACCATGTTCAGGCACTCGCGCTGGTCAGCAGTAAGGTCGGTGTCCAGCACCAATTCGGTCATTCCCATGACCCCGTTCATGGGGGTCCGGATCTCATGACTCATGTTGGCCAGAAACTCGCTCTTGGCGCGACTGGCGGCCTCCGCTTTTTCCTTGGCGTCGAGCAATTGGGTGTTCGTCTTAACCAATTCACTGGTGCGTGCTGCCACTTCCTGTTCGAGGTGATCGCGGTGGTGCAGGAGTTCGAAGTCCCGGCGCTCGATTTCGGAGAGCATGGTGTTGAAGGTATCCACAAGCTGCCCGAGCTCGTCGTCAGCCTGCTTGGCGGCCCGCACGGCGTAGTTCTTTTCGAGAGACACGCGTTTTGCGGTTTGCGCGAGGTGCGCGATCGGCCCGGAGATGATGCGTTGCAATCGCGCCGAAAGCCCCAGTGCCAGTAGCGAAGCTGCGAATAGACTGACGAATAGGATCCAGCCGAACTGCCGGAGCCGTGAATGCATCTCGCCCAAATCGGACTCCACGTAGATCGTCCCCAGGACCTGATTGTGCAGGGTGATAGGTTTGGCGAGGATCAGCCGGTCATCCCGGAACCAGCTCCCCGGCGCGACGGAGCCAAGACCTGAGCAGGGTTGGGCGGTGCGGGCTCGGATGTAGTCGGCAAAGAGTTCGCCGTCATTCGAGAAGATACACGCGTCCATAACGTGGGGATTGGCCTTGAGCCCCGACAGCAGATCGGACGCCGTCTTCTTATCGCCAAAGGCAATGGCCGCCGTGCTATTCGACCCGACCGTTTCGGCAAGGATATCGAGGTCTCGGCGCATCGAATGGCGAAACGCCAATCGGTCGTAGGTCAGGATGGCCACGCAGGCAGCCGCCAGCGCGGCGCCCACCGTGAGCATGATGATCAGCCGCAGCTTGAGTTTGATAGGTAGGCTGCCGTACGTCATCGCTCGTCCCGCTTTCATTCGTTCACAATCTCCGCCAAGCTTAGAAGATTAGATCTGATTTGCAGCCCCTCTTTGGCCGCAGCGCCGACGTTGATTTCAAATCGCACCATGCCGCCCTCCAGCTTGAAATTGATGATCCCGCCGTTTTTCGCGAAGCCCTCTGTTTCCCCGACCGTCAGTATCCCGGGCGCCTTTATACTCTCGAGGATGAGCTGAAGGTGCTTCTGCTCCGAAGAGCTGATGAAGAGAATGTGGCAGCCTCTGGCCTGCCGAACATCCGGAATGGCGCGGACCACGAAGGCCCTCCCTTCGAGCGTCTTCCCTTTCACCGCATCCTCCAGCATGCTGCCAAAGGGGTTTTGACCAAGGGTGCATACGGCGATCGGGTCGTCAGAACCCTTGAAGCTTTGAGCGGGCCATTCTACGAACTTGGCGAAGTTGTAGAGAAAGGCCGCTTTCACCTGATATTCTTTCGCCGATTGGCCCCGAGTGGTCGGACATCCCCCACATGCGGCCAAAAGACAGACGGTCAAGGTGACCAAGCGCCTCGTTTTCCTGGTGCTGGACGTTCTTAGAACCGCCACGTGATTTCTCCATAAACGCTGCGCCGAATCTGGGCCGGTTGTGTCAGGCCGTGTGAGCCAAACTCGAAGTGCAGCGGTTGCAGGAGGTTCTGGCCTACAACACTGAATTCCACTGCCTCGCGCGGGCGCCATCCCAAACGCAGGTCGAGGCGAGTGTGGCTTGCCACCCCCTGGTTCGGGAGGCGGTCGACATAGTAAACGGCCGGATCGAACTCAAGGTGGTGGGGCAGATTGCCGTATGAACGGAGCTGAAACTGATTTTGCGGACTATCGCCGGCAGCCAGTTGGTAACCCGCAGAAGCGAGACTGCCCGGCTCAGCGTGCAAGTTCATTTTCAGCCAGGAGTAACCGGGGCTCACGCTCCACCAGTTGAAGGCGCTGAAGGTGGAACTGATTTCAGCGCCGTAGGTATCACCGTGCATCGCGTTGCTGAATATCGTGGGAACCACAAGATGCAGCGGAGGTGGACTGGACTCCAGGAAGGGATCAGCCAGCCCCACTGTCCTCAGGTGGTGGTAATCGTTGCAGAAGGACGAGAGGTCTACGGAAAAGCGCAGGCTCGGCTGGATTCGATACCCCAGTTCGTAGGCAAGGAGATCTTCGGACTTAAAATGAGGATCGCCAAAGGTGCTAGCGAGGGCCAGGAGGCCGCCGGGGCCGGGGAATACTCGGCTGTTGACGCGCACGTCGACGTCTTCGAGCGTGGGTTGCCGGATAGCGCGGGAAACGGCTCCCCACAGGGCTTCCCGATCATTGCGTGACCAGAGCATCCGGACGCTTGGCTCATACTCAAACCCCGTATAGTTGTTGTGCTCAAATTTGGAGCCGAGGGATACCCAGAACGAATCGGAGAGACGAATCTCGTCCTGAATGAACGAGCTGAACAATTGATCCGTACGGCTCGGCGGGTTCATGGAGACCGCATAGCTTGGCCGGATATAAAAGGAATCGAGCCGGTAACCAAGTCCCCACACGATGTCCTGACGCGCCCCCAGAGCCAGATGGTGCTGGAACTGAAAATCTAAAGTGTTGCGGTCTTCGTGAAGCCCAAAGGCATCGCGGCTTATCCCGTCGTAGTACGCCTGCACTGACGTATCGGATCGGTCAGAAAACTTGTGATTCCACCGGCCCAAGACGCTCCCGCCGGTAGCGCGAGTGAGTTGGTTAAAAGTCGCCACAAAGGGCGGGGTGAGTGAGAGAAAGCTGTTGACGGTCTGGCCTTCATGGCTCTGGTAGGCGTCGCCCTCAACCGTCAAGGAGTCACGCGGCGTCAGGTCCCAGTCAGACCGGAATCCGACGTTGGGACTGTGCCATTCGTCCGCCGCGCGATTACCGGCGGAATTGACCATGCTGCGGTCGTTAAAGTATTGCCCGAAGAAGCGGTAGTAGCCGTTGCCCCGCACCTTGCCGCCATATTGCGCGAGACCCCGGACGGTGGTCTCGGACCCGGCGCCGGATGTGACGAGCGCCCGTTGAGTGGCCTTGGCGCTTTTCGTCATGATGTTGATGACGCCATTGACGGCGTTGGCCCCCCATACGGTGGCTCCCGGACCTCGAATGACTTCGATCCGCTCGATGTCCTCCAGGGGCACGTTCTGCAGGTCCCACGAAACACCGCCAAAGGCCGGGTCGTAAACGCTGCGGCCATCGATCATGACCAGAAGTTTGTTGGCATAGAGGTCATTGAAGCCACGGGAGCTGATCGCCCAGGAGTTCGCGTCTACCTGCGCCACGTCCATTCCCGGCACCATGCGCAGGAGGTCCGGGATATTCAGAGCCCCAGAGCGCCGGATGTCCTCCTGGGTGATAACGTAGACAGCCGCCGCGGTCTTGGATAGTTTTTCTTCCTTCTTGGAGACGGACGTGACCTTAATATTCATCAGGTCCTGCAGACTGACCGTGGTGAGATCGGGGGTGGAATTCTGGGCCAGACCCGCACTCCGCGCGGACAGAGCTAGAATGGCGCCGAGCATGATGCTCAGCCTCCTGGCCGTTCTCTGACTGATCAATCTCATGGTTCGTTCACCTCGCTGTGAGGCGGGCGTACGGCGATCTCTTCACCGGTCAGCGGGTTGACCTTTCGCCCCGCGAGCTCGATTCCCCTCACTTACGGTGTCCTTTCTCCCTTCCAAACGTGTACGTCATCTTCAACCCGAATGTCCTGCCGTCCTGGTAAATGGCGTCCTCGGGGTGTTCCACTGATCCTGGGTAGGCGTATCGGGTGTTGGAAAGATTGTAAATTGTCGCCGCAAGATTGAAACCCTTCACCAGGGGTTGGTTGAAAATGGTCAGATTGGGAACGACAAAACCGCTCAGAGTATTTCCCGCCAATGTGTATCGTGAGCTGACGTAGTGCAGATCCAAGCGGGCGGAAATTACCGCCACCTGCGTCGCGTAGAATCACCCGCGCCATTTGGCTTCACAACCTTCGTCCGCTACCAGGTTCCTTCGTTATTTGTGTCGAGCCAAGTTCTCAATAGCTTTTCCACCAACGCACTCAATTCCCGCCCTTCTTGGAATAGCCGTATTTTCACTGCGTTACGCACAGCCTTCGGAACGTACACAGTCACTTGCGCGTAGTCCGGACTGCTGTGCTTGGCGGGAGGGCGCCCTACCTTGCGTGGGGTGGTGCTCGCGCCCGCGGACTTTGGAGTCTGATCTTCCATAAGAAAGGAATCGGCAAAAAATCCGTTTTGCTTAGCTATAGAATTTTGTCTGTTTAGAATTGACTTGGGATGTGAAGGGGAGTTAGGAATGGGCCACCGAAATAGCGTGTGTCGCAAATTGAATCGAACACTCCGGCTCAGATGCGACGGTACGCCATGGCCGACTCTCCCCGAATGAACCGGCCTAAAACCCTGCCGGATTTTGATCTTGAATTGACACGTTCTTCGCTCATTTTGAAGGGGTGAATCAGGCCGGCCCGAATCTATGGTTTCCGGCCAGGTGAGAAGCATTCTGCTCGAGGTAGGGGCTATGCGGGTTCGTTGCTCGTACCGGATTGCTGAAGGGTCTGGCGGTAATTCCACGGCACCCAGGCCGCCGGATTCTTCGCCAGCTCCTCGGCGTGTTTCTGCAGTTCGGCGAGGTAGTCGAAGGGATTGACGTCGTTCAGTTCGCACGTGTGGATCAGGCTCATGAAGAGATCACCCACCTCGGCACCCTCTTCGGTCTTGTAGAACAGACTATTTTTGCGGATACGCAAATGTTTCCGTAGCCGCAAGAATTGGATGTTTGCATGAGGAGTTGGCGGCTGAGCCCACGGCCCATCTGGTGTTTGTGGATGAAAGAGGAGCCAACACCAAGATGACGCGCCTGCGGGGCCGCGCGCGGGGTGGGCAAAGCACTGTTGGCGCGCATCCCGCACGGACATTATCAGACGAGCACGTTGATCTCCGGCATTCGTATGGAGGGTCCCTGTGCTCCTTAGCTTTTTGAAGGGCCCATGAACGGCGAAATGTTTTTGGCTTGGGTGACGCAGGGGCCCGCGCCCACCCCGCGCCCTGGCGAGGTGATGATTCTGGACAATCTGGCCACGCACAAAATCCGGGGAGTCCGGGAAGCTCTTGCAGCCGCCGGCGCCCGGCTGCTGTATCTGCCGCCCTATTCGCCGGACTTCAATCCCATCGAGCCCATGTGGAGCAAGATCAAACAAATCCTGCGCGGCCACGCTCCCCGCACCGACGAGCAACTGCTGCGGGCAGCGAAAAAGGCCTTCCAGTCCATTTCCGCCGCAGACTGCAAAGGCTTCTTTTTTAGCGCCCGATACGCTACATAATAAATGGAAATGCTCTAGCGCCAGTTTCCTGTCGCGACGGCAGATGATTTAGTCTCGACTTGCTTTTTTCAAGCTCGAAAGGAGAGCCGCCCCTCCAGTGTAAAACAGCCCGGTCGAGACAGGTTGTAATGTCACCCGAAATTCGGTGGTATTCCGCGCAATTGATTTATGTTCAAACAGGTCGTAGACTTCTTCCACTCCGCGAGGAAGGCTGAAGGTTCGATTACCGCCGGAAACGGTGTGGACGGCCAGGAGTTCTCGAGTCGCATACAAAACATCGCCCTCCTGGTTGTACAGATGGACCCCCGAAAAGCGCGCGATCCCACGCAGCACCGGGGCAGGCAGGTTGGGGGCAGCGACGTAGATCGAGGTCCATCCGGGAAAAGCTTTGACGCCCATGCCGGGCTTACAGTTTCCCTGT
>Ga0187848_10003798_pt1 | contig 10830 bp, 11 predicted proteins | sample June2016WEW_4_40_FD_132424 | JGI IMG/M metagenome (GOLD analysis project Ga0187848, IMG submission 132424) | Peatland microbial communities from SPRUCE experiment site at the Marcell Experimental Forest, Minnesota, USA - June2016WEW_4_40 | ecosystem: Environmental > Terrestrial > Soil >... | reverse complement strand
GGCATGAGCAATCCGAAAATCAACGAGTGGTATGACCTGGCGATGGCCAGTGGCGCCCTCGGCGGCAAGCTCATCGGCGCGGGCGGGGGCGGCTTCCTGATGTTTTATGCGGAAGACAAGGCCAGACTGCGTCACGCCATGCGGCAGGCCGGGCTCAAGGAAGTCCGCTTTCGGTTCGATTTCGAAGGCACGAAACTGGTCAACTCGTGAGCGCGCCGCCCGACATTCCCGTCGCCATTCTCGCGGGCGGACTCGCCACACGATTGCGGCCCATCACGGAAAAAATTCCCAAATCGCTCGTGACCGTCGCGGGCAAACCGTTTCTGGCGCACCAGCTCGATTTGCTTCAATCACGCGGGCTCCGCCGCGCAGTGCTGTGCGTCGGTTATCTCGGCGAAATGATTCAACGCGATTTTGGCGACGGCAGCGCGTTTGGCTTGCGGCTCGATTATTCGTTCGATGGCCCGAAACCGCTTGGCACGGGTGGCGCAATCAAACGTGCGCTGCCGCTGCTCGGCGATGAGTTTTTTGTGCTCTACGGAGATTCGTATTTGCCGGTTGAATACCGTCCCATCGCGGAATTTTTCCGGCATAGCGGCAAGCTCGGTTGCATGACCGTCTATCGCAACGAGGGCCGCTACGACACCAGCAACGTCGTTTTTCGCGACGGTGAAATCGCGGTTTATGACAAAAAGAACCGCCCGCCGGAAATGCGGCACATTGATTACGGCCTGAGCCTGTTCAAAGCGGCCGTGTTTAATTCATATTCCGCTGACCAGCCGTTCGACCTGGCCGAAGTCATGAGCAAGCTCGTCCGCCAAAAGCAATTGGCCGGCTTTGAAGTTCGGGAAAGATTTTACGAGATGGGCTCGCCGGCTGGATTAAGTGAGCTTGAAACCTTGCTCAAAATCGGAAAGGCCGGAATGACTAGAGCGGTTTAATCAAAACTGTAGCCGCTATTTCGCAAGAAAACGCCTGAAAACAAATGTAAATTGATTGTTTCGCGTGGCTACGAAGTGACTGAAAACGCTCTAAACCATAAATCCGAATGACTAAAAAATTCCCAATGACGAAATTCCAAAATCGGCCGTCGCGTTATTTGTCATTCGGATTTGGCCATTCTTTAGTGATTAGGGCACTGCCAAATTAGGGCTTCATTTTTCAAGCCGTTCGTGCTCTATTTACCTGGCAACAAGCCATGAGCTTTACCAAACAATTCCTCGACGAAGTCCAAAAACTTGTCTCCGAACTCAACCCGGACGCCATCGAAAAATCCGTGGCCGAACTGGCGCGCGTGCGCGAGCGCGGCGGACGGCTGTTCATCCTCGGCGTCGGCGGCAGTGCGGCCAACGCCAGCCACGCCGTCAACGACTTCCGCAAAATCTGCGGATTCGAGGCTTATGCGCCCACCGACAACGTTTCTGAACTGACCGCCCGCACCAACGATGAAGGCTGGGCCACGATTTTTGCCGAGTGGCTCAAAGGCAGCCGGCTGAACGCGAAGGACGGCCTGCTCATTTTCTCCGTCGGCGGCGGCAACCTGGAGAAAAACGTCAGCCCCAACCTGGTCAGCGCCATTCAACTCGCCCGGCAGGTTGGCGCCTCGGTCGTCGGCATTGTTGGACGTGACGGCGGTTACACCGCGAAGGAAGCGACGGCGTGCGTCATCGTGCCGACGGTCAACCCAACCCACGTCACGCCCCACAGCGAGGCTTTTCAGGCGGTGATCTGGCATTTATTTGTCTCCCATCCCAAACTCAAGGTCGGCCAGACCAAATGGGAAAGCACGCGGTGAAGTCCGAAGTCCGAAGTCCGAAGTCCGAAGTCCGGCGCGCCGTTTTTCTCGACCGCGACGGGGTCATCAACCGTGCGTTGGAGCGCGATGAGCTGCCGTATCCGCCGACAAGTTTGGGCGAATTTCAAATTTTTCCCGAAGTGCCGGAGGCGTGTCGCCGTTTGAAACAGGCGGGCTTTTTGCTCATTGTCGTGACGAACCAGCCTGACGTGGGCCGCAGAACGCTCAAAAAAGAAGTTGTCGAGGCGATCCATGCGGAAATGTGCCGGCAACTGCCGGTGGATCGCGTTGAAGTTTGTTATCATCCTGGCAAAGGCCAATCAGATTGCGATTGCCGCAAACCCAAGCCGGGCATGTTGCTGCGCGCTGCGCGCGAACTGGGCATTGACCTTGCGCAAAGCTGGATGGTCGGTGACCGCTGGCGGGACATTGACTGCGGTCACGCCGCCGGGTGTCGCACGATTTTTATTGATCGCGGTTACACGGAAGCGTTGAAACAACAGCCCAATTCCCATGCAAAGAATTTGTTGGCAGCCGCGGAAATTATTCTGGCCGGCGGAAAATGAGTTGAACATTGGCGCGGCGGCCTTATCTTCCGTTGCGCACGGCAATAAAAACACGACGCATGAAAAATCTGGCCAGCCTCAAAGTAAAAATTTTCGCCGACGGAGCGGACAAGGCGGGAATGCTGCAACTGAACGCAAATCCGCTCATCAAAGGCATGACCACCAACCCCACGCTAATGCGCAAGGCCGGTCTCACCGATTTTGAAGCGTTCGCGCGCGACATTTTGCAGCACATCACGGAGAAACCGATTTCGCTCGAAGTGTTTTCCGATGAATTTCCAGAAATGCGGCGGCAGGCGCTCAAGATTAATGGCTGGGCAAAGAACGTTTACGTCAAAATCCCCATTACCAACACGCGCGACGAATCTTCGTTGCCGCTCGTTCGCGAATTGGCGCTCGAAGGCGTAAAGCTAACGTCACCGCCATCCTCACTTTGGAGCAGGTCGCGGGTGTCGCCAAGGCGTTGAATCCCAAGGTGCCGGCGGTCGTGTCCGTGTTCGCCGGCCGCATTGCGGACACCGGCGTTGACCCGATGCCGCAGATGCGCGAGAGCAAAAAACTCCTGGCCGGTCTGCCCCGGGCGGAGTTGCTCTGGGCGAGCGTCCGTGAAGTGCTGAACATTTTTCAGGCGGACGACTGCGGCTGCGAAATCGTGACCGTGCCGCACGACATCTTGGCCAAGGCAATGAAGATGACTGGAATGGACTTGAAAAAATTGTCGCTGGATACCGTGAAGTTATTCGCCGCTGACGCGAAAGCAGCTGGTTTTTCACTCTAAGGTGTGCGTTGCCCGGCGCATGAACCGGCCCTGCTGACGATCAACCTGGCTTGACTCATGCCTCAAATGGATGAACCGAAACTCCGTGATCGGCACAAACTGGCCTTCGACTGGCTGCCGGCCGGTTGTCAACGGGTGCTGGATGGCGGATGCGCGTTTGGCTACGGCACCGCGCCGCTGGTCGCCAAGGCCGTCCAGGTCTGCGGGTGCGACCCGAACCCCGAACTCATCGCCCGGGCCAAAGCCAGTTATCCCGCCATCGCTTTCGAAACCTGTCCTCTGGAGAAGACGCCCTATGCCGCTGAAAGTTTTGATGCGGTGATATTGACCGATGTTTTGGAACACGTTGCCGACGAACGGGCGACGCTCAACGAATTATTCCGCGTGTTGAAACCGGGCGGGTGCCTCATCATCACCACGCCGCACAAGGGTTTGTTCGCCTTCATGGATCCGGACAACTACGCGTGGCATTTGCGAACCAAATTCCCGCGCCTGTATCGTCGCCTCTTCCGCATGAAGCATGGGCGGGAACCATCTCCCAAGGTCGGCTACGAGTCGAAACACCGGCATTACCGCCTGGATGATTTGGTTGGGTTGCTGGAGAATTCGGCTTTCAAGCATTATTACGAGGTGGAGCGCGTGTTTCGCAGCGGACTTTTTTGCTCCGCGCTGACGAGCAACCTGTTTGAAGGATTATCCCTCTTTGTCGGCCCAGGTTTTGCCGGACGGTTGCTGCGTCCGCTCGGGAAATTGTCGGATTGGGACTATTTCATCGGCTATGGGCGGCTTTCCTACAACATCGGCATCCGAATCAAAAAAACGGCCGGAAACACCGCCACTGGTCATGTTTGAACCGGCGTACCTGCCTTCAGATTAGCCGGTTCAAAACTTCATAAACGTCCTCGATTTTTACCGAGGCCATGCACGCCAGCAATTCTTCGCGTGTGCCTTTAATGTCGCCACCGTCGTAACGGTAGTAATCCAGTCCGCGCCCGTTCACGACGGGATTTTTCACGAGGGTGAACGGATTGCCGTAGGGGAAGTTGGTCGCGTTCAGCGTTGGGGCTTCAATGACAATTTGTTTCGGCACTTTCATTGCGGCAGCCAGGTGCATCAAAACCGTATCCACGCTCAAAAATGCGCTGCAACGTTTCATCAACGCTGCCGTCTGCCTTAAGTTTTGCGTCTTTGCCTCCAGCACAAGTTCACGATTTGACTGTGCCAGCAAGGCCGGGTGATCCTTCGTTTCCTCCGGCCCGCCGAACAGCAGCACGCGGATGTCCCGACGCTCCTGGTTCAACCGCCGGACCAGCCCGGCGTAATGTTTCAACGGCCAGCGCTTGAGCAGCAGGTTTTTCGTGCCGCCGGAACCCACGTGAACCCCCAGAATTTTCTGCCCGGCCAGCTTTTGCCCGGTCAGAAAATCATCCGCCTGCTTTTCCTCGTTCGGCGTCAGGAACAATTCCACCCCGTGCGCCGGCAGCCTTTTCTTCGCGCCGAGCAGCGGCAGCACGTCAAAATTGTTTTCAATCGAGTGCCGCGTGTAGTCCTGCGGCAACGTCCGGTTCACCAGCCAGCGGTCGAGCGCGCCGAAGCACTCGTATTCATGGCTGATGCGCGTGGTGGCGCCGACGATGCGCGCCGCCACACGATAAAGGATCCGGCTTTGCGGGTGGGTATTGATGGAAAAATCATAACGCTCGCGTCGCAAACCCCAAAGAAACCGCAAGGCCTCCGGCTTGCCGCACTCAATCAGGTTTTTTTGATGGACGCGGTTTAGGTGCGGGTTGTTCTCCAGCAAATCCTTTGAGCCGGGCCACCTCACCAGCGTGTCAATCGTGGCATCGGGAAAATTCGCCCGCAGCTCGTGGATCAGCGGCGTGGCCAGCAGCGTGTCGCCGATGCCCGCGAGCGAAATGACCAGAATTTTCATTTGTTTCAATTCTTGGCAGGGCTGACCTGCTGGTCGGCCGGGACGCGCGGCAGCGCGTCCCTCCCATTCAAAGCCGTGAAATCTTTTCCAGCAACGCCGTCGTGGATTTGCCCGGCACAAACGGAATGATCACAATTTTCCCGCCCGCCGATTCGACCACGTGGCGTTCCTCCTGGTTCAACGTGTCCAGGGTGTAATCGCCGCCTTTGACGTAAATATCAGGCTTGGCCGCCAAAAGAAACCTCGTGGCGGTCTTTTCCGCAAAAATGCAAACGCCATCCACGCTTTCCAGCGCGGCGAGCACGGCGGCGCGGTCGGATTCGGGATTTACCGGCCGGTCCGCGCCTTTCAACTGCCGTGTGGCGTCGTCGCCATTGACGCCGACCAGCAGCGCATCGCCGAACTGGCGTGCCGATTCGAGGTGGGTCACATGACCCAGATGCAGGATGTCGAAACAGCCGTTGGTGACGACCAGTTTTCTGCCACTGGCGCGCATGGCCGCCCGCCACTCTGGCAATTTGTCCCACGCAATGATTTTCTCACGGAAGTTCACGCCGTCATTTTGCCCGCCCGCCGCAGATTGGCAACGATTTACCGTAGCAGCCGACGTGAGTCGGCTCTAACTTTCGCCGGATTAGAATGAGCGGACTCACGTCCGCTGCTACATCAATAAACCAGCACCAGCACCGCCCGCCCGCTTTGAGCAACGCAAGATCATTGGCCGCGTCCACGCTTACCACTTTGGCGAAAATTAAACCTGCGCTCGTGACCAGATGAATTTTCGTGCGGTTAACCCTAGAACCAATTCTTGCTGATGTTTTTATGCTTTGAAAATCAGACTCGCCCAATTTCCCAAAATCTTTCAGTTGATGGTGGTTGCAGTGACGGTTTGTTCAACTTCACTCCTCGGACAAGATTTTACTTGGACACTGACAAGCGCACCAAACAAGGATTGGCGTTCGGTAGCTTCATCATCCGACGGAACCAAACTGGTGGCGGTGGTTCCTGGTGGTGCTGTTTTTGACCCTGTTGGTGGAATTTACATCTCAACAGATTCAGGAACGAATTGGACACTGACTAGTGCGCCAAACACCAATTTCTGGATTCCAGTTGCTTCATCATCTGACGGAACCAAACTGGTGGCGGCAGATGAGAATAGTGGTGGGATTTACACCTCAACAGATTCAGGAACGAATTGGACTCTAACCAGCGCACCAAGCGCACGTTGGCAATCCGTCGCTTCATCGTCCGACGGAACCAAACTCGTCGCGGTGGTTTTGGTTGAGGGTGGGATTTACACCTCAACAAATTCAGGAGCTAACTGGATACCGACCAGCGCACCCACCAATCAAAGTTGGCAATCCATCGCCACATCATCCGACGGAACTAAACTGATGGCCGTAGCCGATGGCGGTGGAATTTATACCTCAAAAGATTCCGGAACAACTTGGACACAGCCGAGCGTGCCCGGCACGCTCGGCGCGGATTGGGTTTCCGTTGCCTCATCATCCGATGGAACTAAGCTGGTGGCGACATCTCAATTGGGAATATACACCTCGGCTGATTTGGGAACTACTTGGACATCGAATAACATCCCCGCTTATTTTGCCCCGATTGACAGAACGCATATGGTCGAGAACCTCCTCAGCAAGACGCCGAAGACCACCAAAATCAGGATTGAGAACAAGGACGTTGAAGCAGTCCGACATGCACTGGACAGTTATCAGGATTTACGGGATCGCCTGGAGTTTATCACAAAAATCTTTTGACGAGACTCATTTCAAAGCCAGCCGTTTCCCCAGTTCCTTTGCTGTTCGCCGCAGATCCTGTGCTGTGTTCCGCATGGCTTTGTCCAATTCAACGGACGTATGGCCGATGGCCAATAGCTCGATAAAATATTGCCGCAATGGCGCATCCGTTGCCAGCACCACCCGGCCAGCCAGGCCAATCACCGGAATATTTTTCCCTTTGGCCCTCGACGCAACCCCGAATGGCCCTTTGCCGCGCATCGTTTGTTCGTCAATGCTGCCTTCACCGGTAATGACGAGGTCAGCCTTTTGCAGTGCAACTTCAAATCCAGTGATATCCAGGAAAAAGTCTATTCCCTTTACCGGGGTTGCGTTCAGAAACCCCTGCAATCCGGCGGCCACGCCGCCGGCCGCGCCTCCATGTTTAATCGCCGCCAGGTCCTTGCCGGCTTGCCGGAACATGACGTCACGCAATTTCGCCAGGGCAGCTTCCAGTTTTTTTATGACCGGCCCGGTTGCTCCTTTTTGCGGGCCGAAAACTTTTGCCGCGCCTTGTTCACCCAGCAGGGAATTCTCCACGTCACAAAGGACGGTCAGGGCACAATGCGATATCCTTTGATCCAGACTGGACAGATCAATGGATTCGAGGTCCGCTAGGTCTTCCGGCAGGTTCGATAAAACTCTGCCGCCGCCGTTCATGAAACGAACGCCCAGCGCCTGCAAAATACCCGTGCCACCATCCACCGTGGCGCTGCCGCCAATCCCGATGATGATTTTGCTGGCTCCCTTGTCCAGCGCGCATTTTATCAACTCGCCGGTGCCAAAGGTGGTGGCGCGTAACGGATCAAACTCCTCGCGCCGCAGCAATCGCAACCCGGAGGCATCCGCCATTTCAATCACCGCCGTGCTGCCGTTATCAATCAATCCGAACCTGGCGCGTATTTGTCTTCCCAACGGATCGCGGACTTCGGCGGGCATGATCATGCCGCCGCATTTTTGGATCAGCAGGGCGGCCGTTCCATCACCCCCGTCACCGACCGGAAAACATTCACAGGTGCATTTCAGTTTGCTCTGCCGCAATCCCTCGCGGATCGCTTCTGCCGCGGCAGTTGCATCCAGGCTGTTTTTAAAGGCGTTGGGGGCAATCAGGATGTGCACGATGAGATTACGGCAGGATCAAAGACAGCAAATAAATCATCAACAATGAAACCAGCCCCATCAGCACTGAAGCGACTGAATATACTTTCAGCATGGTTTTCATTTCCAGTCCGGAGAATTTCGTAATCACCCAAAAATAGGCGTCGTTCACGTGGGAGATCATCATGGACCCCGCGCCCATGGCCAGCACACAAAGCAGTTGGCCCTTTTCCGTTGCCAGTCCCAAGGCTGGCAGCAAGGGTTGGACAATGGACGCGGCGGTGATGATGGCAACCGTTGATGATCCCTGCGCCGTTTTTAAAACCGAGGTGAGCAGAAAAGGAAACAGTATGCCAAGACCATCCAGCGCCGACATCTGACTGAAATGCCGGGCAATTTCAGTCGCCGCCAGCACCGCCCCAAAAGCCCCGCCCGCGCCGATGATGACCAGTATGCTGCCGGCTTTTTCTGCTGCTTCCTGCAATAATTGCCCCACGGCATGCTTTTTCCAGGCCCTCTGGCAATTCAAAGCCAGCAATACGCCGATGGCCAATGCGATTACCGGGTCGCCCAATGAAAGCAGCGCGGAAAGCCACCACCCTTTGGTGGTGGACATCGTTGTGACCAACTTTATGGTCAAAAAAGATTTCGCTGCGATTAAAATGATGGGCACCACCACGGGGAGAAATGCCTTGAAAACGGAAGGCGGTTGTAACGTTTTCTCGACCTTGATTTCCGCATCCGCAACCGTGACGGGAATTTTTTTACCCGCAAAATTGGCCCAGAAATAACCAACCATCGTGGCCGGAATCGCCACCAGAATTCCTGTCAAAATCAATTTACCGAAGTCCACGCCGATGACACTGGCGGCGGCGGTTGCGCCGGGGTGCGGTGGTATCAGACAATGCACGGAATACAGGCCCGTCGCCAGGGAAACTGCCATGGCCGCCACGGAGATGCCGGTGCGCTTGGCCAATGACCGGTTCAACCCACTGAGGACGATATATCCCGAGTCGCAAAAGATGGGCAATCCCACGATAAAGCCCGTCATGCTTATCGCTAGTGCCGCATGACGCTCTCCGACTTTCCGCAGAATGAAAGCGGCCATCACCCGGGTACTGCCGGTGTGTTCCAGTAAAATACCCAGGGCTGTTCCCAGAACAATGATGAATCCCAATGACTTCATGATGCTGCCGAACCCGTCTTTCACGGCATTGATGATGTCGGGTACGGGAAGCTCTGCGCCCAATCCCACCACGAACGAAGCAATCAGGAGGGCAAAAAAGGCGTGCACCCGGTATTTCGCAGTCAACAAGACGATGAGCGCAACGCCTGCGGCCAGGCATACCAGCAACTGAAACAAAGAAATCGTCATGCGATCTTTGGTTTAACGATCCTCAAGCAATTTCCAGACACGCAACGCTTCCGTCACGCCCCACGCCTGCGCGTCACAACCGCGTTGGGCGTGTGGCGCGTCGCCATCCAGAATTTCCGGAATTTGGCCGAGACAGCCTTCGTTCATCAATTGTTCCATGCTGCCAAGATGTGCCTTTGCCGCCGCCACGGCTTCCGGTGAAAAATCCCACGCGCGCGCCAGCGCCTCGCAAAAAACCGGAAATGTCCACGTCCACGCCGTGCCGTTGTGATAGGCCGGTTTGCGGCGCGTTTCCTCGTCGCCTTCGTAACGCGGCCAATACGGCTCGAGGGGATTGTTCAGAAGCTGGCCAAGGTTGCCGTAAATCGGCAGCGGGACCGAAACCGGCAATGGCGCGAGTGATCGCAAGGCACCGGGCACCACCAGATATTTTTGCGCGGCCTCGACGCAGCGTTTGGCGCGTTCGCCGGTCACCAGCCCGAGGCTCACAGCGAACAAACCGTTGCTGCGTAGCGCGTCGTCGGGGGTGGCTTCGCGAGCGGCGACCCCGCGTTTGGCCAGCAGCACGTCGGCCGGCCAGCCCTTGTCTTTGAGCCAGAAAAATTTTCCAAGCGAAGTGGCAGCCCGTTCGGCCAGCCCGCCCCATTTCTTCCGGTCATCACCACCGCTGATTTTTTCAAGCTGACGCAAGAGGCGGATCCACAGAGCTTGAACTTCCACCGGATACCCTTCGCGCGGCGTGCAGGCGGGATGATTCGTGTCCATCCACGTGAAATGACTCGGACTCCAAATCAGCGCCGAATCGAGGTCCATGCGGATGCCGTTCGGCGTGCCTTTCGTGTAATTTGTCGCAATACTGCGAAGCACGTCGCGGAGGGTGCGACCGCTTTGGTCGACGGTCGTATCATAGAATTCCGCTTCCATTTTTTTGTCCCAGGCCGCCGTCTCTTCGCATGCCACCCCGAACCATAACGGTGCGTCGGAGGTGTCGCGATTCGACGCGTCGTCACCATGAATCGTATTGGGCATCGTGCCGTTTTCCTCGAATCGTGCAAACGTGAGCAGGGCGTGTTTCACTTCCGCGGCCATGCCCGCCGCCAGAAGTCCCCGCGCACAAATCAACGAATCACGCCCCCAATCCAGAAACCAGGGATACCCGGCGATAACAGTCTTGCCCTCGTCACGCCGGACGACGAAGGGGCTGGCGGCTTGGGCCAATTGTTCCTCGAAAGTTTGGTGTCCCGGCTTTGGCCGGTTCGGGCCGTCCCGCGAAGGGCGGGACGGGACACCAAACGAAGCAGTATCCATTTCCGCCGTCACGACGAGCGTAACGCTCGCGCCCTTGGGCAACGGCAATTCAAACCAGCCGGGACTGTAAGCGTCGCCACTGCCGGTTTGTCCGCGGCTTTGCTCGACCGGGTGGGGAATGTTTTCGCACCACTCCGGCTGCGGATGGTACTCGCCGCTGTTCGCAAACACTCGCAATTGCCGGTCCGGC